>C687J26845_10000178_pt1 | contig 42567 bp, 50 predicted proteins | sample RifCSPlowO2_12_FD_26845 | JGI IMG/M metagenome (IMG submission 26845)
AACCGTCGTACGGATGTCTTCGGCGGCACCTTCGAGAACCGTACCCGCCTGGTGCGGGAAGTCGTCGCCGCAGTCCGCTCCGAATGGCCGGAGCGACTCCCCCTGCTGGTCCGCCTGTCGGCCACCGACTGGGTCGATGGAGGCTGGAATGCGGACGAGACGGTCGAGCTGTGCCGCACGCTAAAGGGGCTCGGTGTCGACCTGGTAGATGTCTCATCCGCTGGCCTGGTACCGACAGCGGAAATCCCCGCCGGCCCCGGCTTTCAGACCGAGTTCGCCGCGCGGGTACGCCATGAGGCTGGCGTCGCCACCGCCGCCGTCGGCCTGATCACCTCGCCCGCGCAGGCCGATCACATCGTCCGCACCGGGCAAGCCGATATGGTGCTTTTGGGCCGTGAAATCCTGCGCAATCCCTACTGGCCGCTGGGTGCCGCCCAGGCACTGGGGCAGACCGTATCTTGGCCACAACAATATCTACGTGCCGCGCCACCGGGTTCGACGGCTCGCAACTGCACCTCGTAATCCACAGAAATTCGGTTAAGCGCAGGCACCTATCAAGAAGGATTCGTTAGACCGCTGTTGACCAGAATCGTCCGGCGGCGTGCGGCGCGCTTGCCCGGACTGCCATAAGCACGTAACAGCAGCAGTCATCACTTCCTGTCGTCACTTCCCTCCCGTCACTACTTTTCGTCACTGCCTAAGGCCAGCAGATCGACGATGGACCCGCCGCCATGGATGCGCCGGATGGCTTCCGCGAAGAGCGGAGCGGTTTCCAGCCAGACTGTAGAACCGGGTCGGACCCGCACAACGCATTGATCCGGGGATATAAGACCGTAAGATAAGGGGCGGCCTAGGCGCTTGGCAGCACCTTTTCGAAAACAAAACGCACGCCTTTATGGAGGTGGAACGATGCCCCGCGCCCACCGCCACTTTCTGCCCAATCATGTCTGGCACATCACCCACCGCTGCCACCAGAAAGCATTTCTCCTGAAGTTCGCGCGGGACCGACGCCGTTAAGCGCATTATGTGGCTTTGCGGAAGTGGCGCAGTTTCAGCAAGCACACCGCCAATGGGTCGAGGAAGCACTCACCGGCGAGATGGCGGCGCGAGACGATCGCTGGTCGGAGGCGATTGCGGTCGGGAGTTTGGCTTTCGTCAACAAGGTGAAGGTCGAGCTTGGGATCAAAGCAATGTTTCGCGAAGTTGCCAAGACGGGCGGGGCCTACACACTGCGGGGGAGCCAAGGGGCGCTTACGCAGGTGATTCTGGCAGAGAAAGTAACGCGCTAATGCCGGATAACACCATCCCCTAGGAAAAAAAACCAGAAGCTACCGAGACATAGCGTGGTCCGACCCGCAAGGGTTGCTCGCCGAAGCCGGCGTCGGCCTGAGTCAATTCCCCAAGGCACCGAAAACCGACCAGGATCGCGCCAGTCTTTTTAACGCCATGGTCGCTTACACGGGTATCTACCGGATTGAAGGCGAGAAGTGGATAACCAAGGTCGACGTTGCCGCGAACCCTGCTTTGGTCGGCACTGAACAGGCGCGTTTTTTCCGACTCGATGGCGACCGGCTCCAAGAGATTACGCAATGGAGTGTGCGACCCGAAAAGGGCATGGGACGGACAGTTATCACCTGGGAGCGGGCGAAATAGAGATTGACGACAATTGCAGAAAACAATCTAACAAGGCGCTCAAGAGTGCAAAAAGGCCGCCACGCCCCTTAGCTTTATCGTTGAACGTCCGCTTTCCGATATGCCGACCGACCGCTGTGGGTCGCGAAGCGACGATCGGCCGACGGTCGCATTGCGGCCAATACCTGCCGTTCGCATTTTCTCCCCATAGCGGACGCTCGCGCGTGTCCCCCGGGTTGAACAAGGCAGTCGCATAGACACAACGCGGGTTCCCGGCCTCAGGTCAGATCTCGGTCTGCTCGGAGATGAACGGATTGCAGCACTCTAATCGAGACCGCCCAAGGGGCTACAATCCCGTGATACGAATGGATTGACCCATGGACAATCTCAAGACATTCGAATCGATGGGTTTCACACTGCCTAGCCCGGCCTATCTGATCGGTGCCATATTCTTCAGCATCATTGGTTATGCCGCTTATCGGTACGGCAAGAAGGCCTCGTAGTTTATTTTGACTCTTACTTAGTAGCCTGTTCCAGCAGGGGCCGACTGGAACTCGGACCGATTTGAGCTGGATCAAATGAATATTGCGGGCGCAGCGGTAACCTTGGCGGATGCCATGCGGCGCGGGTTCAACCGCTATATCGAGTGCCGCCGATCAACACTTTCTGAAGGAAACCGGCATGCGAAAAATACTGATCCCCTGCGACGGTTCGGACAATGCATTACGGGCGGTGCGATATGCGGCATCTCTAGCGAAAGAGCGCTCCGATGTGCAACTGGAATTGCTGAATGTGCAGGATCCTTTGCCGCAGAAAGTGCACGATGCCTTGTCCGAGCAGGAAATCGCGCATTGGCAAGCTGGCGAGGCCGACCTCATTCTGCAACCGGCCAGGCAGATTCTCGACGCCGAAGAAGTTCAATACCAGGTACGCTCCCGCGTCGGCTCACCGGCCAACGAAATTGCGCGGCATGTCCACGAAACGCAGTGCGACGCAATCATCATGGGAACCCGTGGCCTGGGTCCGATAGCCAACTTGGTGATCGGTTCGGTCGCCACCAAGGTTATCCATCTGGTCGAGGTCCCGGTAACTCTGATCAAGTAAGCGCGGCGCGCACGACCGCAGTTGCGCGACATGCTATCGTTAAACCGATGTGGCAGTTAGAGGCCGGATATACGTGTGCAGCCGTACCTCACCGCCAAAGAACGGAGTGCTTGCACCCATCCGCCGTGCGCGACCGTATTCCATTTCTGGATTGCGAGCCGCGGCCAGCTTCGCGCGGCGGTGTTAAAGCTGATCGACGAGACGCCGCAAAGCAACCATGTGGATGCAGGAACTGACGAGACAGGCGAGTCTGAAGGTGCTGGCCCGTACGCACCTGGGTAGATTAGCGTGTGCCCGCGGGATGCAGCCCTATATCGTTCCCATCTATTTCGCCTACCAGGATCACTGGCTTTATAGTTTTTCCGTGCTGGGACAAAAGATCGACTGGATGCGCGCTAACCCGTTAGTATGCGTCGAAGCCGACCAGATGAGGCGTGAACAATGGACTACCGTTGTCGTCTTCGGCCGCTACGAAGAGCTTTGCGATACGCCCGAATTCCGGAGCGAACGCACGTTCGCCTTCAATCTATTGCGACAGAGAGCGATGTGGTGGGAACACGGGGGCGCGAAAAAAATGCCTGGTGGCAGGCCGGCGGAGGTTCCCGTTTTCTACCGTATCAAAATCGAACAGATCACCGGGCGCCGCGCCGCCTCTGAACAGGCGGTGCCGGACACAAAGCAGGCCAAGGCCGACCTGGATGAGCAAGGGTGGCTGCGTAAAATGTTTCGACGTGTCCGGCAAACCTAAGCCGTCTTTCTTCCAACGCCATGGTATACGTGCGATTACTGCCGCGGCTAGTCCCAATGTTTCATGCGTTTACGAATTCCCCCAACGACGGCCATGAGCGGCGTAGCAATTTCGTACCCTTACACCGCCGTGGTTAGACCTGGCCGCTAGCCTCCGCTGCCGGCCAGAAGCGGTCACTCGCTAGTCGCGGCGATTCAGGGGCTCTGGCACCACCGGTGCGAATAGTCCTCGAACGAACTCTGAATATCGCTAAGGCTCCCGGCCGCGAAAGAACCAGTGCTTCCCAAGCTCCGTAGCGAGGATGTAACCGATGACGATTGCGACCATGGCGCCTAGTAGAGGCCAGGGCAGAGCGACGAAGCCGAAGACTCTGGCGAACGGCCCGATGAACGGGACGGCGACCGCGAACGCCGCCACAGCGACGGTCGTCCACATGAGTAGGCTGCTCGGCACGCTGCGCAGGACCGGCCCGTGCGTTCGCAGCACCAGCAACACCGCCAGTTCGGTTAGCAGGGAAACCACGAACCACGCGGTCTGAAAAATCGATTCCGTCGCGTCGAACACGCGGAGCAGTACGAAGAACGTTAGCAGGTCGAAGACCGTGCTGATCAGTCCGAACACGACCATGAACCGTCTGACCTCTACCACGTCCCAGCGCTGAGCCCGCGCTATGCGCTCGGCGTCGACGTTGTCCGTCGAGATGGCGATCGACGGCAGGTCAGACAGGAAGTTGTTGAGGAGGATCTGCTTGGCGGCAAGCGGCAGGAAGGGCAGCAGCGGCGTGGCGAGCGCCATGCTCACCATGTTGCCGAAGTTCGCGCTGGTGGTAATGGAGATGTACTTGAGGGTGTTCGCGAAGGTGCGGCGGCCGTCGTCCACGCCGCGACGAAGAACGTCCAGGTCGGTTTGCAGGAGCACGACGTCGGCGCTCTCGCGCGCGACATCCACGGCCTGATCGACGGAGATGCCGACATCCGCGGCATGCAACGCCGGGGCGTCGTTGATGCCATCGCCGAGGTAACCGACCGAGTGGCCGGTGCGCTGCAGCGCCCGAACGATCCGCTCCTTCTGTTGTGGATCGACCTCGACGAAGAGATCGGTGCGCGGCGCGAGGTGCCAGAGCGATTCATCCCGTAGTCCCGCGATCGCCTCGCCGGTCAGCATGGCCTTCGGATCGAGACCGATCGTGCCGGCGACGTGGGCGGCCACATGGCGGTTGTCCCCGGTGATGACCTTGACCCGTACGCCGCGTGCAGCGAGGTCGCGAACCGCCTGCGCGGCCTGGGCCTTGGGTGGGTCGAAGAAAAGCAGGAACCCCCCGAACAACATGCCCGCCTCGTCGTCCCGCGCGTATCGTTCCTGCGCTGGCACGCGCTTGGTCGCGAGCGCGATCACGCGAAACCCTTCCGTGCCCTTGACACGATAGTAGGACTCGAGGCGTTCGCGCAGATTTTCGTCGAGCGGAACCTCGGCGCCCGCGCGCGCGATCGCCGTGCAGACGCCGAGGACATTGGCGAACGCCCCCTTCATGATGATCCGGTGGTGCCCGGGATCTTCTTCGGTCGCGACCACAATGGTGAGACGCTTGCGGATGAAGTCGTAGGGGACCTCGTCGATCTTCGCCCAGCCCGCCGTGGCCAGGCTGGCCTTCTCGCCCGCCGCGACGAGCGCCGCGTCCAACGGGTTCTCGATGCCGGTTTCGAGGGCCGCATTGAGGTAGGCAAGTCTAAGCACCTCCGCTGACGCAGCCCCTTCGGCGTCCACTGCGGCGTCGAGTGCCATCATCCCGGCGGTGAGCGTCCCGGTCTTGTCGGTGCACAGAACATCCATGCTGCCGAGGTCTTCGATCGCGTCGAGGCGTCGAACGATCACGCCGCGGCGAGCCATCGCCCGCGCGCCCCGCGCGAGGGTGACGCTGACGATGGCGGGCAGCAGCTCGGGCGAGATGCCGACGGCGAGAGCAACGGCGAACAGCAGCGATTCGATCACCGGGCGTCCGAGCATCTGATTGACCGCAAGCACGAAGAACACCATGACGACCATGATCCGCGCGAGGAGATAGCCGAACTGCCGCACCCCGCGCGCGAACTCGGGTTCCGGTGGACGCGTTTTGAGGCGCGCCGCCACCTCGCCGAACGCGGTGGCGCGACCGGTCTTCACCACCAGAACGGTGGCTGTTCCGCTGCGCACGGAAGTCCCCATGAATGCGCAGTTGGTGCGGCCCGACATCGGCGCTTCGGCTTTCACGGCGCCCGGTTGCTTCTCGACCGGCATCGACTCGCCAGTGAGGCTCGCCTCGGTCACCAGGAAGTCCCTGGCGGTGAGGATCACGCCGTCGGCAGGGATGAGATTGCCGGCGGAGAGCTCGATCACATCGCCCGGCACTATGCGGCTTGCGACGACCGTTTGAACCGCACCGTCACGCATGACTCGCACTGTGAGTGCAAGTCGCTTGCGCAACTCCGCGACCGCCGCCGAGGCTCGGTACTCCTGCGTGAAGCCGAGGAGCGTGCTGCCGAGCACGATGACAAGAATGATGGCGGCATCGACCCAATCGCGAACGAAGAGGGAGACGGCCGCGCCAAAGACGAGGATCAGGACGAGCGGGCTCGCGAACTGGTGGAGCAGCAGCCGGACTGCCGCGACGTCACGCTGTTCCTCAACGACATTCGGGCCGTGGCGCTTGAGGCGTTCGGCGGCCTCTGTCGAGGAAAGACCTTGGCGACTCGTGGTGAGAGCGGTGAGCAGGCCCGCCGCATCGTGGCCCCAGTACGCGTCCTCTCGCGCGACCCCCGGCACGGGCTGATCGCTCCCGGCCATCAGATGGCCACCAATCGCCGCCCCGGTCGCCGCGGGAGCCATATGACGAGCGTGAAGGTGAGGACGTCCACAGAAGCGCGTTGACGAATGTGGCTTGGTACGAGCCGGTGAAATCGAAGACGGCGCCGGACATTCACTCCATGACCGCCATGAACCACAGCGTCGCCAGGAAGGATAGGAAATCCAACCACCCGAGCCGGACGATGTTAGGTGATGGCGTCTGTGTCAAGCGTCAATTTTTCGTTCCCGTCTGACTTTGTCGTCACCTCTTGTCGTCACTTCCTCCCGTCACTACTTTTCGTCACTGCCTGATGCCAGCAGCTCGACGATCGACCCGCCGCTATGGATGCGCCGGATGGCTTCGGCGAACAGTGGAGCGGTTTCCAGTACCGTCAGTTTTTTTTGTACTAGACTGGCATCCAGCCGAAAGGGTGGAATCGTATCGGTGATCACCAGGCGCTCCAGGCCAGCATTCGCCACCACTCGCGCGGCGTCGCCGACGAAGATCCCGTGGGAGGCGGCCGCGTACACGGATTTTGCACCGCGTTGCCGACAGGCGTTTGCAGCGCGCAGGATCGTGCCGCCGGTGCTGATCAAGTCGTCGATGATGATCGCGACCTTGTCCTTTACGTCACCTACTACCGCCTCGCCGCTCACTATCCCGGCGCTGCGGTACTTTTCCAAAAAAGCACCGCCAACCTCCCGGCACAAGCGATGCGATAGCGCCTGGCGTAACTGCTCGGCCCGCTTGACTCCGCCCACGTCGGGCGAGACCACGACAACATCGGCAGCTCCGATCCGCGGAGCGAAATAGCCGGTGAATAGTTTCTTGGCCTCGAGATGATCGATGCGGCAGCGAAAGGCATTTTCGAATGCCGCCAGGTTGTGTACGTCCAAGGTTACTACCCGGTCCGTCTCGACAGCCTCCAGCAATCGGGCGACGTAACGCGTGGTCACGGGGTCCCGCGACTTTGATTTCCGGTCCTTGCGTGCATAACAAAGGTAGGGCAGTACGGCAGTCACCCGCTCTGCCGAGGCGTCTTTCAGGGCGCCGATGAAGAACAGCAGCCGGCACAGCTTGTCGTTCGCGCTGATTTCGGGTTCGCTGTAGAGCGACTGAATGACGAACACATCCCTGCCCCGCACGTTCTCAAGAGAGCGGGTCTTGTGCTCGCCGTCTTCAAAGTGCCTTTCCTCATGCTTGCTAAGCGGCACGCTCAGGACGGCGCCAACCCTTTCGCCGAACCCCCGGCTTTCCCCTAACGCGAACAATTGAATATCGTTCGCGTTCATGGGCGTTTGAGATGGTGCAGGAACCACTCGCGTGCGAGCCGCGCTACTTCCTCCAGCTTGCCGGGTTCTTCGAACAGGTGGGTAGCGCCGGGAACGATGTCCACACGGTGTTCGCAAGCCAGACGTGCGGCGGCTTTCTGATTCATGCCGATGACCGGCTCGTCGTCGCCGCCCACGATGAGCAGCGTCGGCGCGCGCACCTGGGGCAACGTGGGCGTTGCCAGGTCAGGGCGCCCGCCGCGCGACACGACCGCCGCCACCCGGTCGGGCCGCTCGGCAGCGGCGCGCAATGCCGCGGCCGCCCCGGTGCTGGCGCCGAACAGTCCGACTGGAAGATCTGCTACTTCGTCACGCGCCTCCAGCCAGTCCACCGCGCCGATGAGGCGCTTGGTCAACAAGTCGATGTCGAACCGCAGTTCGCGTGTCCACTCGTCGACCCGATGCTCCTCCGCGGTCAGGAGATCAAAGAGCAGCGTGGCCAACCCGCCCTGGTTCAGAAACTCGGCCACAAAGCGGTTGCGCGAGCTGAAGCGGCTGCTGCCGCTGCCGTGCGCGAACACTACGATTCCCTCGGCTTTTTCGGGAAATGCGAGCGTGCCTTCAAGCGGAACCTGGCCAGCCTGTACGATTACCTCAGCGCTTTGCAGCTTGTGTCGTTTCATTGTCGCAGCCCCCGGCACGAATCGCGCACGTGCTCATCGCTTCTCCGACGCCTTCTGCAACGGCGTGGAATCTCCATCTGCACGATGTCATCGAGATTTGCGCGAAGTGCGTTGCCGCTCATCTGTAATCGCCCAGGTCTTGGCTAACCGTTCCCGCACCTCGTCGTCGGAGAGCTGGGGAAATTCCACGTACCATTGACCAATTGCCCAGAACGGCTCGGGAGTCTCCGGGCAAACCACTTCATCGGCCTCGCTGCGCAGAACTTCGACGGTATCGACTGGAGCCAGCGGGATTGCCACCACGATCCTCGCCGGTTTCTGGCGCCGCAGAGCGGAGATTGCGGCCCGCATCGTAGCCCCCGTGGCGACGCCGTCATCCACCAGGATCACGCATTTTCGCTCTAGGTCTGGTCGCGCGCGATTGCCCCGGTACGCCCGTTCCCTGCGCTCAAGCTCCCGCATTTCCCGGCTCGCAACCTCGTCGATAACTTTATCCTGGATGTGGAGCGATAAGATGACGTTCTGATTGAGCACTCGGACCCCGCCGCTTGCAATGGCTCCCATCGCCAGTTCACTGTGGCCTGGTGTGCCGAGCTTGCGCACCACCATCAAGTCGACCTCTGCGCCCAACGATTCAGCCACTTCACAGGCAACCGGGACGCCGCCCCGGGGCAAGCCCAGCACCACAACATCCTCGCGACCGCGGTAGGACTTCAGGGCCTCGCCAAGAGCGCGACCTGCTTCCGTTCGATCTTTGATCGGCAGCGCCATTTCTGTTTTCCAACGAGCCTTGCCGGTTAGTCGGGACGCATTTCACCTTTCCGCACCCAAACGCCCCGTTCCTCGCAATGCAACAGTTCGCTGCCGCTCCGCAAGTACTGGCCGACCGGATAGGCCACATTGTTGAAGTAGCAGACAGCCGCCTCGAGTTCGAGATCAAGGGACATCTCGTCATACTCGTCGAAGATGGGCGATGTCTTGAGCTCGGGGTCCGGGGCGCCGACTTGGGGCACGTGATCGGGCATGGTTTTTCCTTTATCCATTGTCTTGAAGCTCTCTGAGCGCCAATCGCACTCCATGCTGCAATGTTATTCCTTGGCTGCCTGAGCACTTTGACCTGGATCAAGATGCATTGCGCGGCTTATTCGATTGCGGGCTTGACCTGGATCAACCCTGACGCCCGTTTCGCGCCGTACGATGTGTCCTTGCGTAGCGCGAACCTCGGGCCGCGCACTCGGGTGACGTTGGGATGGCCCACGCCCCGCAACTCGCCAGGACTCGTAAAGGAAGGCCCTTGTCTTTTTTACGGCCAGTTTTTGATCGATGGACGTCTTAGTCATTCTGTTCCTGATCGTGCTGAACGGCGCATTCGCCATGTCCGAGATGGCCATTGTTTCTTCGCGTAAAGCGAGATTGCAGCATCGGGCAGAGGAAGGAAAAGCGGGCGCTTTGGCTGCTTTGGCCCTGGCAAACGAGCCCGGGCCGTTCCTGGCCGCAATTCAGGTGGGAATCACTTCGATTGCCATTTTGAACGGTGCTTTCGGCGAGGCCACCGTCGCACAGAAGCTGGCGCTTCACATCGCGGAGATACCCGTCCTGGCACCCTATAGCCGGGCGATCGGGCTGACCATAGTAGTGGTCGCGATCACGTATTTCTCGGTAGTTGTCGGCGAACTGGTACCGAAACGCCTGGCATTGCACAACCCGGAACGGATTGCCGGCGTTGTGGCCCGGCCCATGCGATGGTTTGCCAAGGCGCTATATCCGCTGGTGCGGCTTTTGAGCATCTCAAGCGACTTCGTGCTGCGGTTGGTGGCAGGCCCTCCTGCCAAAGAGCTGCCGGTCACCGAAGAAGAAATCAGGGTGCTCATGGAACAAGGCACCAAGGCCGGCATATTTGAGAAAACAGAGCAGAGCCTGGTCGCGAACGTCCTGCGCATGGATGCGCAGCGCATTGCCGCCATCATGACGCCCAGAGTGAATATCTATGCCCTGGACATGGAGGTCTCCGCCGAGGAAATCCGACGCGAAGTGGTGGAGAGTCCCTACTCGCGCATCGTCGTGTGCAAAGGCGGGCTCGATAACATCTTGGGCATCCTGCAGCTCAAAGACCTGCTCAAGAAGGTCGGGCCCGGGCAGCCATTCGACGTGCTGTCCGTGCTCCAGACCCCAGTCTATGTTCCCGATTCCCTTTCGCCCATGAGATTGCTTGAACTGTTCAAGAAAACAGGGAAGCCCATGGCCCTGGTCGTCGACGAATATGGGGGTATCGAAGGGTTGGTAACGCTCAACGACGTGATGGAGGCGATCGTGGGAGACATCCCATCGGCGGAAGTCCCGGAGGAACTGCTCGCGGTGCGGCGCGAGAACGGCTCGTGGCTCATCGATGGCATGTTATCTATCGACCGGTTCAAAGAAATCTTTCAGGTGGGCGAACTCCCGGACGAAGCGTCCGGGCGCTACCACACCATCGGCGGATTCGTCATGATGCGGCTTGGACGCGTACCCGCCATCGCCGACCACCTCGAATGGGAAGGCATGCGCCTGGAGGTCGTGGACATGGACGGGAACCGGGTCGACAAATTGCTCGTTGTGCCACCGCAACCAGAGGGCGCCAAATAGCTGTCGGGGCGGTCCTCGCCTGTACTTCGATTCAGGGCTGGCCAGACGATAATGCGTGCCGCTCGGGCGTTCGACGACGCGGCAGCCGTGCGGGATGCCTTAACCCGAAACCTTGGATGCCGCGGCGGCCGCAAGCGGGAGTTCCCGGAGCACCGGCATCTGCTCGTGCGTGAGCGTCTCCTTTTCCAGAAGCAGCTTGGCACCCTCGTCGAGCTGCTTGCGGTAGATGCGGAGAATGGAGAGCGCCTTCTCGAACGATGCTGTGACAAACTCGCGTATGGCGCAGTCGATCTCGCGCGCGGTCCGCTCGCTGAATTCGCGTTCAGCGTAATGGGCGAGCGTGTCCTCGCTGAGGAACGTTGGGCGCGGCGTTTCATACGTAACCTGACCCAGCTTTTCGTGCATGCCAAACCGGGTCACCATGTTGCGGGCGATGTCGGTCGCTTTGTTGAGATCATCGGCCGCGCCCGTGGACACTTCCTCGAACACGAGCGTCTCCGCCGCCCGCCCGCCGAGCAATACGGCCATCCTGTTCAAAAGCTCGGTGCGGGACATGAGGAAGCGATCTTCGGTCGGGCGCTGCAGCGTGTAGCCGAGCGCCCCCACGCCGCGCGGGATGATCGAGATCTTGTGCACCGGATCCATGCCCGGCAGCGCCGTGGCAACAATCGCATGCCCCATCTCGTGGCAGGCCACGACCTCGCGCTCCCGCGGATTGAGCAGCCTGCTCTTCTTCTCCATGCCAGCCACGATGCGCTCGATCGCCTCGTTAAAGTCATCAACGTTCACTGCGTCGCCGCCGCGCCGCGTCGCCCGAAGCGCGGCCTCGTTGACGAGATTGGCGAGGTCGGCGCCGGTGAAGCCCGGAGTGAGCGCGGCAATCAGTTGGAGATCGAGGTCCGCGGAGACCAGCACCTTTTTCGCGTGCACCCTCAGAATCGCGGCGCGGCCCGCCTTGTCCGGCCGGTCGACCAGGATCTGACGGTCGAAACGTCCCGCCCGCAGCAGCGCCGGGTCGAGGATCTCCGGGCGATTGGTGGCCGCGAGCAACACGATGCCCTCTCGCGGGTCGAAGCCATCGAGCTCGACCAGCAATTGGTTCAGCGTGTGCTCTTTCTCGTCGTGTCCGCCGCCAAGGGGACCGATGCCACGCGCCCGTCCCATGGCGTCGAGTTCGTCGATGAAGATGATGCAAGGCTTCGACTTGCCTGCCTGGTCGAAGAGGTCGCGCACCCGCGCCGCACCCACACCCACGAACATCTCGACGAAGTCCGAGCCGCTGATGGAAAAAAACGGCACGCCCGCCTCGCCCGCCACGGCTCGCGCCAGCAGGGTCTTGCCCGTGCCCGCCGGACCCACGAGCAGCACGCCCTTGGGAACGCGCGCACCGAGCCGGCCGTAGTTCTTCGGGTTCTTGAGGAACTCCACGATCTCCTTGAGCTCATCCTTGGCCTCCTCCACGCCGGCCACATCATCGAAAGTGACCTTTACCTCCTTTTCCATGTAGACCTTCGCCTTGCTCTTGCCGATGGACATGAGCCCGCCCATGCCCTGGCGTTCGGCGATCCGGCGGAAGACGAACAGCCACAGCCCGAAAAAGAACAGCACCGGCAGCATCCAGGACAGGATGTCGCGCAGCAACGTGCTCTCCACGACCCCGGTGACCGTCACGCCGCGCTCAGCCAGCTTCTCGGCGAGCGCAGGCTCGACGCGCGTAGTGATGAACAACCTGCGACCGTCGGCCAGAGGCTCTTTGGCGGTGCCCCTGATAAAATTCTCAGTGATGTACACCTCCGCGACCTTGCCCGCCTTGACCAAGGCCTCGAACTGGCTGTACGGGATGGTTTCGACCCGCTGACGTTCGGCCCACCACTGCTGAATGAACAGGATGGCGAGCACGGCCGCCACCGCGTACCACAGGTTGATCTGCGTCTTCTTGTCCATGACGTTGCACTTCTCAGTTAGGACAACATTTGCGGCGCGCTTTCGTCACTGCCCGCGCGCCCCGCGCAGGCGGTGCACGATCTTCATTACCTCGCGCATAAAGGCGGGCAGATCCGCTGGCCCGCGCGAGGTCACCAGGTGGTTATCCACCACCACCTCCCGGTTCAGGTAGTGCGCGTGTGCCGAGCGGAGCGCAAAGGCGATCGAGGGATGACAGGTCGCTTGCCGTTCTTCCATCAGGCCCGTTTCGATAAGCACCAGCGGCCCGTGACAGATCGCCGCGATAAGCTTGTGCTGCTCCAAAAACCATTCCACGATCCGCAGCGCCGCCTTGTCATCGCTCAGCGTCTCCGCGGCCCGGCCCCCTGGAACGATTAGAAGGTCATATTCGCCGGGCTGAACGTCAGCGACGGAGCGGGTCGCCTCGACTTTATATCCGTGTTCGCCCCGGACCGTGCCGCAGGCAGGCGCGGCGATATCTACCGTCAGGTCTTCCTCGCGAAGCCGGTAATACGGCACCAGGAGTTCAGAATCCTCGAACTCGTCCGCAGTGAGAATAAGCGCTTTCATCGTTGCTCCTGCTGCTGCGGCAAAACCGTTGTTTAACGCCTCACGTTACGCTTGCCGGCGGGAGCCGTCTTGACATGGATCAAGCAGGCCACTCGCGGTTGCGGCTGCGCTGCCGGAGTGCAGACCGACCGGCTTGGCAAAGATCACCGTCTTCCCTGATGGTCGGCGATGGCGGCGCGCACCGCATCTTCGACGGTTCAACCTCGCGCATACCCGGACCTCGCGCATACCCCGCTCGAATTAACCCAACCCGCATCCAGCCTGCGCCGCCGCCATTCTTGCCGGCTTGAATTGATATAAATCAAACTGCTCCGTCCGGCAGGGCATAAACTCAAAACCACGCGAATTCAGCGCGCTCAATGGCTCAAGACAGAAGGGATAGGCGAGACGAATGATGGAAGAGAAATTCCAATCCGCCGATGAGTTGGGGCCGGCCAAGATCTTTCACGTCCAGGAACCCTCGATCGGGCTTCGCGCAACGCTCGTCGTGGATACCCTGATTGATCCGGGCGGCATTGATGTGGCCCAACTCATCCACGCCAAAGACGATGGCAGGAGTGTGTGCGACCAAGCACAAGCGCGGGGCGTTCTACCGCGCGAAGCCGCGTTGGATGTGGCGCTACGGCGGCTGAAGCAGGCGATGGGCTACCGCCGCTTCTTCATTTTCTAAGGCCGCTCCGGTTATGCTCATCAATGCTCGGGAAGCATTCTCAGCCCGCAAAGGCCGGCTCAACTCCCGCTCGACGCCGGCCACGAGCGGGCAATATGCGCTCGCTGGTTAGCGGCGGGCGCACCGGTTGATCCAGGTCAACCCCGTCTCCACCCAGCCCGCTACTTTTGGAGGCAGTGTGGCGCTCATGAGAAAAATCTGGCTCGACTCGTACCCGGCGGGAATTCCGCCCGAAGTCGACGTACGTGCCTACCCTTCGCTGAAGCACATGCTGGAGCACAGTTGCGAGCGCTTCCGCGACAAGCCCGCGTTCCTCAACATGGGCGTCACGATGACTTACGGCGAGCTCGATCGCCTCTCGCGCGACTTCGGCGCCTATCTGCAGAAGGAGCTGGGGCTTCAAAAGGGAGACCGCGTCGCGGTCATGCTGCCCAACCTGCTGCAGTACCCGGTCGCCCTGTTCGGGGCGCTGCGCGCCGGCCTGACGGTGGTCAACGTCAATCCTCTCTATACCGCGAGCGAGCTCGAGCAGCAGCTCGGCGACTCGGATGCGAAAGCGATCGTCGTGCTCGAAAACTTTGCGCATACGCTTGAGGGGGCGCTGCCGAAGACTCGGCTGCGGCACGTGATCACGACGCAGATTGGAGACCTGTTTCCGCCCGCCAGACGATGGCTCGTGAACCTTGCCGTGAAATACGTGAAGCGCATGGTCCCGCGCTGGCGCATCGACGACACGACTGGCTTTCGCAGGGCACTGGCCCGCGGCGCACGGCGCGAACTGAGCGAAACCAGCCTGGATCCGGATGACATCGCATTCCTCCAATACACCGGAGGCACCACGGGGCGCCCGAAGGGAGCGATCCTCACCCACGGCAACATGGTAGCGAATGTGGAGCAGACCGCAGTCTGGATCGGGATCACCCTGAAGGAAGGCGAGGAGACCGTGGTGACGGCCCTGCCTCTGTACCATATCTTCGCCCTCACCGCGAATCTGCTCGTGTTCCTGAAGCTGGGGGGCAGCAACGTGCTCATCACCAATCCCCGGGATATCCCGGGCTTCGTCGCCGAGCTCAAGAAAACCCGCTTCACCGCCATCACCGGCGTGAACACCCTGTTCAGCGTCCTGCTCGACGCCCCGGGCTTCGCAGAGGTATGCGCCGTGAACCGCGGCGCCCTGAAAGTGGCCGTCGCCGGCGGCATGGCGGTGCAACGCGCCGTCGCCGAGCGCTGGCAGCAGGCGACAGGGGTGCCGCTCATCGAGGGTTACGGGCTTACCGAGGCTTCACCGATCGTGTGTGGCAACCCGTTCGACGCCAAGGAGTTCAGCGGCAAGCTCGGCGTGCCCGTCCCCTCGACCGAGGTTGCCATCCTTAACGAGGATGGCGACGAGGTGCCGCTCGGCGAGCTCGGCGAGATCTGCGTGCGCGGGCCGCAAGTCATGCGCAGCTACTGGAACGCGCCGGAGGAAACCGCGAAGGTCCTTCTGCCAAACGGCTGGCTGCGGACCGGCGACATCGGCCGCATGGACGCGCGCGGCTTCGTCGAGTTCAGCGACCGCCGCAAAGACGTGATCGTGGTTTCGGGCTTCAAGGCTTACCCCACCGAGATCGAGGACGTTGCCATGCTCCACCCGGGCGTGAAAGACGCCGGCGCGGTAGGCGTGCCCGATGAGCGCAGCGGGGAAGCGGTCATGCTCTTCGTGGTGAGAAAGGATCCAGGGCTCACCGCCAAGGCGTTGTTGGAGCACTGCGCGAAGCATCTTACCGGCTACAAGCTGCCCCGGCGCATCGAATTCCGCGAGCAATTGCCCAAGACGCCGATCGGCAAGATCCTGCGCCGCCAGCTCAAGGATGAAGCGGCGCATTCTCATGGCTAAGAGCCCATAACATGATGAAACGCGCGATGCGCTGTCACGATTTTGGGCGTAGGTTGGGGTACGCGCAGCGTTCCCCGACATCCGCTGAGCGTCAGGTAGCCATCGATGCGGCAACCTGACCTACACTTTCTCAATGCGAGCGGCTTGAGGACTTCTGCATCGAAATAATGACTCACTACACTAGATATCCCGCGCATCTGGTCCACGAGCACCGCCTGTTCGACGGCAGGACGGTCACGATCCGGCCGATACGGCCGAACGACGAGCCGAATGAGCGCGATTTTCTGAATCGATTGTCGAAGGAGAGCTGGTACCTGCGCTTCCACAAGTGGGTCAATGCGCCTTCGGACAAGCTGGTCCATTTCTTTACCGACATCGACTATGACCGGCACATGGCTTTCGTTTGTGCCGTGCCGGACGAAAAAGGCGAGCAACTGGTGGGCGAGGCGCGCTACGTGGCCAACCCGGACGGCACAAGCTGCGACCTGGGAATCATGATCGCCGATACCTGGCACAAGACCGGCATTGCGGGCCTCCTCATGGACGCGCTGATCAAGGCGGCGCGCGAGCACGGGCTGGAACGCATGGAAGGGCTGGTGCTGAGCCGCAACACCGCGATGCTGCGTTTCGCGCGCGGATTAGGATTCGAAGTGCAGCCGATACCGGAAGATCTCACGACAAAACTCATCGTGAAGAAGCTGTGATCCCGGCCCACGTCTGGTACCACAGGCGGTCTGATACGTTCCGATCAAGGCAGCGCGAGAGAGGTGGCAAAACGCTTGATCTGCATCAACACGGCAGGCATGCAGATGCTGTAAGTTTTCCATTAAGCCGAACCGCAACCACTTATTCCACGTTCCGCTACCGTCATGGAACATGCGTAGGGGGTCAGTGCGGCATCTTCGCAGGAAGCGAAGTGCGGCGAGTTCCACTCCGCCAATGGAGGAGCGCAAAAAATTGTACAAGCAGATTCTGGTTCCGATCGATGGCAGCGAGACATCCAAGACGGCGCTCCAGGACCTGATTGCGATGGGGACCCACGGGCGTCGGGGCGTCGAGCACCTCCTCTTGGGCAGCGTTGCCGAGGGAGTGGCGCGCCGGTCAGGCGTTCCGGTGCTCCTCATCCGCGGTCGATGAAACGGGCGGACCGGCGGAGCACGCCGTCATGAAGGAGTCCCGCCATCCTGGCTGCGATGCCCGTGCTTCCCGGATATTCGAGGGTGCTTGATATGGATCAATCCGAAAGAATGCGAAAACTGCACAATGATAAACGTGCGGTTCCGGTATCGGGGCCGCTGGTTCCGACTTTCGCCCAGACAACATGTGTGTGAGAAAAGGAGTTGCCATGAAAAAGCTTCTCGTTGCGTTCCTAGTTCTTTTCGCGGCCGCGCACGCCCATGCCGCGGACCAGGCTCTGCTGGACAAGGCCAGGGCCGAAGGCAGAGCGGCGTTCTACGCCAACATCACCGCCGTCGAGCCCATCATCAAAGCGTTCACCGCCGACACGGGGGTGAAGGGCGAGTACACCAGGATCACGAGCCCGAAATTCGTGGCGACAACCATCACCGAATTCGAGGCCGGCAAGCTCCTGGCCGACGTTGTCCAGGCCCCTCTGCCGGTTCTGGAGCTGCTCAAGGAGAGAGGCATCCTGGCTCGCTACCGGTCTCCGGCGGCCACGGGGTATCCGGAATGGACCAAGAAGGACGACTACATGCAGCTCTTTGGCATCGAGTATATGGCTCTGATCTACAACAAGGAGCGCGTGAAGACAGCGGACCTGCCGAAGCGCTACCAGGATCTCACTCATCCCAGGTGGAAGAACCAGATCGTGATGCCCAATCCGGCCAACCATCCTTCGACGATCTCCTGGCTGATCGGGCTCAAAGAGAACGTCTTCAAGTCCGAGGCCGAGTGGATGAAGTTCGTGAGAGGGCTGGCCGCCAACCAGCCCATGTTCGTGGCCTCCCTGGGCCCCACCCCGGCCCCGGTCGAGAGCGGCGAGAAACTCATCGCGATCTCGATGCCTAAATACATCATCACCAAGGCCCCGGCCCCGCTCGACTGGGCAAGGCTGGAGCAGCCCTTGTTCGGCACCCCGCGCGCCATCGCCGTGACCTCCAAAGCCCCGCATCCCAGCGCGGCGCGGCTGTTCGTCGACTACTGGCTCTCGAAAAAATCCATGGAGATCCTCGCCAAGGACGTCGGGGAGTACGTGCTTGCGCCCGGAATTTACCCGCCCATCGACGGCATGGACAAGGCGAAGGTCATCTCCATCCGCGAATTGTCGGACGACGAAATCCAGAAGTGGGGCGCCGAGTTCAAGAAGATTTTCAGCGTCAAGTAAGGCTGTTACCGGAGGCGCCGGCTGCCGCGGCCCCGACGGGCGCGGAAGCCGGCAATCCCGTTTATCCGTACAGGAGGGTCAGCATGAAGCGCATTATTCTTTTTTTCGCAGCGATCCTGCTGCTGTATCCGGCATGGGGCTGGGCCGCAAGCCAGGACAAGTTCGCCCTGCCGCAGCCCTACCTTAACTGGGAAAACCAGTACCTCAAGGAATTCCCCGAACTGCAGCGCCTGATGGACGTCATGGTGGAAACGTCCACGCGCCAGCTCAAGGATCCCTCGCAGGACATCCTGCACAACCGGGTCTGCTCCGCACTGGCGCACCGGATGGCCACGGACATGAAGCTGCGCTCCGCGGACCGCAAGCTCGCGATCGTCACCGATCTTCTGCACAACATCAGCAAGGAAGAACGGCCGATGGTCCTGACGGATGCCAAAGTCCTGAAACAGGCATCCGATCTCGTGGCCCGGTTGCGCAAGGAGAAGCAACTGACCGGATCGCCCGCTTTCTGGACCGACCCGGCGCTGTTCAGCAACAAGGCGATCGGCGCCAATCTGTCGCTGATCCACCACATTACAGGCGCCATTACCGCGGGCGAGATATTGAAGTCGATCAAAGGGTATTCGGCTCGCGATATCGCGCGCGTGCAGACCGCCATCTTGGGCCATTCCACCGGCTACTGGTATTTCCGCAAGTCGATAGACGACGCGGCGAAGCAGCCCGAGGCCTGGCGGAAGGTATATCCCGAGCCGGAAAGCGACATCGCGAAGATCGCGCACGACGGCGACCTCATTTCGCAGTTCGAGCCAGAATCGGTAGTGCCGGAACACAGCAAATGGCGCGTGCTCGCCGCCAAGCGCTGGGGCGCGAAAGGGACGGTGGAAGAAGCGCACGTCGTCTACTACGTGTTTCAGCGGCTGTTCGAGGAAGCCCGGACAGACGCGGGCAAGGCTCTCGCGCGGCAGGAGTGGAACAAGATCGAGCCGGCACTCATCAAGCTCATGGACCTGAAAACCGGCGCGGATCCGGTCAAGGTGCTGGGCGTGCCGAAAGCATTTCAGTAGTGCGAATCGGCAGCTTCGAGACTGATCGCTGCAGGTCAGGGTGCCGCCATGTGGAGGCAAACCCCGTACGAGCCTGATCTATGTCAGGAAATCCATGGAAATCCGGATCCGGGGCGTCAGCAAGTACTATTTTTCCCAAGGCAAAACGATCAAGGCCCTAGATGGTGTCGATCTGACCATCCCGGCCAACCAGATATTCACGCTGTTGGGGCCCAGCGGCTGCGGCAAAACCACGCTGCTTCGCTGCATCGTCGGCCTGGAGGCTCCCGATACGGGGGAAATCAGTATCGGGGACGAAGTCGTCTGGTCGAAGGAGAAGAACATCAGCATCCCGCCGGAGAAGCGGGGACTCGGCATGGTGTTTCAGACCTACGCGATCTGGCCGCACATGAACGTCTTCGACAATGTGGCCTACCCGCTCCAGGTCAGGAACCTTCCCAAGGATATCATCCGCGACAAGGTGGAGAAGACGCTGCGCTTCGTGCGGCTGGAAGGCTTTGAAAAGCGCCCGGCGACCAAGCTCTCCGGAGGCCAGCAGCAGCGCGTCGCGCTCGCCCGGGCCCTGGTAGCCGAGCCCAAGGTCATCCTGTTTGATGAACCCTTGAGCAACCTGGACGCCAAGCTCCGGGAGGAAACGCGCAAGGAACTGAAGGCCTTTCTGGGGAAGCTGCAGATCACCGCGGTGTATGTAACGCACGACCGCATCGAAGCCCTGGCGCTTTCGGACACCATCGCGATCATGCGCGCCGGACAGATCGTCGAGGTGGGTTCCCCTCAGAAGATTTACTTCGACGCGGACCACGAATTCGTGGCGGATTTCATCGGCCGCGCCAACCTCGTCAAGGCCACGGTGCGCGCGCAGGACGCCGACTATACCGTGGTCGATTGCGGAATGGGAACGATCGCTTGCCAGCGTCGCGACTTCGCCATCGGGAGCGAAGTCACGCTGTGCCTGCGGCCGGAGTTCATCCGGCTGGTGAGGGGCGAGGGCGCCGCCGGAAAGAACGTGGTCAATGGTCGCATCGAGTCCCTGGTCTTCGTCGGCGAGGCCTATGAAGCGGAGATCCGGGTCGGCAACGAACTCCTGCTCGCGAAGTTCGATTCGGACGTGAATCTCAGCGCGGGCGATGCGGTGAGCTTCACCCTGGATCCCGCTCACTGCCTGCTCGTCTCCATTTGAAGTTCGACGGCGATGGATCAGAGCCGATCGAAACTGACTTACTCGCTGGTTATCATCGTCGGCTTCCTCACGGTGTGCCCGGTGGTGATGCTCGCCCTCGGGAGCGTTTCCGAGGGGCTGACCGCATTCGGCGATTTCACGCCGGACAAGTACATCGAGGCTTATACCGACCCCGCCCTGCTCGACGTGATGGTCAACACCGTCATCTTCGTCCTCGGCTCTTCGGTGCTCGCCACGGTGCTGGCGCTGTTCCTCGCGTATCTCAATACGCGCACCGACATTCCCTTCAAGTTCCTGTTCAAGGTGCTCTCGATCATCCCGATGATGATCCCGCACCTGCTCTTCTCGGTGAGCTGGGCGCTGCTGCTCAATCCCTCCAATGGGATGATGAACATCGTGCTCAAGAACGCGTTCTCCCTGGAAAGCGCGCCATTCAACATCTATTCCCTCCACGGAATGATCCTGGTGGAAGCGCTGCTCGATCTGCCCATCGCCTACCTCATCATCGCGCCCGCCATGGCGTCCTTCGACGTGGCGCTGGAGGAATCATCGCGCGTCTTCGGCGCCGGCACGTGGCGCACGCTCCTGCGCGTGACGCTGCCCGTGCTTCGGCCCGCGATCCTGGCGGCCTTCATCCTCGGGGTCGTGCGCAGCCTCGCCTCCTTTGCCGTGCCTTCGGTGCTCGGCATGCCCGGACGGGTGAACGTCCTGGCGACGCATCTGTACGAGATGATCGCGCTGGGCTTCGCCACCGATTACGGCAAGGCGGCGGCCGTCGGCATGAGCGTGCTCGCAACATCGGTGACGCTGATCTACGTCTACCGCGCCCTCACCGCGGAAAGCGAGAAATACGTGACCATCGCCGGCCGCGGCTACCGTCCGACCATGATCGAGCTGGGCAAGGCGCGGATTCCGCTGTTCACCATCGTGGCCGTGCTCTCGCTCTTCATGATCGTGCTGCCAGTGGCGGTCCTGCTCTATACGTCGTTCGTGCCCTATACCATGGTGCCGAGCGCCCGCGCGTTTTCGCTCATGAGCCTGAAACACTGGAGCGACGTGCTGCGGGATCCCCTCTCGCTGCTTGCGTTGAAGAACAGCCTGTTCCTCGCGCTCGCGGGCGCGACGCTCGGGGTGGCACTCTCCATCTTCGTGGGCTATGCCATCGTGAAGGTGAAGACGCGGGCGTCGGGCATCCTCGAGTCGTTGAGCTTCCTGTCGTTTTCCTTTCCCGGCATCGTGATCGGCGTGGGATTCATGTGGTTCTTCGTGCAGACGCCGCTCTACGCCACGATCTGGGCGCTGCTCATCGGCTACGTCGCGACCTACCTGCCCTACGGCGTCCGGCCCATGGCGAGCGCGTTCGTCCAGGTGCACGCGCATCTGGAGGAATCGTCGCTGGTGTGCGGCGCGAGCTATCTGACGACCATGCGCCGGATCATCGTGCCGCTCCTCATTCCCGGCATCGTTTCGGCGTGGATCCTCATGGCCACCATGTTCGTGCGGGAGCTCACCTTGTCCGTGGTGCTCTCGCGGCCGGGCACCGAGGTGCTTGCGGTTCAGATCCTGCGCTTCGCCGACGATGGCCTGTGGGGCAAGCTTTCGGCCCTGGGCATCATTATGATCCTCATCTCGACGACGCTTGTGGTCCTGGCCACGCTCGTCGGCGCACAGTTCAAGGCCGTAGAGGGCGGAGGCTAGCTTCCATCGGCCAGCCTGCGAAAGGATTAATGCCATGGCGAAAATGTCACCGGAGCAGGTCGATCAAAGACTCGTTGGCGCCGATTCGGTCGAGGCGGTGATAGCGGTCGTTCGAGATTATGTCGCGCAGTGGGACCCGCATGAACTCGCCAGGCTGCCGGAGAACTGTCGTCCTGACGCTGTGGAGAGCGCCGAGGATGTTCAGTGGTGGGCCGATACGTTCGCCGTCGAGTATCAGGCTGGCGAGATCGTCAGCCGCGAACTGCAGGAAATGCACGACTTCTTCCAGTCTGCTGCGATGAGAATCCGGCAAATCAGGCCGTAGCGTGGGCATTCATGCCCATCATCGATGGAGATCACCCGGCGGGCCAATATCCACCCTGCGACCGCTGATAAGAGATCACGTGCCGGATGAGAACCTTTATCTGCCCTGCGCTACGGGTGTGGTTGGTGCCGGACGGCCGCCACTCACGCTCTCCGCCCACGCGAGAATTGGCTGCAGCCGCGGCGGAGCGAGCTTTTGCGCGTCGTCAAAACCGACCCAACGGTACTCGTGGTGCTCGGGGCGTCCAAGCTCGGTGCTGAGGGGCAGTGTGACATCGCCGCGCGACGACTCGGCCAGGTAGTAGCGCGCGACCTTCCCGCCGCGATAGGGCGCGGTTTCGCAAAAACTCTCCCCCCAGCGCGTATCGAGCATCGCAAGCGAAGTTTCCTCCTGCACTTCTCTGAGCGCGGCAGCAAGCGGGCTCTCCCCCGCTTCGACTTCACCCTTTGGAAAATCCCAGTTGCGATAGGCGCGCAACATCAGGCAGCGCCAGGCGCCGCCAAAGCGCCGAAGCACCACGACGCCCGCAGAGAATTTCGTCGACTTCACGCCGCTGAGTTTTCCATCTCTGATTGCGACTGCACCCGCGCCGTGTCCTCTCCGCCGAACAAGAAGAATAGCTCCTGATTTTGCACCGAATTTTCATGAGCAACGAAGCTCATGGACCCGCCTGTCCGATGTAGCCGACCATCATGCGGGCGAGAAACCAGTAGACCGGGACGCTCACGATCACTCCTCCAAGATACGAGCCGATGTGGCGATAGCGTCTTGCCATCGGTACCAGCTCATGGATCGAGACGAACAGCATTGCGCCCGCGGCGAAGGCCATGAAGTGGGCGTTCAAGGAAGGCGCGATCCCTATTGCCACCAATCCGATGATCGCGCCCAGAGGCTCGGCCAACGCAGAGAGCAGCGCCGCGCCAAACAGAAAGCTTCTGCTCCGGAGCATCATGGCCGGCACCGACATGGCGAACTCGTCCGGCAGGCAGGTGGACTATTTATGTGGCTCGCTACCGAAACCATGGTCGGGGTGGCGCTCCTTGCGACCGCCATCACGATCGAGGTTGCCGGCCTTGCGCTCGAGCACTGCTCGGACAAATCGTAGGACCATCTTCACGTTTTCCAGCATTCCGTGCCTCTTCCCGTGAGAAACCGTTCACCTTTCCGTGTAAGCTTCCACAGGCGCGGGCGGTTCCGGAAGAGACACGATTGCTGCAACGGGCAGCGCTCACACGGTTGCCCGCAGCCGGCGACGACTTCGTCGAGATAACCCAGGCGCTCGAGTTCCTCGATCATGTGGCGGGCTTGTTGCGGGCTCGCATGCAGCGCCCGTCCCAGTCGTGCGATGTCGACCGTGCCCTGTGCGACCGTCATACGCAAGAGCCTCCTAAACATGGGCTATCCCAAGGCCGAACAGGCGGCAGAGCTGGTAGAGGAGTGTCGCCGCGCTCAAGGCGATGACGAGCAGCAACGCCACGCTGAACAGCGTCCAGCGCCAGCTACCGGTCTCCTGGCGCATGACCGCGACCGTGGCCGCGCATGGGATGAACAACATCGTGGCGGCGAGAAATGACAGCGCCGCAGCCGGAGACACCCGCGCGGCGAGCATCCCGGCGAGGCCAGCACTCTGCGCCCCGGCGCCGTACAGGATGCCGAGAACGGCAATCGCGTTCTCCTTGGCGATGAAGCTGCCGAGCAGCGCCACCAGCATCCGCCAGTCCATACCCATGAGTTGTCCGAGCGGTGCGAGCCATTGCCCGAAGCGGGCGAGGTAGCTCGTCTCGAGCGTCGGGCCAGGAAGACTCGCGAGGGTCCAGATGGCCGCCGACACCAGCACGATGATGGTCCCGGCGCGGCGCAGGAACGCCCAGGTGTTGTGCCATACAAACATGCCGATCGTGCGCGCGCTCGGTACGTGGTAGAGCGGCAACTCCATGATGAAGGCGGCGTGCTGGCCGCGAAACAGGGTGCGGTTGAGCAGCACTCCGACCAGCGCCAGCACCATGAGGTTGAGCGCCACCAGGCCGGCCGCAAACACGAACGCTTGGCGGCCGAAGAACACCGGCGTCAGGAACGCGAGCACCGTGAGCCGCGCGCTGCACGGCACCAGCGGCGCGAGCAGAATGGTGAGGAGCCGCCCGCCTGGCGATTCGATCACGCGCGCGCCTATCACTGCCGGCACGTTGCAGCCGAAGCCGAGGAACAGCGGCAGGAAGCTTTTACCGTGCAGGCCGAGCGAATGCATGAAGCGGTCCATGACGTAGGCGGCGCGCGCGAGATAGCCGGTGTCTTCCAGCAGCGCCATCATGGCGAAGAACACGGCGAGGATCGGCACGAAGGTGACGACGATGCCGGCGCCGCCCAGCACGCCGCGGGTCGCGAGGTCCCCCAGCCACACCGGCGCATCGGCGAGCAGGGCGGCGACCTGGCGCTGCAGCGGTGCGAGCACGCTCGCCTCGAGCCATGCCTGCACCGGCGCCGCGAGCGCAAAGGTGACCCAGAAACTCAGCGCGAAGACCGCGAGTAGCAGCAGCAAACCCCACAGCGGATGCACCGCGATCCGGTCCAGCCGGTCGGTGAAACTGATCTGCCCAAGGCGCGGCCGCGTCACCGCCGCGCGCACCATGCGCCCGATCCACTCGTAGCGGCCGCCGGCGATGTCGAGCACCGCGTCTTCGTGCTGCGCGAGCAGCGTCGCGATCGGCTGCCATGCGGCGTCCGGGAGCCAGGTGCGCGCCAGGTCCGTAATCTCGCCATCGCCTTCCAGGAGCTTGAGCGCCACCCAGTCGCTGTCATACGGGCGCGGCACGTGCGTGCCGAGCAGCGTCCGGACTTGCGCAAGCACGTCGCGGTGCGGCACGGCAATTTCCGGGCGCACGGGTCGAAACGCATCGGGCGTGCGCGCGAGCGTTTCGGCGGCCGCGATCAGCTCGGTCACCCCCTGGTTGCGACTCGCCACGAGCGGCACCACTGCCAACCCCAGGGCCGCGGCCAGCACGTGCGGCTCAATATCGACGCCCTCATTTCTTGCCACATCCATCATGTTGAGCCCGAGCACCACCGGCACCGGCAGGATCAGCAGCTCGGCAAGCAGGTAGAGATTGCGCTCGAGGGCCGCGGCGTTCGCGACCATTACCACTATGTCCGGATGCTCCTTGATAATGAAGTCGCGCGCGATCCGCTCCCCTTCCCAGTTGGCACTCAGGCTGTAGGTGCCCGGCAGGTCAACGACGCGCAGTTCCACACCGTCGCGGACCAGCGTGCCCTCCTTGCGCTCCACGGTCTTGCCCGGCCAGTTGCCGACGTGCTGGGAAAGGCCGGTGAGCAGGTTGAAGATCGTCGATTTGCCGACGTTTGGCTGGCCGGCGAGCGCCACCACGATGGCCCTTCGCTCCTTGCGCAGCGGCTCGCTCACGAAGCCACCTCGACTAGGATCTTGACCGCCTCGCCGCGCCCAAGCGCGATGCGAGTATCGCGCACCCGCACCAGTAGCGGCCCGCGGCCGCGATTCTGCAACACCTCGACCGGCGTGCCCGCGACCAGCCCCATGGCGGTCAGGCGACTCATAAGCTCCTGGCCGCCGCGCAACGCCCGCACCACCGCGCGCTTCCCAGTCGGGAGCTCAGCGAGAGACACGGCCGGCGGGCGGTTCATGGGTTCCTCGCGTGCATCACTCATGGCAGCTCGATCACGGCGCCGCAGCCGCCCGCGATAAAGTCGTCGCCCCAGGCCGCGCGAAACATGGCAATCGCCTCGTCGCCAGTGCAGTGGCTGGGCGCGGTATCGCCGCGCCAGGACACGAAGCACGCCTTGAGCACATGCTCGGTGCACAGGGCATGCGGCTCGCGCGTGTCCGGGCGGTAGTAGTAGAGTGCGATGCCGCGTTCCGACGCCCGCCGGCGGCCGTTTGGCGCTTCGTTACGCGCGAGTCCGACGAGTTTTGTGCCACGGTCGCAGCCTCCTGGCGCCCAGCGAAAAAAGATAGGTTACGCCCGCGAGTAGGATGATGGTGGCGCCGGCCGGAAGGTCGGGCGCATAGGACAGCGCCAGGCCACCGCAGGTAAACGCCATGCCCAGCACGATCGCGAGCGCCATGATCGGGACCAGTCGCGAGAGGTACTGCGCGGCGATCGCGGCGGGCAACGTGAGTAACGCGAGCACGAGGATCAATCCCACCACCTGGATCAGCACCACGACGGTCAGAGCCACCAGACAGAGCAGCAGCAGGTGGAAAAACTCAACGCGGACCCCCCGCACCCGGGCGAATTCCTGGTCGAACGACACCGCCAGGAATTGTTTGGAGAATAACGTCACGATCAGGATCGCGACCGCATCCAGTGCCGCCATCACGTAGAGATCCGCGCGCGAAACCATGAGGATGTTGCCGAAGAGGTAGCTCATCAGGTCCGCGTTGTAACCCGGCGTGCGGGAAATAAACAGCACGCCGACCGCCATGCCAACCGCCCACAGCGCCGCGACGATCGTGTCCTCGTTCTGGCGGAGCCGCAGGTTTACCCAGCCGATAATCAGCGCCGCGACGAGCGCGGCGACAAGGGCTCCGGCTAACGGGCTTGCGCCAAGGAAGTAGGCAATACCCATTCCTCCGAGCACCGAATGGGCGACGCCGCCGGCGACGAAGCTGATGCGCTTGGCCACCACGTAAGTGCCGATCACGCCGCAACCCAAGCTCGCGAGCAGCCCGCCGATCAGCGCATGCTGCAGGAAGGTCTCGTGCGCGAGCGTACCGAAAAAACCGCTCATGACGGCACCCCCGGTTCCCGGTCGGTCACGTGCCGGATCATGCGCACTGGCGCCCCGTAGAGCTGCTGGATCATCTCGCCTGAAATCGGGGATGCGGTGTGGCACAGCAGCGTTCGGTTGAGACACGCAACGATCGTTACGTACGGCGAAATGAAGCCGACGTCGTGCGACACCACGACAATGGTCATGCGTGCGTTGAGCATCTTGAGCAGGTCGAAGATGTCGACCTCGGCGCGGAGATCGATATTGGAGGTCGGTTCGTCCAGCAGCAGGATGCGCGGCTCGCCGGCAAGGGCCCGGGCGATGAGCACGCGTTGCAACTGCCCGCCGGAGAGGGTCTCGATGGGGCGCGCGCGCAGCTCCGCCACGCCGGTTTCCTCCATGGCGCGGCGCGCCAGTGCACGGTCACGTGCGCGGTAGCCGAGCAGCGTGCGCGTTTTGCCGAGCCGGCCAAGCAGCACGGTCTCCTCGACCGTGACCGGAAAATCGCGCCGGAACGTGGCGAACTGCGGCACATAGCCGAGCTCCCCGCGCGCATGCGCCGGCGGCACACCGAGGACGCTCACGCGCCCGGAGTCGGCGGCGAGCAGCCCGAGCACGATGCGCAGCAGCGTGCTCTTGCCGCCGCCGTTTGGCCCTACCAGGCCCAGGAACTCGCCTTCTTCCACTTCCAGACTGACGTCCTCGAGCGCGGGCACGCCATCATAGGCGAACGAGACGTTTTCCAGCACGATGACCGGGGCCGTCATTGCATCGCCTCCGCGAACTCCCGCGCCACCCGCCGCAGGTTATTCATGTAATCCTCGGCCAACGGATCCACGGCGACCACGCGTGCGCCAATGGCCTGCGCGATGGTCTCGGCCGCGCGCCGGCTGAACTGCGCCTGAACGAAGATCACCTTCACCCGCTCCCGTCTGCCGATGTCGATCACCTGCGCGAGCGTGCGCGCGCCCGGTTCCTTGCCGCCCGCTTCAATCGGGATCTGCTTCAAGCCGTAGGTGTCCGCAAAATATCCCCAAGCGGGGTGGAACACCATGAAGTTGCGCGTGCTCACATTTTCCAGCAGAACGCGGATATCATGATCCAGCCGATCGAGATCCGCCGCGAACGCCTCGTAGTTTGCGCCGTACGCGGCCCGGTGCGCGGGATCGAGTCGCGACAGCGTGTCGCGAATGTTTGCCGCCATGATCTTCACCAGCGGCGGGCTGGTCCAGACATGGGGATCCGCAAGCCCCGGCTGCGCCGCAGGCGCGCGCGTGCCCTCCGATCGCTCCAGCTCGCGCGGAGGGATGCCGCCGCGCATGTCGATGATGCGCATGCCGGGATTGGCGGCCGCGATGCGCTTTATCCAGACCTCCTCGAATTCCACGCCGATCCCGAAATAGACGCGCGCCTTGGCCAGCCGCGCAAGGTGATTTGAGGTCGGCTCGTAGGTTTCGGGACTCTGACCCGGCCCGACCATCACCGAGACCGCGACGTGTTTTCCGCCGACGCGCTCGACGAAATACTTCTGCGGCAGGATGCTCACGAACACCACGATCGGCGCGGCTGGTGGCTCCGCGGCGCGTGCCACGCCGAGCAGCGCAAGGAGCAGCATGCCGCACCAAAGCAGCCGCCTGCAGTTGCGCCAAGTCACAACAACGCCTCCAGTACGGCGACGAAACGTGCGTTGTCTTCCGGCAGAGCCGTGGTGACGCGCATGTAACCGGGACCGAGGCGAGCGTCGTTCAACGGCTTGATGAGTATGTCGTGCTCACGTAGCCGCGCAGCCAGCACGGCGGCGTCGTGCGGAGCGAAGTCGGCGAGGAAAAAATAGGTCGTGCTCGGGAAAGCGCGCACCCCGAGCCGTCGCAGCTCGGCGGCCAACTGTTCCGTCCAGGCGCGCAACTGCGCCGCCCGCGCGCGAATCTTGTCCTCGTACTGCAGGGTGGCAAGCGCCGCAGCCTGCGAAGCCCGTGCGAGTGGATAGGCGTCGTTGTGGGAATTGAGGTCGTCGGCGAGCGCCTGCGGCAACACCGCATAACCCACGCGGAAGCCCGCGAGGCTGTGCGCTTTCGAAAGCGTGCGCGTAACCAGCAGATTCGAGTAGTGCGGCACCAAGTGCGCCACGCTCTCGCCCGCAAGACCGATGAAAGCTTCATCGACCAGGAAACAGGTATCCGGGTGACGCGCCAGAAGCCCCGGCAGCGGCGACATGTCGAAAGTCCCGCCGTTTGGATTGTTAGGATTGACGATCACCGCCAGCGTGGTGCCTGCCGGTATCGCAAGCCGTTCCAGGTCGAAGGCGAAGTCCCGCTCGGGCAGCAAGTGAGTCTCGGTGTACGCGCCCGCGATCTCCGGAAACAGCGCATAGGTCGGCGTCAACAGGTGAGCCCGCCCGCCGAGGCGTGCGAACAATTCGCGCAGGATCAGCTCGGAGCCGGCATTGATGTGAATCAGCGCCTGGGGCACACCAAGGCTCTCACTCAGGAACTGGCGCAGCGGCGCCGAGTAGGGCTCGGTATAACTGTTGCTGCGCGGCAACTCGACTCGAGCCGCGGCAATCGCCTCGTCGAGCGGTGGCAACGGGTTCTCGCACAGCAGCAGCTTGATTCCCTGGAACGTGCCTCCGCCCTTTTCCTGCAACGATGTCACCCCATGATCCTCTTGCGCTTATTTCGCAGCCTACTCATGGGTGATCGGCTTGTCGGTGAAAAGATAGTCTTTAAGCTCCCTGGACAACGCCGCGTCGTTTCGGCGCAGCCATTCAAGCAGCATCGCCGCATGCTCTTTTTCCTCGTCGCGGTTGTGCGCAAGGATCGCCTGGAGCTCCTTGTTCTTGCAGGCATTCACGCGCTGCTGATACCAATCAATCGCTTCGAGTTCCTCGATCAGCGATACGATGGCGCGATGCAAATCGCGGCTCTCCTCGGGCAGGTCGCTCGCCGCTTCATGCAGTCCTTCATGGGCCATGACGGTACTCCTGGTTTGCTGTGGGTCCCGATCAATGGTCCCACGCACCGTCGCGGCACGGGTTGATTCAGATCAAATCTGAGACACGCGTTGCCGTCGTTACGGCTGGACCCATGCTGTGCTCCCTCTCCTCGGATGTCGGCGTCTCGTGTCAGGCCTCTCACGCGGCGATCGTGCCGGAACAACTGCTCTTCGCATTTTGGCTGGTTTGCCGGACGATCCGTGCGTCCTAGTTGATTCAGATCAAGATGCGAATCCATGGAATGGATACGATGCGCCCGTAGGTCAATGGTGATCTACCTCGTGTCAACCAGGAGTACCCGACATGAAAATCAAGCAAGTGACGCGGGTCGCCGTACTGGGCGCGGCGATCGCTTTGTCCTTCGCTGCAGGAGCCCAGCAGTGGCCGGGAAGAGGCCCAGGGCCGTATGCACCTTACGGAGCAGGGCAGTACGGCGCCGGGAATCCGTATGCCAAGCAACTCAATGAGCTTGCGGTCAAGGACCCGGCCAAGCATGACGCCTGCTTCGCGCAGGCGAATGATAAGAACCTGCGACGGGAAGCGCGCTGGAAGTTCATGATCGACTGTATGAAAAAGTGAGTCGTACGTTGGCCCGCCGGAAACACCGTGGGCCAACGTACGAAGACGTGCTTTGTCATCCGGGTAAGGATCGGCGGCGAGCGGGTCAGGTCTCGCCTTCGCGTGCATCAAGACGCGACGCGCCGAACCCATTTGACGATCCTGCGTTGGCGAGCCGCTACGAGGAGTGGTACGGCGGCGAGGGCCGGCGCGCCGACATCCTGGAGAAGGGACTCCTGGGAAAATTGCTCCACTTGTTCCCGAACGCACGCTCCGTACTTGAAGTGGGTTGCGGCACAGGCCACTTTACGCGCTGGATGGCGGAAAGAGGCCTGGACGCCGTGGGCCTGGACATTTCCGAACGCATGTTGAGCGAGGCCCACCGGCTCGGCGGGCCAAGGTACCTGCCCGGCGATGCTCATTCGCTGCCGTTTGCGGACCGGTCGCACGATGTGACGGCTCTGATCACGACGCTCGAGTTTCTCCCGGATCCAGCGCGCGCCCTTGCCGAAGCCGTTCGCGTGGCCCGCCAAGGAGTCCTGTTGGGGGTGTTGAACCGGTGGAGCCTGCTGGCGCTGCGATACCGCCTCTCCGGCAAAGCCATGTGGCGGTCTGCCCGGTTCTTTGGTCCTTGGGAATTGGCCAAGATGGTCCGAGAGGCGGCGGGGCAAAGGACCAGGACGGTATTGTGGCGGACCACCCTGTGGCCAATTCCCGGCATGCGCGACCTGCCCCTGCCCTGGGGTGGCTTCATCGGCATGGCAGTGCAGTTGAACGAGGAGTCGAAAGCATGAACACAATTTCGGTTCAAGTGAGCCTGTACCCGCTTCGACAACCCCACGTGGGACCAACCATTTCCAAGGCGCTCGAGGTTTTTCGTACCCACGGGCTCGACGTGAGGCCCGGAACCATGAGCACGGTAATCGCCGGCGAACCCGACGCGGTCTTCGACAGTTTGAAAGCATCGTTTCAATCTGCGGCCGCTCTTGGCGATGTGGTGATGGTGGTGTCAATCTCCAATTGCTGTCCGGCGCCCGCTGGCGATCAGCACAATGCGGGGCATTCTGCGTAAGCCATGTATCATCGGCGCGGGAAATGTCCACAGGATGCGAACTGCTCGAGGCCCCATCCGGGGTTGATCTGCGTCAAGCCCCTGCAGCCGACGAGTGCTAGTCTTTTGGGTGATTGTTGCCGACTTCACCTCGCTGTTCCTGGCAGTTGCCGACGTGGGAAAGCGAACGGCGGATCATTAGGCGCGCGCCGACTGGTGCTTCTGCAAGGAGGCTCAACATGACGTCGAGGTCCATCAACCTGGAGGAGCCCCTGCGGAATCCGGGCGCCACCTTTGCCACACCCGAGGAAGTCGTTTCCCACCCCGGGCTTACGCGAGAGCAGAAGGTCGAGATACTGAAGCTTTGGGAGTACGATGCAGCTGAGGCCGAGGTGGCGACGGAAGAAGGCATGCCGGGTGACGATGAAGACCTGTTGAGGCGGATCCTGGTGACATTGCACCCGTTGACCAGAGGGACCGACGTCAGCCGCACGGGCCCGACCAAACAGCACGCGTTGCTTTAGCACAAATCGACTTACTCAAGGGCACCGCAACTCTGCGAGTCTTGTCCCGAAGAACGCCCAATTGCCATGACAAGAAGATTATCCCGATAACGGTTGATCTACATCAATCGGTTCCCTCGACGTTTCATCTTCCTTCTCGGCGGCAGCAACGGAACCGAATTTGGAGAAAAGCAGAATTCGCGCCGCATCGAGCTCCAGGCGCGACTCTACTTCTGAAACAGCCGACGGTGGCCCGGGAAGCCACGCAGCGAAGGCTGCCGGGCGTGGCCCGGGATTACTGATCCGATACGATACGGTTCTGCTCGCTCTCGACCACGACCGGCACCTCGAAGTCCTGGCGGGTCATGCGCGCGCTCTCCCAGCGCCGCGCCGTTTCCCCGTCCCAGTCTAGGTCAAAGAACTTGTCCGCGTCGGCCTTCGACTTCCACAGATAGATTTCGACGACCGACTTTACGTCCGGCGCAATGCCGTAATACATGCGAATCAGTCCGGGGACGCCTTGAAAGTCCGGCGCCGAACCCCGAATCGGAACGAGCAGATCCTGCCGGTTCTTGCCTTCCATCACCTCGAACTTCCACATCACTATATGCATGAGATTTCCCTTTCTTTTCCGGAGCCGCGCAAGTCGCTGCAAAACCGGATTTCATCCTAGCCCATGTGGAAGGCGTCCCGCTTGATCTATATCAACGTGGAAAGGCATCACACGAGATTTTCCGCCACCAGTTCGAGCAGGCTCTGCATGCTCTTGTCCCTTTTGAAGCGCGCCTGACCATCGTCGAAGGTCTGTCGGCGGTTCGATAACAACTGGTGGCAAGCATCCCGGCCCCGGTCCTTTCAACTGCCGCATCTTGATTTCGAAGGTCTTGTAACGCAGCTCGTCGGCGCGGTCGGTGGCTACACCGCCGCCACCGCCGAAGCACCACGCGGTCCCGTCTCGTGCAATCGGTAGAGTGCGAGCGAGAGACGGGGGCGAAGCCGGGTATCGGCATGGCGCACTCGCCGGCTGCAACTGCGGGCTGATTGCAATTCTGCGGACACTTGATCCAGCGCAAATTCAAACATCACGGACCTGCTAATGTTCTAATGTCGCGCAAAAACTGTGGAGGAATAACCCGATGAAGCGACTTTACTTTCTTGTTCCGGGCGTCAAGAGCGCCAGGAAGATCGTGGACGAATTGCTGGTGGCCCGCATCGAAGAGCGCCACATTCACGTCCTGGCAAAGCGCGGAACGCCCATGGAGGATCTTCCGGAAGCATCGCTCCTGCAGAAGAGCGATTTCATTCCTGCGGTCCAGCGTGGCCTTGCCCTGGGTGGCGGGGTCGGAACGATCGCCGGACTGGTGGCGATATCGCTCCCGCCGGCCGGGCCTGTGATAGCGGGCGGGATTATCCTCGCCAGCGCATTGGCCGGCGCGGGTGTTGGGGCGTGGCTCGGCGGAATGGTCGGAATGAACATCGGCAGCACGCGCCTCAAGCAATTCGAGGAAGCCATCGAAGGCGGGCAGTTTCTGATGATGGTTGACGTGCCCAAGGATCGCGTGGAGGAGATTACCGAAATGATCAGGAGGCATCACCCGGAAGCGGATGTGAGAGGCGTCGAACCTCTCATCCCGGCTTTCCCCTGATCCCCCTGATCGCCCCCAAGCGCTGGGTTAAGCCAATTGATCTATATCAAGATACATACCGTCGCGTTCCTGGTTCTTTTCGCGGCCGCGCACGCCCATGCCGCGGACCAGGCTCTGCTGGACAAGGCCGGGGGTGAAGGCAGGGCAACGTTCTACGCCAACATCACCGCCGTCGAGCCCATCATCAAAGCCTTCACCGCCGACACGGGGGTGAAGGGCGAGTACACCAGGATCACGAGCCCGAAATTCGTGGTGACGACCATCACCGAATTCGAGGCCGGCAAGCTCATGGCCGACGTCGAAGGCTGGAGCTTGACGATGCTCGCCGCGTGCCCGCTTCACGCGTATCCCGGCACGTACATGACGCGGGTCGCTTCGGCGCGGAGATCCTGCGGCCGCGGGTTCGTCGCGTGTCCCTGCGCGCAGGCGACCGCCCCTACTGCCGCCGCCACCGCCGCTGCCACCTCGCGCATGCGCGCCGCGACAGGAAAAATACGGCCCTGCTCGAGATCGGCCTCCGTGACCTGGTCGGCGAGCGCACGGGCCGCGGCCAGGAACATCTCGTCCGTAACGCGTCTCGCGCCGGACACCAGCAGGCCGAGGCCTACGCCGGGAAAGACGTAGCAATTATTCCCCTGACCCGGCGCATGCGCACGCCCGGCGAGCGTCACCGGATCAAATGGGCTCCCGCTGGCGAAGACGGCGCGGCCGTTCGTCCACGCGTAGGCCTGCTCGGCGGTGCACTCGGCCTTCGACGTCGGATTCGAAAGCGCGAACAAGATCGGCCGCTCGTTAAGGCGCGCCATCGCCCCGAGCACCGACTGCGTGAACACGCCGCCCTTGCCACAGGCGCCGATGAGCGCCGTGGGCTTGAAATCTTCGACCGCGGCAAGGAGGTCCGGAAGCGGTGCGCGGTCCTGCGCGAACGAGCGCTTGTGCTCCGCCAGATCGCCGCGGCTCGCGATCACGAGGCCATTGGAGTCGACGAACAGGCAGCGCTGCTTCGCCTCGCCTTCCGACAATCCCTCACGCTGCATGGCTGCGATCACGGTACCGCCGATGCCAAGGCACGCTTCGCCGGCGCCGACAAAGAGGATCCGCTGCGCGGCGAGCCCTCCTCCGGTGATGCGGCCCGCCGAGTACAGCCCGGCCAAACCCATGGCGCCGGTGCCCTGCACGTCGTCGTCGAAGCAACATAACCGGTTGCGATAGCGCCGCAGCAGGCGGAATGCACAGGCGTTGTTGAAGTCTTCGAACTGCACGATGACGCCGGGGAACACCGCCTGCGTGGCCGCGACGAACTCTTCGAGCAGCGCATCGTAGGCCTCGCCCGTCATGCGCTGTTGCCGCTCGCCGAGGTAGAACGGGTCGCTGCGCAGCGGCTCGTTGTCCGTGCCGACGTCAATCGTCACGGGCAGGCAGAACTCCGGCGGCACGCCCGCGCAGGCCGTGTAGAGCGCGAGCTTGCCGATCGGGATGCCCATTCCATTCGCGCCGAGATCACCGAGGCCGAGGATTCGTCCGCCGTCGGTGACGACGATGATGCCCACGCGACTGCGCGGCCAGTGCCCCAGAAGCTCGGCGACACGGCCGCGGTGTTGCGCGGAAATGTACAGGCCGCGGGGCCGCTCATAGATACGGCTCCATTCGACGCAAGCCTGACCCACGGTCGGCGTGTAGATGATCGGAAGCATTTCCTCCAGATGGTCGAGCACGACGCGGTAGAACAGTGTCTCGTTCTCGGTCTGCAGCGCGCTCAGGTAGCGGTACTTTTCCAGCGGGCTCGTCGTTCCGCGCACGTTCTTAAGCACCCGGGCTGCCTGCTCCTGCAGCGATTCCACACGAGGCGGGAGCAGACCTTCGATACCCCGGTGCGCGCGTTCGTCGCGGGTGAACGCAGTGCCCTTGTTCAAGAGCGGGTCGCGCAGGCACTGGACGCCGCCCACTGCATCGGGGCCCGGAGGGATGAGGGTGGAATCCGTGATCTTCTCCATGAGAATCGTAGCCATCACTTTTCACTCTTTGCATCAGGTTACGCCGCCGCGTCGGGCCGACTTTGACCGAGATCAAGTCTTCCTGCGGTATTGTCACGAGAAGAGCGCGTGTCAAGGTATCATTCGGGACAAGCGAACTACCGGGCAAACGCGATCCGGATAACACGCGCTCGATGCGTCCGCCGAGTTTGATCCACATCAAAACGCCGCTCCTCGCGCAGGCATAGGCTGTCTTGCGTGAGAGGCAGGCGACAAGAACGCAGGGCACCGGTTGATTGTGAAAGGCGCTCGACATGAGATCGAGTATCACAGGGGCCGCAACATTCGAGGGTGGACACCATGAATACTGTTTCCAGTGGGGTCGTGATGGCGGATTACATCGCCAAGTGGCATCGCGAACACATTAATTTTTCCAAGCTGCTCGATTTGCTCGAAACGCAAATCAATCTGTTTCACGAAGACGAGCATCCGAATTACGAGTTGATGCTGGATATCATGTATTACCTGACCCATTACCCGGACCAGGTCCACCATCCGGAGGAAGAGGTCGCCTTCAAGCGGGTGGTGCAAAAGGACAGCCGAATGGGGCCGGTGGTCACGGATTTGACAAAACAACATCAGGTGATCGCTGAAAATGGAAAAACCCTGACGGAACAGCTTGACGCTATCGTGATCGACTCGATGGTGACGCGGCAAAGCATAGAATCATCTGCAAGGACTTATATTTTCCACTTGCGCAGCCATATGAATCTGGAAGAAACGGCACTCTTTCCCACGGCCTCGAATATTCTCCGCGTCGAAGACTGGGCTGCTGTCGATGCGGCGATCAAGTCCCGGCAAGACCCGCTGTTCGGCGAAATCGTGGACAAGCGATACGAGGCATTGCATCAGCAGATCGCGAGGGAGGCGGAGTGCGGATGTAAGGAATAAGTTGTCCGAATCGCGCCAAGCGATGCGCTCTCGCCAAGACGGCAAAACGGAAGTGCGCTTGTCGCGAGCACGCTGCGGCTGCAACCGGCAACGTGCTTCTGCTACCATAGCGCGTGTTTCGATCAAGGAACCCCTGGTTGGAGCGGCTCCACAAACGGCTGCGCGTGCTCACGCCCGAGGTGCTCAAGGGCCTTTTGCGCGGGATCGAGAAAGAAGGCCTGCGTGTCAAGCCGGGCGGAACGCTTGCGGACACACCGCATCCGGCCGGGCTCGGGTCGCCGCTCACCCACCCGCACATCACCACCGATTTCAGCGAGTCACAACTCGAGCTTATCACCGGCGTCCACGCCGGCGTGGACGCGTGCCTTGAGGAACTGACCGAGATCCACCAGGTCGTTTACCGCCACATCGGCGACGAAGTGCTGTGGTGCACCAGCATGCCTTGCAGACTGCCGGCCGACGATGACATTCCCCTTGGGCAGTACGGCGGATCCAACGTCGGTAGAGCCAAAACGGTGTATCGGCGCGGCTTGTCGTACCGCTACGGCAGGCGCATGCAGACCATTTCCGGGATTCATTACAACTTCTCGCTGCCCGAGGCAGCCTGGCCGATGCTTCAGCAGGCCGACGAACGCGGCGGCCCGGCGCGGGCCTATCAGAACGATGCGTACTTCGCGCTGATTCGCAACTTCCGGCGCCATTCCTGGCTGCTGCTTTATCTGTTCGGCGCTTCGCCGGCGGTCTGCGCGAGCTTCGTCGCCGGCCGCACGCACCGGCTGCAGGAGTTGAGCGCCGGCACGCTGTACCTGCCCGAGAGCACATCCCTGCGCATGGGCCGGTTGGGCTACCAGAGCGACGCGCAAGCCACGCTTGCCGTGAGCTACAACAGCCTGGAAAGCTACGCCCGCTCGCTCTACAGCGCGCTCACCGAGCCTTATCCGCAGTACGCGGCAATCGGCATCCGTGACGGCGTGGACTACCGGCAGCTCGCGACGACCCTGCTGCAGATCGAAAACGAGTTCTATGGAACCATCAGACCGAAGCGGCGCATCCGGCCGAACGAGCGACCCCTGCATGCATTGGGCGAGCGCGGCGTCGAGTACGTCGAAGTACGCTGTATGGACATCGACCCGTTCTGCCCCATCGGCATCACTGCCGCCACGATCCGCTTTCTCGACGTGTTCCTGCTGCATTGCCTGCTCAGCGACAGCGCTGCGGACACACCGGAGGAAATCGCGGCCCTCTCGCGTGACCGGCACCGGGTCGCCGAAAGGGGCCGCGATCCGAACATCCGCCTGGCCTGGCGAGGAGAAGAACTCACGCTGGCCGAATGGGGCGAGGAACTGCTGCGCGAGTGCGGGCCCATCGCGGCAGCCCTCGACAACGTTCATCGAGGCTACGCCTACCGGGATGTTTTATCGGCCGCCGGCGCCGCCCTCCGGAATCCCTCGGCGACGCCTTCCGCGCGTATCCTTCGGGAGATGGAGCAGAGCTACGACAGGTCCCACCTCCGCTTTGCCCTGGATCAGTCGGTGCGGCACCGGAGCGACCTGCTGGAATTGCCCCTGGCTGCCGCAGCCGGCGCCCGCTATGCACGAATGGCCGGGGAGTCGCTGGCCGCGCAACGGCAAATCGAAGCGAGGGACGCCGTGCCGTTCGAAATCTACCGCCAGCAGTATCTGTCGCAAGACCTGCTGGGCGGCGTCCGCCTTCGATCAGGTTCCTGACGTCACGGCCATGCCGGTGAGCGGCGTTGCCACCTCCAATGCGGGCCTTCGCTTGACGTAGATCAAGACGCGATCACGATACCGCGATAAATTCGAACTTATGAATGGGTTAACGAAAAAGGAACTCGATCATCTCATCCGGATCATGGCGGAACGGAAGAGCCGCCTGCTTCAGGAGATCCGCGAGGTGCTCATCCGTACGGGTGACGAACGCTACGCCCGGCTGGCGGGCGAGGTGGCCGATACCGGGGACGAATCGGTCGCCGACCTGCTGAGCGACGTCAGTCATGCCGAAGTGGCGCGGGACGTGAACGAGGTTCGCGATATCGTCGCGGCAGAAGGCCGGATCGCGGCCGGCCAGTATGGCCTTTGCATCAACTGCGGGGCCGAAATCGAATACCAGCGGCTGGCCGCCTATCCCTCCGCCAAGCGTTGCCTGCAGTGCCAGCAGAACCGCGAGAAAACCCACGCTTCCGCGGGCCGGCCCAGTTTGTAGCCCCGGCTCAGAAGGCGGCGTGCGCCGGAATCGCGCCACGGCCCACTCCGTGAGTCTACCGATGGACATGCCTGACCGCCTGAGTCTCAAGAAAAAGCTCGACGACATCGGCGCAGCCAGGGCCTGAACCGTCAGGAAGCACTCAGAAACCTGCAGCCCCCGCGGCAGCCCCTGCGCCGATTGCGATCGCCAACAACAGAACCGGGGAGACGCCCAGGCGTTCCGCCGCAAACACCGCGAGCGCTCCTGCGAGCAGACCCGGATGCAGTTCGACCACCGGGCGCGCGAGTGCGGCCAGCGTGACCGCCAGCAGGCCGACTGCGGCGGCCGCTGCAAAGCGGCCGAAAGCCCGGAAGCGCGCGTAGCGATTCAACCGCGCCACGACACCCGCCGAGCCCGCCGCGAGCACCACGGGAATGGCAAACACTGCGACCGTCGCGGCCAGTGCACCTGTGATTCCCGCGACGTAGAAACCGACAAATGCGGCGAGGATCAGGATCGGACCCGGCGTGGCGTAGGCAAACCCCACCCCCACCGCGAACTGCTGCGGCGTGAGCCAGCTCGTCTCGGCCACCGTGATGCGCTCGACCAGCGGCAGGGCCGCGCCGCCGCCGCCAAACGCGAAGGCGCCAACCACGAGAAAGCGCGCGACCAGCTCGATCAGATCATCCATCGCTTTTCTCCTTGCCCAGGACCGCGCCGATCAGCCCCGCCCCCACGACGATCAGTACCGCGTGCACGAAAAATCCCAGCACGCAGCTCGCCAACAGCACCGCAGTGAACATCGCCGTCTTCGCCTGGTTGCGCGCAAGCCGCCACATCGCCGCGACGATCAGTCCCACCACTGCCACCTGTATGCCGGTCAGCGCCCCCTTGACCCACGGCTGATCGGGCAACGCGAGCGATGCGGCCGCCACCACGATCATGAGCGCGGTTGCCGGCGCGATGAATGCCGCCGCCGCCACGAGCGCGCCCGGCCAGCCCCGCAGGCGCCAGCCCAGATAAGCCACCACCTGTATCCCCGTCGAGCCGGGCAGCGCCTGGGTAATCGCCAGCGCCTCGCTGATGTCGTGTTGCTGGAGCCAGCCGCGCCGGTCGATCAGACCGCGCTGCAACAGCGCGAGCGTCGCGCCCAGTCCGCCAAACGCGAACGCGCCTAACCGCAGCAACTCCCACGCCACGACGGGCAACGGCGGATTCTGATTAGCGCTGATTGGTGCCTCTCCCTATCACGCCACGGCCCACTCCGCTGACAGCGCTTCGGCCTGCTCGAGCACCGTCTGGGTCGCCTTTTCCTGCTTGTCGGGCGGGTAGCCGTATTTGCGCAGGATGCGCTTGACGATCACGCGGAGCTGCGCGCGGACGTTTTCGCGCATCGTCCAGTCGATAGTGATGTTCTTGCACACGGCTTCGACGAACTCGCGCGCAATTTTCGACAGCCGCATTGGGCTTCTCTTCGAGAACTGGGTACAGGGACATGGCGCCATGTCTGGCGCGACAAGTGTCCTTCTGTTAAGGACACCTTATGAGAAATCCGGGCTTGAACGGAATCCTGATTCGCTTTGCCTCCCGACACTACCAATCGGCCATTTGCTAGTTCGGGTACGAGCATTAGCAGCGCGCCCTTCAGCACGAAGCGGTGGGCATGCCGCGAGCGGGAGAGACGATAGAGGAAGCGCTCCACGGCGAAGCGGGCGAGCACAAGATTCGGATCCATCCCGATCGCTTTGGCATGGCGAGCGAGGCGCACCTGAACCGACACGGGGAGGCTCTCGGCTGCGGCGGTCATGCGACCAGTGCCTCGAGATAAGGCCGCATCACGCGCTCCACTCGGCAAACGCGCGCGTAGCGGTGGATTTCGTCCATTGTGAAGCGCCGCGCCCGCCAAGCCTCGCGCAGCGCTTCCAGCGCCACGTCCAGACCGACCTTGTTTCGGTACTTGAAGACGTCGGCGATGGTCTTGGCAACGGTGTAGACACGCACGATCTCGCCCTCGATGCGATGCGTCTCGATGCCTTCGGTCAGAGCGTTCCCGCTGAAGCGATGGACGCGCAGCTGGGGATAGGAGAGCGAGGGACGACGGGTCCGGCGGTCGAGCGCGATCCACACCTCATGTGGAAGCTGGGTGCCGATCTGATGGAAGCTCAGCGCGGAGAGCAGGCAAATCATCGCTTTCGGCACCGCGGCGGCGACCAGCGCGAGGCCATGGTGCTCGGTGATCGGCGCATCGGGCAGCCGGTATCGGCCTCGCGCCACGCGTTCGAGGGCGCCAGCACGCACGAGGCGGCTCAGCGTGTGGGTATGAAGACCCGCTTGGGCGACTTCCCGCCTCGTGACCGAGCCCCGCCGGCGGGCGAGGCGAAGCAGGCGGTTGGAGGAATCGGCCGTTGGCATGTGGCGAAGTGTAGACATTTATTTACAAATGTCAACGTTTCGCCACATCCATGCCCCGGGGCTATGAAGTCGAGCCGCTAACCTCGGCAAGCATCCACAGGATGTCTGTCTCGATGCCCCGAATGTCGGCCCCGATTTCCTCAAGCGGCCGTGGCGGCGTGTAGCGAAAAAAATAGCGGTTGAAGTTGATCTCGTAGTCGTTCGCCACGTACCAGCTCCTCACCCGGCCGATATCGACGTGCACGAAATCCGAACGGGGATAATAGCCGACGCCGCCGCCGCGCAGGGCGAGCGCGGCCCGATGCACGTCCTCGAGCTCGCGCCCCGGAACGCGCAGGTCGATCGCGTGACCCACCACGTGCAGGCTGTGTCTGGCAACGCCGCCGCTGCGCGCCGCGAGTACGGCGTTGGTCGCGGGCGAGCGGTAGCCCGAGATGATGTGTATCGGTGCGCTGCCGCCCAGAACGCGGTTGAGTTCATAAACCAGATCGAGAAGCTGCGGGGCGATGGACCTGGTCTCGCCGGAGCGATGATCGCGCAGGATAAAGTTGATTTCTCCCAGAGCGTCCCGGGAGTAATCGCCTCCGGCCCAGTAAGCCGTTTTCAGGCTTTCACCCGTGTGCGTGTTGTGCAGCCACAGGGTCTTTTCGCCGCCTGGTCTCGTGTTAACGCTGCTCAATGCGGTCTGCGGCGTAATCCCCGCCAGGGCGAGAAGACCACCGCACTTGATGAATCGCCGCCGATTCCGGTTCGGACCTCGCGAAAACCCTGCTGTCACCGCCTCCTCCCGTGCCAAACCTCGTCTTGCCTGCTTCGCGCGCGAGACCCTCCCTCGCACGCACCAGCTCGGCAACCACAGCCCAATCTATCCTGTCTTCGACGCATTGACTCATCAAAAACCTGAGTGAAATGGATTCGTTGCCTCACGTAAGAAAGCTGAGTGAAATGCCCCCTCCGAGTAGGTGGGAGGGGAGGCGACGT
>C687J26845_10000180_pt1 | contig 42387 bp, 33 predicted proteins | sample RifCSPlowO2_12_FD_26845 | JGI IMG/M metagenome (IMG submission 26845)
CTGCTGGAGCTGTATTGCGGCAACGGCAACTTCACCCTGCCGCTGGCCACCCGGGTGCGCAAGGTGCTGGCCACCGAGATCAGCAAGTCCTCGGTCAACGCGGCGCTGGCCAACTTGGCCGACAACGGCGTGGACAACGTCACCCTGGTGCGGCTGTCCGCCGAAGAGCTGACCCAGGCGCTGAATGAGGTGCGGCCGTTCCGCCGCCTGCAGGGCATCGACCTGCCGAGCTACGACTTCGGCACTGTGTTCGTCGACCCGCCACGAGCCGGCATGGACCCGGATACCTGCGAGCTGACCCGCCGTTTCGAGCGGATTCTGTATATCTCCTGCAACCCGGAGACCCTGGCGGCCAACATCGCCCAGCTGCACGACAGCCACCGCATTAGCCGCTGCGCGCTGTTCGACCAGTTCCCCTTCACTCACCATATGGAGAGCGGCGTGTTGCTGGAGCGCCGCTAACAGGCCGTTGCAAAACTACTGCGCTCGGCTATGCGGCGTTGAAATCAGCCTCAAAATGCTCATGTACAGCTCGTACATTGCGCTTTTGACTCACTACGTTCGCCCTGCGGGTCAGCCAAAGGCTGTTACTTCGCTTCGCTACGTTGCGGCTAATTGACCAGCGGAGCTGTTACTACGTTGCGCCTTGTGACCCACATGGATGTGGGAAATGCAGCTAGCCCGCAGGAGCGGGCGTCGCACTAGCCGTCGCTCGCTACGTTTTCCAACAGCCTGTTATGCATGAAATAGCGGCCCCAACCAAGGGTTGGCGACAACGGCGGCAGTGGCTATTAGGCTCGGGGCAGAATAAAAAAACTGGAGCTGCCATGACTTACTCGCGCCTGTTGTTACCCGCCCTGTTCAGCCTGCTCGGCGCCTGCGCCGGTGCGCCACCAGCCACCCCGGATATCGAAGTGACCGATGCGGCCCGCGAGGGCCATTTCAGCAGTTTTGTGATCAAACCGATCAACAGTCCGGGCCACCGCGTCGATCTCGAAGAGCGCTTTAATATCGCCCTGCGCGCGGCGCTAACGGCCAAGGGTTACACCGAGCAGGCGCAAAATGCCGACCTGCGGGTGATCTACCTGCTGGGCGTGGACAACAACACCGCGGTCGAGATCAAGCCGGTAACCGTGGGTGGCGGCGCCACCTACAGCGACGTCAATTTCACCCCCGAGCAACGAGCGCGCCTGGCGCTGCGGATTCTCGACAACCACAACCACGACAGCCTGCTGTTTCAAGCGGTGATTGACCGCAAGGTCCGCGACCCGAACGCCAGCCAGGAAGTGATCAACCAGGCCGTGGCCAAGCTGCTGGCCGACTTCCCCAGCAAGCCTTGATAGGGTTCTGTCTACGCTAGTGGCTGCAACTCGGTTCAACCACTAACGGGTACCTGGCCTTAATTGGGCAGGCGGCGCAACAACCACAGGGCCAGCGCCGCCGACACCACTTCGATCAGCAATGCGGTCAGGTTAAAGGTCTGCTCGAAGCCGCCGTCCAGCCACAGACCGCCGATCCGCGCCAAGCCCAGGGCGCTGTAGATCATCACCAACAGAATCAACGCCCCCCGGGTCAGCTCGGCTTGCCGGCAGGCCAGCAGCAGAAAGATCCCCAAACCGATTTGCAAACCGCCGTAGTAGGCGCGCACGTCAGTGATCGCCGCTTGAGCCAGCAGCAACATGCCAGTGAGATTGGTCATCTCATGGGGGCGGATAAAATAGGCCAGCCCCAAACCGATCAGCCCCAAGGCCTGCAGGCACAAAAAAATCTGCGTAGTGCGCATGTTCAACTCCCCAAAGTAGGCTTCGAGCATAGGGCCTCGCTGACCATCCGCAAACACCCCAGTCTTGCGGCTGCATTGGCTGGGCCCGCGCAGTAAACTCTAACGCCCAAGCACAGCGCAGGAGCGCCCGCCATGCAGTACTGGCAACTGGATGTATTTACCGAACGACCTTTGAGCGGTAATGGTCTGAGCGCCTTTGCCGATGCTCGCGGGCTGTCGAGTGCGGCCATGCAGGCGCTGACCATTGAGCTGCGCCAGTTTGAATCGATCTTCCTGCTGCCCGGCGCCAACGTCCAGGAATACAGCGCGCGGATCTTCACCATGGAAGAAGAGCTGCCCTTCGCCGGTCACCCGATCATTGGTGCGGCGGCCTTGCTGCATCACCTGCACAACCCAGCCGAACAGGCCCAGTGGACGCTGCACTTGCCGAGCAAAAGCGTAGCGATCACCAGCCGCCGCCAGGGCCAGGGCTTTTACGCCGAGATGGATCAGGGCCAGGCCGAGTTTGGTCAGGTACTCAGCCAAGCGGAGGCCCGCGAGTTCGGCGCTGCCTTTGGTTTGAACTGCAGTGACCTGGACTCGCGTTACCCCGCCACCGTGGTCAGCACCGGGCTGCCCTATGTGTTGCTGCCGGTCAGCTCGGCCGGTCTGGCCAAGGCCAAACAATGCCGGCTGCTGGATGTTGAGCTGCTGAACTGCGGCGCAGCCTTTGTCTACTTGCTGGATGTCGACAACCTTGAGGGCCGCACCTGGGACCCGGCCGGGCAGGTGGAAGACATCGCCACCGGCAGCGCCGCCGGGCCGGTGGCCGCTTACTTGGTCAACCAGGGCCTGCGCGCGCCAGGGCAGGCGTTTAGCCTCAATCAGGGACGCTTCCTGCAACGCCCAAGCCGGCTGGATGTGTGTGTCGGCGTCGATGGCCGGGTGCGCGTCGGCGGCCATGTGCAATTGCTGGCCCGCGCCGAACTGCTGATCGACCCGGCACAACTGGGCTAACAGGCCACGAATAATCAGGAGTTCAACATGCAGTGGAAACGCGCGCGGCGCAGCGACAACGTGGTGGACGGTGGTAGCGGCGGCGGTTTTCGCCCCGGCGGCAAAGGCCTGAGCCTGGGCGCCGTGGTGCTGATCGTGGGATTCGGGCTAATCACCGGCCAGGACCCGTTGCAGATTCTTGGTCAACTGGCCGACCAGGCTGGCGTTACCGGCTCCAGCGTCCAGCAGCCGAGCGCCAAGAGCCCGGCCAATAACCAGCAGACCGATTTTGTTCGCGCCGTATTGGGCGACACCGAAGACACCTGGCGGCAGATTTTTCAACAAGCCGGCCGGCAGTACCAGGACCCGACCCTAGTGCTGTTCAATGGCAGCGTGCGCTCGGCCTGCGGCATGGCCAGTGCCGCGAGCGGGCCGTTTTATTGCCCCGGCGACCGCCAGGTGTATCTGGACCTGAGCTTCTTCCGCGAACTGGAACAACGTTTTGGCGCCGCCGGGGATTTTGCCCAGGCCTATGTGATTGCCCATGAAGTCGGCCACCACGTGCAGACCCTGCTCGGCGTGTCGGCCAAGGTGCAGGCGGCCCGCCAACGCGGCGAGACGCTGGAAGGTGACAACGGCTTGCTGGTGCGCCAGGAGTTGCAGGCCGATTGCCTGGCGGGCGTCTGGGCCCACCACGCCCAGCAACGCCTGCAATGGCTGGAAGCCGGGGATCTGGAAGAGGCGCTGAACGCCGCCAACGCCATTGGCGACGACCGTCTGCAACAACAGAGCCGCGGCCAGGTGATGCCGGACGCCTTCACCCACGGCACCTCCACGCAGCGGGTGCGCTGGTTTAAAACCGGCTTTGTGCAGGGCAAAGTCGGCCAGTGCGACACCTTCAAGGCCCGCACGCTGTAAATGCCCTCATGCACACGTAAATATGGGGTCACGGCTCGCTGCACAACAACATAAGTCTGATTGCGCAGTGCTTTTCAACGCGGCATTCACCGCGCCAAAACAACCAAGGGAAAAAGGAGAACCCTTGGCAACAGTTAATGGGCGCAGCCTAGACCCGAAAGGCCTGCACGGCGGTATGCAGCTGCCCGCCCAGTTTGAGTAAGTGCTCGCCCTGCTGACGGCCTTGGCCGATGCGCTGCAGGTTGTCGCCGCCGAGAATGTGGATGCGTTCACTGTGGCTGCGGATCTCGCTGACCGCACCGCTTTGCTGGGCGGTGGCGCCGGCAATGCGTTCGGCCATATTGGCGATGGTGTGGATGGCGGCGACTATTTCGGCCAGCGCACTGTCGGCGGCTGTGGCTTGGCTGGCGGTGCTTTCAGCGTGACCGACTTGAGTGCGCATGGCCTCCAGAGATTTGTGCGCGGCTTGCTGCAGGCGCGCAATCAGCTGCTGGATTTCTTCGGTGGCGCCACTGGTGCGCAGCGCCAGCGAGCGCACTTCTTCGGCCACCACGGCAAAGCCGCGGCCCATTTCGCCGGCACGGGCGGCTTCGATGGCGGCATTCAGGGCCAGCAGGTTGGTCTGGTCGGCAATCCCGCGGATCACCGTCAACACCTTGCCGATAGTGGCGGTTTCTTCCGCCAGGTGCTCGATGGCCTGGGCGTTGCCGCGTACTTCGCCGACCAAGCCGTACAGCCCGGTGAGGCTGTGGCCAATCACGGTTTGCCCCTGTTCGACGGCGCGGCCGGCCGCGCGGCTGGCGCTGGCGGCTTGGCTGGCATCATCGGCGACCTGCAAGATGCTGCCCTCCAGCTCGCCCAGGGCATCGCGAATCTGCGCGCTGTCGCCGGCCTGGCGTTCGGCGCCGCTGTGCAGGCCGCCGCTTAAATCGGCCAGGGTGCGGCTGCTGCCGGCCACCTGTTCCGCATGTCCGCGAATGGTGCCGACCAGGTCGACCAGATAGGCCCGCAGGCGGTTCAGCGACTCCTCGATGTCGCGCAGCTCGCGGGTGCGCGGATTAAGTTTGATCTCCACACTAAAGTCGCCCGCCGCCCAGGCAGACAGGGCTGGCACCAGGCGGTTAAGCACATTGGTCAGGCGCCGTTGAATCCGGTCGATCAGCAAGGCAATCAGCAAGATCAACCCGATCATCAGGCCTTGCACCTGCTGCACCTGACTCTGAATACGGCCATGCTCGGCGCGCACCAGCGGCTCCAGGGCGGCCAGTGCCTGTTGCAGGGCCGCGACCTTGGCTTGGGTGCTGATGGCCAGTTGTTGGCGTTGCTCGATCAGCTCGCCGGTGCGGGCCAGCTCGGCCGGATAACGCTGCAGCAAGCTGTTGAGTTCGCGCTTAAGGGCGATGCCCTGATCTTCTGCGGCGTGCTGCTCGGCCTCGGTGTGCAGGCCCAGCAGTGCGCCAAAGCTTTCGTTGCTCGACTCCTGGCTGACCGTCACACCGAGCAGCGGCAAGGCATTCAGGCGCTCGACTTGGACACCGAGCAGCCCTAGCTCGCGCTGCACTTCAGTGCGCAACTCGCTGCGCCCGCTGTTGACCAGTTTGCCCCGGGCATGGCTCAGGCGCGTCAGGTGCTGGGCGGTTTGCAATAGTGGCGCTCGGTAATCGGCGCCGCCACTGCTGGCTTGGTCGGCGTACTGGCTGAGCAGCTGCAGGTTGTCGGCCATCTCGCGCTCGGCTTGCAGCAGCAAGGCTTGCGGATCACCGGCCAGTTTGCCGGCGGCGAGCAGTTGGTTGGCGGTGAACTCGCGCAGCTCACTCAAACTCGGGCGCAGTTGCTCGGCCAGTTGTGGTGGTAATGCGTCGAGCTGTTGCTCCAGGTTGTTGATCGCCTGGCTGGCGGTGCTATGGCGCAAGGCATCACCGCTGGCGAGGTAGTCCTGAATGTTCTGCGCCACCTCATGCTGAAAATCTTGCGCCAGGCTCAGGTAACGTTCCATCAGCAAATAAGGCCGTTCGAGAGCGCGTTGCGACCACCAGAGCGTGACGCCAAGACCGAGGCAAACGCTGATCAGTAGCAGGGTATTGAGATTGGTCAGTTGTTTGAGGCGCATGCTGAACCCGCTAAGCGAAGTGGCGTAATGCCAGCAACTCTATTGCGGTTTTGTTGCAGCTTTATGACGGCGGTTCGGTCTATTCGGCGGGGAAAACTGCGCTGCGATTGCGCCCGGAGTGTTTGGCGCTGTAGAGCGCTTGGTCGGCGTGTTTGGAGAGGGTTTTGCCGTCGTCGTTGCCGGTCAGTTCGGCGATCCCGCAGCTGAAGGTACAGGACAGATCATGCGGGTGCGCCGGATGGAGGATTTCGGCAAAACGCTGGCGAATATCTTCCAGGACCACCAAGGCCGTGGCAGCGTCGGTGTCGGGCAGCACCACGGCAAACTCTTCGCCACCGTAACGGCCGATGTGGTCGGATTTTCGCAACCGCTGTTTAAGAAACATCGCCAGGCTTTTGATCACCCGATCCCCCATGGGGTGGCCGTAGGTGTCGTTAACATTTTTGAAAAAGTCGATGTCGAGCATGGCAAAGCTCAACGGCTGTTCGGTGCGCCGGGCGCGGCTGCGGGCGTCATCGAGCAACTGCAGAATATGGGTGTGGTTGTACAGCCCGGTCAGGCTGTCGCGCACCATCCGCGCGTGCAGGTGGCGCGCCCGGGCGGCGCGCTGGCGCACGGTGGCAATCAGGTGGCGCGGCTTGATCGGCTTGGTTAAGAAGTCGTCGCCGCCTTCGCCCATGGCGTCGAGCTGCTTGTCCAGATCGTCTTCGGCGGACAGGTAAATAATCGGCACGCTGACGTAGCGGTCGTTATGGCGGATCACCTTGGCCAGTTCGGTGCCGCTGCAGTCGGGCATGTACATGTCGAGGATGATCAGGTCGGGCTGAAATTCGGCCAGTTCGCTCATCGCCCGGGCCGGCTCGGTCAACGTGCGGGTCAGGATGCCGGCGCTGTTGAGGGTGCGCTCGGTGTAGGTGGCTTGGGCGCGCGAGTCGTCGACGATCAGCACCTTATACGGCTGATACTGGCCGGCGTGGGTCAGCTGCTCGATGCGCTCCAGCAGGTTGGAGGCCTCCAGGGTGCCGATAAAAAACGCCTGGCCGCCGGCCCGTACGGCGCTCAGACGGGTGGCGGTATCGGTGTCTTCCTGGCTGAAAAACAGCAATGGAAGCTTCTCGCTGCGACCGTTTTGCACCTCTTCGGCCAGGCGCAGCCCGCAGCCAAGGCCTGCAAAGTTGATGTCGATAATGATCGCCGCCGGGTGGCGTTCGGCCATGGCCGCGCGAAAACCGTTGGCGGTGTCCAGGGCTTGGGTCAGCAGGCCAAAGGATTGCAATTGCAGGCTCAGGCGTTCGGCCTGCTGATGGTCTTGCAGGGCGATATAGATAGGTTTGCGCAGGGCCGGCAGCAGGATTTGCTCAAGCTGGTCATTGTGCCGCAGGCCGGTGCGCGACAGGCGTTGCATCAGCCGGTTGAGTTCGCTGATCAGCTCGCTGTTGAGTCGGCCGTTATTCTCGCTCACCGCCGTCAGGCAGTTATTGATTCCTTCGGCCAGCTGGCTGTGCTCGGTTTGCTCAAAGCGTTGGGCGTAGCGCAGCAGCAGCAAATTGCTCTCGACCAGCTCGGCCATCTCGGTGGCATTCCAGGCGCCGCATTGCAGGCGTTGCCACACCTCAAGGGTCAGCCTCGCTTGGTGGATAACGCGCCGGGCAAAGTGATGCTTAAGGCGGTCGCTGCTGGGATCTTCTGGCTCGAGCATGGCCTGCTTGCGTTTGGCTGTTGCGGTTGGCGGGACAGATGATGGCGCTATGCTAGCAGTGGATGATTCAGCAATTGGCACCGTCGGTCAATTGGCGTCATCCATTTGTCTACTTTTTGATCAACTAGTTCCACTGGTTCAGTCTGCGCCACCCGCACTAAGTTTGCCGTGACGCGCTGCGCAACGGTTCGCGCATCCCTTATAGTGCCGGGTACGCGAGCGCGGCTAAGTCTCAACTAGAGTCGCCTCAGACTGTTTCATTTCGTCAATGAAGGACTTCGCCATGCTGGACTGGAAGAACCGCAAAACCGAGTTGCTCGATAGGGTCGATGACTCGGTCGATGATGTACGCAGCTACTTCGGTGGGCTCTGGCTAAGTCGCGCCTTGGGTGGCTTGCTTGGTTTGTACCTGTTGGTGGCCGGCGTGGTGGGCTGGTACTGGAGCCAGGAACCGGGGATTTTCCCGGTGCAGCAGCAGGCGCAAGCGGCGGCCGAGCGCGCGCAGCGGGCGCTGGTCAGTGGCTACACCACGGTGGAAACGCTAAAAGCCGTGGCCTCGACCCTGCTCGACAAAGATGGCGGCTACTTGTCTAACGACCTCGCCCCGCCGGGTCTGTGGCTCGACAATATGCCCAGCTGGGAGTACGGCGTAGTGGTGCAGGTGCGCGATATGTCGCGGGCTTTGCGCAAGGACTTTGCCCGCTCACAGTCGCAATCCACCGAAGACCCGGACTTGGCCAAGGCCGAGCCACGCTTTAACTTCGACAACAAGAGCTGGGCTCTGCCGGCCACCGAGCAGGAATACCGCGAAGGCATTAAGTCGCTGGATCGCTACCTGGTGCGCTTGTCCGACCCTAGCCAGCCGAATGCGCAGTTCTATACCCGCGCCGATAACCTGAATAACTGGCTGGGCGATGTGGCCACCCGGTTGGGTTCCTTGTCGCAACGTTTGTCGGCCAGCGTTGGCCGGGTGCGCCTGAATACCGATCTGAAAGGCGCGGCAGTGGTGGCCGTCGGTGAGGCGCCGCAACTCAGTGAGGAGGTGGTGAAAACCCCTTGGCTGCAAATCGACAATGTCTTCTACGAGGCCCGCGGTCAGGCCTGGGCCTTGTCCCATCTGCTGCGCGCCATCGAGGTGGACTTTGCCGATGTACTGGCGAAGAAAAACGCCACCGTCAGCGTGCGGCAGATCATCCGCGAGCTGGAGGCGGCGCAAGAACCCCTCTGGAGCCCGATGATTCTCAATGGCAGCGGTTACGGGGTGCTGGCCAACCATTCGCTGGTGATGGCCAACTACATCTCCCGGGCCAACGCCGCGATCATCGACCTGCGCACGTTGCTGACTCAGGGTTAAGAGGTGTCGATCTCCGCGCAAGAGGCGGCCCATCGCGCCGCCTCGGATGCCGAACGGGTGGCCTGGGTCGACGAGGCCGACAGTCCGCTGGGCGGCGTCTCGCGGCTGGAGTTACGCCAACGCGGCCTGATTGGCCGTGGCAGTTACATCCTGCTGTTCAATAGTGCCGGCGAAATCTGCGTGCACCGCCGCACCCTGAGCAAGGCGCTGTACCCCGGTTACTGGGACGTGGCCGCCGGCGGCATGGTGCAAGAGGGAGAAAGCTACGCCGAGTCCGCCGCCCGCGAGTTGGCAGAGGAACTGGGAGTGGCCGGCGTGCCACTGATCGAGCACGCGCATTTCTTCTACGACGCGCCGGAAAGCCGGCTTTGGTGCACGGCGTTTTCCGCCGTCTGCGATGAGCCGCTACGCCTGCAGCCGGAAGAGGTGCTGGAGGCGCGCTTTATCAGCATCGAGGCGGCGCTGAGCGAGGTGGCGCACAAACTCTATTGCCCGGACTCGCTGCTGGCGCTGCAACGTTACCTGGCCAATCGGCCGCCTAACAGGTCGTTGAAAAATGTTGCGAGCGACGGCTAGGCAAGGCGAAATCAGCCGAAAAAGCGCAGTGTACGAGTAGTACATGAGCATTTTGAGGCTGATTTCAACGCCGTATAGCCGAGCGCAGTAGTTTTTCAACAGCCTGTTAAATGAAGCCTGTGGCGGATTACTGCACGGCTTCGTGCAAGATGCTGCACGCGCCCGAGCAAAGGTCGCTAATCCTGCGGTTAATGGCGCAATAGGGCTATTAGCAAGGGGCTTTTTTGCCGTTACACTGCGCGCCCTCGAGCCTTTACTCACCTATGGCTCACCGATTTTCTAGCCCTGCGAGGACCGCCCTGGTGCTCAAGAAAAGCTCTTCCTTTGCCGCCCTTGGTGGCCTGGTGTATTCCACCGACAGCGGCCGGCATTGCCCAGACTGCAATCAGCCGGTGGACGCCTGTACCTGCAAACAAAACCAGATTCCAGAGGGTGACGGCATCGCTCGCGTGCGCCGCGAAAGCAAAGGCCGGGGCGGCAAAACCGTGACCACCATCAGCGGCGTGCCGCTGGCCTTGGATGACTTAACCGCGCTGGCCACCGCCTTGAAAAAGCGCTGCGGCTGCGGTGGCTCCCTCAAGGAGCGGGTGATCGAGATTCAGGGCGATCACGTCGAGTTACTGCTGAGCGAGCTGGCTGCCCGCGGTTTCAAGGCCAAGAAGTCCGGCGGTTAATCCCGCGCCGGCTAAACTTTTTTGTTCTCGGTGGGTCTCTCCGTCATTGCCCGTCACGTTCACCCGCTACGCTTTTTGCGGGTATGTCCGCCCTTATTTTCACAGGAATATCTCAATGCCCGTACGACGCACACGCAAAGATGACGGCAGCCAATGGACCGCAGCGGACAGCCGCAGCGTGTATGGCATTCGCAATTGGGGCGCCGGCTACTTCGCCATCAGCGACGCGGGGCGCGTTGAAGTGCGCCCGAACGGGCCGCAGAGCGCGCCGATCGACCTCTACGAGCAGGTCGCCGAGCTGCGCAAAAGCGGCCTGTCGCTGCCGTTGCTGGTGCGCTTCCCGGACATCTTGCAAGACCGCGTGCGCCAGCTCACCGGCGCCTTCGACAGCAACATTGCCCGGCTCGATTACCAGAGCCGTTACACCGCCCTGTACCCGATCAAGGTCAACCAGCAGGAGGCGGTGATCGAGAGCATCATCGCCACCCAGAACGTCTCCATCGGTCTGGAAGCCGGCTCCAAGCCCGAGTTGCTGGCGGTGCTGGCGCTGGCGCTGGCGCCGAAAGGCGGCACCATCGTCTGCAACGGTTACAAGGACCGCGAATTTATTCGCCTGGCGCTGATAGGCCAGAAGCTCGGCCACAACGTGTTTATCGTCATCGAGAAAGAGTCCGAAGTGCAGCTGGTGATCGACGAAGCCGCGGAGCTTAAGGTCGCCCCGCAGATCGGCCTGCGCGTGCGCCTGTCGTCCCTGGCCTCCAGCAAGTGGGCCGACACCGGCGGCGAGAAGTCCAAGTTCGGCCTGTCGGCGGCGCAGTTGCTCTCGGTGGTTGAGCGCTTCCGTGCCGCCGGGCTGGATCAAGGCATCCGCCTGCTGCACTTTCATATGGGCTCGCAGATCGCCAACCTGGCCGACTACCAGCACGGTTTCAAAGAGGCGATTCGTTACTACGGCGAACTGCGCAGCCTCGGCTTGCCGGTCGATCACATCGACGTGGGTGGCGGCCTCGGTGTCGATTACGACGGCACCCACTCGCGCAACGCCAGCTCGATCAACTACGACATGGACGACTATGCCGGTGTGGTGGTCGGCATGCTCAAGGAGTTCTGCGATGCGCAAGAGTTGCCGCACCCGCACATCTTCTCCGAGAGCGGCCGCTCGCTGACCGCCCACCACGCCATGCTGGTGGTGCAGGTCACCGATGTGGAGAAACACAACGACGAAATACCGAAAATCGAAGACATCACCCGCCTGCCCGAGACCGTGCGGTGGCTGGTGGAGTTGCTCGGCCCCACCGACATCGAGATGGTCACCGAAACCTACTGGCGCGCCACCCACTACATGAGCGACGTGGCCAGCCAGTACGCCGATGGCAAGCTCAGCCTGAGCGAAAAAGCCCTGGCCGAGCAGTGCTACTTCGCCGTGTGCCGGCGTTTGCACAACTCGCTGAAAGCCCGCCAGCGCTCCCATCGCCAGGTGCTGGACGAGCTGAACGACAAGCTCGCCGACAAATACATCTGCAACTTCTCGGTGTTCCAGAGCCTGCCGGACACCTGGGCGATTGGCCAGGTGCTGCCGATTCTGCCGCTGCACCGCCTCGATGAAGAGCCGCTACGGCGCGCCGTGCTGCAGGACCTGACCTGCGACTCGGACGGCAAGATCAAGCAATACGTCGACGAGCAAAGCATCGAAACCAGCCTGCCGGTGCACGAAGTGCGCGAGGGCGAGGACTACCTGCTGGGCATCTTCCTGGTTGGCGCCTATCAGGAAATTCTCGGCGACATGCATAACCTGTTCGGCGACACCGACTCGGTCAACATCTACCAGAACAGCGACGGCAGCGTCGATCATGGTGGCATCGAAACCCACGACACCATCGAAGACATGCTGCGCTACGTGCACCTGTCGCCGGAAGAGTTGATGACCCACTACCGCGACAAAGTCGCCAGCGCCAAACTCAGCGACCGCGACCGCACCCAGTTCCTGGACGCCCTGCGCCTGGGTCTGACCCGCTCGTCCTATTTGTCGAGCTAAGGCCTTTCAGCCTGAATAAAAAACCCGACTTAGCGTCGGGTTTTTTATGTGCGGGACCGCCCTCAGATCACCTCAAGCGTCGCCATCATTCCCTGGTTCTCGTGCTCGAGAATGTGGCAATGCAACATCCGCAGGCCCTTGAAAGGTTGGGCCATTTTTACCCGGACGGTTTCCTTAGGGCGCAGATTTACCGTGTCTTTCCAGGCCCGATAAGGCGCCGGGGTTTTCACCCCGTTGAGCTCATGTTCGATGAGCTGAAACTGGCAGCCGTGGATATGGAAAGGGTGATCCATGTGCGAGTCGTTGCTGATCTCCCACAACTCCACTTCGCCCAGTTTGCTGGTGAGGTCGACGCGTTGCATGTCGAAGGCTTTGCCGTTGACCAGAAAATCCATCTGATGCTGGCCGTTGTCCATGCGCATGTTCTCGCTGAACACCACGCGTTTCTGTGCGCTGGTCGGGCCGAGATCGGCAATGCTGCGCAGTCGAGCCGGCAGCTTGGCGGGCTGGCCGCTGGCCAGGCTGATTTGGGCCAGGCTGATGACGTTTTCGGCGGCCACGTTGCCCATTTTGTTGCGGTCATAGATCTGCGCGTTCAGGGCTACGTTGCGGTTCTGTGCGGCGGGCTGGACGATGATTTCGATGCGCTCGGCTGGGGCGAGCAGAATTTCTGTCAGCGTTTGCGCTTGCTCGATCAGCCCGCCATCGGTGCCGACCAGGCTGAAGCTGTGGCCGCCCAGATTAAGTTTTAGGTAGCGGGCGCTACAGGCATTCCAGATGCGCCAGCGCTCCGGGCCTTGCAGTTGAATCTGCGGCTGATGCTGGCCGTTGATCAGCACGAATTGGCCTTCGCGGCCGTTCATCCAGTCGTTGCCGTCGTTGTCTGGGATGCTGCCGTCGGTATTCAGTTTCAGGTCGGAGATCAGCAGGTGCCGTTCACTAATGTGTGCCAGCGGATCATCGGCGGCGCGCACGATAAAGGCGCCGGCAAGGCCGCGAAACACCTGTTCGGCGGTATGGCCGTGGGGGTGCGGGTGATACCAGTAAGTGCCGGCGCAGCCTTTAGGCAGGTTGAAGCTGTAGGTGCGCTCGCCACCCGGCGGCACCGGGTCATGGGGATTGCCGTCTTGCTCGGGCGGCACCGGCAGGCCGTGCCAGTGAATAGTGCTGGGTTGGCTGAGCTGGTTGATAAAGCGGATCTGCACCCGGTCGCCTTCCCGCACCTCGATCAGCGGGCCGGGCAGGCTGGCGTTGTAAGCCCAAAAGGTGGTTGGCTGACCGGCCAGCAGTTCGACCTGGGTCGGCGCGGCAATCAGCTCGCCCTTGAATTCACCGGGCAGCTGGCTGCGGTTGGCCAGTTTCGGCAACTCGCGCAAGGCCGCTCCACGGGGCAGCGCATCGGCGGCAGCTAGGGTCGGTGCGGCGTGCAGGCTATGGTCCATGCCCGGCATGTCGCCCATTGCGGCCATGTCGTGCTCCATGCTGGCGGCGCGCAACCAACCGGGCAGCAGCGCCAGGCCACCGACGCCGAGGGCATGGGTCAGGAAGGTGCGACGTATCATCGAGTTTCTCCAGAGGCTGAGCGGCAGGCGTTTAGGGTCAGGCTTGCCATGGTGGCAAGGTCAAGCGCGGCTTGGACATGGCGGCGCAGGCAACCCGCAGCGAGCTGTCAACCAGGCCTTAGCACGGGTCAAGCGCCAGGCAAAACCGGCCAGGGTCAAGCTGCGCAGCAGCATAAAGGCCAGCAACGCCAGCCACAGGCCATGGTTGCCCAGATCTCTAAGTAGCCAGGCCAGCGGCAGGCTCAGGCCCACGGCCAATAGCATGGCGTCGCGCATTTCCCGGGCGCGGGTGGCGCCGATAAACAAGCCGTCGAGCAGGTAGCTCCACACCGACAGCAGCGGCAGCGCGGCCAGGTAGGGCACATAGCTGTAGGCCACGGCGCGCACGCTGGGGATGTCGCTTTGCAAGTTAATAAACAGCTGGCCGCCTAGCAGCAGTGCCAGGGCAAACACCAAACTCAGCAGTACCGACCAGCCGCCGGCGACCACCAGGGTGCGCCGCAGCGCCAGGCCGTCGCGGGCGCCGATGGCGTGGCCGCACAGCGCCTCGACAGCATTGGCTAAACCGTCCAGGGCAAAGGCGCTGAGCATCAGTCCGTTGATCAGCAAGGCATTGGCGGCCACTGTGCTGGCGCCCAGGCGCGTGCCTTGCACGGTGAGCAAAAAGAACACCAGGTGCAGCGCCAGGGTGCGGATTAAAATGTCCCGATTCAGCGCCAGCAGCGGCCGCCAGTTCAGCCAGTGGCGCAAGGCGCGCCAGTTGGCATGGCCGGGAAATTGTCGCAGCGCGCGCCGCGTCAGCCAGAGCCCGAGCAGCAGGCCGCTGTATTCGGCGACTACCGCGGCTTGTGCGGCGCCGGCCACGCCCCAGTCGAAGCCCAGCACGAAGACGATCGACAGCAGCGCGTTCAGCAGGTTGGTCGCCAACATCATCAGCAGTGGCGCCCGCGCATTCTGGGTGCCCAACAGCCAGCCAATCAGGGCGTAATTGGCCAGCGCCGCCGGTAGGCCCAGCAGGCGGATGTAGAAGTAACTGCGGGCCAGTTCATCCAGTTGCGCCGAGGGCTGCATCAAGCTCAGCGCCAGGTCGCTGAATGGCAGGCTCAGCAGCCCCAGCAGCAGCGCCCAGCCGAGGGCCAGCAGCAGCCCTTGCAACAGGGTTTGCCGCAGCTGCGCGCCGTCGCCACGGCCGCAGGCTTGGGAGCTAAAGCCGCTGGTGCCCATCCGTAAAAAGCCCATCAGGCCGACCAGCAAACCATAAAGGCTGCCGCCAATCGCCACCGCCGCCAGTTGCTGGGCCTCGGGCAAATGGCCGACCACGGCGCTGTCCACCAGGGTCACCAGCGGCACCGAGAGGTTGCACAGCAGCATGGGCGCGGCCAGCGCCCAGACCTTGTGTTGAGTGGGGCGGTGCCGCCAGGCATCGGGTAACCAGGACATACAAAGACTCCAGAACAGCGCGGCACTATAGGTCATCTGGGGTGATCTGGATAAACGCCAATTGACCTGCAAGCAGTGCTTTTGTATGAGGGGCTTTAGCCGCGACTGAGCCTGAGTTTTATACGCGGCCTGGATCGATCGGCGGCTTGACTGCGCGGGTCGCGGCTAAAGCCCCTCCTACAAAGTGTGTGGTCGGCAAGCGGGTTGTGCGCGAGTCGCTGTTTGCCTATGGGCGACTGCCAGCGCAAGGCGCGCCTCGGCTATAGTGTTGGCCCACCGTCCCCCTCTGTGAGATGCCGCAATGGCGAAGAATGGATTGCTTCTGGCTCTGCTGTTGAGCCTGCTCAGTGCTTGTGACTCCTCCACCCCCGACCAGATTGCCGCGCCCGTGCCGCAGACGGCTGCGCCGGTCAGCCAGCAACAGAATCTCGACGCCCTGGCCCAACGCTACGCCGGCAAACCGCTGGAGGTGGTGGATGTGTCCGAGGTGCAACTGGATGGCGCCAGTGCGCTGTCGGTGACCTTCGGCGTGCCGCTGGACCCCGAGCAGGACTTTGCCGGCAAGCTGCATCTGGTCGACAGTAAAAGTGGCAAGGTCGATGGCGCCTGGGAGCTGGCGGATAACCTGATGGAGCTGCGTCTGCGCCATCTCGAACCGCAACGCAAACTGGTGCTGACCGTGGATGCCGGGCTGCGCGGGGTGAATGCTGCGACCCTGGCCAAGGAGCACATCAGCCAACTGGAAACCCGCGATCTGCAAGCCAGCGTCGGTTTCGCCAGCCGCGGTTCGCTGCTGCCGACCCGTCTGGCCGAAGGCCTGCCGGTGATCGCTCTGAATGTCGACAAGGTCAACGTCGAGTTCTTCCGCATCAAGCCCCAGGCGCTGCCGGCTTTTCTCAGCCAGTGGGAGCGGCGCACCAGCCTGGAATACTACGTGGCCGACGAATTGCTGCCGATGGCTGATCTGGTCTACGGCGGCCGTTTCGATTTGAATCCGGCGCGCAATACCCGGGAAACACTGCTGCTGCCGATCACCGGCCTGGAACCTTTCAAGCAACCCGGCGTGTACCTGGCGGTAATGCGTCAAGCGGGCAGCTACAACTACTCGACCCCGGCGACGCTGTTCACCCTGAGCGACATCGGCCTGTCGGCGCACCGCTATCAGCAGCGTCTGGACGTATTCACCCAGGCGCTGGAAGGCGGCAAGGCCCTGGCCAAGGTGCAGTTGCAACTGCTCGACGGTGAAGGCCGGTTGCTGGTCGAGGGCCAGACCGACAGCGCCGGGCACGCCGAACTGGCGTTACCGGCCAAGGCCGAAGTGTTGCTGGCTCAACAGGGCGCGCAAACCAGCTTGCTGCGGCTGAATGGTGCGGCGCTGGACCTGGCCGAGTTCGATATCGCCGGGCCGCAGTCGCAGCCCCAGCAGTTTTTCGTGTTTGGCCCGCGCGACCTGTATCGCCCCGGCGAAACCGTGTTGCTCAATGCCTTGTTGCGCGATGCCGATGGCCACGCGGTGAAGAATCAGCCGGTCAACGTCGAGGTGCGTCGCCCGGATGAGCAAGTCAGCCGCAAGTTCGTCTGGCAGGCCGACAACAGCGGGCTCTATCAATACCAGTTGGCGATCGCCAGCGAAGCGCCTACCGGCCGCTGGCAGTTGGTCTTTGACCTGGGCAATGGCAAGCCACAGCTGTACGAGTTTCAGGTCGAAGACTTCTTGCCCGAGCGTCTGGCGCTGGAGTTGAAAGGCCGCGACACACCCTTTACTCCACAAGAGAGTGCCGAGTTCGAGGTCAAGGGACGCTATCTGTACGGCGCGCCGGCGGCCGGCAATCGCCTCAGTGGCCAGCTCTATGTGCGGCCGCTGCGCGAAGCGGTGGCCAGCTTGCCGGGCTATCAGTTTGGCTCCATCAATGAAGAAGAGTTGAGCCAGGACCTGGATCTGGACGAGGCCGTGCTGGACGCCGAGGGCCAGGCCACGCTGAATATCGAAAGCCAATGGAGCGAGGTCAAGTCGCCGCTCAAGCTGATAGTTCAGGCCAGTTTGCAGGAGTCTGGCGGGCGGCCAATCACCCGGCGTATCGTCCAGCCGGTGTGGCCAGCCGCACAGTTGCCGGGGTTGCGCGCTTTGTTTGATGGGGAAGAAATCGACAGCAACGGCTTGGCCGAATTCGAGCTATTGCTGGCCGATCCGCAAGGCAACAAGTTGGCGGCCGAGCAATTAAGAGTGCGGCTGATCCGCGAGCGCCGCGACTACTACTGGAACTTCTCCAGCAACGACGGCTGGAGTTATCACTTCAACGAGAAGTACCTGAACCTCAGCGAACAAAGCGTCGCCGTGGCCAAGGGCGGCACCGCCAAAATCAGCTTCCCGGTGGAGTGGGGCCCGTACCGGGTCGAGGTGGAAGACCCGACTACCGGGATGCTCAGCAGCCTGCGCTTCTGGGCCGGCTACAGCTGGCAGGACAACACCGAAGGCGGCGCGGTGCGCCCCGATCAAATCAAACTGGCGCTGGATAAACCGGCTTACGCCAATGGCGACACCGCCACTGTCACGGTCACGCCACCGGCTGCCGGCAGCGGTTATTTGCTGGTGGAGTCGGCCGACGGCCCGCTCTGGTGGCAAGAGATAACGGTGCCGGCCGAGGGCAAAACTTTCGAGATTCCCATCGCCAAAGACTGGGCGCGGCATGACCTGTATGTCAGCGCCCTGGTGATTCGTCCCGGTGAGCGCAAGGCCAATGTCACCCCGAAACGGGCGGTGGGGTTGCTGCATCTACCGCTGGAGCGAGCGCCGCACAAGCTGGCGCTGAGTCTCAGTGCCGCAGAGAAAATCCGCCCCAATCAGCCGCTGACGGTCAAGGTCAAAGCCCTGAACGCCGACGGCTCCACGCCTAAGCAGGTGCGGGTGCTGCTGGCGGCGGTGGACGTGGGGATTTTAAATATTACCGAGTACGCCACCCCTGATCCGTTCGCCGCGTTCTTTGGCCGCAAGGCCTATGGCGCCGACCAGCTGGATGTTTATGGACAGCTGATCGAGGCTGGTACCGGGCGCATGGCCAAGCTGGCGTTCGGTGGTGACGCGGCGTTGGCCGGGGGCGGCAAGCGGCCGGACACCAGCGTGCTGATAGTCGCGTTGCAGAGCGCGCCGCTGAGTTTGAACGAACAGGGCGAAGGCGAAGTCAGCCTGAACATCCCCGACTTCAACGGCGAGCTGCGACTGATGGCGCAAGCCTGGAGCGACGACAGCTACGCCATGGCCGAGGGCAAGACGCTGGTGGCCGCGCCTCTGGTGGTTGAGCTGGCGGCGCCACGCTTTTTGGCCGGTGGCGACGAGACCAGCCTGGCGCTGGATGTCAGCAACCTGTCGGGCCGCGAGCAGCGCCTCGATGTGCAGCTCACGGCCGAAGGCCAGCTGAGCCTGGCGCAAACCCCAGGTGAGCAGGTGGCGCCGCTGCTGTTGGCGCCAGGGCAGCGCAGTACCTTGAAAATTCCGGTGCGCGCCCTGGGCGGCTATGGCCAGGGCACACTCAAGGTCCGCGTCAATGGCCTGGAGTTGCCGGGGGAGAACCTGCCGCCGCTCAGTCGTGAATGGACCATTGGCGTGCGCCCGGCCTATCCCGCCAAGCTGCAGAGCTTCCGATCGGTGCTCAAGGGCGACAGCTGGAGCTTACCGGCGGGCACTCTCGAGCAGTTCGAAGTGGCCGGTCGAGAAGCCTTGCTGGCGCTGTCGAGCAAACCGCCGTTGAACCTGGCCGAGCAGATTCGCGCGCTCAAGGCTTACCCCTATGGTTGCCTGGAGCAGACCACCAGCGGCCTCTATCCCTCGCTGTATGCCGATGCCGCCAGCCTCAAACGCTTAGGGATAGAAGGTGAGCCGGCGGAGCAGCGGCGCAAGTCGATCGAACTGGGCATCGAGCGGCTGCTGAGCATGCAGCGCTACAACGGTAGCTTCGGCCTGTGGGGCGCCGACAGCGATGAGGAATACTGGCTGACTGCCTACGTCACCGACTTCCTATTGCGGGCCCGTGAGCAGGGCTTTGGCGTGCCGGCCGAGGCGCTGAAAAAAGCCAACGAGCGGCTGCTGCGTTACCTGCAAGAGCGCAACCTGATCGACGACGCTTACAGCAGCAACGCCGAGCAAACCCGCTTCGCCGTGCAGGCTTACGCCGGTTATGTGTTGGCTCGCAGCCAACAGGCGCCACTCGGTGCCTTGCGCAGCCTGTATGAGCGGCGCAGCGATGCCCGCTCCGGTTTGCCCCTGGTGCAGCTGGCGGTAGCGCTGCAGAAAATGGGCGACCAGCCACGGGCCGACGATGCCTTGAATGCCGGTCTGGCGATCAAGCGTGACGACGATCAGTGGTACCACGACTACGGCAGCGTGCTGCGCGATGAGGCGCTGATTCTGGCCTTGCTGCAAGAGCATGACTTGCTGCCGGCGCGTCGCGATGAACGACTGTTCAGCCTCAGTGATGAGTTGGCCAGCCGGCCGTACTTGTCGACCCAGGAGCGCAACGCGCTGTTCCTGGCCGGTCGCGGCTTGCTGCTGAAACCCGAGCGCGACTGGCACGCCGAGCTGTCACTGGCCGGCACTGTGCGTCAGCTGAGTAACGCAGACAGCGGGGTCAAGCTGGATGACGCCGCCTTGGTCGAACCGCTCACCCTGCGCAACCTGGGCGAGGACAACCTGTTTCAGCAACTGACTATCTCTGGCTACCCGGTGCAGGCGCCAGCGGTGGGCGGTGAGAACCTCAGCATCAGCCGCGAGTACCTGGGTATGGATGGCAAGCCGCTGGACCTAAGTAATCTCGTTAGCGGCGATCTGCTGCTGGTGCATCTGGCCGTGCAGGCCAAACAACGGGTGCCGGATGCCTTGGTGATCGACCTGTTGCCGGCCGGGCTGGAGCTGGAAAACCAGAACCTGGGTGAGAGTGCCGCGAGCCTGGAAGATGCCAGCAGCGAGGTCAAAGACTGGCAGCAAGCGATGCAAAACAGCGCGCCCAAGCATCAGGAGTTCCGCGCCGATCGCTACGTTGCCGCCGTCGATGTGCCGGGTGAAGGCACCACTCATCTGCTCTACCTGGCCCGTGCGGTAACCCCTGGCAGCTACCGGGTACCGCCGCCGCAAGTGGAGTCGATGTACCGGCCCAACTGGCAAGCCGTCGGCGCCGCACCCGAGCTACTGCGGGTCAAGGGGCGCTAGCTAGAAACCGTAGCCAAATCTCACACAAAGCTAGCGGCTGGCGAGATGGGTTTTATGTGACGCATTGTCGAGCTTAATTAGTGCGGTGCGATTTTCGCCGCCGACCACGGGGCTGCCCGCGCGACCGTCAACTGGCAGCCCCGCAATGGTTAACAGCTGCAGACGCTTAGACCTCGCCACCGCTCGCCGGCCGAGGTCCAGGCCGCATTGCTCTGGCGCTGATCTACACTGGGGTCAGTAAAATAAGAGCCATGGAGAGCCTTGTGCGAATTGCCATTCTGTTGCTGTGTGCACTGCTGAGCCTGCCCGCCCGCGCCAGCACATTGCTGATTGCCCTGGAGGAAGCCAATAACGCGCCCTTCGAGTTCGTCGACCAGAACGGTCAACTGAGCGGTTTTCATGTCGAACTGATTCGCGCCGTGAGCAGCCGCCTGGGCTGGACCCTGGAGCTCAAGCGTTACCCCTGGAAGCGGGCCATGCTGGCCCTGCAGTACGGCGAGGTGCAGGCCGTCAGCTATGTGGCAAAATCCGCCGAGCGCGAGGCCTTTGCGGTATTTTTGCCCGACAACCTGTTGCACGTTTCGCGCACCACCCTGTTTATCAAGCGCAGTCGCGCCGCTGAAATCCACTACCTGCCGGATCTCGAACAGATGACCCGGCGCTGGCGCACCGCCATGCCCAGCGGCTACTACATGAGCGATGAGGTCGCCGGCCTGACCAAGCGCGGCGTGCCTATCGCCCAACCGACAGTCACCCAGAGCCACCTGTTTTCCATGCTGATCGCCGGGCGCTACGATGCGATTTTCGGTGCCACTGACGCCCTGCAACGCGCTCGCGCCGCCATCCCAAATATCAATGAAGAAGTCCAGCCGCTGGATGGCGCGCTGATTTCCGGCAAGTCCATGTACCTGGCCTTCTCCCGCACGGCACCCGCCCAGCAGGCCGAGGAGTTTGCCAAGGCGTACCGGCAGTTTCGCCAAGAACCCGCCTATCGCGCCTTGGCGCAGCGCTTCGAGGTGGTCGAGCTGCTCCCCGAGCCGGGCGAATTTAAATAGGCTACGTCCCAGTTACGTATTGAAGACCGATTCCGTAGGCTGGGCTTCAGCCCACCGCACCTGGACGTCGCAATGATTGGTGGGCTAAAGCCCAGCCTACGCAAAGCCCATCATCGACAATTCTGCCTAGCGCTCGACGCAACACAACGCAACAAAGCGGCCGACTACTCGCCCACGAGCGCTGCCGTATCGCCGCCCGCTCCGTTATGATGACTGATCCTCGCCGAACGAGATTTCCATGCGCCGCCTGCTGAGTTTGATTCTGCTATTACTGGCCTTGCCGGCCAGCGCCGGGCTGTTAGATGCGCCCCCCAGCCCGGTATTTGGTGCTGCGTTGAATAACAGCAGCGACTTTCTGCCGGTGCGCGAAGCCTTTCGCCTCAACCTGGTTGAGCGCACGCCAACCGCGATCAAGCTGCAATTTATCGCCGCCGACGGCTACTACTTGTATCGCCATCGTTTTCAGTTTCGCAGCGACTCGCCCGAGGCCCAACTGGGTGCGGCGCAACTGCCGGCCGGCACGCCAAAGACCGATGAGTACTTCGGTGAAGTGGAGGTGTATCACGGCGTACTCGACGTCGAGTTGCCGCTGAGTAATCCGAGCAAGCGTCCCTTTAACTTGCAAGTTACCTACCAAGGCTGCGCCGACAAAGGCCTGTGCTACCCACCGGAGACCCAAAGTTTCGCGATCGACAGCGACGCCACAAGCGGCAGCGCCACCGAGATAACCCAGCCCGAGGCTGCCGCAAGCCAAACGCCGCCTGCCTGGAGCTGGCGCGAATTGGCGTTATTTTTCCTCGCCGGACTCGGTTTAACCTTCACCCCCTGCGTGCTGCCGATGCTGCCGATTCTCTCCGGCGTGGTACTGCGCGGCCAAGTTGGCGGTATGCGCGGCTTTAGCTTGTCGCTGGCCTATGTGCTGTCGATGGCCGCCTGCTTTGCCTTGCTCGGTGCGCTGATGGGCGTATTTGGCGCCGAACTGAATCTGCAGGCACGACTGCAATCGCCCTGGGTGCTGGTGCCTTTCGCACTGTTCTTCGGCCTGTTTGCCCTGGCGATGTTCGGGGTTTATGAGCTGCGCTTGCCCCATGTGATCAGCGACCGCCTCGACCGTCTGGCTGGCAATACCCGTGGCGGCTCGCTGTGGGGAGCGGCGGTGCTCGGCGTGCTGTCGAGTCTGCTGGTTTCGCCTTGCGTCTCGGCGCCCCTGGCCGGCGCCCTGCTGTATATCAGCAGCAGTGGCGATGCCCTCGGCGGCGCTCTCAAGCTGTTTGTGCTGGGCTTGGGCATGGGTGCCCCCATGGTGCTGTTTGCCACCGGCGGCGGCGCCCTGCTACCGAAAAGCGGTAACTGGATGGTCACGGTGCGCAACACCTTTGGTGTGCTGCTGCTGGCGGTGGCGGTGTGGATGCTCGACCGGGTACTGCCGGCGCCACTGACCCTGGCGCTCTGGGGCGTACTGGCGGCTGGAGTGGCGCTGTATTTGGGCGCGCTGGAGTTCACGGTAAAAACCCACCGACAAAAACTCAGCCAACTGGGCGGACTGATCTTGCTGGTCTACGCCCTGGCCAGTTGGGTCGGCGCCCTGCAAGGGCAAACCGATCCCCTGCGGCCACTGGGCGCAACGCCCGGCACCACTGCTGTCGCCCAGCCCGGCGCGCACAGCGCCTGGCAGACCATCAGCAGCGCAGCCGAACTGCAGCAGGCCTTGGCCGCTGCCAAAGCCGCCCAACAGCCATTGCTGCTCGACTGGTATGCCGACTGGTGCATCAGCTGCAAGGTGATCGAGCGCGAAGTGCTCAGCAACGCCGAGGTGGTGAGCGCCCTGACCGGCTACCGACTGATTCGCTTTGACATCACCGCCAGCAATCCAGAGCAACGAGCCTTGCTCAGCCAGTACCAACTGTTTGGCCCGCCGGCGCTGCTGTTTTTTGCCCCCCAGGGTGACGAGCACCAGGCTTTGCGTGTCGTAGGTGAGATCAACGCGGTCGACTTTGCCGCTCGCGTGCGCAGCGCCAATGCGCTGAATTAAGCCTTAGCATCGCGCAATTGTCTTAAAAAGACGGCATCGTGCGGGCTACTACCGACAACTGGACAGACCGCGACGCATTCGGCATAGTCGCCCCAGCTAAGCAAAGGACAACACTATGGCCACCTTACTGGTGCTGCACGGCCCCAATCTGAATCTCTTGGGCACGCGCGAACCCGGCGTCTACGGCGCCACCAGCCTTGAGCAGATCAATCTGGACCTTGAGCGGCGTGCCCGCGAAGCCGGTCATCACCTGCTCTATCTGCAAAGCAACGCCGAGTACGAATTGATTGAGCGCATCCATGCCGCGCGCAACGAAGGCGTGGACTTCATTCTGTTCAATCCGGCAGCCTTCACCCATACCAGCGTCGCATTACGTGACGCGCTGCTGGCGGTGAGCATCCCATTCATCGAAGTGCACCTTTCCAACGTGCATAAACGCGAAGCTTTCCGTCATCACTCCTACTTTTCCGATGTTGCCGTAGGGGTGATTTGCGGTCTTGGCGCCAGCGGTTACCGCTTGGCCTTGGACGCGGCGCTTGAGCACATAGAACAAAATAAACGCCCCTGACCTGACATTGGGAGTTGCTGCTAGATGGATATCCGTAAAGTTAAAAAGCTGATTGAACTGCTGGAAGAGTCCGGCATTGATGAGCTCGAAATCCGCGAAGGCGAAGAGTCCGTGCGCATCAGCCGGCACAGCAAACAACCGACCTACGCGCAACCTATGTACGCCCAGGCCCCTGCGCCGGCACCCGTCGCCGCCGCGCCTGTGGCTGCCGCAGTGGCTGAAGTGGTTGCCAGCGCCCCGAAAATGAACGGCCAAGTGGCCCGCTCGCCGATGGTCGGCACCTTCTACCGCACCCCGGGCCCGGCTTCACCGGCGTTCGTGGAAATCGGTCAAAGCGTGAAAAAAGGCGACATCCTTTGCATCGTTGAAGCGATGAAAATGATGAACCACATCGAAGCCGAAACCAGCGGTGTGATCGAATCCATCCTGGTGGAAAACGGTCAGCCGGTGGAATACGACCAACCGCTGTTCACCATCGTTTGATGCGCGGAGAGCCGGCAATGTTGCTGCAAAAAGTCCTGATCGCCAATCGTGGCGAAATTGCCCTGCGCATCCTGCGGGCCTGCAAAGAGATGGGCATCAAAACGGTGGCGGTGTACTCCACCGCCGACCGTGATTTGATGCACCTGGGCCTGGCCGACGAAACCGTCTGCATCGGCCCGGCCCCAGCCTCCCAGTCATACCTGCAGATACCGGCCATTATCGCCGCCGCAGAAGTGACCGGCGCTACGGCCATTCACCCAGGCTATGGCTTCTTGGCGGAAAACGCCGATTTTGCCGAGCAAGTGGAGAACTCCGGCTTTGCCTTTATCGGCCCCAAAGCCGAGACCATTCGCCTGATGGGCGACAAAGTTTCCGCCAAGCACGCCATGAAGCTGGCGGGCGTGCCGACAGTTCCCGGCTCCGACGGCCCACTGCCGGAAGACGAAGAAACTGCCTTGGCGATTGGCCGTGAAGTCGGCTATCCGGTGATCATCAAAGCCGCTGGCGGCGGCGGTGGTCGCGGCATGCGCGTGGTGCACAACGAAGAAGAGCTGATCAAATCGGCGCAACTGACACGCACCGAAGCCGGCGCCTACTTTGGCAACTCGATGGTGTATCTGGAGAAATTCCTCACCAATCCGCGTCACGTGGAAGTGCAGGTACTGTCAGACGGCCAGGGCAACGCCATTCACCTGGGTGATCGCGACTGCTCACTGCAACGCCGCCATCAGAAGGTTCTGGAAGAAGCACCGGCCCCCGGCATCGACGAGAAGGCCCGCCAAGAAGTCCTGGCCCGCTGCGTTAAAGCCTGCATCGACATCGGCTACCGCGGCGCCGGCACCTTCGAGTTCCTCTACGAAAACGGTCATTTCTACTTTATCGAGATGAACACCCGCGTTCAGGTGGAGCATCCGGTGTCGGAAATGGTCACCGGCATCGACATCGTCAAGGAGATGCTCAGCATCGCCGCTGGCAATAAACTGTCGTTCAGCCAAAAAGACGTGATCATTCGCGGCCACTCCCTGGAGTGCCGGATCAACGCCGAAGACCCCTCGACCTTTATCCCCTGCCCTGGTCTGGTCAAGCACTTCCACGCCCCAGGCGGCAATGGCGTGCGGGTCGACTCGCACCTGTACAGCGGCTACCGGGTACCGCCGAACTACGACTCGCTGATCGGCAAGCTGATCACTTACGGTGCCACCCGCGATGAAGCGCTGGCCCGGATGCGTAATGCGCTGGACGAAATAGTGGTCGACGGGATCAAGACCAACATCCCACTGCACCGCGACCTGGTCCGCGACAAGGGTTTCTGCAAGGGGGGTGTCAACATCCACTACCTGGAAAAGAAACTCGGCATGGACAAGCACTGAGCTTGACCCGCCAAACCAAAAGGGCCGCACAATGCGGCCCTTTTTCATTCCACAAGGATGTGTAAATGCTCCTCAAGACCCGCCTGCAAGCCATCGCCAGCGCGTTCGGCGAAGCCTTCACCTGTCTGGGCCTGGCCCTGCGCGACAGCCTGCGGCCTGGCATTTTGCTGCGTTCCAGCGGCCTGTGCCTGCTGGCGTTCGGCGTCTGGAGCTGGGTGTTCTATAGCTATTTCGAACAGATCGCCACGCTCGCCGGGTGGATTTCCTTTGTCGTCATCTACGGCGGCGCCGCGCTGGGTATGATTCCCAGCCTCGCGGGCGGTAGTGGCGGCGGCATGGGCGGCATAGCCGGAGCACTGGCGATGCTGATCCTGTATGTGGCCGCGCTGACCCTGGTGATGCTGGTGACACTGTATGTCGGCGCCATAGTCCTGAGCATTCGCCTGGCACTGCCTTGGCTGCTGATGGACGCCCTGCGCAGCCGCAGCCTGCGCCATTACCCAACTCTGGCCGGACGCAGCCCCGCGCCCACCCAGCTACTGCGCGGCCTGCGCTACCGTCTCGGCCCCTGGTTGGGAATCAGCGCCGGGTTGCTACTGTGCCTGCTGATTCCGCTGGTCAATGGCCTGCTGGTGTTGATTCTGCTGGCCTATTTGAACGTGCGTTTTCTGGTCCCGCCGGCCTTGTCGCGCCTGGCCAGCGGCGCGGAACAACTGGGCGCCATCGACCAGCAACGCGGCGCGCTGGCGGCCTTCGGCCTGCTGATGTTCCTGCTGGCGCTGGTGCCGGTGCTCAACCTGCTGCTGCCGGCGCTGCTGGCCGGCGGCGCCTGTCACCTGGCCTATCGCGGGCTCGACCGCTCGCACCGCCCGGCTGGCGTGACACCGGCACCTCAAGTAAGCTTGCCGGCCGGTTAAAAAGCCGTTCTTTATCGTGTCTTCGAGGTTACCGTCATGCCCTGGTTACAAGTCCGTCTCGCCATCAGTCCAGAACAGGCCGAGACCTACGAAGATGCGCTGCTCAACGTCGGCGCCGTCTCGGTAACCTTTATGGACGCCGAAGATCAGCCAATCTTCGAGCCGGACCTGGGCACCACGCCACTCTGGTCGCACACCCATTTGCTGGCCCTGTTTGAAGACGGCACCGACGCCGAGCAACTGCTCGCCCACCTGGAGCTGCTGACCGGCGCGCCGCTGCCGCAGCATCAGACCGAAGTGCTGGCCGACCAGGACTGGGAACGCAGCTGGATGGACAACTTTCACCCGATGCGCTTCGGCCAACGCCTGTGGATAGTGCCCAGCTGGCACGCCGCCCCAGAACCCGACGCGGTGAATCTGCTGCTCGATCCGGGCCTGGCTTTCGGCACCGGCACCCATCCGACCACCGCGCTGTGCCTGGAATGGCTGGACGGCCAGGACTTAACCGACTGCAACCTATTGGACTTTGGCTGCGGTTCAGGGATTCTGGCCATCGCCGCCCTGCTGCTCGGCGCCAAACAGGCGGTCGGCACCGACATCGACTACCAGGCCATCGAAGCCTCGCGCGACAACGCCGAGCGCAACGGCATTGAGGCCAGCCGCTTCCCGCTCTACCTGCCCGAGCAGCTGCCCGCCGAGCAGGCCGACGTGGTGGTCGCCAATATTCTCGCCGGCCCTCTGGTCGCGCTGGCACCGCAACTGATCAGCCTGGTCAAGCCGGGCGGCCGTCTGGCCTTGTCGGGCATCCTTGCCGAACAAGGCGAGGACGTGGCGGCAGCCTACGCCGAAGCTTTCGAGCTTGATCCACTGTGTATCCGCGATGGCTGGGTGCGTATCAGCGGCCGCCGCCGCTAACAGGCTAAGCACCCAATAGCTGCAAATGCCTGCATACCCAAGCGCAGCAGCTTTCACAGCTACTGGCCTGCGGGCTTAGGTTAAACTAGCGCCTTGTTTCGCACGGACCGCCGCATGATCGACAGTTTTGTCACCCAATGCCCGCAATGCCGCACCAGCTTTCGCGTTAGCCGCGCGCAGCTGGGCGCCGCCCATGGCGCAGTCCGCTGCGGTGCGTGCCTGCACGTGTTCAATGCTGCTCAGCAGCTGCTTAGCGAACAGCCGGCGCTGGTTAAAGCCGCGCCAGTGGTCACGCCCAGCCCGCGCCCAAGCAGCAGCGCCAGCCCACAGCCAGCCCAACCCGGCGCCACGCCAGCCGCCGCACCAAGCGCAGCGAACACTGCCGTGCAGGTGACTCCGGCAGGCAAACAGCCAAGCGAAACCCTGTGGATTCACGACGACCTGGACCTGGACAGCCTTGATCTCGACGAGGCGCTGGCCAAACTCGAGGAGCAAGAGCACCAACTCTCCCAGGAGTTTCTCGCCCTCGAACGCGCGCCCTTGCCCGCCGAGCGCTTTCTCACCACCCGCGAACCAAGCAAGCCCTACGACGACGACTGGGCAGAAAAACTGCTCAACAATGATCCGCCCAGACGCCCAGTAACGCCGCCGCCATCCGCTGCGGCTAGTCGCAACCCGAGCAGCCCTGCGCCTGTTGCGCCGCTGCCAGCCCAGCCGGTCGCACCGGCACCGGCAACGCCTGAACCTGCGCCGACAGCCGCTAAACCCGAGCCTGAAGCTGAAGCCGCAGCCAAAATTGTCGAGCCGACCATTGCCGGCACTTACGCGTTTCTCACCGACAGTTCAGCCCTGGAACTCGAGACGCCCGACGACCAGTCGCAAGATCAACACTCGACAGTGCTGCGGGCCGAACGCAACGAGCCAAGCTTCGACGACAGTGATGCCGACGACGAGCAAGTGCAGCAACAAGCGCCAGACGCCGACGAAGAAATCAGCGATGCGCAATACCGCAACGCGCGCCACGAGCCGCAGCTACGCAACGAAGGGCTACTCAACCTGGCCCAGGAACCCCTGCAACTCGACTGGCGCAAACCGAAAAAAACCTGGGGACGCAAACTCGCCTGGCTGCTGATCAATCTATTGGCGCTGGCCGCCCTGGGCACGCAATACGTCAGCTATCACTTCGCCGAACTGGCGCGACAAGACCAATACCGCCCCTGGTTTGCCGAACTCTGCCCGAACCTGGGCTGCAAGCTGCCGTCCAAGGTCGAGATCAGCCTGATCAAGAGCAGCAATCTGGTGGTGCGCAGCCATCCCGAGTTCACCGGCGCTCTGGTGGTTGACGCGATTCTGTACAACCGCGCGGCGTTTTCGCAGCCCTTCCCGCTGCTGGAACTGCGCTTCGCCGACCTGAATGGCAAGCTGTTGGCCAGCCGCAGTTTCAAGCCCAGTGAATACCTGGCCGGCGAACTGGCCGGCCAAGCAGAAATGCCGCCACAGACGCCGATTCACATCTCCCTCGACATCCTCGACCCCGGCACCAAGGCCGTGAACTACAGCCTGAGCTTCCACTCCCCCGAGTAAATCCGCGCCCCGCAAAACAGCCCGTAAGCGCCGCCTCTGGAGCGCTTACGGGCGCATCCAAACTCTTCGCTATAAGCCCGCAGCTGTTCATATTTTGTTCAAACCAGCCTTTAACCTGACACCGAGAGCGGGTATCATGCCCACCCTTTTTCGCACTCTCACCGATCCAGCCAACTACAGGGAAGATCCATGTCGGCGGTACGCATCGGCCCCTACACATTGCCTAATCAGCTGATTCTCGCGCCCATGGCCGGAGTCACGGATCAGCCATTTCGCCAACTTTGTCGGCGTATGGGCGCCGGCCTGGTGGTGTCCGAAATGGTCACCAGCGATGTGCGTTTATGGAACACGCGCAAATCGAGCCTGCGCATGATCCATAGCGGCGATGCCGAACCCCGCTCGGTGCAGATCGCCGGCGGCGATGCGCAGATGCTCGCGGAAGCGGCGCGACGGAATGTCGAAATGGGCGCACAGATTATTGATATCAACATGGGTTGCCCGGCCAAGAAAGTCTGCAACAAGGCCGCCGGTTCCGCATTGATGAAGGATGAAAGCCTGGTCGCAGAGATTCTTCAGGCGGTGGTCGCGGCGGTGACTGTGCCGGTGACCCTGAAGATCCGCACCGGCTGGGACCGCGAGCATAAAAACGGCATCAACATCGCCAAGATCGCCGAACAGAGCGGCATTAGCGCCCTGGCCGTGCATGGCCGCACCCGCGCCGACCTGTACACCGGTGACGCAGAGTACGAAACCATTGCCGCGATCAAGCAGGCGGTGTCGATTCCTGTATTTGCCAACGGCGATATCGACTCGCCCGAGAAGGCCCGCCAGGTGCTGGCCGCCACCGGGGCCGACGCTTTGCTGATTGGTCGCGCCGCCCAAGGACGGCCATGGCTGTTTAGGGAAATAGCGCATTACCTGGCCACCGGCGCGCACTTGGCGCCGCCCAGCTTGCTGGAAGTGGAACAGATTTTATTGCAACACCTGGCCGCGCTGCACGCCTTCTATGGCGAGGTGATGGGCCCGCGTATCGCCCGCAAGCATGTTGGTTGGTACCTGGCCACCCAGCCTGGGGCACGCGAGTTTCGCAGCCAGTTCAATCGTTTAGAGAGCAGCGAGGCGCAGCACGCCAGCGTTCGAGGTTTTTTTATTGAGTGCCATAACCACGCAGAAGGGGCGGCAGCATGAACACCATTAGCGAGCATTTCCTTAACGGAGAAGGCTTTGACGAAGCACGTTTTAACGGGGCAACTGCGGTGAGCGACAACGTAAATCTTAAGCAGCACCTGAACACCCCGAGCGCCGAGGGTCAGACCCTGCGCGGCAATGTCGAGCGGGCGCTGCACAACTACTTCTCGCGCCTGGAAGGCGCCGACGTCACCGACGTGTACAACCTGGTGCTGTCGGAAGTCGAAGCGCCCTTGCTGGAAACCGTGATGAATTACGTCAAGGGCAACCAGACCAAGGCCTCCGAGCTGCTGGGCCTGAATCGCGGCACCCTGCGCAAGAAGCTTAAGCAGTACGACCTGCTGTAAACCCAGATCCGATAAAAAGGGCGACCGCCAAAGGTCGCCCTTTTTGCTTCAACTCTTTTATTGATAACCACGCCTGATGGAAACCACCATGACCGACCAGACCACTCGCCTCCCTGTCCGCCGCGCCCTGATCAGCGTCTCCGACAAGACCGGCATCCTCGAGTTCGCCCGCGAACTGGTAAACCTCGGCGTGGAAATCCTCTCCACCGGCGGCACCTTCAAGCTGCTGCAGGACAATGGCGTGGCGGCAGTGGAAGTGGCCGACTACACCGGCTTCGCGGAAATGATGGATGGCCGGGTCAAGACCCTGCACCCGAAAATCCACGGTGGCATTCTTGGCCGTCGCGGCATCGACGACGCCATCATGACTGAGCACGGTATCAAGCCGATCGATCTGGTGGCGGTCAACCTCTACCCCTTCGCCGCCACCATCGCCAAGCCGGGCTGCGACCTACCGACCGCGATTGAAAACATCGACATCGGCGGCCCGACCATGGTCCGCTCCGCCGCCAAAAACCACAAAGACGTGGCTATCGTGGTCAATGCCGGCGACTATGCCAGCGTGCTGGCCAGCCTGAAAAGCGGCGGTCTGACTTACGCCGAGCGCTTCGCCCTGATGCTCAAGGCCTTCGAGCATACCGCCGCCTACGACGGCATGATCGCCAACTACCTGGGCACCATCGACCAGGCAGCCGAGACGCTGAGCACCGAAGGCCGCAGCGCCTTCCCGCAGACCTTCAACAGCCAGTTCATCAAGGCTCAGGAAATGCGTTACGGCGAGAACCCTCACCAGAGCGCGGCCTTCTACGTGGAAGCGCAAAAAGGTGAAGCCTGCATCGCCACCGCCGTGCAACTGCAAGGCAAAGAGTTGTCGTTCAACAACGTGGCCGACACCGACGCCGCCCTTGAGTGTGTAAAAAGCTTCGTCAAGCCGGCCTGCGTGATCGTCAAACACGCCAACCCGTGCGGCGTGGCCGTGGCTCTGGACAGCGAAGGCGGGATTCGCCAGGCCTACGAACTGGCCTACGCCACCGACACCGAATCGGCCTTCGGCGGCATCATCGCCTTCAACCGCGAGCTGGACGCCGCCACCGCCCAGGCGATCGTCGACCGTCAGTTCGTCGAAGTGATCATCGCGCCAAAAATCAGCTTGGAGGCCCGCGCCGTGGTCGCCGCCAAAGCCAACGTACGTCTGCTGGAATGTGGCGAATGGGCTGCCGAGCGCAGCGCCGCCTGGGACTTCAAGCGGGTCAACGGTGGCCTGCTGGTACAGAGCCGCGATATCGGCATGATCAAGGCAGAAGACCTGAAAATCGTTACCAAACGCGCGCCGACCGAACAGGAAATCCACGACCTGATCTTCGCCTGGAAAGTCGCCAAGTACGTTAAATCCAACGCCATCGTCTACGCCAAGAACCGCCAGACCATCGGCGTCGGCGCAGGGCAAATGAGCCGCGTCAACTCCGCCCGCATCGCTGCAATCAAGGCCGAGCACGCCGGCCTGCAAGTGGTCGGTTCGGTGATGGCATCCGATGCCTTCTTCCCGTTCCGCGACGGTTTGGACAACGCCGCTGCCAACGGCATCACCGCGGTGATCCAGCCGGGCGGTTCGATGCGCGATGCGGAAGTGATAGCCGCAGCGGACGAAGCCAACATTGCGATGGTGTTCACCGGCATGCGCCACTTTAGACATTGATCCGTGGCGGTGGCCAAGCTTCGCGTTGACCACCCTACGTCTAGCTCGAAGTCGTACGCCAGCGCCATAACCCGGATGCACTCCGGGACAGTTTTGTAGGGTGGGAACTGCGCAGCATTTCCCACCAAAAGGGCCAAGGCCCAGCCTCCCTAAGGAGACCGACATGAATGTATTGATCATCGGCAGCGGCGGACGTGAACACGCCCTGGCCTGGAAAGTCGCGCAAGACCCGCGCATCGTCAAAGTCTTCGTCGCACCCGGCAACGCCGGCACCGCCACTGAAGCCAAGTGCGAGAACGTTGCCATCGACGTGCTGGCTCTTGAGCAGCTGGCGGATTTCGCCGCCGCCAACGTCAGCCTGACCATAGTCGGCCCAGAAGTACCGCTGGTGGCCGGGGTGGTTGACCTGTTCCGCACCCGCGGCCTGCGCTGCTTTGGCCCGACCAAGGGCGCGGCGCAGCTGGAAGGCTCCAAGGCCTTCACCAAGGACTTCCTGGCTCGCCACAACATCCCGACTGCCGACTACCAGAACTTCACCGAAGTCGAGCCGGCCCTGGCCTACCTGCAGAAGGTTGGCGCGCCGATCGTGATCAAGGCCGACGGCCTAGCTGCCGGTAAAGGCGTAATAGTCGCCATGACCCTGGTCGAGGCCGAAGATGCGGTGCGCGACATGCTCGCCGGCAATGCCTTCGGTGAAGCCGGTTCGCGGGTGGTGATCGAGGAATTCCTCGATGGCGAAGAAGCCAGCTTTATCGTCATGGTCGACGGCAAAAACGTCTTGCCGATGGCCACCAGCCAAGACCACAAGCGCGTCGGCAACGCCGACACTGGCCCGAACACCGGCGGCATGGGCGCTTATTCGCCAGCACCGGTGGTCACCCCGGCAGTGCATCAACGGGTGATGGACGAAGTGATCTGGCCCACCGTTAAAGGCATGGCCGCCGAGGGCAATGTCTACACCGGTTTCCTCTACGCCGGGCTGATGATCGACAAAGCCGGTAACCCGAAAGTGATCGAGTTCAACTGCCGTTTCGGCGACCCCGAGACTCAGCCGGTGATGCTGCGCCTGCAGTCGTCGTTAGTGCTGCTGATCGAAGCCGCCTTTGCCGAAGCCCTGGACAAGGTCGAAGCCCAGTGGGACCCACGGCCAAGCCTGGGCGTGGTACTGGCCGCCGGCGGTTATCCGGCCGACTATGCCAAGGGCGACGTGATTAACGGTCTGGAAAACGCCGCGGCCTTGCCGGGTAAAGTCTTCCATGCCGGCACCGCACTGCAAGACGGCCAGATAGTCACTAGCGGTGGCCGCGTACTCTGCGCCACCGGCATGGGCGACAGCGTGCTGGAAGCCCAGCAACAGGCTTATGCCCTCGCCAAGCAGATCAGCTGGAACGGCTGCTTCTACCGCGACGACATAGGTTATCGTGCCATCGCCCGCGAACGCGGCGAAGGCTAATCATCCCCTTGCCGGCCCGCGACAGGCTGTCTGTTGCGGGCTAGCATCGAGGCGTAGACTGGTTATAATTTGCACAATTACTTCGAAGGGATTTCGCCCGTGCCCCGGCTCAGGATTGCCATTGCTCTAATCATCAGCCTAGTGCTGAGTCTAGTCGTCACCTTGCCTGTCCACGCACAAGAGCAAGAGTCCGGCTGGAGCTTGCTGCTCGACACCCAAGGCACGCTGCAACTGGACGAAGTCAGCTCGGCTGAACGCGTCACGCAGTTTTCCCCGACTCAACTCAATCAGCTTTACAGCCCCGGCGGCCAGTCGGCGCTGTGGTTGCATTACCGCCTGCCGGCCAATCAGGCCGAACAAATACTGCGGGTGTTCTCGCCCTACCTCGAATACCTCGACCTCTATCTGCTGCAAGGCACGCAGCAACTCAGCCACCTGCGCACCGGCAACAAGCTGCCCCTAAGCAGCCGCCCACTGGCCAGCCGCAACTTTCTAATCCCCTTGCCGCAAGCCAGCCAGCCGATCGATCTCTACCTGCGCCTCAGCTCGGAACACGCGCTGCGCCCGGACATCAGCCTGCAACCGACCACCACCCTGGCCGCCGATGACAGCCGCGCCCTGCTGTTTGGCTGCCTGCTCGGCAGCATTGTGATGCTGGTGCTCTACAACCTGGTGCGTTTTGCCTATGTGCGCACCCCCAGCACCCTGTGGCTGGCCGCCACCCAGCTAACCCTGCTGGTCGCCGCTATGACCATGCTGGGAATAACCACCCCCTGGCTGGGCCAGTGGCAAACCGTGCAACCGAGCATTCTCAATCTGTCGATCCTGCTCGGCATGCTTTGCACCCTGGCCTTTACGGCCAGTTTTTTCCGCCAGGTATGCCCCACCACGCCGCTGACCAAGTTGCTGCTGGCGGAAATGGTACTGATCGGCCTGACCTGCGTGTTGCTGCTGATAGTCACCGATGTGCAGTTCAACCAACTGGTTTATGTGCTGATCGCCATCGGCGGGCTGAGCATGCTGATTGTCGCCGCCTATCATTGGCGCCACGGCTATCGCCCGGCGCGGCTGTTCACCCTCGCCCTGCTGATGTTTAGCCTGACCTTTGTCGGCGCCTTACCGGTGTTTTTTGGCTACTGGCAGGTCGAGTCCGAATGGCTGAACTTTGGCCAACTGAGCGCCACCATCGCCTGCCATTTCATGCTCAGCATCGCCCTCAGCGAACGCCAGCGGCGCATCCTGCACGCCGACTTCAGCCTCAGTCGTGACCGCGCGGCCAACCTCGCCGAGCTGAATGCCAAGGCCGAGTTCCTGGCGCGCATCAGCCATGAAATCCGCACGCCAATGAATGGCGTACTGGGCATGAGCGAACTGCTGCTCGGCACGCCGCTGTCGACCAAGCAGCTCGACTACGTGCAGACCATCCACAGCGCCGGCAATGAGTTGCTGACGCTGATCAACGAGATCCTCGACATCTCCAAGCTGGAGTCCGGGCAAATTGAACTCGACGAGGTGCAGTTCGACCTCAACGCCCTGATCGACGACTGCCTGACCATCTTCCGCAGCAAAGCCGAACAGCAAAAAGTCGAACTGATCAGTTTTATTCAGCCGCAAGTGCCACGGGTCATCAGTGGCGACCCGACCCGCCTGCGCCAAGCCTTGCTGAGCCTGCTGGACAACGCCTTCAAACTGACCGCCGAAGGCGAGATCCTGCTGGTGGCGGCGCTGGACAACAGCGCCGGCGAGACTCGTCTGCGCATCGCCATCCAGGACAGTGGCCAGCCGCTGCAAGCCGATGAGCGGGACGCCCTGCTCAACGCCGCCCTGCAAAGCAAAGACTTTCTCGCCAACAGCAAGCTCGGCGGCCGCCTGGGCTTGATTATCGCCCGCCAACTGATCCACATGATGGACGGCCAGTTTGGCGTGCAAAGCGGCGCGCAACGCGGCAATACCCTGTGGCTCACCCTGCCCCTGGACAGCGAGCGCTTGAAGTACCCCACCAGCGATTTTGACCAGCAGTTACAAGGCAAACGGGTGCTGGTGGTGGACGACAACGACACCTGCCGCAAAGTGCTGCAGCAGCAATGCACCAGCTGGGGCATGAACGCCAGCGAGGCCTCCAGCGGCAAGGAAGCCCTGGCGATCTTGCGCACCCGCGCACACCTGCGCGAACACTTCGATGTGGTGCTGCTCGACCAGGACATGCCCGGCATGACCGGCATGCAGCTGTCGGCCAAGATCAAGGAAGACCCCAGCTTAAACAACGACATCCTGGTCATCATGCTCACCGGCATCAGCAATGCGCCGAGCAAGATCATCGCCCGCAACGCCGGGATCAAACGCATTCTGGCCAAGCCGGTGGCCGGTTACGCGCTGAAAACCACCCTCGCCGACGAGCTCAGCCAGCTGCAGCGCGGCGCACCGCTGAGCAGCATGCGCATCATCGCGCCGCCACCCGCGGCGCCGATCCCCAGTGACTTCCGCATTCTGGTGGCCGAAGACAACAGCATCTCCACCAAGGTGATTCGCGGCATGCTGGCCAAGCTCAATCTGCAGCCCGACACCGCCAACAACGGCGAAGAAGCCTTGCGGGCGATCCAGGCGCAGCGTTACGACCTGGTGCTGATGGACTGTGAAATGCCCATTCTCGACGGTTTTACCGCCACCGAAATGCTCCGTGCCTGGGAAGTCGAGCATCATCAACCGCGTACGCCGGTGGTAGCCTTAACCGCGCATATTATGTCCGAGCACAAGGAGCGCGCTCGCCAGGTCGGCATGGACGGCCATATGGCCAAACCGATAGAGCTGTCGCACCTGCGGGAACTGATTGAGCACTGGGTTGCCGAACGCGAACTGCGTCGGCAGCGCGAAGCCAACGCCGCGCTATCGTCCTAACCGCCGTTTGCCTGCCCCAGAGCCGCGCCCATGCTCACCGAGTTGTTCAGCCTGTACCTGAAGATGCTAGTGCTCTACAGCCCGTTTTTCGTGCTGTCGTGTTTTATCAGCCTGACCCTGGGTTACACCCGCAAAGAGCGCAAAGTGCTGGCCTGCAAAGTGGCGCTTGGCACCGTGATCGCCAGCGGCCTGCTGTACTTGTTCGGCCAACACATCTTCAGCTTGTTTGGCATCACCATCGACGCCTTTCGGATTGGCGCAGGTTCCGTGTTGTTTATCTCGGCCCTCGGCATGGCCCAGGGCAAGCCGGTGGTGCAGGTCGAGAACCAGCAGCAAGACGTCACCATAGTGCCACTGACCATCCCGCTGACCGTCGGCCCTGGCACCATCGGTGCGCTGCTGGTGATGAGCGCCGGCCAGCCGCACTGGGATACCCGTCTGCTGGCCCTGGCGGCCATCGTCATCGCCAGTATCACGGTGGGTTTGGTGCTGTATTTGTCTGACCTGTTCGAGCACCTGCTGGGCGAACAAGGCCTGCAGATCGTCAGCCGCTTGATGGGCTTGTTTGTCTGCGCCCTGGCCGCGCAGATCATCTTCACCGGGGTGAAGAATTACCTGGTGCTGTAAGCTCCCGCCCGCCCGAATGCCGACGCCAGGACAGCTTGCGCTATAGTTGCTCAAGAGTTTTTCTGCCGTTCAGCGCCTTATGGGGGCTGCCACGCCAGCCGCAGCCACTGTCCGGAACCCTCACCATGAAAGCTGCGCTGCCGTACCTGCTATTGAGCTGTTTGTTCAGCCTGCCCGCCCAGGCACAGGAACCCATTGAGCAGCCCATCACGGTGGCCTGGCGTGACAAGGCGCCCTATCACTACAACGATAACGGCATCGCCCAGGGCTTCCTGCTGCTGCGGGCCAAGCAAATTTTTGCCCAGGCCCAGGTGCCGGCAGTGTTTGTCGAGACGCCCGCCAAACGCATCTGGCATGGCTTTGAGCACGGCAAGCACGGCTTCTGCTCGATTGGCTGGTACCGCTTACCCGAGCGCGAACGGTTGGCCCAATTCACCCGTGCCTTCCATGTTGATCCACCACAGATTTTGCTGGTCGGACCCAAAGCGCTGCCCGCCATTGCGGCCTACACGAAAGTTACCGCGCTGCTGGCCGACCCCAGTATCAGCCTGGGCGTGGTGGATGGCGTGTCCTATGGCCCGGCACTCGACCAACTGATCACCCACAGCGCCAATCGGGTCGAGCGCCTCACCGTGTCACCCGCCAACCTGATGCGCATGGTGGCCGCCAACCGGGTCAATTATATGTTTGCCGATGAAGCCGACTGGCAGTACCTGCGCAGCCGGGAAGCCGGGCTGGAGAGCATCACTGAATATCATTTCAGCGATCTGCCGGCCGGGCTGGAGCGTTTTATCGTGTGCAGCAAGGATGTCTCCAGTGCGGTCATGGCGCAGCTTAATCAGGCCATCGAAAGGCTGCCAAAAACGCCCTAACAGGCCGTTGAAAAATGTAGACGAGGCAGCCGAGACAAGGCAAAAACAGGCGAAAAAGCGGAGTTTACGTGCTGTAAATGAGCATTTTTAGCCTGTTTTTAACGCTGTATCGGCAACGCCGGTAGTTTTTCAATAGCCTGTTAATGCAGGCAGCAACGAGACTACTGCTTAGGCAATAACTGCCTAACTGCCGGCTGGTCGAGATTGGCCTTATTGACGTACAGCGCTGCCAGGCGAATTTGCCGCGGGCCGCCGGCTTCGCCACGCAATAAGCGCGCAGCCTGCTGCACGCCCTGATAGCCCATTTGATAGGGCTGTTGCAGCACCACACCGGCGAGTTCGCCGCTGCGCACGGCCTCGATCAGCACCGAGTCGCCGTCAAAACCTATGTGGGTAACGCGGCCCGCCGCTTTTAACCGGCGCAGCGCCCCCAGGGTCAGCAAACTGGTCGACTGGTTAGGGGTGAACACGCCATTTAAGTGCGGCACTGCCGCGGCAAAATTGCTGAGCACCCGCTGATTGTCGTCGCTCAGGTATTGGTCGAAGATTATTTGCAAACCGCCGGCCGTGGCGCTTTGCACAAAGCCGCGCTCGCGCTCGGCGCTGGAGGCAATGCCCTGTTGATGGCGCAGCAACGCCACCGCGCCATGCCCGCCCAACAGCTTGACCATCTGCTCGCCGGCCATGACGCCTGCGTTAAAATTATCGGTACTCAGCACCGCCACCACCGCACTGCTGTCGCCGGCATCGCGGTCGATATACAGGGTGCTCACCCCGCGTAATTTAAGCTCCGCGGCGCGGGCTGAAATCGCCGCGCCGGCCGGAGCTATGACCAAGGCCTGGCAGGCGCGCTGCAAGATTTTCTCGATGATTTGCAACTGCCCGTCCACGTCGCCTTCGCGAATCGGCCCACGCACGTAGACCGCTACGTTTTCAGCCTCACCCGCCGCTTGCGCACCACTGCTCACCTGCTGCCAAAAGCTCGCACCACCACCGCTGGTAACCACCCCGATGCAGTCTTGCGCATGCACGACTGCCGCCGGCATCAGCAGTAGCGACAAACAAAAGCCTCGAACCACAAGCGCAGACACCGACATACAGGCCATCCCCAAAGCACGCTCAACCGGATTAATTCACGCCGGTTATGGACTCGCCCGGACTCTAGCAGCTAGCCCTTTAGTACTGCACAAGGCTCGCCCTAGGGCTGCTCAAAGCGACTCAAACGCTGCTGCAAATGGCTGTTCTCACGGCGCACTTGCTCCAGTTCAGCCATCAGCTCCAGCGCCAGGGCAATCCCGGCCCACTCGATCTCCAGGTCCCGACGCAAGCGCAACGCCCGTTTGACCACGGCCAAGGCACCGGCATCGAACAGCCAGTCCTCAGGGGTTTGGCCACTGGGCTGGAGAATCCCGTATTCAACGATCTCCAGCAGGTGCTCGACAGGCAGCTCGGCGGACTGGCAGAACTCCTCGACATTCAACTGCAGGGTCAGGCTGCTGTTGCTCATCTCACTTACTCCATTCGGCACGCGGGTCGAAGGCGGCGCTTTCGGCCAGTTGCGCCCACAGCTGGCGGCTTTGCTCATCGGTCTGGCGCGGGATGACGATTTTGAACAGTGCGTACAGATCGCCACGTTCGCCGAGTTTGTTAACCAAGCCCTTGCCTTTGACCCGCAGGCGCTGGCCGCTCTGGGTATTGGCCGGGATGGTCAGATTGATCTTGCCGGTCAGGGTCGGCACCGCCACCTTGGCGCCCAACGCGGCTTCCCAGGGGGTCAGCGGCACGGTGATGATCAGGTTATGGGCCTCGACATCGAACAGCGGGTGCGGCACCAACCGGATGATCAAATACAGGTCGCCATTTGCCGCGCCGCCCAGCCCCGGCGCACCCTGACCCTTGAGGCGGATACGTTCGCCGTCGCTCACCCCGGCCGGAATTTTCACGTTGAGGGTCTTATTCAGGGCCGCCTGCGGCTGACCGTCGGCACCGTACTGCGGCACCTGAAAGGCAACTTTCTTGGCCTCATCGACCAGGGTTTCTTCCAGCAAAATCGGCAATTCCATTTCCACGTCTTGTCCTCGTCGACCGCTGCTGCGGGCACTGCCTTGCGGGCCGCGCGAGCGTCCAGCACCACCAAATATCGACTCAAAGAAGTCGGAATAATCACGTCCACCGCCGCCAAACTGGTCGGCGAAACCGCCATTGCCGCGCGGCTGCCAGCCCGGTGGTGGCTCAAATGGCCGGCCCTGCTTAGCGTGCTGGCGCAGCTCGTCGTACTCAGCGCGTTTTTCGGCGGTTTTCAGCACTTCGTAGGCTTCGGCCACCGCCTTGAACTGCTGCTCGGCGTCCTTCTCCTTGCTGACGTCCGGATGGTATTTGCGCGCCAGCTTGCGGTAGGCGGTCTTGATGGCCTTGTCATCCGCACCCGGTTCAACCCCGAGCACCTTGTAGTAATCCTTGAATTCCATCGCTCCACCTTGGGTCATGCATCAACAACGATTCCTCCAGCTTCCACCGGAGGTTGCACAGCGTATTGCTTAAGATCAAATAAGGCTCAGAGTGCCAGCGCGCGTTACCCTGGCGCCCGACCGGCGGTGCGGACAGCCCGGCGGCTTAGCGCAATTGACTGTCTTTGCTGCCACGCCGGTTGTAGCCACTCACCGCTTGCTGTTTATCGCGCTCAGTCTGACAGGCCACGCACAGGCGCACACCTTTGATTGCCGCGCGCCGCGCCAGCGGGATTTCTTCCCCGCAAGCCTCGCAATGGCACAAGCTGTCGCCCGTCGGCAATTGGCTGCGGGCGCGCTGCACGGCATCTTCGATGCTGTTATCGATTTGCTCTTGCACGGCCCCATCGGCCACCCAACCACCCGCCATGTCGCCTCCCACACAATCAGCCTTGTTCTTGATGGTATGGGCGCATCCAGAGGCTTTTGCAAGGCAGCTGATCGGGCCGCCAACGACCGACGCGTTACTCTTTCACATCCATAAATTCCCGCGCCCAGACAAAGTAGTCCTCGGGGTGGGTGTACTTGTGCGCCAGCTCGGAGGCGCTCAGATCGGTGGCCGTGGTGATTTGCCGCTGCTGACGCAAGCAGTCGTAGGTGGCCTTGATTGCGGCAAAGTAGGCGCCATGCCCATCCACCACGATGCGCACGCCCAGCTCGGCCAGGCGCTGATCGCCGTGCAGCTCGGGGTTGCTGTAAGTGACCAGCATCAGCGGCACGCTCAGGTGCTGGGCGATCTGTTCGAGGTGGGCAAAATCGCGCACCCCGACCAGGCAGATGGCATCGGCGCCGGCCTGTTGATAGGCCTGAGTGCGCTCCAGCACCTCGGCCACCGACAGCACGCCGGCATGGGTGCGGGCGATGATCGCCAGCTCGCCGTCGACCCGCGCCTGCACGGCTGCGCGAATTTTACCGACGCCTTCCGCCACGCCGATTAGGTCGGTGGACTTGCGCCCGAATTGCGCCGGCAGCAGGGTGTCTTCCAGAGTCAGGGCGGCGACACCGGCCCGCTCCAACTCCACCACGGTGCGCATCACATTCAGCGCATTGCCGTAGCCATGGTCGGCGTCGGCAATCACCGGCAAGCGCGCCACCCGGCCGATGCGGGTGGCCTGCTCGACAAACTCGCTGAGGGTAATCAGGGCAAAATCCGGCGCAGCCAAGACCTGCAAGGCCGCCACCGAACCACCCAGGATGCCGACTTCAAACCCCAGGTCGGCGGCAATCCGCGCCGACATCGGGTCGAAGACCGAGGCGGTGTGATAACAACGGTCGCCACTCAGCAGCGCCCGAAAGGCGCTGCGCAGTAGTTGGTGAGAAATTCGCTGCATTAACCTGTCCTGCCAATCAATAGTTACTAGTCAGTCGTTTGCCGCCGCCGGCAAGGCACATCGCGATCCGGCCGAGTGCGAGCTTGCAGTCGCTAGCGCAACTCCACCGGTAGTTCAGGTCGTGTGAAAACGTAGCGAGCGAAGGTTAGGCAAGGCAAAAACAGGCGAGGACGCGGAGTTTACGAGTTGTAAATGAGCAGTCCGAGCCTGTTTTTAACGCC
>C687J26845_10000181_pt1 | contig 42384 bp, 35 predicted proteins | sample RifCSPlowO2_12_FD_26845 | JGI IMG/M metagenome (IMG submission 26845)
GCGGCCGCGTAGAGGAATGGCCGGCCGACAAATACGAAGTGCGCGCCCAGGGCCAGCGCCTTGAGCACGTCGGTGCCGCGGCGGATGCCGCTGTCCATCATTACGGTCATCCCGCCCGCCTGAGAAACGATCCCGGGCAGCACGCGCAGCGGTGCGACCGCACCGTCGAGCTGGCGTCCGCCGTGGTTCGACACGATGATGCCATCGGCACCACTCTCGCGCGCGATTTTCGCGTCGTTCTTGTCGAGTATCCCTTTCAACACGAGACGCCCCGTCCACAGGCGCCGCATCAGCTCGACATGGGACCAGGAAAGCTGGTCGCGCAGCCCGCGCTGGCGCTCGCCCTTGCGCGAGAGGAGGGGGACCCTGGGACCCCAGTTCTCGAAGTGCGGCATGCCGTGCAGCAGCAGCGTGCGCGCAAACATGCCGAAGAGCCAGCGCGGACGCGTGATGCCGTCCCAAGCGAGACGCAGGGTGGGCCGCAGCGGCGTGTGGTAGCCGCTGCGCACGTTGTTCTCGCGGTTGGCCATCACCGGCACATCGACGGTGAGCACCAGTGTGTCGTACCCGGCGCGCGCCACGCGCTCGACGAGCGCCGTGATGGGGCCGGTCTCCCCGGGAAGATAGGCCTGGAACCATGCGCTGGGGCCTTCCTCCCTGACCCGCTCGAGCGGCGTCAGCGAGGCGCCGCTCAGGATCATCGGGATGTTGGCTTCCGCTGCGGCGCGGGCGAGCACGAGATCGCCCTGGTAGGCTGCCATCGCGGTCCCGCCCATCGGCGCGAGGCCGAAGGGCGCATCGTAGGTGCGGCCGAAGAGCGCCGTCTTCTGCGTGCGCGCGCGAACGTTGACCAGCGCGCGCGGCACGAACGCGAGGTCATCGAATGCGGCCCGGTTCCCGCGCAGGGAAGCGTTCGTTTCCGCTCCGCCCGAGACGTAGCCGAAGATCGGGCGAGGAATATAGCGGCGTGCCGGCGCCTCGAAATCGTCGAGCGCCAGCATCCCGCGCAGAGCGCGCGGCAGCGTCTTGTCCGGCAGCGCCGCTGCACCGGTGCCCCGCGATGCAGCCTGGTCTGCCGAGGCGATGGGTTCGCTCAATTCTCGTCTGCTGTCGGACATCTGGTGCCTCGACTCGTCTGGTGTTAAAGCATTAATCACCAAGAAGGCCAAAATTTGCCTTCCTCATTCTACTTCGGATCCCTTGAGCAGGCTTGAAGGTCAGCGCCTTTTCGACTGCGCGGGCATGGAACGCGATGAGCTTCACCGGCGGTTTGTCCACGTTGCGGCCGTTGTGCAAGGTGTCAACGACCTCGACCAATGCTTCGCCGGGGCTCAAGCTTTTTTTCTGGCTGTCTTTAAGCGTAGCTTCCAGCGTTCGATCGAGCACCACGGCGAAAGACGACGCTGGATGCTCGTGCCCGCCGGTTTCTCCGCCCACCGTGATTTTCGATCCGCGCCTCCGTGATTTTCTCGCCTGCCGCTGCGGACAGGCGATCGGCTTGCCGTTCCAGCTGGTCGTCGTCTTGACGAGTGGCATGCGCTTGACCGCAGGCGCCACTTCCAGCGCGAGCGCGCCGGATGGAAAACACAGGACCAGTGCGAAACCGAAGAGAACCCGGCGGATTGACCGCGGTACGCTGTTCGGGCTGCAGTCCGGCGGCGCGAGGCGTGAACCTCATTGAAAATTCACGGCTGACGCGGCGCCTCAGACTGCTCCTGCGCGCCCTCGACGAGGCGCCTTTCGAATTCTTCGTTCTCGGCTTGCAGCGCGAGATGCGCTTGCCTGAACGGGTTCATCGGGTGCAGTATTTGTCATCATGTCGACTGGTGTAGCATCCTGTCGGACTTACCAGTCCGATCAGGCTGCTAAAAGCAAAACTGGCCGCGGATTTCACACAATGCGACTTCAAACTATCTCAAAACGGCGCCGGCATGCACAGTGTCTCGCGGTTCGGGCCACTCGATATCGTTTCTTGCCAGCTCGTGCTCGGCCGGTTTTGGCTAAGGAGCTTGTCGCATCTCAAGTCCGACAAGCTCCTGGCCCGATGCGCCAGATGAACGCGAACGCGACGCCGAAATCCGCGCCTACTGAGCATTCAATAAATGCCTGACAATGCTCAGCCCTCATCCCCGCCCTTCTCCCGAGGGGAGAAGGGAGATTCGAGGCGTAAATTGACTGTCACCCATTTACGCGAACGCAGTAAGGCGGGTCCCGGAGCGTTCAGGAAGGAGTTCCGGTCACGCACAGGATCGCGTCGGGTGGGTGAACGGGATAGATTTTCCTATCCCTACACGGCGGGTTCGGAATTCCCGTCCGAAGAGGAGCTGCTGAAAGCCTCAGGACGCATCGGCACGACGATCTTCCATCCCATCGGGACATGCAGGATGGGACGCGAGAATGACGAATCAGCAGTCGTGGATACGAAGTTTCGCATGCGCGGCCTCGAGCGGCTGCGCGTGATCGATGCGTCGATCATGCCGACGATTACTTCCGGCAATACGAATTCGCCGACGGTCATGGTCGCGGAGCGGGGTAGCGGCATGCTGATGTAGGCCGCTGGGTCACTTGGCACACCCGGCGTACCCAAAGCCGCCGTACCTAGTGCGCGTAGCAAGCATGACCATACCCAATGCGTGGCACGTTTCATTTGACATGATGCCGAACTCCTACGTAAATTCCGGCGGGTAAGTTACTCTTTGGAGACGATTCGAAAATGTTGGCTCGCGCATTGGCGTTAGTGATCGGCGCTGTTACTGGATTCGGCGCTGCTGCCCAGACCTTTCCAATCAAGCCGGTGCGAATCATCGTGCCGTACGCGGCGGGCGGGGCGGTAGACACCGTAGCGCGGACCGTAGGCGCGAAACTGAGTGATATGTGGGGCCAATCGGTGGTCATCGAAAACCGGCCGGGCGGCGCGGCCAATATAGGCACGGACCTCGCCGCGCGCGCCGTGCCCGACGGCTATACGCTGCTGATGGGCACCACCGCGAACGGGGTGAATCTGCACCTGATGTCGAAGATGTCGCATAACTTCATTCGCGACTTCGCGCCGATCTCGCTGCTGGACACGTTCTACAACGTCCTGGTTGTAAATCCGTCGTTGCCTGCGACGTCGGTCAAGGAGCTCATCGCATTGGCCAAAGGGAAGCCGGGCCAGCTCACTTATGGCTCGTCGGGCGTCGCCAGCTCCAATCATTTCTCGGGTGAGCTATTTAACCTGCTCGCCGGCATCGAGACTCAGCATGTCCCGTACAAGGAGGCGGGCGTGGCCCTCACCGACCTGATCGGTGGACGAATCAACATGATCTTTCCCAGCCTCGCCGGCGCGCTGCCGCACATGCAGTCAGGCAAGCTGCGCGGGCTTGGCGTGACGGGCCCCAAGCGCTCGGCGTCTGCGCCGCAACTTCCGACGATCGCTGAAGCGGGGGTGCCGGGTTACGAGCTCACGCCGTGGCACGGGCTGCTTGCGCCCGCAGGCACACCGAAACCTGTCATTACGAAAGTGCACGCGGACGTCGTGAAGGCGCTCGCCGCACCCGAAATCAGAACGAAGCTCGTCTCGGTGGGCATAGATAATATAGTCGGCGGCACGCCTGCCGAGCTTGCAGCATTCATAAAAGCAGAGACCGCCAAGTACGCGAAGCTCGTGAAGGCTGCCGGCCTGAGAAGGGAATAAGCCGGCGACTCACGAGATGTCTAATATGAGCGTGCTCGAGAAGGACGTGCCTTACGCGAGTTTGCCCGAGCTGGCAGACGATGCGGCAAGAAGGTTCGGCGAAAGCTTGATGTGGGTGTCGATCGGCGACAACACGAAAATCACATTCGCCGAATTCGCATCGCAGACACTGAAGTGCGCCAACGCCCTGCGCTCACGTGGCGTAGAGCCGGGCACGCACGTCGCGGTAATGCTGCCGAACGTGCCCGCGTACGGGATTACGTGGATTGCGCTGGCGCGGCTGGGCGCAGTCATGGTCCCGGTCAACACACAATATAAAGGCCGTGAGCTGGAGTACGTGCTGCGAGACAGTGACTCGACATTCCTGGTGATCGACGAGAGCTGCGTTGACGCTTTTCACGGGATCGAAAACCGTGATCAGATCGTCCCGCGGGCCCGTGTCGTGGTTCACGGCGCAGCAGACGAACGGAATACACCGAACTGGCATCGGATCGTCAGCGAAGCGTCTGCCACGCCACTCGATGTTCCGGGCGTAGATGCCGATACGCTTATGAGCATCCAGTACACGTCAGGCAGCACGGGCTTTCCGAAAGGCTGCATGCTCACGCAGGACTATTGGCTCGTGCTGGGGTACGTGCGCGCACACCAGGGCCCGCCACCGAAGCGCCTGCTGATCGACAAGCCGCTATCGTATATGGGCGGCATGTGGCGGTTTCTCGTTTGCCTGTATGTCGGTTCGACCGCGTACGTTGCCAGGCGATACAGCCTGAGCGCGTTGCAACAGCGGCTCGTCGATTACGACATCGATTTCTTTGGTTCAACCGACGCAGTGGCGAAGCTGCCAGACTTCCCCGGGATTGAAAAATTGAACATAGCGTGGATTTCCATCGCGGGCCTCAGCAAAGGTTTGCACGCGTCGCTCGAACGCAAGTTCAATGCGCCGGTTCGCGAGCTCTATGGGCTCACCGAGACCGGCTCGACTCTATATATGCCCATCGAGGATGCGGCGATGAGCGGCTCGGGTTCCTGCGGTTTGCCGGCGCCCTACCGAAAATGCAGGGTCGTCGGTCCCGACGGTAATGACGTCGCACATGGAAAAATCGGTGAATTGTGGGTGAGCGGCCGCGGCATCTTGCAAGGCTATTACAACAAACCTGAAGCGACCCGCGACGCTTTCTCTGGAGTATGGTTGAGGACCGGTGACTTGTTTCGCCAGGATGAGAACGGCTACTTCTATGTCCAGGGCAGAATCAAAGACTCGATACGCAGAAGCGGAGAGAACATTTCCGCACGCGAGATCGAATCGGTCGCGTCCGGCATTCCAGGGGTCTTTGAAACCGCCGCAGTCGCAGTACCGGACAAATTGAGAGGAGAAGAGGTCAAGTTGTACCTCGTGCTTCAGCCCGGAGTAACGAGTGACGAAGTGACGCCGCCGCGCGTCATTTCGTATTGCGAGGAAAAATTGGCCGCTTTCAAAGTGCCCCGATACATCGAATACATCGACGAATTTCCGCGCACGAGCTCGGGCAAGATCGCCAAACATCAATTAGGCGGTGACGCAATGAATCGCAAAGTATTCGACAGGACTGCGAAAGGGTGGCGTTGAAGAGCTTAGTTTTTTACAGCAGAAGCCCGTGGCCGGTCCGTGGCGTGAGCGACTCGTAGACTTATGTTGTCACGAGACGTGGGCATCATCGGCTATGGCTCTGCGGCGTACGACAAGAAGCCGCGCCACACGGTGTTCGGCTATCTGGGCGAGGCTGCACGCGCAGCTTTGGCGAGCGCCGGGATCAGCAAGAACGAGCTGAACGGACTATCCGTCGACGCAAATCTGGGCGCGGATACTGCGGTCAGCACTGCCGAATATTTCGGCCTCAGCCTGTCCTGGGCTTACAAATCGACTGCTGCCGGTGCCGGCCCGATCATATCGGTCACAAGCGCGGTGCGCGCAGTCGATGCAGGGCTTGCCGACTATGTGCTGTGCCTCGGCGGCGGTGCCCAGGACATCTCATCGTTCAAGAAAAGAATCGCGCAATTTACTGCCGCTGTTTCCAATTATCTGGCGCCGCACGGTTACGGCGGACCGCCGGGTATGCACGCCATCATCCAGCGCAAGCACATGGAGCGGTATGGCACCAGACGCGAGCAGCTCGGACGCATTGCCGTCGATCAGCGTGCGAATGCAAGACTCAACGAAGCCGCGTTGTTGCGCGGTCCGATGACTATCGACGACTATCTGAGCGCGAAGCTCGTGGCCGATCCGCTGAGACTGTATGACTGCGTGATGCCGTGTTCGGGAGCGGAGGCTCTGGTGATCGGCCCGCTGGATCGTGCGCCGGCGGGCAAAGGTGTGCGGTTGTTGAGCGCACGTGAAAGGCATAACCATCCCGTCGGCGAAATTGCGCCGCTGTGCGGCGGCTGGGAGCTTTTCCGCGATGCACTGTTCGATGAAGCCGGGTTCTCTCCCCGGGAGATGGACTTCATGCAGTGCTACGACAATTTCCCGATCATGGCCGCAATGCAGATCGAAGATCTAGGCTTTTGCGGGAAAGGCGAGATCGGCCGCTTTCTCGAAGAAAACGGGCTCACGCACGACGGCAGCTTTCCCTTGAACACGGGAGGAGGACAGTTGTCTTGCGGCCAGGCAGGCGGGGGCGCGGGTCTGCTCGGCCTGGTCGAAGCCACTCGGCAGCTCCGCGCAGAAGGCAGCGCGCGCCAAGTCCAGGGTGCCTCCCGCGGAATCGTGTCGGGCTTCGGAATGATCTCCTACGGTCACGGCCTTTCGGCTTCGGCAGTTATCGTCGAAAAGGCGTAACCAAAATGTCGATTCCCGCGTATCCGGAACCCGCCCTCACGTCGACCAACAGGCCGCTGATCGAAGGTTGGCGCCGCGGCGAGCTGATGCTGCAGCGCTGTAGCGCCTGTTCCGAGATCATTTTCTTTCCGCGCGAGCTCTGTCCGCGTTGCTGGTCGAGCGAGTTGACGTGGGAGCGCAGCTCAGGCAAGGGAATGGTAGTCTCCTTTTCCCGTGTGTACAGCCACGTCACCGAGCCTTTCGTGGTGGAGTCACCGACCGTGCTGGCCGAAATTGCGCTGACCGACGGCGGTGTTCTCCTGGCGCGCGTGATTACGACCGAGCCTGAAGCGATGCAGAGCGGCATCGGAGTCGAGCTGGTACCGATGCCCGAAGCGGCGCGGTATCCTCTACCGACCTTCCGGCCAATCGTCTGACCAAACTTCTCAACCTGCCGGCGCTATCGGAGTCGATCGGATCGGCTGTGCATACCGAGAGGGGGGCGTTAAATGAGTATTCTCGAGATCGAACGGCAAGACGCAGTCATGGTCATCCGGATGAACCGGCCGGAGCGCATGAACGCCCTTGGGGCGGAGTTGCGGGCAGCGCTGGCAGACGCGTGGTGCGAGCTTCGCGACAGCAGTGAGCTCGAAGTGGCGATCTTCACCGGCACGGGGCGCGCCTTCTGCGCCGGTGAGGACATGAAAGAGTCAGTCGCGCGCGGGGCGGCCGGAAGCGCCAGCGCCCCGGTGCGCAGAGAAAATCCCTACGACTTGGGCACTCTCGAAAAGCCGGTGATCGTCGCCGTCAACGGCTACGCCATGGGTGGCGGCTTCATGCTGGTCGAGCGCGCGGACCTGCGGGTGGCTGTTCGAGGCGCCATCTTCGAATCGTCCGAAGCGAAGCGCTGGCTGCTCGGCGGCTACGATCACGGCCTCAAAGGCGGCCTATCGCACGCCGTGGCGACCGAGCTGGCCTTCGCATTTCGTTTCACCGCAGAGAGGCTGCACGAAGTCGGATTCCTGAACCGGCTGGTCGATGCGGACGACCTGATGCCGACGGCGCGCGAGATGGCGGCACATCTGCTGACGCTACCGCCTGCCTCCAGGGTCAATACCACAGTGATGATGCGCGCGATGCGTCAGCGACCCTCAGACGAGCTCGAGCAGTTGGCGGCTCGCCTGAAAGACCACGGCGCGAAGGAAGACCTGATGGAGTCTCGAAGAGCGTTCGCCGAGAAACGCCCGCCGCGCTTCAAAGGCTGGGACCATCCTGAGAATCGTCACCGCACACCGAAGCTGGAAAAGAAGTAAGACGGCGTAACAACGCCCGCTCAGCCAAGCAGCCATTCAAGCGCGCGCTCGCGCGAGTTGGTCTGCCAGGAGCTTCATGAAAAACCCGCCGACCACGGACCGCGCCTGGTTGGCCCGGCGGCGTCCCGTGTCGGCGAGGTGAATGTCGGCTATGGGCACGCGGTTCGGCGTCTCGCAGACATAGCGGCAGATCGGCGCGAGGAGATCCTCGCACGCTTCCTTCGAATCCGCCATGGTCGCCACCCAGATCGCCCATCCGGGCTTGGCGGCCCTGCTGCGACTGTCGAGCGGCGTGCCGTAGGCTTGGCGTTGCCGGGGGTAGAAGGCCAGCTCCTTGTTCCCGACATCGCCTGAAGCGGCCCACAAGGAGAGCGGCTGGTCCTCCCGGGCGCCGGCGCTTGCCTGAACGGGGTCATCGGGTGTGGAATTTGTCATCATGTCGACTGGTCTAGCAGCCTGTCGGACTTGAACCTCCGACGGGCTGCTAAATGCAAAACCGGCTGTGGATTTCACACCATGCGACTTCAAACCATCTCAAGACGGCGCCGGCGTGCACAGTTTCTCGCGGTTCGGGCCACTCGATATCGTTTCTTGCCAGCTCTTGCTCGGCCGGTTTTGCCTAAGGAGCTTGTCGCATCTCAAGTCCGACAAGCTCCTGGCCCGGTGCGCCACATGAACGCGGTCGCGACGCCGAAATTTGCGCCTGATGCGGGTCTCGGAGCGTTCACGAAAGAGTTCCGGTGACGCACAGGATCGCGCCGGGTGGGTAAACTGGATAGATTTCCTATCCCTCCCTGGCGCAGCAGGCGCGCCTGTTCAAACAAGGCGACCTCATAGAAGACGCTGCCCGCGCCGAGTATGCGACGATGAATGACACAGAGCGCCAGTTGCTGGCATTCATAAGAAACCTGACGCCTGAGAGGTAGCTCGCGTTGCTCTCGCTGTTCAAGTAGGCCGGCCGACGCACAGGGAGGCACGGAATGAAAGTCTTCATTGCATGGTCTAAGGCGCCGAGCCTAAAGGTCGCCGAGGGGCTGCGAGCTTGGCTGCCGCTGGCCATTAATTCTCTTGAGCCATTCCTGTCCACGAACGATGTCCGTAGCGGCCAACGTTGGTTTAGCGAGATCGGCAAGCAACTGCAGGAGACCAAGTTCGGAATTCTTTGCTTAACACCAGAAGGCAAGGACGCGCCATGGCTTCTGTTTGAGGCCGGTGCGCTTTCGAAGATCGTGGCCGAAAGCCATGTTGTGCCGCTGCTCATTGGATTGGACCGAGTGCAGATTGAAGGCCCACTCTCTCAATTTCAGGGGCCTCCGGTGACTAGGGACGGCATGAAGAAACTGATTCAAGACATGAACGATCTGACCGAAAAGCCGCTCAAGGACCCAATACTATCTAGCGCCTTCGATATGTTTTGGGCGGAGATCGAGCCGGTGATCAGGTCGGCTGAAGAAGATGTTAAATTTCCTGCTGCACCCGCGAAGCGGCGGCCTCAAGACGAGATGATAGAAGAGATCCTAAATGCCGTTCGGTCGCACGGCATCAGCTTGGATCAGATAGCGACACGGATCGAACAGATCGCGCCGCCGACTGGATTCTTGGGGGTGCCCCCGGGCAGCGGGATGCTCGCTGGAATGGTACCTATTCGTTGGAGCGGCGGACTCCTAGCCAGTGAGGACCCAACGAAAGCTTCACAGGCGCGGGCACTCAATGCGCAATTCAGCGTGCCCGATGACGTCGTACAACATCCGGCGAATCGAAACGACAATAAGAATAGGAACGAGTAGATGCCGATCAACGCGGCGGTGACCAATGCCGAGCACACGTTGTCCAACATCGTGAAGCGCCTCTCCTGCGAGAATCAGTTCGCGCCGCTCTCGCTGTTCAAATAGCCGAGATCAGCACAGAAGGATCAGTGAGTGCGGCGGGATGGCGGCGCGAGACGCGAAGCTCATTAAAATTCACGACTCGCGCGTTTCCTCCGACGGCTCCTGCGTGCTCTCGACGAGGCGCCGTTCGAGTTCTTCGTGATCGGCTTGCAGCGCGAAATGCGCTTGCCTGAGCAGCCGGTAGCGCCGGACCAGGCGCAGTGCGAGATAGCCGATCAGGATCAGCAGCGCACCCAGCCAGGTGGCCAGGTAGACGCGATAAACTTCCCGACGAGCAAGTATTTCCCGATGTTCGTCCTGGAACGCGCGCGCCACGCTGTCGACGCGCGGTCCTGCCGTGTGCAGGGCGAGCTTGTTGAACAGGGCGTCTTCCGTTGGCTTCGCGCGCAGCAGCTCCTGAATATTACTGTCGAGCCGGGCGATTCCGCTCGTGAGCGCGGCTGGCAGACGGGGCGCCGCGTCGCGCAGATCCGCAATCAGCGCTTCGACGTTTTTGTGTTGCGTCTCGGTGGGCGCAAAATAATATTTCTGGGCGTCGGCGAGCAGCAGTATCACCATATTTTCCAAGGCGATCAGCCGCTCACGGTCCGGAAAATCGCGCCACGACGCTCGCACCAGACCTGCAAATTCGGCTTCGGCGCCCATCACCAGCTTGAGCGCCTGTTTCGCCGCGTCGCTGGCTTTCCTGAATTGTGCGACCAGATCGGCTTTTTCGGCGAAGGCCTTGTTGAGGTCGGGCAATCCGCGTTCGAGCAGCGGGCTTTTCACATCCTGTGCCGAGGCGGCGAGGCCTTGCCGGATGCGAGCGAGCGCAGACGGGTAGTCCATAGCGGCCGATGGCGGCGGCGCAAACTCGATGCGTGCCCGCATCAGCTCAACATCCCAGCGCGCATCGATCGCTTTCAGTTCGCGGAAATAGCCGAGCGCTTCGTTCTGCTTTCCGATATCGACACCCCGGGTTTTGAAGAAGAGAAACGCCGCTATCGCTGCGAGCGTGAGCACCGCTACCGCCAGCAGCGCTCCACGGGCGCCCCCTGTCGCGCGCGCCCAGCGGCGGATGTCCACGGGCAGCCGCAACGTGATGCCCGTGCGGGTCGGGTCATTCGCCAAGGTATGCCTGCCTCACCTGGGGATTCTTGAGCAAAGCCTCGGCGCTGTCGGCGAGCGCGATGGTCCCGCTCTCCATGACGTAGCCGCGGTGACACACTTCCAGCGCGAGCCTGGCGTTCTGCTCAACGAGCAGCAAGGTCACGCCTTCAGCGGCGATGGCGCGTATGGTCTCGAAAATCTTTTGCACCATGAGCGGCGCGAGTCCCATGCTCGGCTCGTCGAGCAGCAGCAGCTTGGGGCGGCTCATCAGCGCGCGGCCAATCGCCAGCATTTGCTGTTCTCCGCCAGAGAGTGTTCCCGCAAGCTGGCGGCGCCGCTCAGCGAGCCGCGGGAACAGTGCGTAAATGCGCTCGCCGTCGGCTTCGATCAGCGCATGGTCGACACGTGCGTAGGCGCCCATCGCGAGGTTTTCCCCGACCGTGAGCCGCCCGAATACGCCGCGGCCTTCAGGCACGAGCGCCACGCCTCTCCGTACCAGCTGATAAGGCGGCAGGGCCTTGATGTCCTCGCCGTTATAGAGGACATGGCCGGCCGCGGGTTTCACCAGCCCGGTAAGCGCCTTGAGCGTCGTCGTCTTTCCGGCGCCGTTGCAACCGATCAGCGTGACCAGCTCTCCGTCACGCACGTCGAGATCGATGCCTTTCACGGCGTTGATGCCGCCGTATGAGACCTTCAGTCCTCGTACTTCAAGCAAGCGCGCCTCCCAGGTAGGCTTCTATCACGGCGGGATCGCGCTGTACCGCCGCCGGCACGCCTTCGGCGATTTTCCTGCCGTAGTCGAGCACGGTGACGCGATCGCACAGCCCCATCACCAGTTTCACGTCGTGCTCGATCAGCAGCAGCGTGATCCCGTCGCTGCGAATTTTCTCGAGCAGACGCTTCAGGCTGGCCGTTTCCGTCGCATTCATGCCGGCGGCGGGCTCGTCGAGCGCGAGCAGCAGGGGGTCGGTGGCGAGCGCGCGGGCGATCTCGAGCCGGCGTTGGTCGCCATAGGGAAGCTCGCGGGCGAGTTCGTGCGCGCGCTGTGCGATGCCGACGTAATCGAACAGCTCTTGCGCGCGCCGCGCGATCGCCGTCTCTTCGGCGCGCGTTCGCCGACCCCTCAGAATCGCGCCGATCACGCCGGCGTGCGTGCGCACATGGCGGCCGACCATCACGTTTTCGAGGGCCGTCATATTGGCGAAGAGGCGGATGTTCTGGAAGGTGCGTGCGATGCCGCATGCGGCGACGCGGTGCGGCTTCAAGCCGCTCAGGCGAACGCCGTTGAACAACAACTCCCCATCGTCCGGCTGGTAGAGACCGGTCAGCACGTTGAAAAGCGTCGTCTTGCCGGCGCCGTTGGGACCGATCAGTCCGAAGATTTCGCCGCGCTGCACGCCAAGCGATACATCGGATAAGGCGGCAAGCCCGCCGAAGCGTTTGCTGATCGCGGTCGCCTGCAGCAGCAGGTCGGAATCAGCGCGCGGCGTCATATACACTGTCCTGCTCTTGCCGTGCCACTTCGTCCTCGGCGGTGAGTTCGCGCCGGCGGGTGGTCGATGGCCACAACCCCGAGGGGCGCAGCAGCATGACCAGGATCAATGCCAGCCCGAACACCAGCAGGCGCAAATCGGCCGGGTCGGCCAGCACGCGGCCAAACAGCGCCTGTTGCAGCGGCCCGAGATAGCGCAGCGCTTCGGGCAGCACCACCAGCAGCACGGCGCCGAGAACCACGCCTGGAATATGGCCCATCCCGCCCAGCACCACCATGCACAGGATCATGATCGACTCGATCAGGGTGAAGCTCTCGGGACTGACGAAGCCTTGGAAGCCGGCGAAGAGCCCACCCGACACGCCGCCGAAGCTTGCGCCCATCGCGAATGCAAGCAACTTCACGTTGCGCGTATTGATCCCCATTGCCTCCGCCGCCACCTCGTCCTCGCGAATCGCGACCCAGGCGCGCCCGATGCGCGAATTCTCGAGCCGGATCGAGACGAAGATCACGGCGAGTGCGAGCACCAGGAACAGGTAGTAGTAATTGTAGACCGCAGGGAAGCTCAGTCCGAACGTGGTGTGCGTCTGCGCGAGCGAGACGCCGCCGATTTTGATCGGGTCGATCAGGTTGACGCCTTGAGGGCCGTTGGTGATGTTGATCGGCGCGTTCAAGTTGTTCAGGAAAATGCGGATGATTTCACCGAAGCCCAGCGTGACGATCGCGAGGTAGTCCCCGCGCAGCCTGAGCGTGGGCGCGCCCAGCAGCACGCCGAAGATACAAGTGGTCGCCGCGCCGAGCGGCAGCAGCACCCAGAACGGCAGATGGATGCCGAAATGGGGAGAGGCGAGCAGCGCGTAGAGATAGGCGCCGAGCGCGAAGAACGCCACGTAGCCCAGGTCGAGCAGTCCCGCGAAGCCGACGACGATATTGAGTCCCAGCGCGAGCATGATGTAGAGCAGCGCGAAGCCCAGAATGCGTACCCAAGTGCGGCCAAACGCCCAGTCAGTGACGAAGGGCAGCGCCAACAGCAGCAGCGCCAGCGCGAGGTAGGCGGTCCAAACGACGCGCGGATCGCGTTTCAATTCGGTCCAGCGCGGTGCCAGGTCTTTCATTCCGGCTCTCTCATGGGTGTAACCCGTAAGCGGTAAGCGGTGAACGGTGAGCGGTAAAAGTTTTGCACGTTGCTTTATCCCGCTTACTGCTGGGTGCTCACCGCTTACGCTCTTTCCGCCACCCGCTCGCCGAGCAAACCCGACGGGCGGAATACGAGCACCAGGATCAGCACCAGGAACGCGAAAACATCCTGGTAATGGCTGCCGAGAAAGCCGCCCGTGAGCGGGCCGATGTAGCCCGCTCCCAGGCTCTCGATCACGCCGAGCAGCAACCCTCCCAGCATCGCGCCCCCGATATTGCCGATGCCGCCCAGCACGGCGGCGGTGAATGCTTTCAGCCCCAGCGTGAAGCCCATGAAGTAATGCCCGATGCCATAGTAGGCGCTTACCATCACGCCCGCCACCGCGGCGAGCCCGGAACCGATCACAAAAGTGATCGAGATCACGGTATTGATATTGACCCCCATCAACCCGGCGATTTCGGGATTCTGGGAGGTCGCGCGCATTGCGCGCCCGAGCCGGGTTCGGTGCACCAGATAGAGCAGACCGGCCATGATCGCAGCCGCCAGCAGCACGATGAAAATCTGCAGATCAGTGATGGTTGCGCCGCCCACTTGATGCGGCGTGGCTGGAATCAGCGCGGGAAACGAGATGTACTGGCGGCCCCAGATGATCATCGCCACGTTCTGCAGCAAAATCGACATGCCGATCGCGGTGATGAGCGGTGTCAACCGCGGCGCGTGGCGCAGCGGGCGGTAGGCGACGCGCTCGATGGAAAAACCGAGCAGCATGCAGGTCGGGATGGCGACGAGCAGACCCAGTGCGACGATGAGCGGCCCCGGCAGCGCCACGCCGCTGCCGAGCAACAATTGGATCACGGATAGGGCGACCATGGCTCCGATCATCACCACTTCGCCGTGCGCGAAGTTGATGAGGCCCAGGATACCGTAGACCATGGTGTAGCCGAGTGCAACCAGCGCGTAGATCGCACCCAGAACGAGACCGTTGATCAACTGCTGGAGGAAAATGTCCACGTTGTCGGAGCCCTACGCAAAAACGGCACCCGAAGGTGCCGTTCATTGCGTTAAAGGGTCAGCCTCGCCGCGCCGCCTTCATTTTTTTTCTGGTGCGGCGGCGGCCGGCTTGCCGGTGGGCGCCGCGGATTGGTCGGGCGGTGGCGGGGCTGCCGGCGCTGGGCCACCGATGGTTTCGAGGGCGTCCCATTTGCCGTCTTTGACCTGATAGAGGGTGATCGGGCCGTTCTTGAGATCGCCTTTCTCGTCAAACGCGACCGGGCCGCTCACGCCTTGGCGGCTGGTCTTGGCGACTTCGGGCAGGTACTTCGCGGGATCGGTCGAGTTGGCGCGCTGCATGGCCTCGATCAGCGTTATTGTCGCGTCGTAGGCGTACGGCGCATAAATCTGGATCCGGCCATACTTGGCGCTGAATTTGTCGGCGAATGCTTTCCCGCCGGGCATTTTCTCGAGCGGCAGCCCCGGCGAGGACGCTACCACGCCATCCGCCGCCGGCCCTGCGAGCTTGAGGAATTCCTGGCTCTGCGCGCCGTCGCCAGAGAGGAATTTGGCTTTCACGCCCAGGCTTTTTAGCTGGGCGACCATCGGTCCGGCCTGCGCGTCCATCCCGCCGTAGAACACCAGATCGGGTTTCTTGCCCTTGATGCTGGTCAGGATCGCGCGGAAGTCGGTCGACTTGTCATTGGTGTACTCGCGCCCGACGACACTCGCCCCAGCCGCCTTTGCCGCTTTCTCGAACTCGTCGGCGAGCCCCTGGCCGTAGGCGGTGCGGTCGTCGATGACCGCGATCTTCCTGGCGCCCAGCTTCACCGCGTACTCGCCGAGAACCTTGCCCTGCTGCACGTCGTTCGCCATCACGCGAAACGCGCCTTTGTAACCCTGCTCGGTGTACTTGGGATTGGTTGCCGATGGTGAGATCTGCACGACGCCGGCGTCGTTGTAGATCTTGGAGGCGGGGATGGTGGTACCGGAGTTCAAGTGGCCGATCACGCCGGCGACTTTGGCGTCGATCATTTTTTGCGCAACGATGGTGCCGGTTTTGGGATCGGCCTGATCATCTTCGCTCACCAATTCAAACCGGACCTTGGCGCCGCCGATCATGAGGCCCTTCGCGTTCATTTCCTCGACCGCCAGCCGCGCGCCGTTGTCATTGTCCTTGCCAAGGTGCGCCTGCGGGCCGGTCAGCGGTGCGACCGATCCGATCTTGACGACGATTTCGGGCGCAGGTTTGGGCGCTTCCGCCTTGGGCGCGGGGGGCGGCGTCTCTTTGCCGCAACCGGAGAGCATCAAAGCCAGCGCCAGCCCCGAGGCGGCGCCCAGTACATGCCGGCGGTTCATAACCGTGTCCTATCGATAAATTGTTGTTGCTACGGTGGAATTCATTATCCGCGGCGGTTTTTGCCTTGTCAATTTAAAGCCGAGGCTCGCGCCAAAAATGAAAAAAGCCGGCACGTGCCGGCTTTTTTTGCATGACGGCGGCAAGCAATTACTTGATCGACAGAATCCACTGCACCAAGGTCTTGATGTCATCATCCTTGACATGCATGTTGGGCGGCATCGGCACCTCGCCCCACACGCCCTTGCCGCCGGCCTTCACTTTCTTGATCAAGGCGGCTTCGGCCCCCTTGTTGTTGCGGTATTTGGCGGCGATGTCCTTGTAAGCCGGACCCACGAGTTTCTTATCGACGGTGTGGCAGGCCAGGCAACCGCTGTTCTTGGCTAACGCCTCAGCGACTTTGGGATCGGCGGCCAACGCACTACTCGCGAGGGTCAGGCCGGCTGCGGCGGCGAGCGCCGTAACGAATTTTGTCATTCTGGCTCCTTTATTAATTGGAAAAACGCGGGCATTTTAACTCCGATTCGACCCGCCAACTATTGTGGACGGTCTAATTGTGCGTGTTTAAAGGGAACGGCGCAGCCGCCCTTTAACGCGCACCGTTTCCGGCGAGCGCGCGCTCGAACTCACCGCGATCGCCGATCGGTGGCAGACAGGTAACGCCCCGACAGACCCAGGCGTTGACCACCGCTTGTCCTGAGCCTTTCGAAGGGACTGGTTTGGCGAGCGTCGCTGGCAGATCGCGCACTGCGGAAGGGATCGCCAGTGCCAGCGTATCGGGCCGATAGGACGCGTTGAACGCTTTTTGCCACTCTGAAAGTTCCCGCTCAGGCCCACGCATGATCACGGTTTGCGGTGGCTCCAGCCATTCTTCGAGCGCGGTGGCGAGACTGGCGTAGGCGCTCGGCTGGCGCTCGAGCGCCGGGTAGAAGAGCTTCAGCGTGCGCTCGGCGGCGGCGAGGTAACGCGGTTCGCCGATAAGGTGCCCGAAGCGCTGCAGGGCAAATGCGGCGACGCCGTTGCCCGACGGCGTGGCGTTGTCGGGGCCGGGCTTGGGGCGGTGAATGAGCTTCTCGTGATCGTGGCTCACGAAGTAGAACCCGCCGTGGTCACGGTCTTCGAACTGCGCAAGCAGCAATTCCGCGATTTCGCGCGCGAAGTCCAGATCTTCGGCGCGGAATTCCGTCTGCATCAGTTCGAGCAGGCCGTCCAGAAGAAACGCATGATCGTCGAGATAGGCGTTGAGATGCGCCTTGCCGTCCTTGCAGGTCGCGAGCAACCGTCCGCTTTTCCACAGCGTGCCGCGAATAAAATCGGTCGCGCGCTGCGCCGAAACAAGCCAGGCGGGCTCGTCGAATGTCCGCGCTGCGCGCGCCATGCCGCGGATCATCAGAGCGTTCCAGCTCACGAGCACTTTTTCATCGCGCCCGGGGTGAACGCGCTTTTCGCGCGCGGCGAGCAACTTCGCGCGGGCCGATGCGAGTCGGGCTTCGCATTCGGCGAGTGTCAGGCCGAGCCGTTGGGCAACGAAAGTAAGCGGCTTCGTCACCCGCAGATGCCAGTAGGCGCCTCGGAGCGTCGGTCGAGGGGCCCCTCCTCCGTCCTCCGCGGTCGCCCCCTCGAAATTCGCGGAGCCGTCGAGCCCGTAGTGCGGTTCGATCACCGCGTACTCCTCGGGGCTCAGCAACGAGCCCACCTCCTCCGGCGTCCAGACGTAGAACTTGCCTTCCTCGTGTTCGGAATCGGCGTCGAGCGAAGAATAATAGCCGCCCCCCAGCGACTGCATTTCGCGCATCACCCACGCCGCCGTCTCGGCAGCGACTTTCTTGAACTGCGGCTGCCGCGTGACGAGCCAGGCATCGCTGTAGAGCGCGAGCAGCGGTCCGTTGTCGTAGAGCATTTTCTCGAAGTGCGGAATGGACCAGTACTGGTCGACGCTGTAGCGGCAAAAGCCGCCTCCGAGTTGGTCGTAGATGCCACCCTCGGCCATTTTGCTGAGCGTCAACCGCGCTATCGCAAGGGCGATCTCGCCGCCGTCGAGAGCGTGACGGCGCAGGCAGAACGCGAGTTCGTGCGGGTGCGGAAACTTGGGCGCGTGGCCTATGCCGCCGTGCACGTCGTCGAAAACTTGGGCGAGTTCGCGCACCGCCGCGTCGATGGGTCCGCGCTTCAGTTCGCGCTCGCCGGTTGCCTCTGGCAGAGCGCGCGACAGCGCTTCCAGCAGCGCGGTGTTCTGCTTTTGGATTTCATCGCGCTTCTCGTGGTAGGCGGCGGCGATTTTCGGCAGCAGGTCCTTGAATCCGGCCATGCCGTAGCGCGGCGTCTTCGGGAAATAGGTGCCGCCGAAAAACGGCGTCCCGTCCGGCATCAGAAACAGGGTGAGCGGCCAGCCACCGCTTCTTTGCGTGAGCATGGCGTGTGCCAATTGATAAATCTGGTCGAGGTCGGGACGCTCTTCGCGGTCAACTTTCACGTTGACGAACAGGCGGTTCATCTCGGCCGCGACTTCCGGGTCCTCGAACGATTCGTGGGCCATCACGTGGCACCAGTGGCACGCCGAGTAGCCAACGGAGAGCAGGATCGGCTTGTCCTGCTCGCGCGCGCGCCTGAGCGCTTCCTCGCTCCACGGGTGCCAGTCGACCGGGTTCTCCGCGTGCTGCTGCAGATACGGCGAGGTTTCAGCGGCAAGGCGGTTGGGCATGGCGGTTCTTTGAGCCCCGGATTGCGCTGATGCGCTCAGGCTCTTAATCGGTGACTGCGCCGCGGCTTGCGCTCGACACCTGGGCTGCGTACTTGGCCATGACGCCGCGGGTGTAGCGCGGCTTACGCGGTTGCCACTCGGCGCGGCGGCGGGCGAGTTCCTCGTCCGGCACGTTGAGTTGCAGCAGGCGCCGGTCGGAGTCGATGGTAATCGAGTCGCTTTCCTTCACCAGCGCGATCGTGCCGCCGACCGCCGCTTCGGGGGCAACGTGGCCTACCACCATGCCGTAGGTTCCGCCAGAGAAGCGGCCGTCGGTAATGAGCCCGACATCTTCGGCGTGTCCCTCTCCGACGAGAGCGGACGTGGGGGACAGCATCTCGCGCATGCCCGGTCCGCCTTTCGGCCCTTCGTAGCGAATCACAATGACATCGCCGGACTTGATCTTCTTGGCAAGGATTGCCGCCATGGCGTCTTCCTCGGAATCGAACACGCGCGCGGGTCCCGTGATTTTGTGCTGCTTGAGGCCCGTTATCTTCGCCACCGCACCCTCGGTCGCGAGGTTGCCCTTGAGGATCGTGAGATGGCCGTGCGGATACATCGGGTTTTCCCACTGCCGGATCACGTCCTGATCTTGTGGCGGGCGCGAGGGTACGCTCTTTAGCACCTGCCCGATGGTTTTGCCGGTGACGGTGAGGCACTCGCCGTGCAGCAGGCCGTGGTCGAGCAGCATCCTCATCACCTGCGGGATGCCGCCGGCCTTGTGCAGATTGGTGATGACGTAGCGGCCCGAGGGCTTGAGATCGCACAGCACCGGCACACGCTCGCGGATCGTTTCGAAGTCGTCGATCGTCAGCGGTACGTCCGCGGCGTGCGCGATCGCCAGCAGGTGCAGCACCGCGTTGGTCGAACCGCCGACTGCCATTACTACCGATATCGCGTTTTCCATCGACTTGCGGGTGATGATGTCGCGCGGCAGGAGGTTTTTCTTGATCGCATTGATCAGCGCGTAAGCCGATTCGGCAGCGCTGTCGTGCTTCTCGCGGTCTTCCGCCGCCATGGTCGAGGAGTACGGGAGGCTCATGCCCATCGCCTCGATCGCCGAGGACATGGTGTTGGCGGTGTACATGCCGCCGCATGAACCCGCGCCGGGACAGGCCCGGCGCTCCACTCCCAGCATGTGCTCTTTGGAAATCTTGCCGGCGGTGTATTCGCCCACCGCCTCGAACGAACTCACGATGGTGAGGTCCTTGCCTTTGTAATGACCGGGTTTGATGGTGCCGCCGTAGACGAAAATCGACGGAATGTTCATGCGTCCCATCGCGATCAGCGCGCCCGGCATGTTCTTGTCGCAGCCGCCGATCGCGATCACGCCATCCATGCGCTGGGCCTGCACCGCCGTCTCGATCGAATCGGCAATGACCTCGCGCGACACCAGCGAGAATTTCATGCCCTCAGTGCCCATTGAGATGCCGTCGGACACCGTGATGGTGCCGAACGTCTGCGGCATTGCGCCCGCTTTTTTCGCCGCCGCTTCGGCGCGTTTCGTCAGATCGTCAAGGCCGAGATTGCACGGCGTGATCGTCGAGTAACCGTTGGCGACGCCGATAATCGGTTTCCTGAAATCGGCGTCCTTGAAACCGACCGCGCGCAGCATCGCGCGGTTGGGCGAACGCTGCACGCCTTGGGTGATAAGCTGGCTGCGTTTGTTTAATGACATGTCGCTGCTCCTGACGAACGGTGATTGACGGGATAACTCGGGTCACAGATTGTAAACCATAATTTGTCCGTAGCTGTCGCCATGGTCGTCACACTTCACCAAAGGGATGAACGCGGCCCCTCTTCCTGCTGTCGCGAAGCAGTACCAGACGCGCTCGGCAGCTATTTCTCTTGAAGCCCCAGCCACATTTGCATTAGCCGAGCCGCGGGTTTCTTTTCGCCGATGAAGCGGACGAAGGTGTGATGGCACCTGCCGCAATTCGCCCATGCGACACCGGCCACCCCCTCCGGCATCTCGCAGATCTCTCGCCTGTTCACGCGGCGTTTCACTCCGCACGAGTGACAGACGATGAATTGGGGAAACTGGAAATTCGCGGCATCAAGGTTACCGCCCGCCTTATCCTCAGCTGATTCCATGATCTTCCTCCTGGCACAAGAGATCGGGAAATCACCTCGGTTACGGGGAGAAGCCGGCTGCCGCAAGAGACAAACATTCGAAACCGCCGCCCTGGTTCTCTGTTTTGCCGAGGAAAACCGTAGGCATCATCAGCCTGACAGGCGGTTTTGTTGGAGCTTAAAGGAGGAATGCCATCTCCTTGTGCTGGCAATAGTAGTTAATGGCGTCCCGAGGCGCAAGCGGTGGAGGATGGTTTTCGAAATACGTCCGAGCGCAGCTTGCGCAGCGGGGTTCAATGATGACTTTTCCCAGACGGCATTCCGGCTAAGGCGGCCATCGCTGCGATCCGCACCACTGCGGCGGGATGCCGTTCGCAGAGATCGCGTAAAGCGTTGTAGCGCGGCTGCCCGGCAGGAAGCACGCGCAGGTTTTTTACGATTTCCAGTGCTTCGACAACGTTCGTTGGATGACGCAATGCGCGCTCCACGAGGTCGTCCGCGGCCTCCGTATCGCGGCGCAAACCCAGTGCCATAACAACCAGCATGCGAACGTCGGCCAGCCGATGGTGAAGCGCGCCGACAAGTCTTTCACGATAGCTGCGGGAGATCAGTTGCTTTAAAGGAGCCTGAAAGCCGGCTGACCGCCTGCCGCCAAGCCGTTTGCTCGGTTCCTTGGGCCTCGGCCCGTGCCGGCCAGGTCCACTTGTGCAATGCTTCCTCCAGTTCCCATTCGAGGCGAGAAAGTTTCGCGGATTCGCATTCAATCAATATGCGTTGGATGGTTTGAGGCGGCTGCAGTGCCAGAGCGCGCGAGAGGTGCTTGAGACATAAGCCGTAGCCATTTTCAAAAGCGATCCGATGCCGGTGTTCTTGAAGCAGCGCGAAAAGCAGCTCAAGAACGCGGTCTCTGGCTGCGTCCAAGCGGCGGCACACCGGGCATGGAATAGGTAGCGCCACGCCCCCGCGGGCCATGGCAAGGCGATAGTGCGCCCCCCGAAACCAGGATTGAAGGCGTTCGCTGAGCCGTTGCCGTCCCGTTGAACGTGCTTCCGACATGAGCGCTTGGCCAAAATGGATGCGGCCCAGCTCTATTTCCACCACGTTACGGGCAATCGCGACGGCGCATCGCGGGTTGCTAACTCGCGCGCCCGCCCAAACATGGTCTGTACAGGTGGGAAGCACATCCTCAAGAATTTCGTTCTGCGCGGTCGCACCTTCCAGCCATGTCATCCATTCTCGCCATGCCCGGCGGATTTCGAGGCAGATCGGACAGATATCGTCTCGCTTGAGGTCTGCCGCGAACTCATTGACCGGATTCCGCTGAACACGTTTGCCGTCCGGCGTTTCAAGGGCCGGCCAAACGGGGAGCCCCTCCTCGCTGCCAGCAGCGGCGGTGAGAGCGGCTCGTAAAGTTTCGGTTATTCTCCAGGATGCATCAAGTGATGGATACGTCGCCGATGTCGTGGGCATCGTGTCCAAAGCGTCTTTAGTGCGTTCAAGGGTCCGCTGATGCATCGTGAGCAAGCGCTCAAACAACGCGGGCCCCAAATAGGGAAGCAAACTTTGGAAATGAGGAAAGCACAGCAGTCCCGGATGCCCGTATAGCACGGCATCATCCGGCTGTTGAAGAAGCTTGCCCAGCACGGAGATTTTTGTGGCGGCCACTCCTTCGCCAAGCTTACAGGCCGGACATGGATGCGGCATAATGAGCGCGGAGCGCCGTTTTCCCCTACCGTTGCGGACGAAGGTCCGTAGCTGGTCGAGGATGTCGTGAACTAATGCCGAGCTGAGAAAAGTAATTTGATACGGTTTTTCTGCGAATTGTTTTAACCGTGCCCCGTGTTTCATGCAGAAACCGAGGGCTGCGGCGATTTCTTCCTGTATTTTGCGAACTCGGTAGGTTTCGACCAGCAAAAATGAAAAGTAATCGTTTTCGCTGTCGATCAACTCCCGGCATGCAGGACAGACTCCGATACTTAGCGACTCACGCAGACGCGCGTCGAAATAATCACCGCGCAAAGTCTTGTCCTGAACTCGAACGCGCATCTCACTCGCTCTCTTGGACACATCTACCGAGCTGCGCCTGGCGCGCGCAGTTCTTTGGTGCCGACACGAAGCGCCTGTCGGTACGCTAAGAACGCAACGTAGCCACCAGCCGTAAAGGATGCGTAAGCAGATCAAGCGCATCGGTAATGGTCGGGACCACTACATCCGCCGCGACTAGTGTTCCAGCAGCGGCTCCCTCACGCTGTGTTACCGCAATACCGAGGGCCGAGGACCAAAGCATGAGCCGGTCGTTACGCCCGTTACCGATCGCCACCACGCGCTCGCCATCCAGCCGTTGGACGTAAGCGCGCTTGGCCTGGTCCTGGCTTGACACCGGCAGAACTTCAAGCTGGCACGAAATTCCGGCAAGTTCCGCGCGCGCCTTGCCGAACGTGTCGGCGGTGACCACGTGTATGTGCAGGTCTTGCGCCAGGCGCTCGAGGCGCTCGCGCACCCCCTCGATCAACACCCCGTCGCATGCCAGCGTTCCGTTGTAGTCGAGCACCAGATGTTCGATCTCGAGCGTGCCGAAGCCGGGGATGACGAACTGCAGCATCGCGCGCGTCCGAACGTCACCGCACGACGGTAACCGCGCAGTTGGCGTAGTGCATCACCTGCTTGGAAACCGAGCCCAGGCGCAGCCGCTCGAAGAACGTCTTGCCACGATGGCCCATTACGATCACATCCACCTTGTGCTGTTCAGCGTGATAGATAATTTGCTCTGCCGGATGGCCGACCGCGACCTCGAAATGGATATGGAGCGTGGTGCCTGCGGATTGCTGCTTGAGCTGCGCCAGCAGCCGGTGATGGTACTTGCTCGAGCGTTCCAATATCGCCTCGGTCTCAACGTCCTCGGCGAAGTCCGGTGGCCGCGCCACCGTGAGCACCCATACTTCTGCCTGATATTTCTGCGCAAGGTCGAGCGCGAAATCGTAGGCTTTTCTTGCTGGATCGGAGCCGTCGTACGCCACTAGGATCCGGTTGATCATCGTTATGCTCCTGTCTTCGTGTGTGACGACTGGGTCGCCGGGCGCTGTTCCTGCGCTGCCGGGACCGAAATGTTCTCCGGCTTGGGCAACAAATGGTGCGGCAGATAGAAAGCGTTGGCAATCAGGGTGGGCACTACCGCGCTCGCAATGACCGCCAGGATCAGCAGCGTATATTGCGCCTGATCGATGATGTCGTGGGTGAGCCCGAACAGCGCCGAAATGCTGCCGAAGGTGAGCCCGGTCGACATCAGCAGTGTCGTGTACATCGCCTCCTTGTTTGGCGCCCCATACATCTTGGTGACGGGATAGACACCCGCGCACTTGGCGGCGATCTTCGATACCAACAGGATCAGAAATGCGACGGGTGCTGCGAACAGCGCGGGCAGCGCGACGTAGGATCCGGCGCGCAAGAAATAAAATGGCGTGAGCAGCCCGAAGGTGAGCGTGCGCAAACGCCTGATCAACGCGTGATCGCGCCCGACAGTGCCCGCAAGGACCATCCCGATTACATAGGCGGGCAGCACCGGCTCACTGTCCGCCCAAGCTGCAAGCGTGCCCAGTCCGAACAGCGCAAGCAGCAAATACTTGGTCTCGAACTCTGAAGGTCGCGCGCCGAAGCGCTGGAAGAACCGTGGAGTCATTCGCGGCAACAGCAGGCACGCCGCAAGCGCGGTGACGACGAAAATGATGGTCTTATAGGTAAAGGGCGCGAAGAGCAACCCGAGCGCAAGCACGGTGCCGAGGTCGGTGACGAAGCACGCTGCGAGCACCGTTTTGCCGTAATCGGTTTTGTTGAGCCCGAATTCCAGCATCACTGCGTACACTACCGCGACCGACGTCGTGGACATCGCGATACCGGCGAGCCAGCTTGCCTGAGTATCCCAGTGGAGCAGATAGTAGGCGGCCCCCGCGCAGACCAGGAACGGTGCGGCGAAGCTTACCAGTCCGACGGCGGTAGCTTCTTTCAATTTGGCGCGGAACACCACCGGATCGAGTTCGGCGCCGGCGAGGAAAGTGAGCACGATCGCCGCCGCCCCCGCGAGGAATTTGATCCATGATGCGTCGGAACCGAGCGCGGCGCCGCCGATTACCGCGCCGGCCGCGATGCCGACCACGATTTCTCCCAATGCGGTCGCGATACGGAAGAAGATCGACAGCATTGCGGCGGCAAGCGCGAGACCCACCCACAAGGTGGCAAGTGCCCATGTTTCAGTCATTCGATCGCCCTTTTGGCGGCGGCGCGTTCAATGCGCCTGTCCTCGAATCGCGCCGTACGCCATGTCGCGTGCCGCGCTCAGTGTCGCAGGCAAACCCTGGAGGAAGGGAACGAACGGGCGCCTACACTTCCACCGTGTTCACGGCGACTCATGTAGGCATCATCAGCCTTAGAGCCCGTAACATAATGAAGCACGTGTACGGGCTCTTAGGGCGGTTAAAGGAGGAATGCCATCTCCTACGATGACGATTCTAGATGAGCGATGGACATGCATGCAACTGTCGGCTGTCTTGCGCCGTGAGATAATGGGAAGTGATTCACGTAACAGCATGACGGCATGATCGTTCATCCTCAATTTGACCCGGTTGCGGTCCACCTGGGCCCGCTTGCAATCCGCTGGTACGGTCTCATGTACCTGGTAGCCTTCGCCCTGCTCTGGTGGTTTGGCCGTTATCGCATCAAGGCCAATCCTGGCAGCGTGTGGACCGTGAAGGACCTCGACGATGCATTGTTCTACGGCATTGTCGGCACCATTCTCGGCGGACGGCTGGGCTACGTGCTGTTCTACAAGCTCGGCGACTATCTTGCTGCGCCGTGGAAGATCTTATACGTGTGGGAAGGCGGCATGTCGTTCCACGGTGGCCTGCTCGGCGTCGTGCTGGCGATGGCGTGGTTTGCGCATGCCCGCAGGCAGAACTGGCTCGCGATAACCGACTTCATCGCGCCGCTGGTGCCGCTCGGGCTCGGCGCCGGGCGCATCGGCAACTTCATCAACGCCGAACTGTGGGGCCGGCCGGGCGCCGTGCCGTGGGCCATGGTGTTCCCCAACGTCGACGCCGCGCCGCGCCATCCCTCGCAGCTCTACGAGTTTGCGCTCGAAGGCGTGGCGTTGTTCGCGATCCTGTGGTGGTTTTCGGCGAAACCGCGGCCGCGCGGCGCGGTATCGGCGCTGTTTCTGATCTGCTACGGCGCATTCCGCTTTCTGGTCGAGTTCACGCGCGAACCCGACAGCTTTCTGGGTCTGCTCGCGCTGGGATTCTCGATGGGTCAGTGGCTGTCGGTGCCGATGATCGTCGCCGGCATCGTGATGCTCATCTGGGCTTACCGCACGCTGCCCGCGCAGCGCTAATTGGGTTGGTGAGCGGGACGGCAGAATAGAATTTGTCGCGATGCCCCTGAAACGGTAAAATACGGCCCTCTTTGTGGGGTGGTAGCTCAGCTGGGAGAGCGCCGCGTTCGCAATGCGGAGGTCGGGAGTTCGATCCTCCTCCACTCCACCACCATGTCAAGGCCAGAGTCTCGCTGGCCCGTTTTCATTCGTCCCTTCCCGCGTGAAATGGCGCGTTTCGGGCGATCAGGGCCGCTACACTGGAAAACCGGTAGGACTCTTCCCGATCTCCAACGTGCCGGTGGTCACCTTTTCCGCGCTCATTGTCGTAGCCAATAACGAGTGTGATCCAGTTTCCGGCGTGGGCAAGTCCGAGCCGCTGAATCACCAATTGGGAGGATTCTGGTCTCGTTGCATTGAGGATGGGCGCGCGTCGCACGCGGCATTTATGTGGCTGGCTCAGGCCGATTGTGCGTCGAATCCCTTCAATGCCAATGCCACCACGCGCGGCACCGGTTTGGCGCCAGATTCGTAATACGCCACCACCCTGCGCGACAGGCCCAGACTGTGCGCCGCCTCGGTCAATGAGAACCCGTGCGCGGCGCGCCACGCCGTGAAATCGACGACCTCGGCGCGCGCCGCTTGTTCCCGCGCCATGCGCCATACCGCATCCGCACCGATTTCGATCTCATGGCCTTCGGGCCCGCCCCACGAAAGGGAATGGCCCCATTCGCCCGGCTCAACGGCGACGAAGCGCGGTTTTTTGAGCGCGGGCGCGAGCGAGCCATGCGCTTTGAGCGCCGCGCCCACGTCAACCTTGTCAATCCGGCCGGTGGACCAGATCACTTCCACTTGATGCAGTGCCAGCGCGCGCGCCGCTTTGATGGTGGGCAGTTTCATGGATTGAGTTCCTTCCAGCGTGTATGCAACAATTCCTGATGTTCTGTCGCCCAGGCCAGCGCCTCGTCCAGCACTGCCCGGTCAACACGGCCTACGATCACCACCAACCTGACAATCGAAACACTACAGCGTCCATGCCGTGTTTCCACATGAAAGTGCGGTTCACCGTGGTCATTCGCATACAGGGCGATTTTCCCGTTGGTGAGCCGTTTGAGCGTGGGCATGGGATAGTGTAGTGCATGCCATGCACTACTTCAAGGAGTTGCTCGGAGCGAACGGTCTGGAAATCGGTGGTGCGGCGTGGCATGGCCAGGCGGGTCTGCTATAGGGCATGATTTCGGGCTGAATGAGCCTTTGCGTGACACATAGGCAATGCTTTCTGCCCAGCGAGTTACAGCGTCGACTCGCTGACAACCCCATGGTGTGGATGCTGCAAGTCAACGGTTTGATGGTCGACATTCGCCGAGCTCCAATTGAATTGCAGCAACTGGCCCTTGAGAAAGGTCTGATTCCCTTTATCCCCGCCCTGCAGCCTGAAAAGACTCAATGAGCCGAATCTCGCACAAGGCCCTGGCTCAACCGACAAATACGTCATGATGGCTGCTGCGAATTTCGTGAACTGTATTGCATTCGTCCCCATGAATGCACCGAAATCCGCGCTTTGCCGACGGCAGACAGGGTAATCGACATGCAACAGGTCCATTGCGAGGAGTGTGGCGAGATCACGGCCAGCTACGATATTGTCAGCTGCGGTTCCATGGATCGGGGATATCGACAGCTTTGCGGCCGATGCTTCAACGCGGAGATGGCTAAGCTGAGCGGTCTGGAAGATTTTGAAAACTTCCGGCTCGAGCCCATTGGAATAACCGACTGCGCCGGTGAAACACACCAATTCTATTTCCGGACACGCCTGTTTGGAAGCGGTGTCGCTCTGGATGCCTTTGAGCTTCGAGAAGGAAACCCGGCTGGCTACAAGTTCCAAATTCACGGCGATCCCGAAGATGATTTATTCGCCCTGCTGGGCCGGTTGATCCAGAAAATACACCGAACGCTTTCCATCAAGCACCTTGAGGACGATGGGATGGGACTTCATATCGCTGATGATACGGTGCGAGGGCGAATCGAATGGGATGATGCCCAAGACGGTCGCGTGCCACTCATCGTTGTCGATGGCCAGGAAATCTCCTGGGAAGATTTCGGCCGCATGTTGATGACCTATGAGGGCTGGCAGTTCAAGTTGGAGATTCGTGATCCCAGCGATGAAGTGTGAACTCGCCAGATTATGGGATAGGCAATGCCGGTTGGCCCTACCGCCTGCGCAACCTCGGGGTTGCCGAACAGCTCGACGATGGCGCGTGTGAGGACGAGATCCTGCTCCACCTGGGCGTCGGTAGGCCAGGGCGCCATTGCGCGCCAGGCCGTGACATGGGCGCGTGGGATCAACGATCGGTCTCTACGGTCACGTTTGGGATGACGCGCCACCTTGGGTCGGGTGACGCTTGGCCCACGTCGTGCCGTGCGCGTGCCCTGGCGCGAGGAGTACGGGCCGGTGCCGTCGGATCTCAAGCCAAAGAGTTCGACCGTTTCACTTTACGCTCCGTGCGTCTATGGGGGGCGATGTCCCCTATATCGATACGTACCGTCAAGTCGTGCGCTGTTTCGACGACGCGAACGTAGTGCGCGTCGCGGGCAAAATCGATCCCGTGTCCGATATTGAAACAATCGACACCGAACTCGCGCTGGCCGATCTCGCGACCGTCGAGCGTCAACTCGCGCGGTATGGCAAAGCTGCGCGCGCTGGCGGCGACAAGGAAGCGCAGCGCCTGGTCACCGCGCTGGAAAAATGCGAGGCCGTGCTGAACGAGGCGCGGCCGGTGCGCGCGCTCGAGCTCGACGAGGCGGGCAAAGCGGTTCTGAGGCCGCAATGCCTGCTCACTGCGAAGCCGGCGATGTACGTCGCCAACGTGAAAGAGGGCGGCTTCGAAGGCAATCTCTATCTCGAAGCGGTGACGCGACACGCCGCGCAGGAAGGCGCGCCGGTGGTGGCGATCTGCGCCATGCTCGAAGCCGAGATTGCCGACATGAGCGACGAGGAGAAAAAAGTGTTTCTCGCCGACATGGGAATGGAAGAACCGGGACTCGACCGCGTGATCCATGCCGGCTATGCGCTGCTCGGGCTGCAGACCTTCTTTACTGCGGGTCCGAAGGAAGTCCGCGCCTGGACGATTCATAAAGGCGACACCGCACCGCAGGCCGCCGCGGTCATCCACACCGATTTCGAAAGAGGCTTCATCCGCGCCGAAGTGATCGCCTGCGACGATTACGTCGCCTGCAAGGGCGAGCAGGGCGCCAAGGAAGCCGGCAAGATGCGGCTCGAAGGCAGGGACTACATCGTCAGGGATGGCGACGTGATCTTTTTCCGGTTTAACGTTTGAGCCTCGATGGCGCGTGGCTATGTCCGATGGCGCTAAGACGTGGTTTTATCAGGAGTTCTGCAGAAGCACACAATTGATTGCCCTGATTTCGAGTTTGCCCGATTCACGCATGTGACAAACCTGGCGGCACGAGGGCATAATCAACGGACTGCACCACGATCGAGCTTTAGGAACAAGGACATCGCATGAAAACTGTCCGCGACGCATGCCAGCTCCAGGAGAACGCGCTTTCGATCAAGCTTAGTGACCAGGTCGAGCAGCTCGACGAGTTGATCAACGTCAAGGGCGACGGGGCAGCCTTTTTCGAAAAAACGCACGTCACTCAGGGCATGCGGGATCTCATCAGCGAGGGCATCGCGCGTCTCGCTGGTGCATCGAGCCAGGCTGTTTTCCACTTAAAGCAGGCAATGGGCGGCGGGAAAACGCACCTGCTGATCGGATTCGGTCTGCTCGCCAAACACGAATCGCTTCGCCGGCGGCACTGTGGCGATATGCTGCATGCCACAGCTTTTGATGCAGCCGATACTGTCGCCTTCAACGGCCGCAACAACCCGGACCACTTCTTCTGGGGCGAAATTGCGAATCAGCTTGGAAAGGGCGATCAATTCAAGGCGTTCTGGACCGGCGGCCCGAAAGCGCCCGATGAGAAAGACTGGCTCAAGCTCTTCGATGGGGCGGCACCTATACTCATCCTGCTCGATGAGATGCCGCCGTACTTCCATTATCTCGATACGCAGAAGGTGGGCAACGGCACCGTCGCGGACATCGCGACACGCGCCTTCGCCAACCTGTTGACCGCTGCCGGCAAGAAGAAAAACGTCTGCGTCGTCATCTCCGACCTTGCCGCCGCCTACGACACGGGCGGCAGGCTCATCAATCGCGCGCTCAACGACGCGCGCGCCGAAGTCGGTCGGCAGGAGCGAAACATCACACCGGTCGATCTCGCCGCCAACGAGATATACGACATCCTGCGCAAGCGACTGTTCAGGTCGCTTCCCGACAAGGCCGAGATCGAGGACATCGCCGAATCCTTCGGCAGGAAACTTGAAGAGGCGGCCAAATCGAAGACTGCCAACCGTGGCGCGGAGGCGATAGCGGACGAAATCGCTGCCACCTACCCGTTTCACCCGCGGCTCAAGAACGTCATTGCCCTCTTCAAGGAAAACGAGCAGTTCAAGCAGACCCGCGGCTTGATCGAGCTGGTGTCCCGTTTGCTCAAGTCGGTCTGGGAGCGGCAGGCCAATGATGTTTTTCTCATCGGCCCGCAGCACTTTGCCCTCTCGATCCCGGACGTTCGCGACAAGCTCACCGAAATCTCCGGCATGCGCGACGTGATCGCGAAGGATCTGTGGGACGCGCAGGCGTCGGCGCATGCGCAGATCATCGATCTTCAGACGGGCAAGGAGGCCGCCACGCAGGTGGGCTCGCTGCTTCTGACGGCCAGCCTTTCGACCGCCGTCAACGCAGTAAAGGGCCTTACGCGGGAGGAAATGGTCGAATGCCTGGTCTCACCCTTGCGCGAGCCGTCCGAGTTTCTCGCGGCATTCGAGGAACTGGAGAAGGCCGCGTGGTACCTGCATCACACTCCGGAGTACCGTTACTACTTCGACCGGCAGGAGAACCTCACCAAACTCCTGCAGAGCCTCGCCAAGGATGCGCCCGAAAATCAGGTGGACGATCTCATCCGGCACCGCCTGCGCGAAATGTTCAAGCCTGCGCGCAAAACGGGTTACGACGATGTTCTGCCACTGCCCCGGCTGGAGGATGTCGCCGACCGCGTGCGCCGGGGCCGGGTACTTCTCATCGTCAGCCCGGACTCGAAGATTCCGCCGGAGGAAGTCCAGAAATTCTTCGATGGCCTGAGCCAGAAAAACAACCTGTGCGTCCTCACCGGTGACAAAACTGCGATGGGCAGCGTGGAGAAGGCGGCGCGGCAACTGTTCGCGGCGCAGAGGGCCGACGGGCGCATTCCCACAGGCCACCCGCAGCGCGACGACCTGGAGCGTAAGCAGCAGGGCTACGAGCAGGATTTCAACACGACCATACTCAGCTTGTTTGACAAAGTATTGTTCCCGATCCAGCGCGCGGGCAGGCCGCCACAACTCGCTTCGAAGCCGCTCGACATGACCCGCGACGCCACCAAGCCTTTCAACGGCGAGGAGCAGATCGAAAAGACGCTCGTTTCGAATCCGCTCAAGCTCTATCTCGATGTCGAAAACGAGTTCGACGCCATTCGCGACAAAGCGCAGGATCTGCTGTGGCCGGAGAACCAGGATGATGCGCGCTGGTCGGATGTCGCCGACCGTTATGCCGAACAGGCCGGCATGCCCTGGCTGCCGCCCAAGGGGCTGGATAATCTCAAGTCCGCCGCGTGCAACCGCGGGTTGTGGGAAGACCTCGGCAATGGCTACGTCACGAAGAGACCGAAAAAGAAACGGACCTCCGTTCAGGTCATCGAGGAGTCCGATCCGGACGACAAAGGCGCGGTCCGGCTGAGGATCAATCCGCAGAATGCCGGCCCGGCGCCCCGCGTCCATTACGCCGAAGACGCTGCCGTCGACGAGTCCAGCCCGCAACTCAAGGACCAAATCTATTCCACCGCTGCATTGCGGGTGAATTTCCTGGCTATGGACCCGTCCGGTCAGTACGAGACGGGCGATCCGGTGAGCTGGTCGAACAAGCTGGTGCTTCGCAACCAGCTCTCGGAAAAAAATGGCAAGCGCAGCGTAGAGTTGTTCGTCGCGCCCAGCGGGAAGATTCGCTACACGCTCGACGGCAGCGAGCCGCGCGAGGGCGTGGCGTACGAGAGAGGGTTTGAGATCGGCGACGGTGAAGTCCTGATCCGCGCCTTCGCCGAGGTGAGCGGCCTGGAAACCAAGACCGATTTTCGCTTTCCGGCCAAGGGCAAGAAGGGTGTCCAGATCGACGACGTGAAACCCGGCCGTCTCGTCTCCCGCGCCGGCCGCAAGCTCGATTCCCGCGGCAAGACTTTCGAAGGCCTCAAACAGGCGGGCGAGAAATCCGCGACCTTCGAGGGTATCGCACTCACCGTTGGCCAAGGCACTCAGATGATCGGCATCAACGTGGGTGAGATCAAGGTTGACGCCGCCTTCATCGAGGCACTGCTCGTCAAGGTGCTGGAAAAGTTCACGCCCGATACGCTCGTCACGATGACCTTCCGCAAGGCTCACTTTGCATCCGGACACGACCTCAAGGACTTCGCAGCGAAGCTCGGTATCGAGTTGCAGCAAGGGGACGTCGAGCAATGAGTGACAAGCCGCGCACCATCGACTTCGGTGCCCCCGACAAGTTTGGTGCACATCTTTTCCGCATCGAAATTCCCGCGAGCCGCAACGAGTCGATCGTGATCGTAGAGGACTACGGCTACCGCGGTCAGGAGGGTGGCATTCCGCGCGAGGAAGACCGTGTCATCCTCAAGCGTTACGTCTGGTCCGCGATCGCCGACATCGCGCGCCGCGAATTCAACGACCGGCTTAAGGCCGCCAACGTCCTCACCGGCCGCTGGCACACCGGCGCGAACCTCATCGATCGACTGCTTGGCAAGGAACTTTGCGTCCTCGCCTGGGCTGCCGAAACCGCGAGCGAAGAGCAACTGCCCGTCATTTGCAGCAAATGGGCGGCATTGCGACCCGAGGAGCGCTGGTGGCTTTTTGCGATGACCGTCGCCGAAGCCGGGCTGCCGGAGGATACGCAACGGGGTTGGCGGCGGGCGTTGTTTCTCGCTCTCTCCGACGGCGAGAAACCCGCCGCCGGGCGTAAGCGCCGCCGCCCAGTGGAGCAGGACCTGTTCAAACTGCCGCTGTTCGAGGAATCTGAATGAGCGGCGCGGTTACGCCGTATTCCTTGAAGGATGCACCGGCACTCATCGAGCGGCTGCTGCCGGTGCAGAAGCTTTCCGCCGAAGCCTACAAGGAGCAGATGGCAGGCAGCGGCAAGACACTCACCGCGCTCGGCAACTACTGGAAGGGACGCAAGCCGCTCATCCTCGCTAAGGCTTGTGTACTGGGCAGCCTTTTACCTGCTACGGACGATGCTAGGCGGGACCTGGAGGTTTTTGAGAATCTCATGGGCATGGACGACGAGTCCTTCGTCGCGCGCTGGAAGCGCCGGCCCAAGCCGAAACAGATTCTCGCCACGCTCTCCATTCCTAGCATCGTCGACTACTTCACCGTGGAGCCGGCCGGCGTACTGCCGGTCTCCGCGCCGGTGGAATGGTCGAAGCCTGAATACGAATTGGTAAAGGTCGCCTGGCGGGCGGACCTCACCGAGTTGGAGCGCCGCCGGCTGGAGGCGCAGATGCTCCCGAAAGCGCCCTACCGCGAGCGAGTGGACCAGGCGCAGCGCCCAGAGGAGGTCATGGATACCGTCCACGACCATATCTGGGAAGCGGTCAACGTCCATCTGGGCACGAGCGCCCAATCATTTCCGGAACTGGTCGAGCAGCTCGGCATCATGCGTTTCGGTCACCGCCCGCGCGTAGCTGACACCTTCTGCGGTTCGGGCCAGATCCCATTTGAAGCGGCGCGACTAGGCTGTGATGTGTATGCCTCCGACCTTAACCCGGTGGCGTGCATGCTCACCTGGGGCGCCTTCAACATTGTTGGAGGCTCCGCGGAGAGCCGAGAGAGGCTGGCGGAGGATCAGCAGCGACTGGTGAGACTGGTAAATGAGGAGATCGACCGGCTAGGCGTCGAGACGGACGGCCACGGTTGGCGGGCCAAAGCTTTCCTGTACTGCGTGGAAGCGCGGTGCCCACAGACGGGCTGGATGGTTCCGTTACTGGCTACGCGAGTGGTGAGCAATGGTTATCGTGTGGTGGCGGAACTAATTCCGGACTCGGAGAACCGCCGGTACGCCATTCAAATCCGCACCGGGGTCAGCGAGATAGAAATGGATGCTGCTCAAGTAGGCACCGTTGGCCGTGATGGCAAATACGGCGAGGCGTACTTGATTCACCAAGTCGATGGCGTGGATTACAGGACGAAAATCTCAACGCTAAGGGGTGATTATCAGAAGAGCGACAGGACCGTCGGTAACCGCTTGCGGCTTTGGGAGAAGCTTGACTTCATGCCTCGACTTGGCGACCTATTGCAAGAGCGCGTTTATTGCATCCAGTGGATGCGCACAAGAGCGCGGGGCAAGCGAGAGGAGTACGAGTTCCGGTCCGTGACCGACGATGACCTGCGCCGGGAACGTGTCGTCCAGGATCACATCGCGCATCACCTGGCGGACTGGCAAACAAAGGGTTGGGTGCCGGACATGCGGATCGAGATTGGCGGGCCACCGCGATACCAAGGGCTTGACTTGATCCGAGCGCGCGGTTGGACGCACTGGCACCACCTGTTCAACCCACGGCAGTTGTTGGTGGCTGCGATATTGCGAAAGCACATTGACGCTCCTTTAGCTTTTTCTTTCAGCCAGTCGCTAAACGTCAACGCTCGATTGAGCAGATGGAACAGCAACCCGGGGCCTGGACGATCCGGAAAGACACAAGGAGTATTCGACAATCAAGCGTTGAACACACTTTACAACTTCGCGTGCAGGTCAGTTGCGTGGACTACTGAGGCATTTGTGATCGAAGCTAAGAGTTTTCCCATTGCCGCAGGTGTTCAAACTGCCGTAGAGAACAACGCGGCCAACATTCTCGCGGGGACTAATGACATTTACGTCACCGATCCCCCATACGGCGACGCAGTGAAGTACGAGGAGATTCTCGACTTCTTTATCGCATGGATGCGCAAGAACCCGCCGCCGGAGTTTGCCGAGTGGGTGTGGGATAGCCGCCGCTCGCTCGCCATCAAGGGCGAGGACGAAGACTTCCGCCGCAACATGGTGGCCGCCTACAAACGCATGACCGAGTGCATGCCAGACAACGGCATCCAGGTCATCATGTTCACCCACCAGTCCGGCTCAATCTGGGCAGACATGGCGAACATCGTCTGGGCCTCCGGCCTTCAGGTCACCGCCGCCTGGTATGTCGTCACCGAGACGGATAGCCCATTGCGCGAAGGTAGCTACGTCAAAGGGACCGTGCTGCTTGTCCTGCGCAAGCGCCAAGGCATACACAGGACTACTCGCGACGACCTTGCCTGGGAGATCCAGGAAGAAGTGGAAGCTCAGGTGCTGGCACTGGCCGGCCTCAACCAGGAGGCAAAGGGTTTCTACCGTGACGAGAACGTTTTCGAGGACGCAGACATTCAGATGGCGGGCTACGCGGCGGCACTGCGCGTGCTCACCCGCTACGCCACGATCGACGGTCGCGACATGACAGTAGAGGCAATCCGCCCGCGCGTGAAAGGCGAAACCACCTTCGTAGACGGCCTCATCGCATTCGCCGTTAACACTGCCAACCAGTGCCTCGTACCCCAAGGCATCCCCAATGCTCATTGGAACAAGCTCAGCGGCGCGGAGCGTTTCTATCTCAAGATGCTTGACATGGAAGCCCGCGGCGCGAAGACACTCGACAACTACCAGAATTTCGCCAAGGCATTCAAGGTGCGGGACTTCCATGCACTAATGGGCGACCAGCGCGCTAACCACGCACGGCTCAAGAGCGCCATCGACTTCGTGCGCGCCGAAATGAGTGAAGGTTCAGAGCTGCACCAGTCGGTGCTGCGCGCGGTGCTCTACGCAGTGATGGAACTGGTGAAAAACCTGGACGGCGCCGAGGTTCTGGCGCATTTGACGCTTAACATTCCGAACTACTACGGCGACATGACTCAGCGCGAGTTGGCGATCGAGCTTTCCGATTATCTAGCGAAGCGGCTCAATACACTCCGCCCCGAAGAAGCAAGCGCTGCGCGCGTGCTGTGCGAGCTGGTGAAAAACCAGCGGCTGGGGTGAGCCGAAAGGCGTTCTACGTGTCCACCGCATCCATCTTTGTGAGCAGCGTGCAAAAGGAATTGGCTGGGGAACGCCGGGCGGTAAAGGCGTTCATCGAGGGCGATCCGCTTTTGCGCCGGTATTTCACCGTCTTCCTGTTCGAGGACTTACCGGCCCGTGACCGCCGCGCCGACGAAGTGTATCTGGACCAGGTGGACCGCTGCGCGATCTACGTCGGGTTGTTCGGCGACGCATACGGGTTGGAAGATGCAATGGGCATGTCGCCGACGGAGCGGGAGTTCGATTGCGCCACGCGGCGCGGCAAGCCGCGGCTCATCTTCGTGAAGGGCGCCGACGATAAGGCACGCCATCCGAAGATGCGAGCCCTTGTCTGCAGGGCCGGCGCACAACTCATCCGGCGGCGCTTTACGACGCTTGCCGAACTCACGAAGGCACTCTACGCGAGCCTTGTAGATTATCTGGAGGAACGTGGCGTCATCCAGAACCGCCCCTTCGACGAACGACCCTGTGGCGATGCGGCGCTGGACGACATCGACGCGACCGCGGTAGCCGACTTCGTGCGACGCGCCCGCTTCGAACGGCAGTTTCCCTTGCCCGAGGGCACGCCGATGGCGGATATGCTCGCCCATCTCAGCCTGATTCGCGATGCGCACCCGACCAACGCCGCCGTGCTTCTGTTCAGCCGTGACCCTCAGCGATTCATCCCCTGCGCCGAGGTCCGCTGCATGCACTTCCACGGCACCGAGGTCCAGCGACCGGCGCCTTTTTACCGCATCTTCAAGGGCAGCCTGTTCGAGCAGGTGGATCGCGCGGAGAACTTCGTCCTCTCGGTTGTCAATCGCAGCGTTGGCACCCGCGGCGAGAGCAGCCGGGCGCCCTCCACATTCGAGATGCCACCCGCTGTGGTCCGCGAGGCGATCGTCAACGCCGTCGCGCACCGCGACTACGCCTCGGCAGCGGCCGTGCAGATCTCCGTCTTCGACGACCGGGTAGAAGTATCGAATCCCGGGGAACTGCCGGCGCCCCTGACGCCCGAGCGACTGCGCGAGCCGCACAGTTCGATTGCCCGCAACGCCCGCATCTGTGACGCTCTTTTTCTCACCCGCTACATCGAGAAGTACGGCACGGGCACGCTCATGATGATCCGCGACAGCCTGGCCCATGGGCTTCCCGAGCCGGACTTCCGGCAGCGAGGCGGCGAATTCGTTACCACCCTCGGCCGCGATTGGCTGACCAGGGATGTATTGGCCAGCTTGCCGCTCAATGAACGACAGCGCAGTGCCATCGCTCACGTCAGGACTGCCGGGCGCATTACTAACGCCGACTACCGGAGGATGCTTGGATGTTCCCGGCGCACCGCGCTCCGCGAACTGGCTGTCCTCGTGCAGGCCGGTGTACTTCTTGCCCAGGGGAGCGGCCGCGGGGCACATTACGCCCTGGTCACGAAACGCGCCAGCAATGCGCCAAATGCGCCATCGGGCAAGACCGCGGCTCCACCTGAAAAACGCGCCAGAAACGCGCCAAACAGGACGTCCTCCAGTCCACGACCGGCAACGACCAAAGGAGACCTAAAGAGAACGAAGGGGGCCAAGGCCGTCAAATTCGACCGGCAGAAAAGGGGGCGCGAAGGGGCCAAAGGGGTCATGAAGAAGAAGCGGCTTACAAACCGCTCAACAGGCTCGCCATGAGCGCGATCCGCCGCTTTTCCTCCCGCCGCCAGCGACTGGACCGTGCCTTTCTCGCCGAGAAGCTCACGGGTGCAAAATCCTATAAGCGTATCGCCGGCTACTTTCGCAGTTCGATCTTCGAACTGGTCGGCGAAGAAATCGCGGCGATTCCCAAGGTGCAGATTGTCTGCAACAGCGAACTGGATGCAGCGGATGTCGTTGTTTCCAGGCACGTCCGTGAAACCGCGTTGAAGGAGCGTTGGAACGAACCGGCGGCGGAGGTCGAAGCTCTGCTGCACCGGGATCGCTACCGCAGGCTCCATGCGCTGCTCGCGAGTGGCCGCGTCGAAATCCGGGTCGTGCCCAAGGACCGGGTATTCATCCACGGCAAGGCGGGCGTCATCGAGGCGGCGGATGGTTCGAGGACCTGCTTCCTCGGCTCGATCAACGAGACCAGAAGCGCGTTTGCCCAGAACTACGAGATTTTGTGGGAGGACTCCTCAACGGAGGGTGTTGCCTGGGTCGAGGAAGAGTTCGAGGCGCTCTGGAAGGATGCCTTCCCGCTGCCCGACGCGATTGTGGAGGAGATCAAGCGCATCGCGGATCGCGTGGAAATCCGATTCGAGGACGCGACGCCCGACGAACTCGCGGCGGCAGCCCTTGCCGAGAGCCCGATCTACCGTGGCGGGGAACAACTTCAGCCCTGGCAGCGTTCGTTCGTTACGATGTTCCTGCAGCATCGGGAGACGTACGGCAAGGCGCGAATGCTGCTCGCTGACGAGGTTGGCGTCGGCAAAACGCTCTCGCTCGGAGCGAGCGCGATGCTCGCAGCGCTGCTGGACGACGGGCCGGTGTTGATCCTGTGTCCGTCCACGCTTACGTTGCAATGGCAAGTGGAACTCGCGGACAAGCTCGGCATCCCGAGTGCCGTGTGGTCGTCGACGAAGAAAGTCTGGATCGATCCCAAGGGCCACATCATCAAGACACGCGGCGCCGAGGACATCGCGCGCTGCCCGTTCTGCATCGCCATCGTGTCCACGGGCTTGATCTTTCACGACTCCGAGGAACGCCAGCACCTGTTGGAACGCAAATTCGGGACGATTGTTCTTGACGAAGCTCACAAGGCGCGCCGCCGCGGCGCTCTCGGCGAGAAGAAGGACGAGCCAAACAATCTGCTCGATTTCATGCTGCGCGCCGGACATCGCACGAAAAATCTGCTGCTCGGCACGGCAACTCCTATACAAACCGAGGTCCACGAACTGTGGGACCTCATGCGCATTCTCAACGCGGGCGCGGATTTCGTTCTTGGACGGGAATTCTTCAACCGGTGGGCGGACTGGCAAAAGGCGCTCCCGCTGGTCAAGGGCGAAGACACGCCGGCTGACGATCGGGACGCGTGGGAGTGGTTGCGCAACCCGCTGCCCCCGGGGAACGAAGATGCATTGTTTGCCACGCTGCGGCTGCAAATGGGGCTGCCCGAACAGATTTTCTTCACGGATCGGGGCTTCGGTTCGCTCGCGTTTCTTGAGCAGCAGGCGGTCGGCCAAGCTCTCGCAGCAGGGTTTTTCAGGGAGCACAACCCTATCGTACGCTATACCGTCCTGCGTCGCCGGCAGACGCTCGAAGAGGCGGGGTTACTGGAGAGGGTTGCGGTTGCCGTCCACCCGAATCCCGAAAATTCCGCGACCGGGTATCCCGGGATCGGGTTCAGCGGCCTGGGATTGCTGACGAATCACCCCTTCGATCTCGCGTATCAGGCGGCCGAGGCGTTCACTGAAGCGCTGAAGCAACGCAGCAAGGCATCCGGGTTCATGAAGACGCTGCTCCTGCAACGCATCTGTTCCAGCTTTGCATCCGGGCGCGCCACTGCCGAAAAGATGCTGCGTCGGGAAGGCCCCGAGGATGAAGAAGAACCACAGCTCTTGCAGGATGTGCTCGGCGACTTGACGCCGGTCGAGGCCGGACACCTCAAGACCATCGTCGCCGAGCTATCGCGTCCCGAAGCGCGGGACCCCAAGCTCGCGGCCGTTCGCTACTTCCTCACCGAGCATCGCACCGAGGGCAAGACCTGGCTGGAGCACGGCTGCATCATCTTCAGCCAATACTACGACACGGTCTATTTCGTCGGCGCGGAGTTGGCGAAGATACTTCCGCGGGAGCCCATTGGCGTCTATGCGGGCGCCGGCAGGAGCGGAATGTTCCATGGAGAGAATTTCGCCTCCGTCGAGCGCGAGGAGATCAAGGCCGCCGTCAAGAAGCACGAGATTCGTCTCGTCGTGGCCACTGATGCAGCGTGTGAGGGGCTGAATCTCCAGACGCTCGGCACGTTGATCAACGTTGACTTGCCCTGGAATCCCTCACGGCTTGAGCAGCGGTTGGGACGCATCAAACGGTTCGGCCAGGCGCGCCGCACTGTGGACATGCTCAATCTCGTTTATCACGACACCCAGGACGAAAAGGTCTATCAGGTTCTCTCGCGCCGGATGAAGGATCGGTACGACATATTCGGCGGGCTGCCGGACACCATCGAGGACGAGTGGATCGAGACCATCGAAACGCTCGACGATATGATGGACACCTACATGCACCTGCGCCGGCAGGCCCGTGACGTCTTCGAGGTGCGTTACCAAGAAACTATCGACCCCGACCGGGATCGATGGGAACTGTGTTCTCGTGTGCTGGCGCGCAATGACGTGGTCGAGAAACTTTCAGAGGCGTGGTGACTCTCCCCGAAATCGACCTTGGTCGCTACACCATCAACCCCGCCGCCTCCTAGCCCTCAACCACCAGCGCGCCGCCGCAGAAGCTGCGTCCTCGCCTCCCAAATCGGGAAAGCGCGCCCGTAATTCTAAGAGCGACGTTTCCCACGATGATATGTTTGCATGATTACCGGAGAACTATGGCTGCCTGATCGCGATTTGTGCTTCCCGATACCCAGGCGATGGCGCGATTTAGCAGCCGCTTTGGGACGGTCCATGGGGCACAACCACGTGACACATTCTCTGGAAACCCGGCCCAGAAGGTGTCTCCAATGTCCTGCAGTCCCGAGAAATGCGGGCACGGCCTTGAGCGGGCGCCTTCCGCGAGACGAGACGGCGTCAGGGTTGAGGTATTGCCGTTGTACTCAAGGTACAGTGGCAACTCGCCGCGGTGCCACGGCGTTAGCAGCTGTATGAAAAGCCCGACCGCCGTCGAGGATAGTACGCCGTTCGGCCAGATCACCTGTGGCCGTGAGCCCGCAGCCCCATATCGACTGATCTCATCGGCCAGGATTTTGTCGGTCAGGAAGCCGATACACCTCATGCACGGCTGCCCGGGAAGTGATGTCACCACTTGGCCGCTGATTGCGTAATGGTCGCCCACCGATGTCACAATCATCCCCACGTCGATGTATGGCAGCAGGAATCGACGGCAATAGCGTTCGAGTTCCTCTCGGGCAAGGAAGCTGTCGACGCATCCAAACACAGCCGTGCAATCCCGTAACAGAAGATGGTGGTCCTGCCATTTTCCACCTACCGCCCGGACGATGGCCTTTGGATTGATACGAAGTATCAAATCGCGTATGACTTCAACCTTGGGAGTTTTGTCTTCTGCGTGCTTGGGTTCGCTGCCCACCATGCGATTGAGGTTGGGATCGTCAGTGTGGTCATCGTCCAGAAGAAGAAAACGACCCACGCCCACATGGGCAGTTTGTTGCGCTATATGTGACCCGCCGCCGCACACGCCCACAATCGCAACCTCTGAGGCCGTGTGAATTTGCTCACTGGCCTCACCGAGAAAGCTCTGGCGCGCGGCTCTACCGGATCCCGCCATGATTCACCTCACGCAACGGATGGGCCACTAACGTGAATTTTGAAATAGGCGCAGGAGCCCTACCTGCTTGATACCACACCAGTCCGAATGCTGAGTTCTGGCTGAGAACGATGGTGCCGTGCGGATGCTGCGGCCGCACCTTCCAGAAATCCGGCACGAATTTCGCACTCTCTTGTAAGTCCACATAGCTGAACCGTGGTTGGCCCTTGTGCTCATGGCGGTGGACGTGAAACATAGATACCGGTTGGTTATACGCATACTGAAGCGCCTTGCGGAACGCGGCACCACGCAGGAGGGCGCCGACGGTGGTGCTCGGTTCGTAGTCATCATCCGCAACGGGATGCAATGCATGGGCAACCAGGAGAAGCCCTCCGCCATGCAATGCAGCTGGGCGGGAGGGCAGGAACGCGACTCGTTCAAATGCATGCGGATGCGGACGCGACAAATCTGCATGTAATTCCTTGAAAAGCTTCGCTGGAATACGGAAGTGGATGTTCATCGATAGGCATCCAGGTGGGCGAGCAGCATCTGTGGAAGTGGAAGCGTCGCCTCGACCCCCTGCCAGGATGGCGAGTACCATGCTCGCGCAAAAAACATGAATCGGTTCCAGTTTTGCCCCCGTCCCGAGATGGTCTCCGACAGGAAAAGCCGCGTGAGGTATCCATGAATCTCCCGAGGGCAGAGGAGCGCGTCGCGTACATGGATTTCCCTGGCCACCGCCACCTTCAATTTCGGCAGATGAACGAACTCGTACCCGTTCTCAGTCAGAAGCTGTGGCTTGTGCGCGAATGGCTG
>C687J26845_10000183_pt1 | contig 42231 bp, 38 predicted proteins | sample RifCSPlowO2_12_FD_26845 | JGI IMG/M metagenome (IMG submission 26845)
TAAACTCCGCGTCCTCGCCTGTTTTGACTGCGCTTCGCTTGCCCTGCGGGTCAACCTTCGGTTGTTACTCCGCTTCGCTGCGTTGCGCCTTGCCTAACCTTTGCTCGCTACGTTTTCGCACGGTCTGCTAATTGCCGCGTTTGCTTTGGATTTTAACCAGCCGATTGGCTTCGAAACGCAGGTAGTAATACATGCCGTTGCGTGGGCCGTAGCTCCACTCGTCGATGCCCACTTGGCTGATACCGCCATAGTAGTCGACCACCTCGCGGTAGCCGAGAAACTCCCGGGTTTGCGGTTCACCACATTTAGCCAGTACTTCGCTGGTGCGATCCTGCAGGCTGATCAAGTTGCTTTGGCAGCGCAAGGTTGAGGCCGCCTGAGACAGCGGAACCAGCCCCAGGCTGCTCAGCAATAGGGCTGCAAGTAACGGCAAGGTTTTCACACAAGCTCCCAAGAGTTGCCTTATTTGAGCCTACACCGGCGCCCGGCCGCTGTCTGCGCCGGGCGGTCGGTGTGGGGCTATTGACTGCCCAGTTGCAGGACGCTGGCGATCCGGCCGTCGGCCTCGGCCGGAGCCAGGCCGGCATCCAGCAGGTAGATGCGCTTATCTTCCAGGCCCCCGCGGTCCACCAGAAATTGCTTGATGCTGGCCGCTCGCGCTTGGCCAAGTTTGCGCAGCAGTCCCTGGTTGCTGGCCCACTTGTTGATGACCGCTTCGTGCAGTTTATTGCGGCGTTGCTCGGCGTCGAGATCGTCCCAGTCGGCCGGGATTTTTTGCTTGAGCTGGGCTTGGTAGATGCCTTCGAGCAGGTCGGGTTTTTCATCCTCTGGCACTTCCAGGGTGCTGGCATCGGCTGGCACCTTGTCGCCTGCGTGCTCCAGGGCCTTGTAGTAGCTGTTTTGGTATTCGCGCTGCAGGCGTTGTTCGGCCAGCAACGGGCCATCCGCCGCCTGGGCGCTGACGCCCTGTACTTCCAGGCGCAGCACCGGCCGCTGTTTGAGGGCGGCGGCCAAGGTGTTGAGCACGCTCTGGGCTTGCGGGTCTAACTCGGCTGCGCCTGCGCTGAATTGCACGCGGTCGAGATTGACCTCGGCGCCGCCGCTGACCAGTCCAGCAATGAATTTGAATGGCGCTTGTGCTGCGCGCAGTACCAAGTTGCGCAGGGTTTGCCAGATGATTGGCATAACACTGAACTGCGGGTTGTTGAGGTCGCCACTGACCGGCAGTTCGATCTCGATTTTACCCTCGGTGTCTTTCAGCAGGGCAATTGCCAGGCGCACCGGCAGGTCGACGGCGTCCGGGCTGTCGACTTGCTCGCCCAGTTCGAGTTGCTCGAGCACCAGTTTGTTTTCGGCGTTGAGCTTGCCCTGATTGATCTTGTATTGCAGGTCAAGGTTCAGCCGCCCCTTGAGAATCCGGTAGCCGGCGAACTTGCCCGAGTAGGGCGTCAGGGTGGTCAGCTCGACCTGTTTGAAACTCACGCCCAGGTCGAGGCTGTCCAGCGGGTTGAAGGGGTTGACGCTGCCGAGGATGCTCACCGGCGCATAACGATCGACCTTGCCTTTGATCGACACCGCAGCCGGCTTGGCCTGGCTACTGTCGATGCGGCCGATGTGGCCCTCCAGCTGCTGAATGGCGGTGGCGAAGTCGGGTTTCAGGCTCAAGTCGGCAAAGTTGGCCGAACCATTGCTCAGGCTGATTTCGCCCAGGGCGATGCGCAGCGGTTTGCTCTGCGTGGCGGCCGGCGCTGCCGGGCTGGCCGGTTGCGGGAAGAGCAGGTCGGTGATGTTGGTGCTGCGGTCTTCGTTGATGGTAAAGCGCGCGTAGGGCTGGTCGAACTTGATGCTGTTGATGCTCAGGCTGTCGCCGTGGCGATAGCTGAAACCTTCGAGGGCCAGTTGCTGCCACTTGATAAAGTCGCGGTGCTTGACGGTGTCGAGGGTGTGCAGCTGCTTGAGCTGCACCCCGCCGTCGATGCTGAAGGTCAGCGGTTCGGTGCTTTGCAGTTCAACGGCCAGGGTGCTGTCGAGCATGCCGCTGCGCAGTTCGATGCGCACAAAGGGCGCGAGGTAGGCTTGGGCGATGCGCAGGTCGATATTTTGCGTGTCGAGCTTGAGCTTGGCGCTGACCGGGCTGAGCGCCACCTGACCGCTGGCCTTGAGCTTGCCATGCTTGCCCAGGCCGGTATCCAGGCTCAGGGTAAAGGGTGACTGGTTGAGGCTGTCGAAATTATTCAGGTCCAGGTTCAGCGGGCCGAGTTCGACCTTGACCTCGGGTGTTACCCCGCGATCGGCCAGGTGAATCTGATAGTCGCGCAACTGCATGTCGCTGAGCAGCACCTGCCAGGGCTTGCCGGCTGGGGCTGAGCTGGTGGGCGTCGCAGGCGCGGTAGTCGTCGCAACAGTGGCGCCGTCGGCCGGCGCAGGCTGGGCTGCTGGTGCTGGTGCTGGTGCTGGTGCTGCGGGTGTCGCAGTGGCGGTTTTAGCGGCAAACAGTTTTTGCCAGTCGAGCTGTCCATCGGCTTCCCGGGCCGCCCAGGTTTCCAGGCCTTGGCTGCGGATTTTGCCGATCAGCACTTGCTGCTTGACCAGGTCAACGCTTGTTTCGCTGATATTCAGGCTGGCCAGTTTAAGCAGTGGCTGGCCGTCGAGGCGGTTGATGGCAAAGGGTGCCAGGCGGATCTCGAGGTTGCTCAGTTGTAACTGGGTGCCGCCGGCCAGGTTCAGGTTGTAGTCGCTGGCAAGGTTCACCACGCCCTCTTGCAGAGCCAATGGCAGCGCATCGCGCACATAGGGCCAGATGCCTTTGAGCTGGCCATCGCTGAGCTTGAGTTGACCGCTGGAGCTGATCGGGTTGAGCGCCACTTGCCCGTGCCAGTCAATCCGTCCACCGTGGGGGCCGGTGGCCACCAGGCTCATTTCGGCGCTATCGCCGGCCAGGGTGCTGAGGTTATTCAGACTCAAATCCAGGGCGTCGTAGACGAATTCAATCGGCTCGCTGGGACGTAAATCCTGAAAATGCAGCTGGCCGCTGGCCAGGGTGATGCGCTCGATGCGCAGCGGGAAGGGCTCGCTGGGCGCCTCGACTTCGTGGGTTTCCGGGCTGGCGGGCAGCTTGAAGAGTTGGCTTAGATTGAGGCTGCCATCTTTAGCGAACAGCAGTTCGACCTTGGCCTGTTCCAGGCGAACATCGACCAGGTGCAGCGCGCCGCTCCAAAGGCTGTCCCATTGCAGGTCGGCCTGTAACTTGGCAAACCCCAGCTGCTCGGCTGGCGCCTCACCCAGGTGCAGGCCCCACAGGCTTAGCTCTAGGCTAAAGGGGTTGAGCTGCAGACGCTCGAGCTGGGCCGGCACAGTGCTCACGCTGGCCAACTGCTGATTGATCAGCCGCAGGGCAATGCCGGGGATGATCAGAAAACCCAGCAGGCTGTACAGGCTTAGGCCAATGAGAATGGCGGCTACGGTGCGTTTCAGTCCTTTGTGCATGGCGTGGCATCATCTGTGGCAGCTAAAGATGCCCGGGAGTATGCCATGCGCCCATTGCATTTGACCTGTCTCAGAGCTGCAGAATCAGGGTTTTCAGCGGCGGCTGGCCGTCCAGTGAGGGGAAGTCCGCCGCCGGGCTGAGCACCTGGCAGTCGCGCACCGGCCGGCCGAGTTTCTCCGCGCAGCGCAGCACTTGCTCGCGCCAGTCGGTCAGGGCCACCTTGGCCAGGTTGTTACAGCAGATCAGCACGCCGCCCTCGGCGGTGGTCAGCAGCGCCGGCTTCAGCAGGCTCTGGTAGTCGCGCAGCAAGTCGACGGTGCCGAAAGCGCTCTTGGCCCAGGCCGGCGGGTCGAGAAATACCAGGTCGAATTGGCGCGGTTGCAGCCGTGGATAGCTGGGTAATTTCTGCCCGCGGCGCTGGGCAATCGGCAGACCCGCCAGTTGGCGAATCGCGGCAAAGTAGTCGGCCTGCAAAAACTCCATCGCCGGCAACTCTGGGTTGAGTTGGGCGTTCTCCTGGCCCACCGCCAGGTTGCTCTCGGCAAAGTCCAGGTTGCACACCGCGCTGGCGCCACCGGCCGCAGCCGCTAAACCGACACCGCAGGTGTAGGCGAACAGGTTGAGTACCGATTTGCCCTGGCTGTGCTGCTTGACCCAGCCACGGGCGTTGCGCAGGTCGAGAAACAGCAGCGGGTCCTGGCCGACATGCCGGCCGCGCACCCGGTACTTCAGGCCCCATTCGTGGCCGATCAGGTCCTCCAGCGCGGCGGCTTCGGCACTGTAAATCGGGTCGCTGCGATCGATGCGCGAGTTGCCCTGGCTGCGGTCGTTGTAGACCAGCAGCAGCGGCTGATCCAGTGCGGCGCAGACGATTTCGTGCAGCTCCAGCAAGGCCTCGCGGGGCAATTGCGTATGGAAACTTTGCACCAGCAATTGCGGACCGTAGCGGTCGATGGTCAAGCCACCGGCGCCTTCCTGGCTGCCGTGGAACAGCCGGTAACAGTCGGTGCCCTGGCTGTGCAGCTCACTCAGCAAGGCTTGGCGATTGAGCAGGGCGGCGCGCAGCGCCTGATTCAGAGTGGACATGCGCAGCGCCTCGAAATGGGGCCGGCAGTTTATCAGCTCAGCAATGAAAACGCCGGCCAATGGCCGGCGCTGTGAGATGGGCTAGATCTGCTTTAGTCGACAACAAACAGCTTGGCGCCGCCCGGGGTTGAGGAACGATGGGCTTCGGCCTGGTCGGCTACCTGATAGCTCATGCCGGGCGTGAGGATAAAGTGCCGACCGTCTTGCAGCTCGGTGTGCAGTTCACCTTCGAGGCACAGCAGGATATGGCCTTTCGAGCACCAATGGTCGGCCAGGTAGCCGGCGCTGTACTCGATCATCCTCACCCGGATGGGGCCGAACTGGCAGGTGCGCCAGTAAGCCGTACCAGTTTCGCCAGGGTGTTCACTGGGCGTGATGCTGGACCAGTTGGTGGTGCCGAAGGGAATATTGCTGATGTCCATATGCGCCTCTGCAGAGTGCCGGGTTTCAGAGCATCGGGGTCAGGTCTTACATCTGCCATGGCGTAGTTATTTTACTGCATGCAAGATGTAAGGCCTGACCTCCGAAAAACCCTTAGTCGAATCACCCAGGGCTGCCAGAATCAAGACGTCATTATTGTGCTATCTATGGTCAAGCACCACTGCATGCAGCTTCCCGTGAATATATTAGGTAAGACCATGTCGCCTGATCAGACCGACACACTCATCACCTACCGCTTCACTTTCGCCGATGGGCAGTCGGTCGAGCATGGCGTGGCCCTGGAGGACGACGCTGGATTGCCTGAGGCGGCCGCCTGGACGCGCCTGGATTTCCAGCAATGCCCGCATTGCCCGCTGTCGGCCAATGAGGTGCAACTCTGCCCTTTTGCGGCGGCCTTGCAGCAACCGGTGAGCATGCTGGCCACGCACTCCTCTTTCGAACCGGTGGATGTGCGGGTGCGCTGGCGTGACCGGGAAATCCACCAGCACACCACTTTGCAGCGAGCGGCAGGCTCGTTGCTGGGGGCCATAGGGGCGGCCAGCGGTTGTCCGCATACGCGTCTGCTTAAGGCCATGGCCTGGTTTCACCAACCTTTTAGCGGTAGCGACGAAACCCTGTTCCGGGTGTTGGGTAGCTACCTGTTGGGCCAGTATCTGCGTACTCAGCACGGCCTGGCGGCGGACTGGGACTTGGCCGGGTTGCGTGAGGTCTACCGCAATCTGCGTCAGGTCAATCTGGGTATGGCTCAGCGTCTACGCACCGCCGCCGAACGGGACTCGAGCGTCAATGGCCTGATTCTGCTCGACTTGCTGGCCGCCGATACCCTGTACAGTCTCGACCACGGCGGCGAACTCGACCGCTTCTTCGCCGAGTATCTGCAAGCTCCCTAGGGGCTGTTGCCATTTCATTCACGGCCGCGCCGGAGCCTGTTTTTGCGCGAGGCAAGGCATGAGGGGCGCGGTTTGGTTGTTCCAGTTGCGCCGATGGTGGGTTACGCGGCGCGCCAAGTGTTGTGCTGTTGCATGCATCTGACCTTGCGCCGCTAACCCACCCTACGAAAGCCAAACGCGTAGCAAGGGTTTAGTCGCGCTCAAGCGCCAGGGCTACGCCCTGACCGCCGCCGATGCAGAGGGTGGCCAGGCCTTTCTTGGCGTCGCGCTTGAGCATCTCGTGCAACAGGCTGACCAAGATGCGACAGCCCGACGCACCGATCGGGTGACCCAGGGCAATGGCGCCGCCGTTGACGTTGACCTTGCTGGTGTCCCACTGCAACTCTTGGCCGACGGCCAGGGACTGGGCGGCGAAGGCTTCGTTGGCTTCGATCAGGTCCAGATCGCTCACCTGCCAGCCGGCTTTGGCCAGGCAGCGTTGGGTGGCGGACACCGGGCCGATGCCCATGATCGCCGGATCAACCCCGGCGTTGGCATAGGCCTTGATCCGCGCCAGTACCGGCAGGCCGAGAGCCTTGGCCTTGGCGGCGCTCATCAGCAGCACGGCGGCGGCGCCGTCATTCAGGCTGGAGGCGTTACCGGCGGTGACCGAGCCGTCCTTCTTGAACGCCGGCTTGAGTTTGCCCAGGGATTCGGCGGTGGTGCCGGCCCGTGGTTGCTCGTCGGTGGCGAAGGCCACTGGCTCGCCTTTGCGTGAAGGCACCAGGATCGGGGTGATTTCGTCAACGAAGCGCCCGGCTTCGATGGCGGCCACGGCTTTCTGCTGCGAGGCGGCCGCGAAGGCGTCCTGGGCTTCGCGGCTGATGCCGTACTTGTCGACCAGATTCTCGGCGGTGATGCCCATGTGGTAGTCGTTGAAGGCATCCCACAGGCCATCGCAGATCATGGTGTCGATGACTTTGGCGTGACCCATGCGCAGGCCGGTGCGCGCGCCCGGCATCACGTAGTTGGACAGACTCATGTTCTCCTGACCGCCAGCGATGATCACCTCGGCATCGCCGCAGCGGATCGCCTGGGCGCCCAGGTGCAAGGCTTTGAGGCCCGAGCCGCACACCTTATTGAGGGTCAGGGCGGGTACGGCATGGGGCAGGCCGGCTTTGATCGCGGTCTGCCGGGCCGGGTTCTGGCCGGCACCGGCGGTCAGTACCTGGCCGAAAATCACTTCATCGACCAGCGCTGGGTCCAGGCCGGTCTGTGCCAGCAGTTGGCGGATCACCGCCGCGCCAAGGTCGACGGCCGAGATATTGGCCAACGAACCTTGGAAGCTGCCGACGGCGGTGCGGGTGGCGGCGACGATAACGACTTCTTGCATGGTGCAATTCCTCACAGCGGCTGAGTGTGGTCAGTGACTGACCCTAATGGCCGTAATGGTCGCACACCGAGCGGCCAGCGGCCAATTGCGGCTGGTTAGGTGGACCTAAGCGCGGCGCGCTCGCTTACGTCAAACAGAGCCTAACGCGGCGGCAAACCCATGCGCCGGCGGGCGCGGTGAATGGCGCCGTTGCGCACCGCCCAGCGCAGCAGGAGCGCCAGGCTGTGCACGCCGGCGCGGATCAGCAGGCGCTGCCAGGCGGTCTGCTGCAGCCCGAGCTGCTGGCGCGTCCAGTCGGGCAACAGGTCGATGCCGGCCTGCATAAACAGCCGGGATACTGGGGCGGCGGTGCGGCTCGGTGCCGGTGCGTTGAACAGCACCCGGCAGATCTCCCGGGTGCGCTCATCACAGACCAACTTCGGGCGCATGGCCGCGAGGTAGTCGGCCACCGCCTGGCGGGATTTGGGTACGTTACGGGCGCCGAGGCGCTCGGCGACTAGAGCGATTTCGGCGTAATAGCGGTCCTGTTCTGCGGCCGGCAACTTTGGGTTGAAGTAACGCAGGTAGCCGGCGAGAAAGCAGGACACTTCCGCCACATGCACCCAGGTCAGTAAGTCCGGGTCGCTGGCTGCATAGGCGCGACCGTCCGGCGCGGTGCCGGTGACCTGTAGATGGATGCTGCGCACCCGCTCAAGCAGCGCGTCGGCCGAGGCGCTGGGGGCGAAGCTGGTGCCGGCGATGAACTGGCCGGTGCGGCGCAGCCGGCCAAGCATGTCCTGGCGGAAATTGGAGTGGTCCCAGACGCCGGCCAGGGCCAGCGGGTGGAGCATTTGCAACAGCAGGGAGGCGATGCCCCCCACCAGCATGCTGGTGAAGTCGCGGTGCACCTCCCAGGGCATGGAGTCGGGGCCGAACAGCCCCGGATCGCCCTTGGGGTTTTCATAGTCGACCTGACCCAGGGTCAGGCCGCTGAGGCTGAATACCCGCTTTTCGATGCGTCGGCGCAGCGCTTCCACTGTCAGTACTTCCAACTTCAGCGGTTCAGGCGTTTGTCGATCAGCCCGTCGACCACGCTCGGGTCGGCCAGGGTCGAAGTGTCGCCCAAGGTATCCAGCTCGTTGCAGGCGATCTTGCGCAGGATCCGTCGCATGATCTTGCCCGAGCGGGTTTTTGGCAGGCCCGGCGCCCATTGCATCAGCTCCGGCTTGGCGAAGCTGCCAATCTCCTTGGCCACCAAGGCGACTAGTTCTTGCTGCAGGGCTTGGTCGGGCTCGATGCCATTCATCAGGGTGACGAAGGCGTAGATGCCTTGACCCTTGATGTCGTGGGGGTAGCCGACTACTGCGGCTTCGGCGACGGCGTCGTGCAGCACCAGGGCGCTTTCCACTTCGGCGGTGCCGATGCGGTGCCCGGAGACGTTGATCACGTCATCCACCCGGCCGGTGATCCAGTAGTAACCGTCCTCGTCGCGGCGCGCGCCGTCACCGGTGAAGTAGTAGCCGGGGAACGGCTTGAAGTAGGTGTCGATCATCCGCTGGTGATCGCCGTAGATGCTGCGGATCTGCCCCGGCCAACTGGCTTTGATCGCTAAGACGCCTGAGCCGGCCCCCTCGATCTCCACGCCTTTTTCGTCCAGCAAGGCCGGTTGCACGCCGAAGAACGGCCGGGTCGCCGAACCTGGCTTGAGCAGGGTGGCGCCGGGCAACGGGGTGATCATAATGCCGCCGGTTTCGGTCTGCCACCAGGTATCGACTATCGGGCAGCGCATCTCGCCGACCACGTGGTAATACCATTCCCAGGCTTCCGGGTTGATCGGCTCGCCGACGCTGCCGAGCAAGCGCAGGCTCGAACGCGAGGTCTTTTGCACCGGGCCGTCGCCCTCACGCATCAAGGCACGCAGGGCCGTCGGCGCGGTGTAGAAAATATTCACCTGGTGCTTGTCGATCACCTGCCAGAAGCGCGAGCTGTCCGGGTAGTTCGGCACGCCCTCGAAGATCAGGGTGGTGGCGCCGTTGGCCAGCGGGCCGTAGACGATGTAGCTGTGGCCGGTGACCCAGCCGACATCGGCGGTGCACCAGTAGATGTCGCCGGCGTGGTAGTCGAACACATATTTGTGGGTCATCGCTGCCTGCAGCAGGTAGCCGCCGGTGGTGTGCAGCACGCCCTTGGGTTTGCCGGTGCTGCCAGAGGTGTAGAGGATGAACAGCGGGTCCTCGGCGTCCATGGGTTCGGCCGGGCAGTCGGCGCTGACCTCGTTCAGGGCCTGGTGATACCAAAGGTCACGGCCTTCGACCCAGTTGATTTCGCCCTGGCTGCGCTCGACTACGACCACTGTGGAGACTGCCGGGCAACTCAGCAGGGCCTTATCGACGTTGTTCTTCAACGGCACATATTTACCGGCGCGCACGCCCTCGTCGGCGGTGATCACGGTGCGGCAGTCGGCATCCAGAATCCGATCGCGTAGGGCGTCCGGGGAGAAGCCGCCGAACACCACCGAGTGCACCGCGCCGAGGCGCGAACAGGCGAGCATGGCGTAGGCGGCCTCGGGGATCATCGGCATGTAGATGCAGACCCGGTCGCCTTTCTTCACTCCGCGCTGCTTGAGCACGTTCGCCAGGCGGCAGACGTTGTTGTGCAGCTTGTTGTAGGTGATGTTGGCCGACTCGCTGGGGTTGTCGCCTTCCCAGATAATTGCAATTTGCTCGCCGCGCTCGGCCAGATGGCGATCGATGCAGTTGACGCTGACGTTCAGTTGGCCGCCCTTGAACCACTGCGCCAGGCCGCTGTGCATATCACTGACCAGTACCTGATCCCAGGGCTTGCTCCAGTCCAGAAAGGCGCGGGCCTGCTCGGCCCAGAAGGTGTCTGGCTGCTCGATGGATTGCTGGTACAGGCGCAGATAGTCGTCGTTATTCAGCAGGGCGCGCTGGCGCACGTGCTCGGCAACGGGGTGGGCGGTGATCTCGAACATGGCGGAGGTCCTTATTATTGTCTGCGCGCGTGGGCGATTGGCGGGGCGTAATGCTGCCAAGAGTGACCCAGGCCGTTGCGGCGTTCAAGTGCTAGCCACCGGCCTTTAGCGCTGTTGGCCGGTGGCCGGGCAATAAAAAGCCGGCGTGAAGTGGGCTTCAGGCCGGCTTGGAATTTAGCTGAGGGTTAACCGCGATGACGGCCGCGGAAGTAGTCGATCAGCCCTTGGGTTGAGCTGTCTTCGGCGGGCTCTGGCTCCCAGCTGGTCATGCGCTGATAGACGTTCTTGCCCATCTCCTTGCCCAGCTCCACGCCCCACTGGTCGAAGGCGTTGATGCCCCAGATCACGCTCTGCACGAACACCTTGTGCTCGTACAGCGCCACCAAGGCACCGAGGCGCCGCGGGCTGATGCGCTCGAGCACCAGGGTGTTGCTCGGCCGGTTACCGGGGATCACCTTGTGCGGTGCCAGGCGCTGCACTTCGCCTTCTGGCAAGCCCTTGGCGCTCAGCTCGGCCTCGGCCTCGGCGCGGGTCTTGCCGAGCATCAATGCCTGGCTCTGCGACAGGCAGTTGGCGTACAGCCACTGGTGATGGTCGGCCACCGGGTTGTAGCTGACCACCGGCACGATAAAGTCGGCCGGAATCAGCTGGGTGCCCTGGTGCAGCAACTGGTGGTAAGCATGCTGGCCGTTGCAGCCGACGCCGCCCCAGATCACCGGGCCGGTGTCGGTGCTTACCGGCGTGCCGTCGTGCCGCACGCTTTTGCCGTTGGACTCCATGTCTAGCTGTTGCAAGTGCTTGGTGATATTGCGCAGGTAGTGGTCATAAGGCAGGATCGCGTGGCTTTGCGCGCCCCAGAAATTGCCATACCAAACGCCGAGCATGGCCAGCAGCACCGGCATGTTGCGCTCCAGCGGGGCGCTCTGGAAATGCTGATCCATGCTGTAGGCGCCGGCCAGCAGCTCTTTGAAGTTGGACATGCCAATCGCCAGGGCAATCGGTAAGCCGATCGCCGACCACAGCGAGTAACGTCCACCGACCCAGTCCCACATCGGGAAGATGTTCTCGGCGCGAATGCCAAAGGCCAGCGCCGCTTCGCGGTTGCTCGACACCGCAATGAAGTGCCGGTGCAGCGCCTCTTCCGAGCCGCCCTGGGCCAGGTACCAGGCGCGTGAAGCCTGGGCGTTTTTCAGGGTTTCCAGGGTGCCGAAGGTTTTCGACGAGACGATAAACAGGGTGGTTTCCGCCCGCAGTTTGCCGGCCAGCTCAAAGAACTCGCTGCCGTCGATATTGGCCAGGTAGTGGCAGCTGACGCCTTTTTGCGCGAAAGGCAGCAGCGCCTCGGAGACCAGTTGCGGGCCGAGGAAGGAGCCGCCGATGCCGATGTTGACGATGTCGGTGATCGGCTTTTCGCTGTAGCCGCGCCATAGGCCGTTGTGAATGCGGCTGACCAGTTCGGTCATCTGATTGAGTACGCGGTGCACTTCAGGCATCACGTTAACGCCGTTCACCTCCAGGCGATCGCCAACCGGGCGGCGCAAGGCGGTGTGCAGGGCCGGGCGGCCTTCGGAGCTGTTGACCAGTTCGCCATCGAACAGCGCGCGGATGGCCTGTTCCAGGCCGCACTCGCGGGCCAGATCAACCAGCAGGGCACGGGTCTCATGGGTGATCAGGTTTTTCGAGTAATCCAGAAACAGGCTGCTGCTGCTCATCGAAAACTCACTGAAGCGCTGCGGGTTCTCGGCAAACGCCTGACGCAGGCTAAAGCCCTGCATCGCTTCACGGTGCTGGCTGAGCGCCTGCCAAGCGGGCAGGCGGGTGGCGTCAAGTGGGTTTTGGTAATACGCCATGGTTGCCGACTTCCTTGAGTGATGAGCAGTCTTTGAATGTCAAAAAGCCCGGTGAGTTCCGGGCTTTGAGTTTAGCGGATTAGGCCTTTAAGGCTGGGCAAAATCCTGCTGTGCTTAGGCCACTTGCACCGGGATTGCGTTAGTGGTGTGGCTCAGCTCATTACCTGGCGCCATATACAGCATGCGTGGCTGGAAATTAACCAGATCGGCCTCGCTGTAGTGGGCATAGGCGCAGATGATTACCCGGTCGCCAACCTTGGCTTTATGGGCGGCGGCGCCATTCACCGAGATCATCCGCGAGCCAGCTTCACCACGAATCGCATAGGTGGTGAAGCGTTCGCCGTTGTCGACGTTGTAGATCTGGATCTGTTCGTACTCGCGGATGCCCGACAGATCCAGCCAGTCGCCGTCGATGGCGCAGGAGCCTTCGTAATCGAGCACCGCGTGGGTGACTTCGGCGCGGTGCAGTTTGGCCTTGAGCATGATGGCGTGCATGGTGATCTCCTCAGAACCTGTTGAATGTCGACTGCGGGCTACGCGCGCGGTACTGGGTTAAAAATGGCTGATCTTCGCCAGGGTGACCCTTGACTGGCTCTGCTTGGCAGCCCCAGCGGCGGGCGAGTTTGCCCGAACCGCGCAAGGGGAGCAAGAGGCTGGGCGCCGGGCTCAGGCCGTTGGCTGGCGCTCAAACGCCAGGTTGTCGATCAACCGGGTCGTGCCGATAAAGGCTGCCGCCAGAATCACCAGATGCTGATCGGTCGGGCTGGCCGGTTTGAGGCTGTTGGCCTCGCGAATCTCTAGATAGTCGGGGCGAAAACCGGCTTTCTGCAAGGTGGCTAAGCCCTGGGTGAGCAGTGCCTGGAAGTCGTTGTTGCCGGCCTGAATGGCTGCCGCCAGCTCACTCAGGGTTCGATAGATCGCCGGCGCAACGCTGCGCTGCTGCGCGTCGAGATAGCCGTTGCGGGAGGACAGCGCCAGGCCGTCAGCGGCACGGACGGTGGGCTCGCCAATAATCTGAATGGGCATGTTCAGGTCGCTGACCAGGCTGCGAATCACGGCCAGCTGCTGGAAATCTTTTTGACCAAATACAGCCAGGTCCGGCTGCACCATGTTGAACAGCTTGCAGACCACCGTCGCCACACCTTCAAAGTGCCCGGGGCGGCTGGCGCCGCACAGGCCGTCGGAGAGGCCCGGCACGCTGACGCGGGTTTGCCCGCCCATGCCATGCGGATACATTTCCTCGACCGTGGGGGCAAACAGCAGGTTGCAGCCAGCTTGCAGCAGCCGCTCTTTATCGGCTTCCAGGGTGCGCGGGTAGCTGGCCAGGTCTTCTTTGGGGCCGAACTGCAGCGGGTTGACGAAAATGCTGGCGACCACGAAATCAACCCGCTGGCTGGCTTTTTCCACCAGTGCGGCGTGACCTTCATGCAGGTTGCCCATGGTCGGTACGAAACCAATGCGCTTGTCTTCACCGCGCGCGTGGGCCACCGCGGCGCGCAATTCGCGCACCGTTCTAACTATGTTCATGGACGCATTCCGTGGTCATGCAGACAATTCGGGTTCATGCCGAGAAGCAGTGTTCGGCGGCGGGAAAACTAACGCTTTTGACGGCTTGTACGTAGGCACTCAGCGCGGCGGCGATGGAGTCTTGGCCAGTCATAAAGTTCTTCACAAACTTGGGGCTGCGACCGCTCAGGGCTAAACCGAGCATGTCGTGCAGCACCAGTACCTGGCCGTCGGTGGCGGCGCCTGCGCCAATGCCAATCACCGGGATTTTTACCGCTTGGCTGATTTCGGCCGCCAAGCTGCTGGGCACGCATTCCAGCAACAACATCGCGGCGCCAGCTTGCTCCAGCGCGATGGCGTCGGCGCGCATTTGCCGGGCCTGAGCTTCTTGCCGGCCTTGCACCTTGTAGCCGCCGAGGATGTTCACCGCTTGTGGGGTAAGCCCCAAATGCGCGCAGGTCGGAATGCCGCGTTCGGCCAGCAGCCGTATGGGTTCGGCCAGCCAGCCGGCGCCTTCGAGTTTGACCATGTGCGCGCCGGCCTGCATTAGCAGGGCGCAGTTATGCAGGCATTGCTCGGTGGTGGCGTAGGCCATAAAGGGCAGATCGACCAGAATCAGCGCGCCCTGATTGCCGCGTTTCACCGCGGCGACATGGTAGGCCATATCGGTAACGGTCACCGGCAAGGTGCTGTCATGGCCCTGCAGGACCATGCCAAGCGAGTCGCCCACCAGCAGCACTTCAACGCCCGCCTGGCTGGCGGCGTGGGCAAAGGTGGCGTCATAGCAGGTCAGCATGGCGATTTTCTCACCGCTCTGCTTGAGGCTTTGCAGGGTGGTCAGGGTAACGTCAGACATGGAAAGCGTCCTCTTCTGCTGCAGGCGCAGGGCAACGGGACGCCTATAGTCCTGATGGCGCGCCGGGAAGTCAATTGCAGGTGTTACCGGGTTGTTACTGGCGTTACCGTGCGTGGGGTAAATCCAGGGTGGCACTGTCGCTCAGTTTCTCCAAGCCGACGAAGGGGCAGGCGGCGAGCAAGTCATCCAGTTGGCGACCGTCGGGCAGGCGCAATTGGCCGGCAATTTCGGCCAGCGGATAGAGCACAAAGGCGCGCGCCTGCAGGTGGTAATGGGGCACGCGCAGACGCGGTTCATCCAGCAGACGTTGGCCAAACAGCAGGATATCCAGGTCCAGGGTGCGCGGCCCCCAGCGTTCGGCTTTGCGCGCGCGGCCCTGATTCAGTTCGATCTGTTGCAGGGCGTCGAGCAGTGTCAGGGGCTCCAGCGCGCAATCCAGCAAGGCCACGGCATTGACGTAACGTGGCTGATCGGCGGGGCCGAGTGGGTCGCTGGTATAAAACGAGGAGACGGCGCTCAGTTGCGTGTGCGGCAGCTGGGCGAGGGCTAGCAGCGCCTCGCGCAGTTGCTCAAGTGGCTCGGCCAGGTTACTGCCCAGGCCGATATAAACCGCCTCAGTCATTCGTTGGCGATGCGTCGGCGCCTGGCCCGCGGCGTTTGCGACTACCGCTGCGGCGTTTTTTTCGCGCCGGCGCCGCGCCGTCTTCCGGCTTGGCGACCAGGTTGCGGATCATGTTGCGCCGCTCGCTGTCGTTGACTTCTTGGTAGTCGGTCCACCAGTCGCCCAGGCCGCCGGTCTGTTCGCCGGCGTCTTCGCGCAGCAGGAGGAAATCGTAGCCGGCACGGAAACGGGGGTTCTCCAGCAGCAAATCGGCGCGCTTGCCTTGGCGGCGCGGCAGGCGTTCTTGCATGTCCCAGATTTCGCGAATCGGAATGCTGAAGCGCTTGGGGATGGCAATCCGTTGGCACTGTTCGGCAATCAGCTGGTGTGCCGCTTCGTGCATGGCCGGGATCGGTGGCATGCCGCCGTTCTGTAGTTCAATGACGCGCGCCGGTAACGCTGGCCAGAGCATGGCGGCAAACAGAAACGCCGGGGTCACGGTTTTGCCTTGCTGAATGCGTGCGTCGGTGCTGGCCAGTGCCAGGCGAATCAGTTCGCCGGCGTAACCCGGATCGCGCTTGAGGGCGCGGGCCGTGGCGGGGAACAGCGGGGCCAGCAATTCATGTTCGACCAGTAGCTCGAAGGTGCGCTCGGCCTGACCGGCCAGCAGCAACTTGAGCACTTCGTCAAACAGGCGGGCCGAGGGGATTTCGCGCAACAGGGGCGCCAGCAGTGCAATGGGGGCGGCGCTGTGCGGTTCGATGTCGAAATCGAGTTTGGCCGCAAAACGCACGGCGCGCAGCATCCGCACCGGGTCTTCTTTATAGCGTTGCTGCGGGTCGCCAATCAGCCGTACCAGGCGATTTTGAATGTCGTGTACGCCGTTGGCGTAGTCGAGGATGCGCTCGCAACTGGCGTCCAGATACAGGGCATTAATGGTGAAGTCGCGGCGCTGGGCATCGTCTTCCAGTGTGCCGTAAACGTTGTCGCGCAGAATCCGGCCGCTTTCATGGTGCGACGACTGGTTGCTGTCGTGGTCGTCATCGTCATCGCAGATGGCGTGGTTGGCGCGGAAGGTCGCCACTTCGATGATTTCGCGGCCAAAGTGCACATGCACCAGCTTGAACCGGCGACCAATCACCCGGGCGTTGCGAAACTCGGCGCGCACCTGCTCTGGGGTGGCGCTTGTAGCCACGTCAAAATCTTTGGGATTTATATTGAGCAGCAGGTCGCGTACGCAACCACCGACCAGGTAAGCCTGGTAACCAGCCTGTTGCAGGCGATCGACCACACTGACCGCGTAGCGGCTCAGGTCGGCACGCCGCAAGGGATGCTGGTTATTATTCAGCACGATCGGGCTGCTGCGCTTAAGGGGCTTACGGCGCAAGGGCGAGCGGAGTTTTTGCAAGAACTTCTTCAGCATGGGCGTCACTGTTTGACGGGGCGATTTTGACAGGATAGCGGCCAAAATCAGCAATGGCCCCAGGATAGGCGCCGATTCTAGCATTGGCTGGGGGAGATGGTGTAGCAAGCGTGCTTAGCGGGCGAAGCTACTGGGGGAGCCGAGGCTCCCCCACAAGTAGATGCGTGCTGTGTTTTTATTATTATGACGGGCTTGTTGTTTTTGTTGGTTGCCCGGTTTCCCGCGCTCCTCGCGCTGGGAAAACTCCTAAGTCAGGAGTGAAAAGAAACGGATTACTTTGGATGCTGACCTTGCCATGCTCGCCGATGCCATTAAACATCTAACGTTCAACCAGTTCAGGCGCTGCCTTGGGCAGTTTTATTGTTCTCAGCCTGGTTGTGGGGCGAACCCCGCAAGTACTTATTTCGTCAACCCGTTGTTCCAAAAGAATCAGTTTGCTGCGCCTGCGCACTCTTGTTGTTATTTTGCTGCAGTCGATACGTCTTGTTTTTATTATGGTTTTTGCTGGTTTTTATTATTGTTGTACAAGAGATATAGCAGAACCCGTGCCAGCTTTTTAAATGCCTTTAAATTCAATGAGTTATGTTTTTTGCTGCTGGTCCGCAGGCATAAAAAAGCCGGGGCCTTGTTACTCTAGGCCCCGGCTTTTGTTACTGAGTGTGAATTGGGTAACGTCAGTGTTGAACTATGCCGCACGCTTTCGGTCGGCGGGGGGTTAAGGATTGCTGACTGCGCCGGCTTTGCGCCGTGGAATCCCCAAGCGTTGGCGGCGCTCCCAGAGGCATTTACGGCTGATACCGAGTTTGCGTGCCAGCTCGGTTTCGGTCATGTGGTCCTGATGCTCAAGCACGAAATGCTGGAAATAGTCTTCCAGGGATAAGTCTTCAGTCGGCTCGTTACTGGTGCTGGCGGCGCTTTGCTGGGGCAGCATGCCGATGAAGTCATCATCTTCCAGATCATCCAGCTCGATATCGATACCGAGCAACTCGACCGAGATTTCCGTGCCTTCACAAAGGATTACCGCCCGTTCAATGGCGTTTTCCAGCTCGCGTACGTTGCCTGGCCAGGTGTAGTGGCGGATGGCTTGTTCGGCCTCGTAACTGAAATGCAGGTCGGTGCGGCCCATTTTGGCGCTTTGACGGGCGAGAAAGACGTCGGCAATTTCACTGACATCACTGCCGCGTTCGCGCAGCGACGGCAGTTTCAGGGCGATCACGTGCAGGCGGTAATACAGGTCTTCGCGAAATTGGCCGATTTTGGCCAGGGTTTTCAGGTCCCGGTGGGTGGCGGCGATCAGGCGCACATCGACCTTTTGCGACTGCACCGAGCCAACCCGGCGGATTTCACCTTCTTGCAGTACGCGCAACAAGCGTGCCTGGGCTTCCAGGGGCAGTTCACCGATCTCATCGAGAAACAGACTGCCGCCATCGGCGGCTTCGACCAATCCGGCACGGCCCGCATTGGCGCCGGTAAAGGCGCCTTTCTCATGGCCGAACAACTCTGACTCGATCAAGGACTCTGGAATGGCCGCGCAGTTGACCGAGATCATCGGCGCTTTGGCGCGGCGCGACAGGTTGTGCAGTGCGCGGGCCACCAGCTCTTTGCCGGTGCCGGATTCACCTTGGATCAGCACCGTTGAGTCGGTTGGCGCGACCCGGCGAATCTTGTTGTAGAGGTCCTGCATCGGTGCGCAGGAGCCGATGATGCCGATCTCGCTGTCGACATTGGCGGCGCCTTTGTCGCTGCTGGCGCGGCCACTGTTGCTGGCGGCGCTGCGTTCGATGGGAGCGCTTTTACTGTCTTGGCGGTCGCGCAGAATGCGCGCCACGGTTTGCAGCATTTCGTCGTGGTCGAAGGGTTTGGCGATGTAGTCGATCGCGCCCATCTTCATCGAGTCGACGGCCGAGCGCAGGCTGGCATAGCTGGTCATGATCAGCACCGGCGCGCCTTGCGCCAGTTTGATCATTTCGGTGCCCGGCGCACCTGGCAAGCGCAGATCGCTGACGATCAAGTCAAAGCTGGCGATGCTGAAACGCTCTTGCGCCTCTTGCACCGAGCCGGCTTCGCTGACCTGATATTGATTGCGCTCAAACAGGCGACGCAGCGCTGAGCGGATGATGGTTTCGTCTTCGACGATGAGAATGTGCGGCATCAATTAAAGCTCTCTCGACGGTCTGAGGTGGCGGCGGATGGCGCATCTATATGCCTGGGCAGCGTTACCCGAAAGCGAGTGCCTCGCTGGCGCTCGGAGTCGGCTGGGCTGTCAATGGTGATCTGCCCATAATGCTCTTCCACGATCGAATAGACCAGTGCAAGGCCGAGGCCGGTGCCTTGGCCTGGATCTTTGGTGGTGAAAAACGGCTCGAACAGGCGGTCGATGATGGCTTTGGGAATACCGCTGCCTTCATCTTCGACCAGCAGTTCGACAGTCTCGGTGGACGCCTCGGTTTTAACCCGAATGGCGCCGCCGGCCGTGGAGGCGTCGCGGGCATTGGAGAGCAGGTTAATCAGCACTTGCGCGAGGCGTTGTGGATCGCCGCTGACCAAGTGTTGCGGATCGCAGAGGTTGAAAAACTGCACCTCGACGCTGTCCCGATTGAGCGACAGCAAGCTGATGGCTTCCTGGGCGACGTCCGCCAGGCAGACCACTTCCTCGTTGTGCTGGTGATTGCCGGCGTGGGCAAAACTCATCAGCGACTGGACGATGCGCGACACCCGTTTGGTTTGCTGCAAGATTTGCGTACTGATCTCGCCGAGTTCGGCGTCATCTTCGCGCTCGTAGCGCAGGTTTTGCGCCAGGCAGGCAATCCCGGTGATGGGGTTGCCAATCTCGTGGGCAACCCCGGCTGCCAGGCGCCCAATCGAGGCCAGGCGTTCCGAGTGGGCCAGCTTATCTTCCAGTAATTGGGTGTCGGTGAGGTCTTCGAGCAAGATCACCAGGCCGGTATTGCCCGGCGAGAGTGGCTCGCTGATCGCCGCTTTACGCAGGTTAAGCCAACGCACCTGGCCGTCGAGCATGATGCGCTGTTTATGCAAGTGTTCCACCGGCAACTGCACGAAGCACTCCAGCAAGCTTTTCCAGGGCTCATCCAGGGTGCTCAGGCGCGAGCCAATCACTTGCTGGGCGGAGATTTGCGTCAGGTCTTCCAGGGCCAGGTTCCACATCAGGATTTCCTGATCCTTGGCCAGCGAGCAAACGCCCATGGGCAGCTCTTGCAGGGTTTGCCGGTGATAGCGGCGCAGGGTGTCGAGTTCGGCGGCCAGGCCGGTGAGGCGCGAGCGATAGTCTTCCAGGCGGCTCTCGATAAAGTGAATGTCTTCGCTGACGTAGCTTTCATTGCCGGATTTATAGGGCAGAAAGGTCTCGACCATTTCGGTCGCCACGCCGGGGCCCATCAGCCCGGAAAGGTTCGCCTCGAGGCGGTCACGCAGGCGGCGCAGGGCGTAGGGGCGGTGCTCATCGAAGGGCAGTTGCAGGTCGCGCAACGCTTGTTCGACTTCTTTTTGCGCGGCCATCGCCCCCAGGGGCTTGGCCAGTTGGTTGGCGAAATCCTGCGGTGAGTGCACCAGCAGTTCGCGCCTTTGTGGTCGCGACACATTGTCGACGGCGCAGGCTTCGGCGGCGCTGCATTCTTCGCTGCTGGCTTCGGTAAATAGCGACACCAGGGTGAGGGCGAGGATATTGACTGCCAGCGAGGCGATGGCGGCCAAGTGCCAATTGCTGTCGCTGAGCACGTAAGTCACGTCGAGTAACGGCAGGCGAATTTCTTGCAGATTGAGCAGCAACGGCAGCAAGGTGCTGAACAGCCAGACGGCGATGCCGGCCAGCAAGCCGGCAATAAAACCGCGCCGATTGGCGGCCGGCCAATACAGCACCGCCAGCACCCCGGGCAGAAACTGCAGGGTGGCGACGAAGGAGGCGATGCCCAGGTTGGACAGGTCTTGCTCGGCGCCCAGCAGCAAATAAAAGCCGTAGGCGGCCATGATGATGGTGGCAATCAGCGCCCGCCGGGTCCACTTCAGCCAGCGGTAGATATCACCTTCGGCCGGCGGCTGATACAGCGGTAGCACCAGGTGGTTGAGGACCATGCCGGAGAGCGCCAGAGTCATCACGATGATCAAGCCGCTGGCGGCCGAGAGCCCGCCGATGTAGGCGATCAGGGCCAGCAGCTCACTGTTGACGGCAATTCCCAGGCCGAGGGCGAAGTATTCTGGATTGGTCGGCGTGCCGAGCTTGAGGCCTGCCCAGAGAATCGGCGGCACGGCCAGGCTGATCAGCAGCAAAAACAGCGGGAAGCCCCAGCTGGCGGTGACCATGGCCCGCGGGTTGAGGTTCTCGCTAAAGGCCATGTGGTACATGTGCGGCATGACGATGGCGGAGGCGAAGAACATCAGCAACAGGGTGCGCCAAGGGCCTTCTTCCAGCGGGGTGCGCAGGGTCTCCAGGGCTTCGTGGTTTTGCCTGAGCCAGTTGCTCAGTTCGCCGAAACTGCCAAACACGCCGTAGACCGCATACAGGCCAATGCATGCCATGGCGACCAGCTTGACCAGCGACTCGAAGGCAATCGCAATCACCAGGCCCTGATGTTTGCCGCGCGCCGCCACATGGCGCGAGCCAAACAAAATGGTGAACAGAATGATCAGCCCACAAAAGCTCAAAGCCACGCGGTTTTGTACCGGCTCGTGGGTGAGGATGCCGATGGAGTCGGTGACCGCTTGAATCTGCAGCGCCAGCAGCGGTAACACCCCGATCAACATGAAAATGGTGGTCAGGGTGCCGGCCCAGGTGCTGCGAAAGCGGAAGGCAAACAGGTCGGCCAGCGAGGCCAGTTGATAGGTGCGGGTGATGCGTAAAATCGGATAGAGCAGCACCGGTGCCAGCAAAAAGGCCGCCGAGATCCCCAGGTAAATGGCTAAGAACCCATAGCCATACTGGTAGGCCAAACCGACGGTGCCATAGAAGGCCCAGGCGCTGGCATACACACCCAGCGACAGGGTGTAGGTCAGTGGATGGCGAATCACCCAGCGGGCGATCCAGCCACGCTCGGTGATCCAGGCCACGCCAAACAGTATTAATAGATAGCCGGCGCTGATCAGAATCAGCTGGCTGAGGTTAAAGCTCGTCAGCATCACGTTGGCTCTGGAGGATAAAGGTCACCACGATCAGGATCAGCCACAACAGGTAGGGGCGATACCAATCACCATTGGCGTCGATCCACCAATCCATAATGGCTGGGGAGAAGAGATAAATTCCCACCACCAGGAGCAGGACCAGTCGGTAGATGTACATGGGCAGTCTCGGGTTAAAGATCGGCCCATGGTAGCGGATCGCTACCGGCATAAGCCATTGGCGGGGAATGGGAAGTAGCGAGTGAGGCGCGGGTCGGCCGGCTGTGACCATCGGCTGCGCTTACAGCAGTTGCGCTTCCGGCAGGCTGAGCGCGTGCGGGATTTGCTCGGGCTGCCAGTGCTGGGCGGCCCACTGCAGGATGGCGTTGGGACTGAGCTCCAGTAACTCCGCCGGTGCCGCTTGGCCGAGTGTGCGCAAGGCGCGCAGCAGCAAGGGCCGCGCGTGCGCAATCGGCAACGGCGGGGCGCGGTAGGACTTGCCGAGTTTGTGGCCATCCGGCTGGGTAATCAGTGGCACATGCAGGTAGCTCGGTGCCGGCACCCCGAGCAGCTCTTGCAGGTAGAGCTGGCGCGGGGTGGAGTCGAGCAGGTCGGCGCCGCGGACTATGGCGTTGATGCCTTGCGCGGCGTCGTCAATCACCACCGCCAGTTGATAGGCATACAGGCCATCGCGGCGGCGGATGACAAAGTCGCCCACCTCACGGCCCAGGTGCTGGGCAAAGGGGCCTTGCACGCGGTCAGTAAACTGATAGGTCAGCTCGGGCACACGCAGGCGAATCGCCGCGTCTGTCCAGGGGTGGCCGGCATTGCGGCACAGGCCTGGGTAAATGCCCTGATAGGGTTCCAGCTGTTTGCGCGAGCAGGTGCAGGCGTAGGCCAGGCCCTGGCTGAGCCAGCGTTGCAGCACCTCGGCGTAGGCGGCGTGGCGCTCGCTTTGGCGCATGACAGGGCCATCCCATTCAAAACCGTAACTTTCCAGGGTGGTCAGAATCGCCGCCTGGGCACCCGGTACTTCGCGGGGTGGGTCGAGGTCTTCGATGCGCAGCAGCCAACGGCCGCCGACCGCGCGGGCATCCAGGTAGGAGGCGAGCGCCGCCACCAAGGAGCCAAAGTGCAGATAACCGCTGGGGGTTGGGGCGAAGCGACCAATATAGGCTGGCGGATTCATGTCATGGCAGGCTCTGAATGAGCGCGGCGAAGCGAGCGATAAAGAAAGCAGCTTGGGGAGGATTAAATCAGGTGCTACAGCCCAGAAACAACACGGGGCGCCGAAGCGCCCCGTACTGGGATCAGGAACCGATCTGTTTTTCGCGGATTTCCGCCAGGGTTTTGCAATCGATGCAAAGGGTGGCGGTCGGCCGTGCTTCGAGTCGGCGGATGCCGATTTCGACGCCGCACGAGTCGCACCAACCGTAGTCGTTGCTCTCGATCAGCTGCAGGGTTTCGTCGATTTTCTTGATTAGCTTGCGCTCGCGATCACGGGCACGCAGCTCCAGGCTGAACTCTTCTTCCTGGCTGGCACGGTCGGAGGGGTCGGCGAAGTTAGCCGCTTCATCCTGCATGTGGTGCACGGTGCGATCAACTTCCTGCATCAGCTCGAGTTTCCAAGCTTGCAGAATGCCGCTGAAGTGCGCGCGCATTGGCGTGCTCATGTACTCGTCGCCCTTAACTTCTTTATAGGGAACGAAGCCACGGTTCAGTGGACTGCTGGTTTTAGCCGGGGCTTTCGCTTTAGCTTTGGTTGGTGCTTTTGCTGGTGCTTTGGTGGGCATGGCAGACCGCCTCTCACTATCTCTAATCCACTGCGCAGTAACGCTATCCTTTGCCAGTTCAACTGGCCCTGCGGCTGCAAGCGGGCGAACTTACCAGAACACTCCGGCCTACGCCACTCCCGGTTGTCGCGCTTGCTACTGTTGTTGGCAATGGTTGAGTAGAATTGCGGCCTTTATTTGCCCGAGGAAGGCCCATGGCCCCGCTCTACAGTGCGCGTAGCCGCGCCATCGAACCTTTCCATGTTATGGCACTTCTGGCCCGCGCCAATCAATTACAGGCAGACGGTCATGATGTGATCCATCTGGAGATCGGCGAGCCGGACTTCAGTACCGCCGCGCCTATCGTTGCCGCCGGCCAAGCAGCGCTAGCCAACGGGCAGACCCGTTACACCGCCGCCCGTGGTTTGCCGCAACTGCGTGAAGCCATCAGCGGCTTCTATGCCCAGCGCTATGGCGTCAACATCGACCCACAACGGATTTTGATCACCCCAGGCGGCTCCGGTGCCTTGCTGTTGGCCACCAGTTTACTGGTCGATCCGGGCAAGCACTGGCTGTTGGCCGATCCGGGTTACCCGTGCAATCGACACTTTTTGCGCCTGGTCGAGGGCGCCGCGCAGCTGGTCCCGGTCGGTCCCGAGGTGCGTTACCAGTTGACCCCCGAATTGGTGGCGCGGTATTGGGATCAGGACAGCGTCGGCGCCCTGGTCGCCTCGCCGGCCAACCCGACCGGCACCTTGCTCAGCCGTGAGCAGCTGGCCGGCTTGTCCCAGGCACTGCATCAGCGCGGCGGACATCTGGTGGTGGATGAGATTTACCACGGCTTGACCTACGGGGTGGACGCCGCCAGCGTGCTGGAAGTGGATAACGACGCCTTCGTACTCAACAGCTTCTCCAAGTACTTCGGCATGACCGGCTGGCGACTCGGCTGGCTGGTGGCACCCGAGGCTGCGGTGCTGGAACTGGAGAAACTGGCGCAGAACCTTTATATCAGCGCTTCGACCATCGCCCAGCACGCGGCGCTGGCCTGTTTCGAGCCAGCCACCCTGGATATTCTCGAGCAACGCCGGCATGAATTTCAGCGCCGCCGCGACTTTCTATTGCCGGCATTGCGCGAGCTGGGTTTCGGCATTGCGGTAGAGCCCGAGGGCGCCTTCTATCTATATGCCGACATCAGTGCCTTCGGCGGCGATGCCTTTGCCTTCTGCCGGCACTTTCTGGAAACCGAGCATGTGGCGTTTACTCCGGGCCTTGACTTTGGCCGTTATCAGGCCAGCCAGCATGTGCGCTTCGCCTACACCCAGAGCCTGCCGCGCCTGCAGCAGGCGGTTGAGCGCATCGCCCGTGGCCTGAACAGCTGGCGGCCCCATGCAGTTTGAGCCGCCGCTGGAGCAGGGCCGTCTGCTCAAGCGCTATAAGCGTTTTCTCGCCGATATCGAAACCGCCAGTGGCGAGTTGTTGACCATTCATTGCCCGAACACCGGCTCGATGTTCAATTGCATGCAGGAGGGCGGGGCGGTCTGGTTCAGTCGCAGCAATGACCCCAAGCGCAAACTGCCCGGCACCTGGGAGCTCAGCGAAACCCCGCAAGGACGGTTGGCCTGCGTGAATACCGGGCGGGCCAATGCCCTGGTCGAAGAAGCGCTGCGCGCCGGGGTGATCACCGAGCTGGCCGGCTTCATTGGGCTGCGCCGTGAAGTGCCCTATGGCGAGGAGCGCAGCCGGATCGATTTTCGCCTCGACTACCCAAGCGGCCCGGCCTTTGTCGAGGTGAAAAGCGTCACCCTGGGCTTTGCCGATTCGAACGTGGCGGCCTTCCCAGATGCGCGCACGGAGCGCGGTGCCAAGCACCTGCGCGAGCTGACGGCGCTGGCCCGCAACGGCGTGCGGGCGGTGCAGCTGTATTGCGTGAACCTCTCGGGTATCGAGGCGGTGCGCCCGGCGGCGGAGATTGATCCGCGTTATGCCGCGACGTTGCGCGAGGCGCTGGCGGCGGGCGTGGAAGTGTTGGCTTATGGCGTCGAGATCAGCCCGCAAGGGATTCGCGTAGTGCGCAAGTTGCAAGTGCAGCTGTAAGGCGCTGCCGCATGAGCGGCAGCCCGTCATTTAATAGCCCGTTACACCCTGAGCCAAATCCCCTCGGCATCTTCCCGGCAAGCTAGGGCTTTCAGCGATTGCCCGGCACAAGGCCCGGCCACGCATTCGCCGGACTCGATCAGAAACAGCGCGCCGTGGGTGGCGCACTGGATCAGGCTGTGGCTGTGGTCGAGAAACTGGTCCGGCTGCCACTCCAGCGGCACGCCACGATGGGGGCAGCGGTTTTGGTAGGCGTACACTCGGCCGTCGCGGCGCACGGCCAGCAACTTGGTATCAGCCAGGCTGAAGCCACGGCTCTGGCCTTCGGCCAGCAGGGCGCTGGCGCATAAAAACTGCATACATACCTCCGTTTTGGCCGGAGATTATCCCCGCTCGTCGGGCGCGGCGAAACCGCCCATGTAGCTATTCGTTCGCCTGCGCCACCCAGCACGCTGGCGCCGCTGAACTGGCGCGGCTCGCGGTGGCCTTATATCCTGCGGCGCTACCGCTCACCGCTGAAGTGAATCAATGAACCCTAGAGTTACTGCCCGTGCATTATTGTTCGGCTTGAGTGGACTGCTGCTGTTGGCGCTGTGGCTATCGCTGGCGCTGGGACCGGTCAGCTTGCCGCTGCTGGACAGTGTGCGGGCCTTGCTGCGTCTGCTTGGCGTGCCGTTGGCGGCGCCGGAGCAGGCCGTGTTAATCATTGGTCAGATCCGTTTGCCGCGCAGCTTGCTCGGGTTGACGGTGGGTGCGGTGCTGGCGCTGACCGGCGTGGCGATGCAGGGTTTGTTTCGCAATCCACTGGCCGACCCTGGGCTGATCGGTGTGTCCAGCGGCGCGGCCTTGGGCGCGGCGTTGGCGATAGTCGGCGGTACGCTGCTGGGCGGTCTGCCGGCGGTGGTTGCACCTTATTTATTATCGGGCAGCGCTTTTGCCGGTGGTTTGCTGGTGACGGCCTTGGTCTATCGGCTGGGCCGGCGCAATGGCCAAACCAGTGTGGCGACCATGTTGCTGGCCGGCATCGCCCTGACCGCCTTGGCCGGTGCGGCTATTGGTTTGCTCACTTACCTGGCCGATGACGCTACTCTGCGCACCCTGACGTTTTGGAACCTGGGCAGTCTCAATGGCGCCAGCTATGCGCGCTTGTGGCCGTTGCTGCTGGTCACGGTGGTCGTGGCGCTGTGGTTGCCGCGTCGGGCGCGGGCGCTGAATGCTTTGCTGTTGGGGGAGTCGGAGGCCCGTCATCTGGGCTTTGCGGTGGAACGTCTGAAAGCCGAATTGATCTTCTGCACCGCGCTGGGGGTCGGCGCTGCGGTGGCCGCGGCCGGCATGATTGGTTTCGTCGGTTTGCTGGTGCCGCATCTGGTGCGGCTGCTGGTCGGCCCGGATCACCGTCTGTTGCTGCCGGCCTCGGCGCTGGCCGGTGGCGCGCTGTTGTTGTTCGCCGATCTGCTGGCGCGTTTGTTGTTGGCGCCGGCCGAGCTGCCCTTGGGGATAGTCACGGCGCTGCTGGGGGCACCGGTGTTTTTGTATTTGTTGCTGCGAGGACGAGCCTGATGCTGCGCGCAGAAAACCTGGCGGTGCGCCGCGCCGGCCGCACTGTGCTGGCGGGTATTGATTTGGAGCTGCGTGGCGGCGAAGTGCTGGGCGTACTTGGCCCCAATGGCGCCGGCAAGAGCACCTTGCTCGGCGCCTTATGTGGTGATTTGCCGGCGGCCAGCGGTCAGGTCTGGCTCGATCAGCAACCCTTGACGGCGTGGCCGGGCCAGCAGCGGGCGCAGCGCTTGGCGGTGTTGCTGCAGAGTTCCAGCTTGGATTTCGCCTTCAGCGTCGAGGCGGTGGTCGGCATGGGCCGGTTGCCCCATGCCACTGGCTTGTCGATTGATGCGCAGATTGTCGAGCAAGCCCTGCAGGCCGCCGATGCCCAGCACCTGAGTGGGCGTAATTATTTGGCCTTGTCTGGCGGTGAGCGCCAACGGGTGCATCTGGCGCGGGTGCTGGCGCAGTTGTGGCCGGGCGGGGCAGGGCAGACCTTGCTGCTGGATGAGCCGACTTCGATGCTTGATCCCTTGCATCAGCACAGTACCTTGCAGGCGCTGCGCGATTTCGCCGGGCGCGGCGCGGCGGTGCTGGTGATAGTGCATGACCTTAATCTGGCGGCGCGTTATTGCGACCGTCTGTTGTTGCTGGTCAACGGCCGGCCACAGGTGCTGGGGTCGCCTGACGAGGTGCTGCAGCCGGACAACCTCAAATTGGTCTTCGGCCTGGACGTGTTGGTGCAGCGCCATCCCGAACGTGACCATCCACTGATAGTGATTCGTTAAGGGCCTTGTATGCGTTTGCTGCTGTGTTGTTGTTTGCTGTTGTTGAGCGCCTGCCAAACGGCGCGGCCCTTGCCGCCGCTTCCGGCCTGGCAAAGCCCGCAGGGACGCGAGCATGCCGATCTTGGGCTGATTCGCGACCTGCGCAGTGGCGCCAGCCTGACCCCGGCGCAATTGGTCGAGCAACTGGCGGCGGCGCCACGGGTATTGGTCGGCGAGCAGCATGACAATCCCGATCACCACCGCTTACAGCTGTGGCTGTTGCAGGCCCTGGCCACACAACGGCCGCAAGGCAGCCTGTTGCTGGAGATGCTCACCCCCGATCAGCAAGACCGGGTGATTGCGGCTCATGCCGCGACCCTGGATGGGCAAGCGCCGGCTGATCTGCCGGCGGCCCTGGCCTGGCAGAATAATTGGGACTGGGCGCTATATGGGCCGATTGTCCGCTATGCGCTGGAGCAGCCTTATCCGTTGCAGGCGGCCAATCTCAATCGCGGCGAAGTCATGCAGATCTATGCTGCGCGACCCGAATTGCAGGGCCGGCTGTCGACGACGGCAGCAGTGCGCGAAACTTTGCTGGCCGATATTCGCGAGTCGCATTGCGGTTTGCTACCCGAGACACAAATGCCAGCGATGCTGGCGGTGCAGCAACAGCGTGATCGACGCATGGCTGAGCGGCTGCAAGCGGCGCTAAGCCCGGCGTTGTTGTTGGCGGGCGGGTTCCATGTGAAGCGCGATCTTGGGGTGCCTTTGCACCTGGTCGATCAGGGCGTCGACACCGGCACTCTGGTGTTGCAACTGGCCGAGGTGGATAAGCCGGTGAGTGCCGCCAGCGCCGACTTTGTCTGGTACAGCGCCGCACTGCCTGAGCAAGATCACTGCGCCAGCTTGCGTCGCCCGGCGCCAGCTCAGTAAACCCCATGAGTCAGCGGGGCGAATGCCCGCTGCAGTCGCTCTTTATTCGTTGACTCGAGTCGCCGCTTTTGGAGCGGCTTTAGCCGCGATTGGGCGGCAGTCGTTGTTCAAATCCCAAGCCTTGGCCGCTGTCCACGCCGTTTCGCGGCCAAGGCGCTCCAAATATCCTGTGCTCGCTGAGCCTGCCGTTGTGCGTTGAACTGCGGGACTTGGCTTTATTGCAGGCAAAAAAAGACCCGGGTGTGAGCCGGGTCAAAACCGTGTTTAGCCTGATGAGGAGATAACCTGAAAAGTCCGACCTGGTCCTTCAGCTTACCGGCTGATCTCGCGATCAACTGGCGCAATAATAACAATTCTCATTCGCAAGTCAACGATTTTTCCTTGGCCTTTTATTTTTGTTGGGGGGCAAAGCAAACGACCCGGCGCTGGGCCGGGTCGTAGGTGTTTTAGCCTGACGCTGAAGGGGTTATTCGGCGGCCGGTAGCCGCAGCTGGGTAACTTCTTTGTTCAGCAGGTCGATGCGCCGCGCCATGCTCTCGATCAGGCTGTGGGCAATCCGCGGATTACTCTGCATCAGGCTGAGGAATTGCTCCTTGGGGATGATCATCACGGTGCAGGGCTCGCTGGCGATGACCGTGGCGCTACGCTTCTCGCGGGTAAATACCGCCATGGCGCCGAATATTTCATCCTTTTGCACATCGCCGACCTTGTGGCCGTCGACATAGGCTTCGGCGTGGCCTTCGATGATGACAAACACGTGTTCGGCTTCGTCGCCTTGATGGATCAACTCTTCGCCAGCCGCAAAGCTTTGAAAGCCGGTGGCGGGGCGCATTTCCGGTTGCTTGAGCCGCGACAGGGCATCCGACAGCAAGGCCGTGTGGCCAAGCAGGTATTGCACGAACATTTCCTGGCGCTGCTCATCGGCATAAATATGTTGGAACACCGCCGAGCGCGAGTAGGGAACCAGGCTGATGGGTTCTTCGCTGCTATAGATGCAGCTTGGCAGCTCAATGCCTTGACGCAGGCCGACCAAGTCGCCTTCTTGCAGGTAAAACAGCGGCCGACCATCAATCAGTGCATGCAGCAGGCCATTTTCAATCACAAACAGCTGGTTGGGTGGCAACAGCGGGCCAAGATCTTCGACCTTGTCAAAGCTCAACACCGGCCCTGTTGGCGCAAGGCCTTCCAGCAGCTGGGTGGGGAGGCTTTGCAGTCGGCTGATCAGCTGATCGGCATAAGCCGGTTGCTCACCGAGTAGATACATGCGAGAAATTCCTTGGGCGGTCTGGGCTGGCAAAATGCACGAGCGTTTTAACAACACTAGGCTTTGGCCACTATTACGACAAATATTGTGCGCGGAGGCTGTGAGCTAGCTCTTGTTGTGCGTCGCTACTGAGTCGAGTAAGCCATTTAACTCGGCTTTGTGGGCCGGCGGCAACTCATTCCAGTTTACATCCATCAAGGCGCCCTCAATGGCATACAGCAAAACTTTCGAGGCTCGAAAACCGCGCGCTTTCACCGCACGGTAAGCGTCGACCGCGCCGAGTCGGCGCAGGTCAGAGGCGTTGTGAATGCCGGAGGCGTGCAGCCACTGAGCGGATGTCTTGCCAAGGTTCTTCAGCTCTAGCAGTTCGTCGTTCATTGAGCCTCCGTGCGCTACGGGTATGCATCTGATTGTGAGGGATAGCCTGCAAGAAAGTGTAGCGGCCAACTGACATTATGCGACTGCTGCGGGTCGCCCCAGGCGCGACTCAGTGCAGGCAGTAACGTCTCGAGCGGATTCCCCCTCTGCTGCTTATACCGCTGGACTGCTGACCAGGTGTTCAGGTAGCCCAGTAGCTGGCTAAGGTTCAACTGTTGTTGCATGGCAAAGGCGGGTAATTGCAAGCGCGGGAAGGGCGCGGTGATGTCGCTATAACCGCAGTCGACACTGCTACGACCGGCGGGCCAGTAATCTTTTAGGCGGTGGTAATAGAGTTGCTCAATGATGCTGTCGACTGCCGGGCTTACGCTGAGCAAGCCGTAACACCAGGCACAAAACAGTCCGCCGGGTTTTAACAGGCGGCTGATTTGGGCAAAGAAAGCGGCATCGGCAAACCAGTGCAGGGCTTGGGCGACCGTTATCAGGTCGAGACAGTGGAGTGCTATGGGCAGTTGTTGCGCATCGGCGACCAGCAGCTGCAGGTTGGCGCGTGGCTCGGTGGCGGCCAGTTGCGCAAAGCTGCCGTCACAGGCCAGCACCTGGGCAAAGTGCTCGCACAGCGGCCGGCTGGCTTGGCCATTGCCGCAGCCGATATCGAGGGCCAGCCGGTTGGCTGGGCTGTGCTGCGTCAGCCAGGCGAATAACGGCGCTGGGTAGTGCGGGCGATAGTTGGCGTAGTCGCTAGCGCCAGCGCCAAACAGTTCGCTGATCGCACTCATGGTTTATTTGGTGCGGTAGCGCAGGCGCGTGCCGAAATTCATCGACATTAAAATTTCATCGGCGCTCAGCTCTTCCGGAAAATAGGCGCCGGATATCTGCGCGTGGGCAAGGCTGGCGCCTTGCAAGCAGGTGTTGCGCAAATCCAGGCCACGTAGATCGGCGCCGCGAAAGTAGGCGTCGGTAAAACGCACGCGGTCAGCGTTCAGGGTGCGCAGGTCGAGGCCGCGGAAGTCGCCGCTGGAAAGGTCGATTTCGCCTTCCTTGGGTTTTTGCGCATTGAAGCCTGCGACGTTTTCACTGCGAATGAGGCGGTACAGCGGGCTATCAAGCTGGTGTGGTTGGCTCATGGGGTACTTCCGTTGAGAGGTTCAACGCAAGTATAGAAGGCGCCGCCGCGCTTGCCTGCAGCGCCTTCAGATCTATCGTATTAGAGCCCTGGCAAGTAGTTGCGCAGACGCTCGATCAGGCTGTTGAGGCTGGCGGCCTCATGGGTGTCAACCCGCGTGCTGATGGCCTGCTCAGTGCTGTCGAGCGGCTCGCGGTTGGCCTGCTGGGCATCGATCACCGCCTGGGTGGCGTCGGAGGGGTCAAGCTTTGCGGCTTGGCGTTGCGCCAGCCACTGGCTAATGATCGCATCCGGGGCGTGGCAGTCGAGAATCAGCAAGGGCGCGCCGGTTTGCTCGGCCACTTGGCTGGCACCCGCGCGCTGGGCGTGCTTGAGGTAAGCGGCGTCGATGACCACCGGAAAACCCGCCTGCAGGGCGCTGGTGGCCAGCTGATGCAGGCGCTGGTAGGTGGCGTTGCTGGCTGCATCGGTATAGATGCCGGCGCTGAGTTGGCCTTGCAAGCCCGCAGTTTGCTCACCGAGTAGGCGTTTGCGCTCGACGTCTGAGCGCAGGCGAATGGCCCCCAAGGCCTCGACCAGGCGCATGGCCACGTGGCTTTTGCCAACGGCGGATACCCCGTGGGTAATCGCCAGGAAGCTCGACGGAATGGCGCTGTAGCTTTCGGCCAGATTGGCGTAACGACGGTACTGGGCAAGGATCAATTGGCACTGCTCGGGGTCTTGTTCCTGGCCCAGGCGGAACAGGCTGACCTTGGCACGTACCAAGGCGCGGTAGGCCTTGTAGAAGTTGATCAGGTCGAGGGCGGCGTAATCGCCGGTGTGCTCCAGCCAGGCGCTGATAAAACGCCGCGACAGTGGCTTGAGGTTGCGGTCTTCAAGGTCCATGGCCAGAAAGGCGGCGTCCAGAGCGATGTCGATCAGGCGAAACGGTTCGTTGAACTCGATGCAGTCAAACAGCACCACGCGACCTTCCAGTAAGGTCGCGTTGCCCAGGTGGATATCGCCGTGGCATTCGCGCACCGAGCCGTTGGCGGCGCGCTGGTTGAGCAGCGGTTCGAGGCGGACGAAGTTGCTTTCGGTCCAGGCTTCGAGTGCGTCCAGCTGCAGCAGGTCGGCGGCGTCGCTGAGCATCGGGCGGATTTGCTCAAAGTTCTGCCGCATCGGCGCGGCAATGGCCTGGGCATTGCACAGTGGGTGTTCGGCAGCCACGCGGGGAGTCTGTTGATGAAAACTGGCGATTTGCTCGGCCAGGGCATCGATATGCTCGACGCTTAACTCACCACGAGCCTGCACGGCATCCAGCAGTTGACTCTGGGGGAACTGGCGCATCTGCAGCGCGTACTCGATGACCGGGCCTTGGCCGTTGAGTTGTGGCGCCTCGCTGCTGCCGGTGATGGGCAGTACTTGCAGATACAGGTCGTCGGTCAGACGCTGATTCAGGCGCAGCTCTTCGGCGCAAAAATGTGCGCGGTCGGCCAGGGTGCTGAAATCGAGAAAGCCGAAATTGACCGGTTTTTTAATCTTGTAGGCAAAGGGGCCGGTGAGCAGCACCCAGGAGATGTGCGTCTCGATAACCTGGAATTGCTCCACCGGGTGTGGGAACAGGGCCGGGTTTTGCAGGGCGGCAATCAGTGCTTGGCTCACGGTCAATCCTTGCGCTTAAGAGGTTGGAAAGGCCGCCATTATGGCCTCTGTGCGCTGTCGTGCAAACCGCTGCGGTCGGTCTGTGGGCGGTGGGCAATATGGGTATAATGCCGGCCTATGACTCGTTCCCGCTCCCCTCGTGCTCGTCCCAAGCGCCGTTCTAACGGTTTTCATCCCTTTCTTGGTTGGGCGCTCAAGCTCGGCTTGGTTGGCCTGGTGGTGCTCGCCGGCTATGGGATTTACCTCGATGCGGTGGTGCAGGAGAAGTTCTCCGGTAAACGCTGGACGGTGCCGGCCAAGGTCTACGCGCGGCCATTAGAGTTATTTGTTGGGCAAAAACTGACCAAAAATGATTTTTTGACCGAGTTGGATGCCCTCGGTTATCGCCGGGAAACTTCGGTGGCCGGCCCAGGTGCGGCGGTTGTTGCCGGTAATAATGTCGAGCTGCACACCCGTGGTTTTCAGTTTTATGAAGGTCTGGAGCCGGCCCGGCGAGTGGGGGTGCATTTTTCGGGCGCCTATGTGGCAGGCCTGACCCAGGCCGGCGGCGCCAGCCTGGCGGTGGCGCGCTTGGAACCCTTGCTGGTGGGCGGTCTGTATCCAGCGCACCACGAAGACCGAATTCTGATCAAGCTTGAGCAGGCGCCGCCGTATTTGCTGGAAACCTTGGTGGCGATCGAAGACCGTGAGTTTTTCAATCACCACGGGGTTTCGCCAAAGTCGATTGCCCGCGCCTTCTGGATCAACGCAACCGCCGGACAGCTGCGCCAGGGCGGCAGCACCCTGACCCAGCAGTTGGTGAAGAACTTCTATCTGAGCAATGAGCGCAGTCTGAGTCGCAAACTGAACGAGGCGATGATGGCCTTGTTGCTGGAGCTGCATTACAGCAAAAACGAGATTCTCGAGGCCTACCTGAACGAGGTGTTTCTCGGTCAGGACGGCCAGCGGGCCGTGCATGGCTTCGGTCTGGCCAGTCAGTTTATGTTTAGTCAGCCGATGTCTGAACTCAAGTTGCATCAGGTGGCGTTGCTAGTCGGGATTGTCAAAGGGCCCTCCTACTACAACCCACGGCGCTTCCCGGAGCGGGCTCTGGAACGGCGTAATTTGGTCCTCGATGTGTTGGCCGAGCAAGGTGTGGTCACGCCAGAACAAGCCGGTATAGCCAAAAAACAACCCTTGGGCGTGACCCAGCGCGGCAGCTTGGCGGACAGCTCCTATCCGGGTTTCTTGGATCTGGTAAAGCGGCAACTACGTCAGGATTATCGCGACGAGGATTTGACCGAAGAAGGCCTGCGGATTTTCACCAGTTTCGATCCGATCCTGCAGTTGAAGGCGGAAGCGGCGTTGGCGGAAACCCTCAAGCGCTTGTCGGCGGGGCGCGGCAAAAGTGTTGATGAGGTCGAGGCGGCGATGCTGGTGACCAGTCCGGAAACCGGTGAGGTGCAGGCCCTGATTGGCAGCCGTCAGCCGCGGTTCGCCGGCTTTAATCGGGTGCTCGATGCGGTGCGGCCGATCGGTTCGCTGATCAAGCCGGCGGTGTACCTGACGGCGTTGGAGCGGCCGAGCCAATACAGCCTGACCAGCTGGCTGAGTGATGCGCCGTTCTCGGTCAAAGGCCAGGACGGGCAAGTCTGGAAGCCGCAGAACTATGACCATCAAGCCCATGGCAACGTGTTTCTGTATCAGGCCTTGGCCAACTCCTACAACCTGTCTACTGCCAAGTTGGGGCTCGAACTGGGCGTGCCGACGGTGTTGAAAACCCTCGAGCGCCTGGGGGTTTCCCGTGAATTTCCGGCTTATCCGTCGATGCTGCTGGGGGCCGGCTCGTTGACGCCGATGGAAGTGGCGGAGATGTATCAGACCCTCGCCAATGGGGGCTTTAATACCCCATTACGCGGTATCCGCAGCGTGCTGACCGCCGAAGGCGAGCCGCTCAAACGCTACCCCTTCCAGATTCAGCAGCGTTTCGATCCGGGCGCCATTTATTTGGTGCAAAACGCCATGCAGCGGGTGATGCGCGAAGGTACCGGGCGCTCGGTCTATAGCCAGCTGCCGGCGTCGTTGACCCTGGCCGGTAAAACCGGCACCAGTAACGATTCGCGTGACAGTTGGTTTGCCGGCTTTAGTCAGGATTTGCTCGCGGTGGTGTGGCTGGGGCGCGATGATAACGGTAAGACACCGCTCACCGGCGCCACCGGTGCCTTGCAGGTGTGGACCGGCTTTATGCGTAAAGCCGATCCGTTGCCGCTGGATATGCCGTTGCCCGACAACGTCATTCAGGCGTGGATTGACCCGCGCACGGGCCAGGGTTCTGATCCAAGTTGTTCGGGCGCGCAACAGATGCCGTATATTCGCGGCAGTGAGCCAACCCCCGGCAGCGCTTGTGGGATTCAAGCACCGGCCGGCGAGGTGATGGATTGGGTTAAGGGCTGGTTGAATTAATTGAGAGGTTTTGACGTGAGCAAATGGCTAATTACTGCTTTGGCGGCGACAGCGCTGTTGAGCGGTTGTGCATCGGTTCAGCGCGGCGCCATTCCGGTGGTCGAGGCGGGTGCGCCAGTGTCTGACGGCGAGCAAGTGGCGGGGGGCGGTAACTATCGCGCGCCTGCACCTAAGCCGCAGGCGGTCACGCAAGATTCTGGCGTGCTGGTGATGGTGCCCGGCGGTAGCGGCGCCAGCTCCGCGCCGATTCAGAGTTATCCGGCCAGCTCTGGGCCTATAGTCGGTAGCGTCAGTGGCTCGGCACCGACAGCGCTGCCGGGCCCTGTTACCGAGCAATCATCGCCGGGTTTTAAGGTGATTAAGTCCACTGTGCCCAGCGGTATTCCAAACACTGCAGGCTTGGCCGGCGATGAGCAGTTAGATGGGCCGGTGCTGGCGCTACTGACCACCGCGCAGCAGCAGCAAAGCAGCGGCGATCTGAATGGCGCCTCTTCGAGCCTCGAGCGCGCCCAGCGGATTGCCCCGCGCGAGCCGCAAGTGCTGTATCGCCTGGCCGAAGTGCATTTGGCCCAAGGCGATGCGGCGCAAGCCGAGCAGCTGGCGCGCCGCGGCTTGAGTTATGCCAATGGTCGCGCCTCGTTGCAGGCCAGTCTGTGGGAGTTGATTGCCCAGGCACGCGAGCGCCAGGGTGATCCGGCGGGCGCCGCCGAGGCGCGTCAGCAGGCTAGGATTAATCTTTGATGGCAGTACGTTTGTTGCTGGCGCAGCAGTTGCTGTTAATCGAGGCCGAGCTGCGTCAGCTCGATTGGTGGACGGCAACCTCGCCAACTGCAGAGGCGCTGGCCAGTGAGCAACCGTTTGCAGTGGATAGCATGGCCTTTGAGCAGTGGTTGCAGTGGCTGTTTTTGCCGCGCATGCAGCAACTGCTGGAGTTGGGTTCAGCGCTGCCCAGCGCTTGTGGGATTGCGCCAATGGCCGAGATGGTGCTGGCTGAGCGCGCCTATCAGGCGCGCGCCTTGCTGCAGGTGTTGGGGGAGTTTGACCGGCTGATCACCGGCGCGGCCTAAGCGCGCCTGTGCGAACTCAGTTGCAGTTCTCTTTGATGGCTTTTTGCGCTTCGGCAATTTTCGCCTGACGTTGATCTTCACCCAGGCGTACTTGCTCACCGTTGACCTCGGTGCGCAGGCGTGGATTGTTCTGCAATTGTGCCAGGTTGGTGCGCACCGATTCGCAGTACTTTTTGCGCTCGGTGGCTTGCTCGGCGACCTGTTGCTTGACCTTGGCGTCGATCACCTTCTGCTCTGCCTCACCGCTGTTTACCGCTGGAACTGTTGGCGTGGCAGTTTTGGCCGCCGCTTTCGGCTGGGCGATGACGGTATTAACGCTGGTCGCGGCCTGCCCCTGCGGTGGGTTGGCGCCAAAGTGCGTAACGCCTTTGTCGTCGACCCACTTATAGACTTGGCTGGCCATGGCGGTGGTGCTTAGTGTGAGCAATAGACTGCCCAAAATCATCATGCGGCGCATGCGTTTTCCTTTTATTCGCTGCAAAACCTGCCCCTACTATAACCAAATCTGGTGATTCGTCATCCTGCGCCGCGTCACAGCGCTTTAACTGCATAAAGCCGTGGCGTTTACTTGACTTGCCAGGCGGTATTGCGAAGAATTGGCAGTTCGCTGAGTCGGCTTGTTTATCTCAAGCTCCTTGGCAGACCATGAGGCGCACACCCGCGCCGACCTGTTACTCCCCGCAACGCGTTACCTCGCGCTGGGTGGGATGCTCTCCGCAACATCCAGGAGCGCTCCCAATACTTGCTCAGTCAGTAGCTGACGTAGTCGGCGACCACCGTCGCTCATGCTCTGCTTGGCAGTAAACCTATTCGGACCGTCCAGTCGTGGGCGTAATTCTGGCGTTTTAGAGGTGAATAACGTGGAGCTTTTATCAGGCGCTGAAATGATCGTGCGCTTTTTGCGTGACGAGGGCGTTAAGTATATTTACGGGTACCCGGGCGGTGCCCTTCTGCATGTCTACGACGCGCTGTTCAAAGAGCCGGAAGTTGCGCATATCCTGGTTCGTCATGAACAAGCCGCCACCCATATGGCCGACGGTTATGCCCGTGCCACCGGTAAAGCCGGTGTGGTATTGGTAACTTCCGGTCCTGGCGCGACCAATGCTATTACCGGCATTGCCACCGCCTATATGGATTCGATTCCTATGGTGGTGTTGTCGGGCCAGGTGCCAAGCACTATGGTCGGCACCGATGCTTTCCAGGAAACCGACATGATCGGTATCTCGCGGCCGATCGTGAAGCACAGCTTCATGATCAAGCATGCGTCAGAAATTCCGGAAGTCTTGAAGAAAGCCTTTTATCTGGCGCAATCCGGTCGTCCCGGCCCGGTAGTGGTCGATATTCCCAAGGATATGACCGATCCGACTCAGAAGTTCGAATACGTCTACCCGAAAAAAGCCAAGCTGCGCTCATACAGCCCGGCGTTGCGTGGGCACTCGGGGCAGATTCGTAAAGCGGCAGAGATGCTGCTGGCGGCCAAGCGTCCAATTATCTATTCCGGCGGTGGCGTGATCATGGGCGGTGCCGCTGCGCCGCTGACCGAACTGGCAAAAATGTTGAACTTGCCGGTGACCAATACCCTGATGGGGTTGGGCGGTTATCCGGGTATGGATCGCCAGTTCCTCGGCATGCTGGGTATGCACGGTAGCTACACGGCCAACTTGGCCATGCACCACGCCGACGTGATTCTTGCAGTCGGCGCGCGTTTTGATGATCGGGTGATTAACGGCGCTGCAAAGTTCTGTCCGAACGCCAAAATTATTCATATCGATATCGATCCGGCTTCGATCTCGAAAACCGTCAAAGCCGACATTCCGATTGTTGGCCCTGTCGACAGCGTGTTGACTGAGATGGTGGCGATCCTCAAAGAGATCGGCGAGACCCCGAACCAAGAAACTGTTGCTAGCTGGTGGAAGCAGGTTGATGAGTGGCGCGGCAGTGGCCGTATGTTCCCTTATAACGAGGGCGACGGCAGCATCATCAAGCCGCAGATGGTCATCGAAACTCTGAGTGAAATAACTAAGGGCGATGCCTTTATTACCTCCGATGTTGGCCAGCATCAGATGTTTGCAGCGCAGTACTACCGTTTCAACAAGCCTAATCGTTGGATCAACTCCGGCGGCTTGGGCACCATGGGCTTTGGCTTTCCGGCGGCAATGGGCGTTAAGTTGAACTTCCCGGATGATGAGGTGGCGTGCGTTACGGGTGAGGGCAGCATCCAGATGAACATTCAGGAGTTGTCGACCTGCATGCAGTACGGATTGCCGGTTAAAATCGTCAACCTGAACAATGGTGTGCTGGGTATGGTGCGCCAGTGGCAGGACATGATGTACAGCAGCCGCCACTCGCACTCTTATATGGAGTCGTTGCCCGATTTCGTTAAGTTGGCCGAGGCCTATGGTCATGTTGGTATGCGTATCACTGACTTGAAAGATCTCAAGCCAATGATGGAAAAGGCGTTCGCCATGAAAGATCGGTTGGTGTTCCTCGATATTCAGGTCGATACCAGCGAGCACGTCTACCCCATGCAGATCAAAGACGGCGCCATGCGCGATATGTGGCTGAGCAAGACGGAGCGGACTTAAATCATGCGACACATCATTTCTTTGCTGCTGGAAAACGAGCCAGGCGCACTGTCGCGTGTTGTTGGTTTGTTTTCGCAACGCAACTACAACATCGAAAGTCTGACTGTTGCGCCAACCGAAGACCCAAGTCTGTCGCGGTTAACCTTGACCACCGTTGGGCACGATGAGGTGATTGAGCAGATCACCAAGAACCTCAACAAGCTGATTGAAGTGGTTAAACTTGTTGACCTGTCGGAGAGCGCCCACATTGAGCGCGAACTGATGCTGGTTAAGGTCAAGGCAACTGGCGCGCAGCGGGCTGAAATCAAGCGGACCACGGATATTTTTCGTGGTCAGATTGTTGATGTCACCAGCAGCGTCTATACCATCCAGCTCGCTGGAGCCAGCGACAAGCTGGACAGTTTTATTCAGGCGATCGGCACTGCCGCCATCCTGGAAACCGTACGCAGTGGCGTCACCGGCATTGCCCGGGGCGACAAAATACTCAGTATCTAAATCTTTGGCGAACGGCCGAATGGCCAGTTAATAGGGGAAATCCATGAAAGTTTATTACGATAAAGACTGTCAGCTGTCGATCATCCAGGGCATGAAAGTGGCCATCATTGGCTACGGTTCGCAGGGCCACGCGCACGCCTGCAACCTGAAAGACTCCGGTGTTGACGTTACAGTTGGTCTGCGTACCGGTTCGGCTACTGTTGCCAAGGCTCAGGCCCATGGTCTTAAAGTAAGCGACGTGGCTTCGGCTGTTGCCGCTGCCGACGTGGTGATGATTCTGACTCCAGACGAGTTCCAGTCGCGTCTCTATAAGGACGAAATCGAGCCGAACCTGAAAAAAGGCGCCACCCTGGCCTTCGCTCACGGTTTTGCCATTCACTACAACCAAGTGGTGCCTCGCGCTGATCTCGACGTGATCATGATCGCGCCAAAAGCGCCAGGTCACACCGTGCGTTCCGAGTTCGTTAAAGGTGGTGGTATTCCCGACCTGATCGCGATCTATCAGGATGCTTCCGGCAACGCCAAAAATGTTGCCCTGTCCTACGCTTCGGGCGTTGGCGGTGGTCGTACCGGCATCATCGAAACCACCTTCAAAGACGAAACCGAAACCGACCTGTTTGGCGAGCAGGCTGTTCTGTGTGGCGGTACTGTTGAGCTGGTTAAAGCTGGTTTCGAAACCTTGGTTGAAGCTGGCTACGCGCCAGAAATGGCCTACTTCGAGTGCTTGCACGAACTGAAGTTGATCGTTGACCTCATGTACGAAGGCGGTATCGCCAACATGAACTACTCGATCTCCAATAACGCCGAATACGGCGAGTACGTGACCGGCCCAGAAGTAATCAACGCCGAGTCCCGTCAGGCCATGCGTAACGCTCTGAAGCGCATTCAGGACGGCGAATACGCCAAGATGTTCATCCTCGAGGGTGCTTCCAACTACCCATCGATGACCGCCTACCGTCGCAACAATGCCGCTCACGGCATTGAAGTGGTGGGTGAGCAGCTGCGTTCGATGATGCCGTGGATCTCGGCCAACAAAATCGTCGACAAGACCAAGAACTAAGCTTCTTGTAGATGTAAAAGAACGCGGCGATTGCCGCGTTTTTTTATTTGTGGGGCTGGCTTCTGGTATAAAGCCAAATGGCTGAAGGCGGGGTGGTTGAACCCTGGGCTCCAGTTTCAGTCGAAAATCTATCAATCCGTTGCAAGGTGCTGTTCATGAACGAACGTCCCGAAGAGGCCCCTACGGCCTCCGATACTGAAAGTCTGTTGCCCGTTGATGAGCATGTAGAAGAAGGGCATGACGCCGAAGGTCGCAAGGTCCGTCATCGCGGCGTGTATTTACTGCCGAATCTGTTTACTACGGCCAATCTGTTCGCCGGTTTTTTCTCGATCATCAGTGCCGTCAATGGCAAGTTTGAAATTGCCGCTATCACGGTGTTCGTGGCGATGATTTTGGATAGCCTGGATGGCCGGGTTGCGCGGCTAACCAATACCCAAAGCGCCTTCGGTGCCGAGTACGATTCGCTGTCGGATATGGTCGCCTTCGGTGTGGCGCCGGCAATGCTGGCTTATGAGTGGGCGCTGTCCGGTTTGGGCAATGTCGGTCTGGCGGTTTCCTTCATCTATGTAGCTTGTGCGGCCTTGCGCTTGGCGCGCTTCAATACTCAGATTGGTAAGGTCGACAGTCGCTATTTTATTGGTCTGGCCAGTCCGGCAGCTGCAGGCGTGGTGGCTGGGACTGTTTGGGCTGTGTGGACACTGGGTGAGAAGAGTGGCGTAGCAGGGCAAGATCTACCGATAGTGGTGGTGATGCTGTTTGCTTTGCTGGTCGCGGCCGCTGGCCTGCTGATGGTGAGCAATTTCAAATACAACAGCTTTAAAGATCTCGATTTGAAAGGTCGGGTGCCATTTGTGGCGATTCTTGCTGTGGTGCTTGGCTTTGCAGTGGTGTTTAGCGATCCTGCGCGAATCTTGCTGCTGGCCTTCCTGGCCTACGCCACCTCTGGCCCGCTGCAATACTTGCTGCGCCTGCGCCGTACGCGCACGACGGAATAGGTATTACCCCTTCGCTTCATAACTGTCGTGCGTCCGCATAGGCAGTTATGAGGTTGCAGTATGGCGCCCCGCGCTATCCGTTAGTCCTCCCTGTCATTCTTGGCATCTCTCTACGCGCTAGTAGTGCGTGACGCGCCCCTGTCTCCGTGGCGCGGTTCTATAGACACCAGGGCTTGCAGCAGGGGCTTGTATATAGGCGTTCACTGTATTGGTGGGTGCAACTAAAAAATTAAGCCTTGACGTGTCAATCTGAGGGCCTATAATGCCCCCCTCTTACGGCGTAGACCTCTCGTAAAACTCCTTGTAAAACAAGAAGTTAGATTAAAAAGAGGGGTTGCAAAGCAGCGAAATCTGCGTAGAATGCGCCGGGCTGACAAGGTGGTGGTTTAGTCTTGTTAGCGCTTCGATCGAGTAGATCGGAAGCGGTAAGAAGGTGGTTGACAGCGGTTTGAAACGCTGTAGAATTCGCCTCCCGCTG
>C687J26845_10000197_pt1 | contig 40885 bp, 37 predicted proteins | sample RifCSPlowO2_12_FD_26845 | JGI IMG/M metagenome (IMG submission 26845)
ATCCCGCGGCCATCCAGGTAAGCGTGAATCCAGGGGCCAAGCCGCGAGTGCTGCACCAGCCAGTGATAGAAGCGTGCCGAGCTGCGCATAAAACAGGCGGCGGCCAGGAGCAGGAAGGGTGTGGTCGGGAGTAGCGGCAGAAATATGCCGATTACGCCCAACACTACGCTCAACCAGCCCAGCAGCAACAACGCGTAGCGAACGCCCGCATGGGGATGTATGCGCAAGCTGGGCATGGCGCTAGCGCGCTTAGTGGTGACGCGGCTTCAGCAGGGCAGGTTTTTCATCCGGGGCGTTGCAGAGCAAGAACAACGCGGTGAGCAGTTCAGGGATCTGCTCGACCATGTCATCAATCATGTTGCGATCGCGGGCGATGTCGCTGAACTCGGGCTGGTCGTCGAACAGGCCGGAGACCGCCATGATCGGCAGCAGCAGCTCGCTAACCTCGTCTTCGGCGTCTTCAAACCAGGCGGCTTCGCGCAGAAACACGCCTTCCATAAAGCCGATGCACCAGCCGCGCAGGTCCGAGTCATCGGGTTCATCGCCAAGGTCCAGCTCGCAAGGGATTTCCGGCTCGTCATCGCTGGCCAGTTGGCGGGCGATATGGGATTTGAGCTGGATCAAGGTGGCTTCGATATCCGCGCGTTCTTCGTCGCTGCGATAGTGCGGCGGCTCGGAGAACAAGGCGTCAATCCATTCGCGCTCGCTCGGTTGCTCGGTGCAAATCGACAGTGCGGTCAGGAAACCGTGGGCGGCCACATAATCGAGCGCCTCATCGTGCAATTCGTCAGCGTCGAGAAAGGCTTGCAGGCGGTTCAATTGCTCAGCGAATGACATCTGGGGCTACCTTGAAAGAATAAGCGAAGGACAAGTCTAGTCTAGTGCCGCGCTGGCGGCAAAACCGCCGGTGATATCCGACGGTGTCAAAACTACTGCGCTCGGTTATGCGGCGTTAAAAACAGGCTCAAATGCTCACTTACAGCCCGTAAACTGCGCTTTTCGCTTGTTTTTGCCTTGCCTAACCTTCGCTCGCTACGTTTTCACACAGTCTGATAGGCACGGGCCTTTGCCGTCTCAGCTTGCGTATAATGGCCGATTTATGGCCGTTTCAAGCGTTTTTGCTTGGCGCTGTCTGCTCTGCGCGGGGCTCAGCAATGCGGCGCTGCGTTAAGACTTGGAGTTTCTATGCTGGTGCAGGCTAAACGCATTCTCAAAGACGTCTTTGGCTATGACCAATTCCGTGGTCGCCAGCAGGCGATTATTGAGCGTGTGGCGGCGGGGGGTGATGCCCTGGTGCTGATGCCCACCGGCGGTGGCAAGTCGTTGTGTTTCCAGGTGCCGGCGCTGCTGCGCGAAGGCCTGGCGGTGGTGGTTTCACCCCTGATCGCGTTGATGGACGATCAGGTCTCCACCCTCGACGAGTTGGGGGTGGCGGCCGCGGCGCTGAACTCGACGTTGAATGCTGCCGAGCAGCGCGAGATCGCCGACAAGATTCGCCGTGGCGAGATCAAGATGCTCTATCTGGCCCCCGAGCGCCTGGTGCAGCCACGCATGCTGGCGTTCTTGCAGGGCCTGGAAATCGCCCTGTTTGCCATCGACGAGGCCCACTGCGTGTCGCAATGGGGCCATGATTTTCGCCCGGAATACCTGCAGCTGGGGCAACTGGCCGAGCTGTTCCCGAATGTGCCGCGCATCGCCCTGACCGCCACGGCGGACATGCGCACCCGCGAAGAAATAGTTCAGCGCCTGCACCTGGAAAACGCCGAGCGGTTTTTGGCCAGCTTCGACCGGCCGAATATTTTCTACCGCATAGTGCCAAAAGAGCAGCCGCGCAAACAGTTGCTCGGCTTTCTGACTGAGCGGCGCGGCGATGCCGGCATCGTCTATTGCCTGTCGCGTAAGAAAGTTGACGAGGTGGCCGCCTTTCTCTCGGCCCAGGGCTTCCCTGCGCTGCCGTATCACGCCGGTTTGCCGAGCGATTTGCGCGCCTATCACCAGAAGCGCTTCCTCAATGAGGAAGGCCTGATCATGGTCGCCACCATCGCCTTTGGCATGGGCATCGACAAGCCCAACGTGCGTTTTGTCGCGCACCTGGATTTGCCCAAGTCCCTGGAAGCCTATTACCAGGAAACCGGGCGGGCCGGGCGTGATGGCTTGCCGGCCGATGCCTGGATGGCCTACGGCCTGCAAGATGTGTTGATGCTCAAGCAGATGCTGAATAACTCCGATGGCGACGAGCGCCACAAGCGGCTGGAGCAGCACAAACTGGACGCCATGCTGGCGCTGTGCGAGCAGATTCACTGCCGCCGGCAAGCCTTGCTGGCCTATTTCGATGAAGAAATGCCGAATCCCTGCGGCCACTGCGACAACTGCGTCGATGGCGTGCAGACCTGGGATGCCACCGAGCCGGCCCGTCAGGCACTGTCGGCGATTTTTCGCAGTGGCCAGCGTTATGGCGTCGGTCATCTGATCGACTTGCTGTTGGGCCGCGACAACGAAAAAGTGCGCAGCCATGGCCATCAACACCTCACGGTATTTGGTTTGGGCAAGGCGCTCAGCGAAGGCGAGTGGCGTTCGTTGTTTCGCCAGTTGGTGGCCCGCGGCTTGGCCGATGTGGATCTGGAAGGTTATGGCGGCTTACGCTTAAGCGACAGCTGCCGGCCGCTGCTGCGCGGCGAGCAGCAACTGCAACTGCGGCGTGACTTAAAACCTGCGCAAAGCACTAAAAGCGGCGGCGCCAGCAATGCCAGCCAATTGGTGCGCAGTGAGGAACGTGAACAGTGGGAGGCGCTGCGCACCTTGCGGCGCAACCTGGCGCAAGAGCATGGCGTGCCGCCTTATGTGATTTTCCCCGACTCCACCTTGCTGGAAATGCTGCGCAGCAAACCCGGCTCCCTGAGTGAAATGGCCCAGGTCGGCGGCGTCGGTGCGCGCAAGCTGGAACGTTATGGCCAGGCCTTTCTCGAGGTGCTGCAGGGCACTGCCGAGGCGCCACGGGTGGTGGCGGATTTGCGCCATGAGCTGGTTAGCCTGGCGTGTGCCGGGATGACGCCGGCGCAGATCGCCCGCCAGCTCAACTGCTCGGAGAAAAACGTCTACAGCCTGCTGGCCGAGGCCATTGGTCGTCAGCAACTGAGCCTGGAGCAGGCGCTGGATCTGCCCGAGGCCTTGCTCGGGGAAATTCAGGAGGCCTTCCTGGATGGCGAAGGCGAACTGCCGGCGGTGTCGGCCCTGGTTGAGCAGTTTCGCGGGCGGACCAGCGACGGCGTGCTGTATTGCGTACGTGCGGCGCTGCAGGCGGAGTTTGAGGCTTAAGCACGAGGCGCAGCGGCTGCTGGTTTTAGTCAGAAAACTGGCACTTTGCTATGGCGTAAATGTGGCACTCTTAACCTGAGGCTATAGTTCGCACGGTCTCACTGCGGAGGGTTGAGGATGGCGCAACAACACGAGTGGCTCGACGACGTTGGTTCCAACACTTACGCCGATCAACTGGCGGTGGGCTTTCGGCGTTTACGCTTCAGTGCGCCACTGGAGTCGGAGTACTTGGATTTCGTCCGTGACGACCGCTTTGAGTTGCAGCGCACCGCGCTGGCCGGCGCGATCGTGCTGTGGTGCGCCTTTGCCGCGGTTGACCAGTTGCTGATTCACAGCCAAGAGCGCTGGTGGATGCTGGCCGTGCGCGCCGTGGTGTTGGTGTTTTTGTTGGTCTGCGCAGCGTTGCTGGTGCAGCGTAAACACACCCAGCTGTTAAACCCGCTGTCTATTGCCTGTATCTCTGCCTTGGGGTTGGGCGCCTCGGCGGTGATTGCCATTGCCCATCGGGTCGACCCCCATTACCCCTACGAAGGACTATTGCTGGTGTGCATGGCCGGCTACTTCTTGGTCGGCTTGCGTTTGTCCGAGGCGATCATTAGCCCGCTGCTGATGCTCAGCGGTTATCTGTTGTTTGAGCTGATGGTCGGCATTTCGACGCCGTTGCTGCTGAATAATTTGCTGTTTTTGCTGTTCGGTAACCTGATTGGCATCGTCGGTTGCTACTTGCTGGAGTACAAGTCGCGCGAGCACTTTCTGGTCAGCCGTTTGATGCGGGTGCTGGCCGACCATGACAGCCTGACCGGCTTGCACAACAGACGCAGCTTTAACCGTCAGCTGGAGCGTCTGTGGCGTTTGGCCCAACGCGAAGAAGTCAGCCTGGCCATGCTGATCTGCGACATCGATCACTTCAAACTCTACAACGACAGGTACGGCCATCAAGGCGGTGACGCGGCATTGCAACAGGTCGGGCAGCTCTTGGCGGGTGCCGGCCGCCGGCCCTTGGACATGTCGGTGCGCCTGGGTGGTGAGGAGTTTGCGGTGCTGCTCTATGACATCAACCTCGGCGAAGCTCATCAACGCGCCGAGCAGTTGCGCGCCGCACTTGAGCATTTACGCATTGTCCATGCCGGCTCCGACACCGCCGGGGTGGTCACCCTGTCGATTGGCGTCGCCTGCCTGCAGCCCGCGCAAGGCGGGACCTTGGGGCAACTCTATGAACAGGCCGACAAGGCGCTGTATCAGGCCAAGAGCCAGGGGCGTAACCGGGTGGTGAGCTAGCAGGCCGAGCGCTCGGCTTTCTGGCTGATTTTGCCCCAGGCTTTGGCGCCATGGGTGACTGGCGTGGCCGGCCGGCGGTGCTAGCATCGCGGCTATCTTCGCCCAGAGCACACGCAGATGGATCAGCTGATTCAGGCCAATGGCCAACCGCATTACGGCATCTTCAAGACTGCACCCAAGCAGATCAACTACCGCGACTTTGACTTTCGTTCCCCCATGGGCAAGCCGTTGGGGGCCTTGGCCAAATGGCGGCGTTTTCACCAGTTTCAGTATTTTGGCCTGATCAGTGATCAGTTGATCGGCGGCTGCGCGCTGGCCAATTTGAGCTTGGCCGGGATCGGCTTTGTCTACCTGTTTCACCCGGCTTCGGGGCGGATGATCGAGCGTCAGTTCAAGTTGCCGCTGGGTTTTGGCAGCCGCTTTTCGCAAAACCCCGACGACGGCATCTGCGAGCTGCGCCAGGGGCGCAATTTGTTGCGGCTGGAAAACTGTGCGGCGTCGAAACAAAAACATCTGCTGGTTGAGCTGGATGACGGCACGCGGATCGAGGCCAGCTTTTCCGAAGCTGAACCGGCCTTTCAGCCGATGCATCTGTGCACGCCAACGGCGGTAAACGGCTGGGTCTACGCGCAAAAAGTTGCCGGCGTGCGTTGCAGTGGCTCGGTGCAGAGCGCCCTGGGCGATTTTGACCTGCGCGCGATCGAGGCCTTTGCTCATCACGACTGGTCGGCCGGCTATATGCGCCCGGAAACCCACTGGAACTGGGCCTGTCTGTCGGGGCAGGCGGGCACCCAGCGGGTGGGTTTGAACCTGTCCTGTGGGGTGAATGAAACCAGCTTTACCGAGAACTGCTATTGGCTCAATGGCGAGTTGATCAAGGTCGATACCGCGCGTTTTGAGTTTGATCGCGATCAGCCACTTAAGCCCTGGACGATCAACTCGGCTGACGGCCAGGTCGAGTTGCGTTTTGTCGCCCATGGCCTGCATGAGGAACGGATGAATCTGGGCATTATGGCCAGCAATTTCAAACAGATTTTTGGTCGCTTTACCGGCGTGCTGCGCCCGCTTGGGCGCCCCGCGGTGCAGATCGACAACCTCTGGGGCTTTGTCGAAGACCAGTATGTGAAATGGTAGCGGCCATGGCTGGCGCCGTTGTCGCTGGTCAGTGCGCAGGCGTCAGGCGGGCGCCGCTGTGTGCAGTAACTACCGGCTGTCCAAGCAGTTTTATTCGGCCTTAGTGACGCGCATCCAAGCGTCGAGGCGGTCTGGCCTGCGTGCGTGCAAGTAAAACCAGGACTATCCTGTACTCGGGCTGACTTGCCGGTCACCGTGTTTGGCTGTGCGTTGATTGTTCGCAAGGTAAGCCGTTAGCGTCGTTCTCATTGCCACCAAGCTAAACACGTTGGGGCGCCGGATGAGGGCGGTGTTCGAGCTGATAAACCTTGGAGGTCATATGGCTCGCGTGCACAAACTGCTGTTAGGCCTGGCCTCGAGTTCGCTGTTGTATTCGGGTTTGGTACCGGCCTTGGGGCTTGGCACTATTAGCTTGCATTCAGCGCTCAATCAGCCGTTGGAGGCCGATATTCAACTGCTGGAGGTCGGCGACTTGAGCGCCGACGAAGTGCGGGTGCGACTGGCCTCGGAAGTCGATTTTCAACGCTCGGGGGTCGAGCGGATTTTCTTTCTCAATGATTTACGCTTTACCCCGCTGTTTAACGGCTCGCAAAGCATTATTCGGGTGACCTCAAGCAAGCCCATCCGCGAGCCCTATCTGAACTTTGTGGTTGAGTTGACCCGGCCCAATGGTCAGCTGTTGCGTGAATACACCGTCTTGCTCGACCCGCCTGGTTCTTCTGCCTATCGCGCGGTGGCGCAAGTGCCGGCCTATGCAGCACCACGGGTGGCCCAGCCGCGCCCGCCGAAGCGCGCCAAGCCAGCACCCGTTGCGACTCAGGGCCACCGGTATCGGGTGGTGGCGGGGGACAGCCTTTGGTTGATTGCCCAGCGCCTGCATACGAGCGCCGGCCAGCCATCGGTGCCGGCGCTGATGACGGCTATTCAGGACTTAAATCCGCAAGCCTTTATGGGCGGGGACCGCAGCCGCTTGAAGCTGGATGCCGACCTGCTGCTGCCCGACAGTATTGGCGCTGCGGTTGCAGCGACTAATCTGTCAGCGCCGTCGAGCGTCGAGGCCGCTACAGCCCGGGCCAACAACACGGCAAACGCCAGCAACGTGCCGGCTAATCCCGTACCGCCGCCCAGTAGCATCAGTGCCGATGCGGCGCTGGCGCAGGTAGAGCAACGGGTCGCGCGGGACCTGGCTGCCCGCGCCGAGGAAAATCGCCAGCTGCAAGCCTCGATGCTGGTCTTGCAGGCGCAGTTGAACGCATTGCAAGAGCAAATGCAGGGTAAGGATCAGCAGCTTGAACTGCTGCGTGCCGAGCTTGCGGCAAGCCGGACAGCAACGCTGCCCGCCAGCCCGGCGCAGCCGTTGACGGTGGTCGCGAAGCCCAATGCCGGGCTGCTCACCGCCGCCCCGTTGGCGGCAACAGATGGCTCTAACTCATCGCTCTTGGTGTGGTTGCTGGGCGGCACCAGTCTGTTGCTGGGGTTGCTGAGTGCACTCCTTTGGCGCGCCCGTGGCCGTCAGGCCGCCGTCGTAGCCGCCAGTGCACCGCAGCCCCAACCGCCCGCGATTACTGCACTAGAGCCTGCGGCTGCGCTGTCGACGCAGGAGTCGCAGCCCGCGCTTACGGCGGAACTTGAGAGCCCGCCGCCAAGCAAGCCGGCCGCGTCACTGCCGCCATTGCCGCCGCGGCCGGCCGCCACCACCGCCGACCCGCTCGAAGGCGCCAATATTTATATCGCCTATGGGCGTTTTAGCGAGGCATTGGGTATTTTACGCAAGGGCGTTGAGGCCCAGCCGCAGCGCACTGAGTTGCGCTTGCGCATGCTGGAGGTGCTTGGCGAACTGGGCGATAGCGCAGGTTTTGCCCAGGAGGAGGCGGTCTTGCGGCAACAGGGCGTGGACCCCGCCCAGCTGGATCAACTCTGGGTACGCTTTGCCCACGCGCTGGTGTCAGAGCCGGAAATTAGCTTGGACGATGCTGTGTCTGCCCTGGATAAAATGGTGCTGGCCGAGCAGGCTGCCAGCCCGCAGTTGTTGGATGACTTTCAGCTGAACCTGGAAGATTTGTCCCTGGACGCCAGCTGGGATTTGCTGAGTCCCTTCAAACCCGCCGCGACTGCGCGCAGTAAAGCGGCGGCGTTGGCGGCGGTGGCCAATGACGCGGCGTTTCGCTCCGACCTGCAGCAATTGCCGGAGGTCAGTGAAGTGCCATTGACGCAAGAGGCCTTGAGCCCCTTTGCGAGCTGGCCGTCGGACAGCGGCGTGCATGACGACATCCTCGAAGAGGAATTTGTCGATGCCTTTGCCGGTGAGTCGTTTAAGCCGATCAAAAATCCTGCGCTGACCGACCTGGAACACCTGGCCACTAATAGGGAGAACCTGGTCAAATTGAACAAGGCGCTGGCCTATATCGCCCAGGGTAATGTGGGCAGCGCCTGCAGCATTCTCAATGAAGTGATTTGCGATGGCGATGCGCAGCAGCAGCAAGAGGCCCGTGAGTTGCTGGCCAAAATCGCTTAATTGGCCCCGTGAAACAGCAACGCCGCGGTCTAAACGCTGCGGCGTTGCTGTTTTTGCCCAGCTCAAGGCTGCCACTGCCGGGCTAACCCCGCTAGTATCGCCAGCCCAAAAGAGGAGCTCGAAAATGCGGCAAGAAAAAGCCGAGGTGGTGATTACCTACTGCACCCAGTGTCAGTGGCTGTTGCGGGCGGCCTGGCTGGCGCAGGAGTTACTCAGCAGCTTCAGTGATGACTTGGCCCGGGTCAGCCTGGAGCCCGCCACGGGTGGGATTTTTCGGATCACCTGTGACGGCGTACAAATCTGGGAACGCAAGGCCGATGGCGGTTTTCCGGAGGCCAAGGTGCTCAAGCAACGGGTCCGCGATCTGATCGACCCGGCGCGCGATCTGGGCCATAACGAGCCGGCGCGCAGCGAGTAAGCCGGCGTTAGGCCTGTCCCTTGCCTGATCAGGCCCCGAGGCTGTCGGCAAACTGCCGCGTAACTGTCATCGTTGTTTCATCAGGCCTGCGCAAGCTCGGGGAAACCCCGCCGGAGGCCGCCCATGAGCAGTGCCCAGCTTGCCCGACCGACCCGTAAGCAACGCGTTCGCACCCTTTGGGTGTCAGATGTCCATCTCGGTACCCGCGACTGTCAGGCCGAGCACTTGGCCGCCTTTCTCAAGCGCTACCACACCGACAAGGTCTATTTGGTCGGCGACATCATCGATGGCTGGCGGCTGCGCAGCGGCATCTACTGGCCCCAGGCGCACACCAACGTGCTGCGCCGCTTGCTGACCATGAGCAAGCGCGGCACCGAGGTGATTTACGTCACCGGCAACCATGATGAGTTTCTGCGCCGCTACTCGTCGTTAATCCTCGGCAATATCCAGCTGGTCGATGAGGCCGAGCATGTCACTGCCGATGGGCGGCGCTTGCTGGTGATCCATGGCGACCAGTTCGATGTGATCACCCGTTATCACCGCTGGCTGGCATTTCTCGGCGACTCGGCCTACGAGATCACCCTGACCCTCAATCGCTGGCTCAACCATTGGCGCAGCCGCTATGGCTACGGCTATTGGTCGCTGTCGGCGTATTTGAAACACAAGGTCAAATCGGCGGTGAATTTCATCAGCGATTTTGAACAAGCCATCGCCCATGAATGCCAGAAACGTGGGTTTAACGGCGTGGTGTGCGGGCATATTCACCACGCCGAGATCCGCCAGATGGGCGAGGTCGAATACCTGAACTGCGGCGACTGGGTCGAGTCCTGCACGGCCTTGATCGAGCACTTGGACGGCTCTATTGAGCTGTATCGACTGGCCGACGATCAGGCCCGCCTGGCCGCGCTGGCCGCCGCTAAGGTCGCTGAAGCCGCCGCACAGCCGGCTAATGCCGAGCCGGTGCTATGAGGGTACTGATAGTCACCGACGCCTGGACGCCACAAGTAAACGGCGTGGTCACCAGCCTGCAGGCGTTGAGCGCCGAGCTGCGCGGCCTTGGGCATCAGGTCAAGGTGCTGTCACCAAAGGATTTTCGCGCGCTGCCTTGCCCGACTTACCCGGAGATTTCTTTGGTGTGGAATCTCTGGCGGGTCGGTCCGGTCATTCGCGATTTTGCCCCGGACATGGTGCATCTGGCCACTGAAGGGCCGCTGGGTTGGGCGGCCCGGCGTTGGTTGCGCAAGCGTCAGCTGGCGTTCAGCACGGCGATTCATACCCGTTTTCCAGAGTATCTGACCAGTCGCTGGCCGTGGTTGCCGCTGTCGTGGGGCTATGCCTGGCTGCGCGCGTTTCATCGACCGAGCCAGGCGGTGTTGCTCAGTACCGAGCGGATGCGTGGCGAGTTTTCCGCTTGGGGCTTTAGCCATTTAGAGCTGTGGCGCAAGGGCGTCGATAGCCGACTGTTTTACCCGCGGCTGCTGCGCGAAGTGCCGCCGCAGCCGGTTTTTCTCTACGTGGGGCGCCTGGCAGCGGAGAAGAATATCGAGGCCTTTCTCGCCCTCGACTTGCCCGGCGTCAAGCGCCTGGTCGGCGACGGGCCGCAGCGTCAGGCGCTGGCGGCGGCCTATCCGCAGGCGCAGTTTCTCGGTTACCTGCATGGTCAGGCGTTGGCCGATGCTTATGGCGCGGCCAGTGTGCTGGTCTTCCCCTCGCTGACCGACACCTATGGTTTGGTCATGCTCGAAGCGCTGGCCTGTGGCACGCCGGTGGCGGCGTTCCCGGTGGCCGGACCGCTGGACGTGTTAGTGCCAGGCGTTACCGGAGTCTTGGCGGCAGATCTGCAAGCGGCCTGTTTAGCCGCGCTGCAGTTGAGCCGCGAGGGCTGCGCCGAGCACGCCCGGCAACAATCTTGGCGCGCCTCGGCGCAGGAGTTTCTGGCCCGGCAATGTTTGCTCGATGGTGAGTCTTATGCGCAGGCGTGCACCGAGGGCGCGCTGCTGGCTGATTAATAACAGCTGCGGCGAGCGGCTTAAAGTATGACCTTGTCACGCAGTTTTTCGGCGGCCAGGTTTAGCGCCAGAATCACCCGTTCCTTGTCGTAGTTCTGGATGCCGTTGGTGTCCAGGTACATGGAGAAACCCGGCAGCTCGTGCTCCAGATAGCTGGAGGTGGCGCCGAGGTCGCGGCGAAAATCCACCACTTGATAAATCTGCACCGGGCGGGTGAAACCCTTGACGGTGATCTGGCCCTTGTCGCGGCACATGATCACGTCTTTCACCAGCGAGTAGGTCTCATGGGAGATTAAAATCTCGCCAGAATCCGCCGAGCTTTCCAGGCGGCTGGCCAGGTTCACTTCGCGGCCGATGATGGTGTAGTCCATGCGCGTGTCGGCGCCGAAGTTGCCCACCGTGCAGTAGCCGGTATTTAAGCCCATGCGAATTTCCAGCGGCTTGGTGATGCCCTGGGCCCGCCACTGCTGGCGCAGTACCTTCATGTGTTTGCGCATGGCAATGGCCATCGACACCGCGGCCACCGCATCTTTTTTCGCCCCTTGGGAGGCCGGGTCACCGAAGAACACCATCACGCAATCGCCGACGAACTTGTCGATGGTGCCGCCGTACTTGAGCACCAGCTTGGACATCTCATTGAGGTAGGTGTTGAGCAGGTCGGTCAGGGCTTCGGCTTCCAGTTCTTCGGCCAGCTCGGTGAAGCCTTTGATGTCGGAGAAAAACACCGTGAGCTTCTTGCGCTGGGTCTCCAGGCGCACGCTTTTTTTGCCGCTGAAGATCAACTCCCAGACCTGCGGCGACAGGTACTTGGCCAGGTTGCGCGCCAGCCGCGCGGCTTTCTCCTGCTCGCGTTTGATCTCACTGCGCGCCACCGCCAGGTTGATGCCCTGCTCATGGACAAAGTAGGCGGTGATGCAGATGTACAGGGCACAAAACAGCACACTGACCACGGACAGGGTGATCGGGCTGCTGCCTTTGAAGTGCAAACCTGTCACTGCGCTGGTCAGCACCGCGCCGCTGACCGCCACCAGTAAGCCCAGGGCCAGTGGCCTGAGCCCGCCATTAATCAGCGCACTGAAGCTTAAAATCAGCATGATCATCAGGCTTGGCACTACCGCAAAGCCCATCAGGGCGGTGAAGGTGCCGGCATGCAAGGCATCGATAAACAGCAGCGCCAGGTAGGTTTGCTGGGTGTGGCTGTGCTTGAAGCGAATGCTGAACTGGTGCGCCAGGTGCGGGTAGAGCAGCGCGTAGGGGATGATCCACAGGGTGTCATTGCCAAAGTACTGGCCGTAATAGCCCGCCGCGATGCTTGCGGCGGCGGCAATATAAGCCAGCACCCGGGAGTAATATTCGCGCACCGGCGGCGTCGGGAGGTTATTGCGGCGTTCGGATTTGGCAACTTTCATGATGGCTCAGCGCTACCTGCTGTTAGATGACGCCTCTACTCAGACTGTGTGAAAACTACTGCGCTCGGTTATGCGGCGTTTAAAACAGGCTCAGACTGCTCATTTACAACTCATAAACTCCGCGTCTTCGCCTGTTTTTGTCTTGCCTAACCTTCGCTCGCTGCGTTTTCACACGGTCTGTACTGGGCGCTTGGGTGATCTGCTAGAAGTCTGATCAGTCTCCTAGACTTGTTGGGGGCAGATAATACGCACCTAAAGGCCTGCCAGCCAAGCCGGGCGGCTAAAAGGTGGGTGCTGGCAGTTGTGCGGTGTCGGTGCGTTGATTTAAAAGCGAATTCGCCCAGTGAGGGCATCTTTGAGCATGACCCAGTCCCCCAGCAGGCTATAGAGCGGGTACTTGAAGGTGGCCGGTTTGTTTTTTTCAAAAACAAAATGGCCCACCCAGGCAAAACCGTAACCGGCGACCGGCATTAACCACAGCAGAGCCCATTGTTGCTGGCTGACGGCATAACCGAGAATGCCCAGTACCAGCAAACTGCCGACGTAATGCAAGCGCCGGCAAATGTCGTTGCTGTGCTCTTGCAGGTAGTAGGGATAGAACTCGGCAAAGCTGTTAAAGCGTTCGCTGCTGTCGTGGGCCATGGTAAAACTCCGGTAATTATTGTCCTTGCAGTGTAGGTTGGCTGGCCTGCTCGGTCAGTGACATTGAGTGCCAGTTTAGTATCCTTGCGTCGCCAATTTAGCGCGCATTAATCATCATTTATTCCGAGAGAAGAGGCTGCATGAGCGAACGTACCACCTCCTCGAGCTGGGCTTTGGGGATAGTCCAGGCATTGGAAATGGGCGGTGTCGATTGCCGCAGCGTGTTTGCTGCGCTGAATTTGGATTACGCCGCCTTGGACGATGCCGACGCGCGTTTCAGTCAGGACAACATGACCCGCTTGTGGCGGCGGGCGGTGGAGCTGAGCGGCAATCCGGCGATTGGTTTAAACATGGCCAAGGTGGTGCGCCCGGCGTCTTTTCACGTGGTCGGCTATGCCTTGATGTCCAGTCGCACCCTCAAAGAGGGCTTTACCCGGTTGGTGCGTTATCAGCGGATTATTGCCGAAGGCGCGGATTTGAGTTTTCGCCCCTTGGGGCAAGGCTATGGCCTGATTCTGAGCATTCATGGCGACCGCTTGCCACCGGCGCGGCAGAGTGCCGAGGCCTCGTTGGCCTATGCCCTGGCCTTTTGTCGGTGGATGACGGGTAAGCCGCTCAGTCCGCTGAAAATTTGCTTTCAGGGCGATCCGCCGGCTGACCTGGAGCCCTATCAGCAGGTGTTTCAGGCACCGTTGCAGTTCAACGCAGAGCATTACGCGCTGCTGTTTGATCGGGCCGACCTGGACATCCCTTTGCAGACCGCCAATGCGGCCTTGGCGCAGTTGCATGATCGCTTTGCTGGCGAGTACCTGGCGCGGTTTTCCGATAGCCGCGTGACCCATCAGGCGCGTCAGGTGCTGTGTCGCTTGTTGCCCCAGGGCGAGCCTAAGCGCGAGAGCGTGGCGCAGGCCTTGTGCCTGTCGCAGCGCACCTTGCAACGGCGTTTACAGGAGGAGGGCAGCAGCTTTCAGCAGTTGCTGGACGACACGCGCCGCGAACTGGTGGTGCAATACCTGGCGCAGCCGAACTTGACCCTGCTGGAAACCGCTTACTTGCTCGGCTTTGCCGATCCGAGCAATTTTTTCCGGGCGTTTCGCCGCTGGTTTGACTGTACCCCAGGCGAGTACCGCGCGCGGTTGTAAGGCGCCCTAGGGCCGCTCAGTGCGTGGTTGGTCGCAGCTATTGATTCGTGTCTCAGTGCTTCCAGAAGGCTTTGGTAAAGAGCACCAGCACGGTCAAAATTTCCAATCGCCCAAGCAGCATACCAATGGTCAGTAGCCATTTGGCCGCATCCGGCAGCGTCGAGAAATTACCCGCCGGGCCGATGATCGGACCCAGGCCAGGACCGACGTTGCACACTGCGGTGGCGGCGCCGGTCAGCGCGGTGACCCAGTCCAGGCCAATCAGCGTCAGCCCCAGGGCGATCACGCCGATGGTGATGGTGAAGAAGAAGGAGAAGGTAATCAGCGAGCGGACGATGTCCTCGTCCAGATTGTGATTGTTGTATTGCTGCTTTATCACAGCGCGCGGGTGCACCAGTTGCTGCAAGTTGGCCTTGAGCAGCACGTAGGCCACCTGGAAGCGGAAGATCTTCAGGCCGCCGGCGGTGGAGCCCGAGCAACCACCGACGAACGTCAGGTAAAAGAACAGCAAGACCGCAAAGCTGCCCCACAGGGTGTAGTCACCCAGCGCAAAGCCGGTGGTGGTGACCACCGAGGTGACATTGACCGCCACGATGCGAAACGCATCCAGCCAGCTGTTGTCCGAGTTGGCCCACAGCCAGGTGCCAAATACCAGCCAGGTCACCAGCAAGAAACCGACAAAGCCACGCACCTGGTGATCACGCAGCAGTGCCTTGCGGTTGCCGCGCACCGAGGCGACATAGAGGGTAAAGGGCAAGCTGCCGAGCATCATCAGCAGCACCGCCACCCAATGCACCGCCGGTTGTGTCCAGTGGGCAAGGGATGAGTCCGAGGTGGAGAAACCGCCAGTGGAGAGCGCTGCCATGGAGTGATTGACCGCCTCGAAAGGGGTCATTCCGGCCAGCCAGAACAGTCCGGTGCCGATGGCGGTAAAGGCGCTGTAAATCAACAAAATGTACTTGGCGGCCATATGCGAGCGGGGCATGACTTTCTCGCCCCAATCGGAGGATTCGCTCTGGAACAGGCGCATGCCACCGACGCGCAGCAGCGGCAGGATCGCCACGGCCATGCCGATAAAACCAATACCGCCCAGCCAGTGCAGCATCGAGCGCCAAATCAGCAGGCCCGGTGAGGCATGGTCGAGCCCGGTCAGCACCGTGGAACCGGTGGTGGTGATCCCGGACATAGTCTCGAAAAACGAGTCGGTGTAACTGATGTTCTGGATGATCACCATCGGCAAGGCGGCAAAAAAACACACCACCACCCAACTGGCGGTGGTCAGAAAATACATATCGCGCGGGCGCAGATGCACATGGGCTGGCCGCCCAGGAATGACCAAGGCCAGGCCGGTCACCGCGGTGATCAGGCTCGACCAGCCGAAGGCGCTGAGATCGTCGCGGCGCTCGAAAATCAACAGGGTCAGCATCGGGATCAGCATGCTGATGGCCAGCGTGATCAGAAAGATGCCGAGGATGAAGCCAATGATGCGCAGGGTCGACAAGGCCATGAAGTCGGCTCGAGCTCGGGTAAGGGCGGGCGGCCATTCTACTCGCGTCGCCCACGCTGTAAATCGTTGCGCGGCCCGCGCATGCCGATAGTTACAGTGGCCGCGCGAGGATTTAACCGCAGAGGGCCAGGGCTGATCGGCTAGAATCAGCTTTTTTACAATGGAGGTGCCCGATGGAGGCGCTCGACGCTCTGCTTAACCGGGTTTCTGTGCCACGTTTGACCGAGCCGGCACCGGATGCTGCGCAACGTGAATTACTGTTTCGTGCGGCCTTGCGCGCCCCCGATCATGGCCAGTTGCGGCCGTGGCGCTTTATTACCGTGGAAGGCGCCGCGCGCGAGCAGTTGGGTGAATTGCTGGTGACCGCGTTGCTGGCCAGCCAGCCGCAGGCCAGTGCCGAAGCGCTGGCCAAGGCGCGTGCCATGCCGTTGCGTGCGCCGCTGCTGGTGTTGGTGATTGCCCGCTTGCAAGCCCATGCCAAGGTGCCGACGCAAGAGCAATTGCTGGCCGCCGGTTGCGCCGCCCACGGCGTGCTGCTGGCCGCGCACGCCATTGGGGTCGGCGCGGTGTGGCGCACCGGTGAGCTGGCCTATAGCCCGCAGGTTGCTACTGGGCTTGGCTTGCAGGCCGATGAGCAGCTGATTGCCATGCTCTATTTGGGCACGCCCCAGGGTGAGTTACGCACGCCGGCGCGGCTCGATCCGCAGGATTTTGTCAGTGCCTGGCAGGGCTGAACCTTCGCGCTAGTTGACCCGCGTGGGTTGCAGCGGCAACTCCAGGCAAGCAATAAAGCCGCCATCCGGCGCATTACTGAACTGCAGTGCGCCGCCGTGGCGTTCGGCGGCGCGCCGAGCAATGGCCAGGCCCAGTCCGTGACCGCTGCTGCTTTGCCCGGGCGCGCGAAAAAATGCCTGGCCAAGCTTGGGCAGCAACTCGTTGCTGATCCCGGGGCCGTGGTCACGTACGCACAGCTGCAGGCGCGCGCCATGCAGGCTGGCGCTCAGCTCAATCGGTTGCCCGCTGGGGTTAAAGCGCAGGGCATTGCGCAGTAAATTATCCAGCGCCCGTTCGAGTATTTCTGCCCAACCATGCAGCTTGATGCCGCTCTGCAGCTGTATCTGCACCTGTTGCTGGGGGGCGCTGAGCTGGGCATCGCCCTGCAGCTTGGTCAGTAACCCGGTCAGGTCGATTGGCTCGGCAGGACCGGGATCGGCGTCCAGGCGCGCCAGGGCCAGAATTTCGCTAATCAAAGCCTCCAGGCGGTCGCACTCAAGGTTCAGGCGCGGCCAGAGCTGCTCGCGTTCTGCGGGCCCTGCGCGCTCGGCCAGGGCCAGGGCAATGCGCAGGCGGGCCAGGGGCGAGCGCAACTCATGGGAGACATCGCGCAGCAGCTGGCGCTGGCTGCTGATCAGACTCTGCAGGCGCGCACCCATGCGGTTGAAATCTTTCGCCAGCACGCCGAACTCATCGCGCCGATTAGCCAGCTGCATCAGGCTGGTTTGCTGATAGCTGGTTTGCCCTAGGTCGTGCACGGCGCTGCGCAAGCGTTGCAGCGGCCGGGTAAATGACAGGGTCAGCAGCAGGCTGAACAGGCTCAGCACGACCAGGGCGATGCCTAAGGCGCTGAGTGGCCAGAGTCGACCGTCGCGCTGCCACTCGTTCAGTTCGCGGTGCGGGATGCGGTAAATCAGCAAGTAGCTGGTGCCCGTGGTCGGGCTGCTGTATTCCTGGGTCAGGCGCCGCCAGGGCAGTCGGTGCTGGTCATCCTGACGCGCCTCAAAAGCCGCGGCGCGGCGCGGGAAGGTGCCTTTGACCAAGGCCTGGCCATCGTCGTCGAGCACCTGCACGTCGAGGTGAAATTGTGCTTTACGTTGTTCCAGATAGGCTTGGGCTGCGCGTTCGCCACGCTCTTCATAGAGTTGCGCCCAGCGCTCGGCGAGGCCGTTGAGGGCCGGGTGGCGATTGAGAATCCAGCTGTCTTGATCCAGCGCCCGTCCCAGTAACAGCGATAAGCCGCCTACCAGGGCGAAGGCCAGCCAGAAGCTGGCGAAGATGCGCCAGAACAGTGAACGCACAATGACTCCTTACACAATAAAACCCGCCTGGCACAGAGTGCCAGGCGGGTGGTTTGGGCCGGATTGGCCGGATTTATTCGGCTTTGGCTGCGCGCTGGGCTTTCCAGGCTTGGAACTCGGCCATTTCGGCACGCCGCTCAGCGTTCTTTTGCTGGGCTTGATCGTAGGCTTTTTGTTGCTCGGGAGTCAGCAGCGCCCGTATGGCTTGATCGTTTTTGGCCTTGGCGGCAGCCAGTTGTTCTTGCAGGGCTTTTTGCTCGGCGGCCGGCAGTTTATCGAGAAAGCTTTGGGTGATGCTGCGGCGCGTTTGCATCTGTTCGCGCATCAGCTTGCCGACCGCCATGCGTTGTTTTTGGTCGAGGTTCAGTTCTTTGAACAGCTGCTGGCCGCGCTCGGCATGCTGGCGCTGCTCGCCGTTATGTGGCGGGCCGTCTTCGGGCATGGCATGGGCAAGCGCCGGTAGGCTGGCGGCGAATAACAGGGCGATTAGAGACTTGCGCATTTTCGGTGTCCTTAACTGATTGCCGGCGATTTACCGGATGAGCCCAGTTTAGGTAGCCCAAGGTCAGGTGCGGTCAGGCCAAGGTAAAGGCTCGGTAAAGAACGCCGGCGTCAACGCTGCTCGGCTTACTCGGCAGCAGCGATTAAGCCTCAGACGCAGTAGTAGTAACCGCGCCCGCGCAAGGCCAGAATCCGCGGCCGGCCATCGGCATGGGCGCCCAGCTTTTTGCGTAAGTTGCTGACGTGCATGTCGAGGCTGCGGTCGTACAGGCTCAGTTTGCGGCCCAGCGCCAGTTGCGTCAGCGCCTGCTTGTCGACGGGTTCGCCGGGATGCTGCAGCAGTGCTTCGAGAATCCGGCTTTCCGACAGCGTCAGCACCACCTCCTGTTCGCCAATGTTGGCCACTCCGCGGCTCAGGCTGAAACTCAGGTCGCCCAGCTCCAGCAAGGCGGTGCTGGCCGCAGGCACGCTGCGGCGTAATACGGCGCGCAGGCGGGCGGTCAACTCACGGGGATCGCAGGGTTTGGCTAGGTAGTCATCGGCGCCCAGCTCCAAGCCCAGGATGCGGTCCAGCGGCTCGCCGCGGGCCGACAGCATCAGTACCGGCAGCTGCGGGTAATCCCGGCGCAGTTGCTTGAGCAGATGCAGGCCGCTGCCGTCGGGCAGCATCACATCCAGAATGACCGCCGCCGGAGTCGCCGCCAACAAAGCCGTGTGCGCGCTATTGCCGTCATGACAGGCGCGAACCTGAAAGCCTTCCTGGCTCAACCAGCGGGTCAGTAACTCGCAGAGTTCGCAGTCATCATCGATCAGCAATAGCTCAGTCATTTAGCTCATCCAGTCGCGGCGCGACTTGCGTACGCCGCGCGCCAAGGCGCCGAGAATAAAAGCCAGCAGGGCAACCCCGCCGCCAATGGCAAACCACAGTTGCTGCTCGCTGAGCAGCTTGGCCGGTTGCTGGGCTTGGGCCGCTTTGAGCTGCAACTTCAGGCGCTGATTGTCCTGGTTCAAGCGGCTCAGCTGGGCGTTACCCTGATCGGCGAAGCCACTTTCCAATTGGCTGGCGAGTTCGCTGCGCAGCCGCTCACTCTCGGCCAGGCGTTGCTCCAGCTGGTCGAGTTGCCCGTTGAGGCTGGCGACTTCGGCGTTAACCACGCTGGTGACCGGCACCGTGGTGACTTCGGCTTGCACCGACAACACAGTGAAGGCAAGGGCTGAGACGAGTGCTCGCGAGGCTATGCGCATGGGAAGTCCTTTTAGATTTATTGTTATTTTTATCGGTCAAACTCAGCTGTTGCGGTGTTTCTAGTGCTTAGGGGAAAACCTGCTTAAAGGGTTTTACCACTACCGAGGCGTAAACCCCGGCGGCGCGATAAGGGTCGGCATCCGCCCAGCTTTGCGCCGCGTTGAGGGAGTCGAATTCGGCGACTATCAGGCTGCCAGAAAAACCCGCCGCGCCTGGATCGATGCTGTCGATTGCCGGGTGTGGTCCGGCCAGCACCAGGCGGCCTTCATTTTGCAGCTGCTGCAGGCGAAACAAATGCGCCGGACGGGCCTCGAGGCGCTGTGCCAGCGAGTTGGCCACGTCGGTGGCGATAATGGCGTAGAGCATGCTCAATCCTTGGAGTTGGTGGGGTTGGCCGGGTCTGCGTCGTGCAGATGGCGCGCCAGGTAGAAGCCTTGGCCGACCAGGAACAGCAGGGTCATGGCCAGGCTGCCAAACACTTTAAAGTCGACCCAGATGCTTTGGAAGGTAAAGGCCACGAACAGGTTGGCACTACCGGCAAACAGGAAAAATCCGATCCAGGCCAGGTTCAGCCGCCGCCAGATTTCCTGTGGCAGGCTGATGGCGTGGCCCATCATGCGTTCAATCAGCAGCTTGTCGCCAAACCAGTGGCTGCCGGCAAAACCCAGGGCAAACAGCCCGTTAAGCACCGGGGCCTTTAGTTTGAGGAAGGTTTCGTCGTGCAGCAGCAAGGTAATGCCGCCGAACACTAAGCAGGCGGCCAAGGTCAGCCATTGGCCTTTTTCCAGCCGGCGCTGGATGGCGAACAAACTGCCGTAGACCAGCACTGATGCGGCGATCAGCACCGCCGTGGCACTGAAAATGCCGCCAATTTGCAGGCTTTGACCGGCGAACTCGACGCTACGTGGCTCAAGTTTGAAGACGATAAAAAACAGCAGTAGCGGGATGAAATCGATGAATTGTTTCACAACGGCAGCCAGAACGAGGATGAGGCGGCATAATAACAAACATCAAACTAATCGAAACCGCCTAATGAAAGTCGACCTGCATTGTCACAGTAGCGCCTCCGACGGGGCCCTCGCGCCCGCCGTGGTGGTTGCCCGCGCCCACGAACAGGGGGTGCAGATGCTCGCGTTGACCGATCACGACACCCTCGAAGGCTTGGCGGAGGCGCGCATTGCGGCCCAAGCGCTGGGCATGCAGCTGATTAATGGCGTTGAGCTGTCCTGCTTGTGGGGCGGGGCGACCATTCATGTGCTCGGTTACGGTTTTGCCCTCGATGCGCCGGATTTGCTGAAAGCCATCAGTGAACTGCGCGATGGCCGTTGGCTGCGCGCCGAAGAAATCAGCCAGCGCCTGGCCGCGAAAGGTATGCCTGGGGCTTTGGAAGGCGCTCGCGCCGTGCAGCAGGAGTTGGGCGACAGCGGTAATGCCCCGGCGCGGCCGCATTTTGCCGAATTTATGGTGCGCGCAGGCCATGTTCGGGATCGCGCCGAGGCGTTTCGTAAATGGCTGGGTTCCGGCAAGCTGGGCGACGTTAAGCAGCATTGGCCAAGCTTGCCTGAGGCGGTGGCGACCCTGCGTGGCGCCGGGGCTTGGGTCAGCTTGGCCCATCCTTGGCAATACGATTTCACCCGCAGCAAGCGGCGTAAGCTGATTATTGAATATCAGGCGGCGGGTGGTCAGGCCTTGGAAGTGGTTAATGGCATGCAGCCGGCCGAACAGGTCGGCGGCTTGGCTATTTTGGCCCGTGAATTTGGCTTGATGGCCAGCGTTGGCAGTGATTTTCACGCGCCCGGCGACTGGTCTGAACTGGGCATGTATCGCCCGCTCCCGGATGATTTGTCGCCACTTTGGGTTCATTTCAATGACTATCGGCCAGCTGTTAACTGCTGAAGAGGGACCGCACGTGAGTCAGTTCTTCCAGATCCATCCGCAAAGCCCGCAGGCGCGCTTGATTAAGCAGGCGGTGGGCATCATCAAAGCGGGTGGGGTGATCGTCTATCCGACCGATTCGTCCTACGCCATTGGTTGCCATATTGGCGACAAGGCGGCGGTCGAGCGGATTCGCCGGCTGCGCCAGCTGGACGACAAGCACAACTTCACCCTGGTCTGCAGCGACCTCTCGCAGTTGGGCCTGTTTGCCAAGGTCGATACCGGCGCGTTTCGCCTGCTCAAGGCCCATACGCCGGGGCCTTACACCTTTATCTTGGATGCTACCCGGGAAGTGCCGCGCATGGTGCTGCACCCCAAGCGCCGCACCATAGGCTTGCGGGTGCCGGGGCATCCAATCGCCATGGCGCTGCTGGCCGAGCTGGGCGAGCCGCTGATGAGCGTCAGCCTGATCATGCCGGGCGCCACTGAGCCGCTGAGCGACCCTTATGAGATGCGCCTGCTGCTTGAGCATCATGTCGACCTGATTATCGATGGCGGCCTGGGCGGCCTGGAGGCCTCGACTGTGATTAATCTGGTCGACTCCGAGCCGCAGGTGGTGCGGGTCGGTTGTGGTGATCCGCGGCCTTTTGCCGTCGATGCCTAGGCGGGTTTAGGCCGCCACAAAAACGGGCACCTGTCCTGCGGCATTGGCGTCTATGGCGATACCGCTGCCTTGGGCGCGCGCCTATTCAGATGGCTATTGCGACCAGAATGGCAATCAGCAGGATAATGATGAAGTCGGTGGTGCTCAGGGCGCCACCGGCCGGCAAGGCATCGATCCGCTGCGCTAGGCTGGCCGCTTCAGCCGCAGTCAAGGCGTTTACCCGCTCCTTGGCAGCAGTCGCCTGCACGCCCAGTGCCTGCATTTTTTCCTGCACGCTGGCGCGGCTCAGAAACGCCTCAATCTTGTCCCGGTCGGCCTGCACGCTTTGACTGCTCACGGCCTCTGCGGTGGAGACCATCCCGGCTTGCACGCTGGGCGTCAAGGCGGCAGTCCAGCAGGCCAGCAGCAAGGTTACGCCGAAGGTCATTGCGAGTGTTTTCACGACACACCTCCAAGTCCTATTAGGACCAGCCGAAGCAAAAGGTCCGAACTTTTCACGTTCGGCACAAAATGCAGCCGGGGCAACTGCCGAGTCGATTAGAATGCCGAGGCAGCCTTTCCCAATTTAGACCCCGAGACCCGTAGACGGGTTCCACCCTTGGACGTGGTCCTGGCCGCGATTATTTGCTGATGCCTGATCGAGAAAATCCCATGTCGGATACCCCAGTTCCAGATCCTTTGGCCAGTCAGGCCGGCGCGCAGCAAGAACTGCAGTTCGCCATGGTCTATGGCCAGGCGCTGACCGAATTGCCGGTGGACCTGTACATTCCGCCGGATGCGCTGGAAGTCTTTCTCGAAGCCTTCGAAGGCCCGCTTGATCTGTTGCTGTATCTGATCCGCAAACAGAATATCGATGTGCTGGACATTCCTGTGGCGGAAATCACCCGCCAATACATGGGCTATGTCGAACTGATGCAGTCGGTGCGGCTGGAGCTGGCGGCCGAATACCTAGTGATGGCGGCGATGCTCGCCGAGATCAAGTCGCGCATGCTGCTGCCGCGCTCGGCGGCTTTTGAGGAAGAAGACGATCCGCGCGCCGAGCTGATCCGTCGCCTGCAAGAGTACGAACGCTACAAGGCCGCCGCCGAAGGGCTGGATCAGCTGCCGCGGGTCGGCCGCGATATCACCGTGCCGGCCCTCGAAGCGCCACAGGCGCGGGCGCGCAAGTTATTGCCGGACGTCAGCCTGGAGGAGTTATTGCTGTCGATGGCCGAAGTGCTGCGCCGCGCCGACATGTTTGAAAGCCATCAGGTCAGCCGCGAAACCCTGTCCACCCGCGAGCGCATGAGCGCCGTGCTGGAGGCCTTGAAGGGCGGCGCCTTTGTGCCCTTCGTCGCGCTGTTTCTGGCCGAAGAAGGTCGTCTTGGCGTGGTGGTGACCTTTATGGCGATACTCGAGCTGATCAAGGAGTCACTGGTGGAGCTGGTGCAAAATGAGGCCTTTGGGCCTATTCATGTGCGGGCCCGCGCTGAATGAACGGCCAGGGAGCTGCCGTTTGGGGTGTATTGTCACGTACGGGCTCGCGCCGAATGAGTGGCTTGGTGCTGTCGTCTTGGGTGTATTGCCACGTCCGGGCTCGCGCCGAATAATGGCCACGCCGAATCAAGAGTCGAAACGATGAACCTGACTGAACCCCGCGAGCTGGCCTCGCTACTGGAGGCGTTTTTATTGGCCAGCGGCAAGCCGCAGTCGTTGGAGCGCTTTTATGAGCTGTTTGAGGAAGCCGAGCGGCCAGAGCCTGCGGTGTTCAAAAAAGCCCTGACGCTGCTGGCCAAGTCCTGCGAGGGGCGCTCCTTTGAGCTAAAGGAGGTGGCGACCGGCTACCGCCTGCAAGTACGTGAGCGCTTTGCCCCCTGGGTCGGCCGGCTGTGGGAGGAGCGTCCGCAGCGTTACTCGCGGGCCATGCTGGAGACCCTGGCGCTGATTGCTTATCGCCAGCCGATTACCCGTGGCGAGATCGAAGATATTCGCGGCGTGGCGGTCAACAGCCATATCGTAAAAACCCTGCTGGAGCGTGAGTGGATTCGCGTCGTCGGCTATCGCGATGTGCCGGGCAAGCCGGCGATGCTGGCCACCACCAGACTGTTTCTCGATCACTTCAACCTCAAGGGGCTGGATGAGTTGCCGACCATGGCTGCCTTGCGTGAGCTTGAGCCTGAACCCTTGTTTGCTCCGGACGATGATTTGCCAGCGCCCGCCGGCTTGCAGGCCCGCGTCGATGCCGAGGAAGGCCAGGAGGCGGACAGTGGGTTGCGCGATGAAACCAGTTTCCGCAGCCTGCTGGTTGAGCTGGATGATATGGAGCAGGGCTTGAAAAGCGATTTTGACGATTTGTTTGCTGCGCAGCTTGAGCCCGCAGTAGAGGGCGAGGCGGCCGGAGAACTGGAGTCGCTGGACGCCGCCGAGGCGAGTCTGCACTGACTGGTCCGCTTTGAGCTGTACAAAAAACAGACAGTCGGGCAGCGTAATTTAAGCGCTAGTCGTGCGCCTGGCGGCTAATCAGCGTATGCTTCGCGCCCTTTTGGCGATTGTTCGCCATTTTTACGCATTAGCCGTTCGGCAAATAGTGCGTTTCATCTACTGCTACACCGGGAGGTGCCAAGATGAGTGAGTCCGATTTAGGTCCAGCTGGCGAAAAATTACAGAAGGTTTTGGCGCGCATGGGCCTCGGCTCGCGTCGCGATGTCGAAACCTGGATCAGCCTTGGCCGCGTCAAGGTCAATGGCGTGGTCGCCAAACTCGGCCACCGGGTCGATTCGCTGGACGCCATCAGCCTCGATGGCCGTTTGCTCAAGCGCGAAGAGGGTGCCGAATCGGTCCGTCGCGTGCTGATCTACAACAAGCCCGATGGCGAAATCTGCACCCGTGACGACCCAGAAGGTCGGCCAACCGTGTTCGATCGTTTGCCCAAGCCGAAAGAAGGCCGCTGGATCAATATCGGTCGTCTGGACATCAACACCACCGGCTTGCTGATGTTCACCACTGACGGTGAGCTGGCCAACCGCCTGATGCACCCTTCCTATCAGATGGACCGTGAGTACGCCGTGCGCGTGCGCGGTGAAGTCGATGAAGAGATGCTCGAGCGCTTGAAAGCCGGCGTGGTGCTGGAAGATGGCCCGGCGCGCTTTACCGACATCAAAGAAGCCCCCGGCGGTACCGGTTTCAACCACTGGTATCACTGCGTGGTGATGGAAGGTCGTAACCGTGAAGTGCGGCGTCTGTGGGAATCCCAGGGTGTGGTGGTCAGTCGCCTGAAGCGCGTGCGCTTTGGCCCGGTATTTATGACCTCCGAGCTGACCATGGGCCGCTGGCGCGAAATGGGCCAGCGTGAAATCGACATCCTCAGTGAGGAAGTCGGTTTGACCCCGGTGGCGCTGCCGGCCATGACCGATAAAGCCCGTGACAAGCTGGTCCGTCAGCAGCGTAAATCGGCCAAGCCGGTGGGCCGCGCCGGTCGTCAGGAGCGCACTCTGCGCCCGGCCAGCGGTGGCCGTGGTGAGCGCGCCGCGAGTGGCGACTCGAGCCGTGGCTCGCAGGTGGCCGAGCGCCCAAGCGATATCAATAAGCGTCCCGCCAAGCCGGCCGGCCGTCAGCAGGAGTCTGGCGAGCGCGGTTCGCGTCAACCGGGTTCGGCGCCAGATAAGCGTCGCGGCCCAGCTGCTACTGAGGGGCAGCGTCCTGGCTTTGGTCGTGGTCCGCGCAAGCCGCAGTGATGGGCTAAAACCTAAAGCATAAAAAAGGGCTCCGATTGGAGCCCTTTTTTTGTGCCGGGATTATTCGCTGATGGGTTGGCTGCTGGCTTTAGCTGGCCACGACCAGACGGTTACGGCCGTCGTTTTTGGCGGCGTACATGGCGCTGTCGGCGCGGTGCATGATGCTGCGGATCGACTCGCCAGGTAGCAGGGTGGCGCAGCCGAGGCTGACCGATAGCTCTATCGCGCGGCCTTGGGCCAGGCATTGCAACTCCATCACTGCGCGGCGCAGGCGTTCGCCGACCATTGCGGCGGCTTCGCTGCTGGTGTTGGACATCACCACCAGAAACTCTTCGCCGCCAAAGCGAAACACCATGTCGATGTTGCGCAATTGGGCTTTAAGGGTGGCAGCCAGGGCTTTCAGCACTTCGTCGCCGGTGCTGTGGCCGAAGCTGTCATTGATCCGCTTGAAGTGATCAAGGTCGAGCATCAGCAGTGACAGGGGCTGCTGGTTGCGTTCAGCCATATCAACTTCGCGCTGCAGTGCTTGATCCATCGCCAGGCGATTGCCGGTGTCGGTCAGCGGATCACGCAAAGCGCTGCGCATGGCGTTGCGATAGAGCAGGGCGTTACGCAGCGGAAACAGCAGGCTGGCCAGCAGTGATTCGAGTTGGCCAAGTTCTTCTTCCGAGAAGCGCACGCTGCGGCGAAAGGTCAGCTCTCCGAGGTATTCGCCTTCGTGGCTGAGGCGGTAGCACGCCGAGTGACTGGCGCGCACGCCCATCTCCAGGCGTAAATCGCTGGCGGTCAATTGATAGCTCAAAGCGCCCAGTGGCACCAAGCGCTGCACTTCACGGAAGAACAGGCTGAGGATGCGATCGGCTTCGAGGCTGGTCTGCAGTTGCTGGGTTAGCTGCTGACGCAGTTGTGCCAGGCTGACCGGCCGCAGTGATTGGGTACGGTTACCCGAGAAGCCCAAGCGTTGCAGTTTGGCTGCGTCGAAGTCGATGGTGTTGGTTTGGCTGTGAGAAATCATGGTGAACCTCAGGCGCTAAGTGCGTCGACACTAGGCTTGAAGCGATTTCCGTGCCATTTGCTGGGTTTGTTGTAAAACTCTTTATATTTCAGTTGTTTAGGTTTTATTTCGATTGTCTGGTGGCAGCTGCTTGCCGGTGTTTTGGCGCTGGGGCCGGCAATGTGCTGCCGTTCACAAAAGTTGGCCGCCGGGAAACCGGCGGCTGGTTTGCTTACTGGGCGTCGAAAGCCTGGCCGTTGACGCCCACGCTGTCCGGGCCCATCAGATACAGATAGACCGGCATGATGTCTTCAGGCGTTGGGTTGCCCGCCGGATTTTCTCCGGGGTAGGCCTGGGCGCGCATGTCGGTGCGGGTGGCGCCGGGGTTGACGCTGTTGGCGCGGCCCGGGCAGATGCCGTCCATCTCGTCGGCCAGCACTTGCATCAAGCCTTCGTTGGCGAACTTTGACACCGCGTAAGCGCCCCAATAGGCGCGCCCTTTGCGACCGACACTGCTGGAAGTGAAGATCACCGAGGCGTCCGCTGACAGCTTCAGCAATGGCAGCATGGTACTGGTCAGCATAAAGGTGGCGTTGACGTTGACCTGCATGACGCGCATGAAGTTGTCGCCCGACAACTGCTCAATCGGTGTGCGCGGCCCGAGGATGGCGGCGTTGTGCAGCAGGCCATCGAGGCGGCCAAATTCGCGCTCGACCATGGCGGCCAATTCGTCGTATTGGTGGGCCAGGGCGGTTTCCAGATTGAATGGAATCACCGCCGCCTGCGGGTGGCCGGCTTCGGCGATGGCGTCATAGACCTGATTTAAGTTGGCTTCGGTCTTGCCCAACAGCAACACGGTGGCGCCGTGGGCGGCAAAGGTCTTGGCCGCGGTCGCGCCTATGCCGCGGCCGGCACCTGTGACCAGGATAACGCGGCCTTTCAACAGGTCGGGGCGGGCGGTGTAATCAAACATGGCAAGGTCTCTCTTGTGTCTTGGGCGTAGGGCGGCCTCGCCGCGAAGCGGCAGCCGGCCAATCATTGGGTCGGCGCCTCAGCAGCTGCACAGCGCCCGATCAAGCAACGCGCGCAGCTCTGCCGGGTGATTGACCACGGCATCGGCGCCCCAGTGATCGGGATTGTCGTCGCGGTGAATATAGCCGTAGCGAACCGCTGCGGTACGGGTGCCGGCCGCGCGGCCAGACTCGATATCGCGCAGATCGTCGCCGACAAACAGCACGCTGGCCGGTTCCAGGCCCAGGCGGGTGCAGGCCAGAATCATCGGCTCGGGGTCGGGCTTGGTGTTTTTCACATGCTCAGGGCAAATCAGAATCGCCGAGCGCTGGGCCAGGCCCAGCTGCTGCATGATCGGTTCGGCATAGCGCAGCGGCTTGTTGGTGACCACGCCCCAGATCAGCTTGGCCTGCTCGATGTCGGCCAGCAGTTCTTCGATGCCGTCAAAGGGGCGGGTCAGTACGGCGCAGTGTTCTTGGTAGCGGTCCAAGAACTCCTGACGCAGCGCCTCGAAGCCGGCGGCTTCAGGGTTCAGCGCAAAGGCGCTGGCGACCATGGCGCGGGCGCCGCCGGAGATCTGCTCGCGAATCAGCTGTTCGGCAATCGGCGGCAGGTCGCGGGCGGCGCGCATGGCCTGGGCCACGGCGATAAAGTCGGGGGCACTGTCGAGCAGGGTGCCGTCCATGTCAAAAAGCACAGCACGCAGGCGCATCAGGCTTCCTTTAAGGTTTGCAGCATGTAGTTAACGTCGACATCGGCCGCCAGCTTGTAGTGTTTGAGCAGCGGGTTGTAGGTCAGGCCAATGATGTCTTTGACTTGCAGGCCGGTGGCACGGCTCCAGGCGCCCAGTTCGGAGGGGCGGATAAATTTTTTAAAGTCGTGGGTGCCGCGCGGCAACATACGCATCAGGTATTCGGCGCCAATAATGGCAAACAAATAGGCCTTGGGATTGCGGTTGATGGTGGAGAAAAACACCTGGCCGCCGGGTTTGACCAGTGCGTGGCAGGCGCGAATGACCGAGGCGGGGTCGGGCACGTGCTCGAGCATCTCCAGGCAAGTGACCACATCAAACTGCTCGGGCATTTCCAGTGCCAGGTCTTCGGCGGTGATTTGCCGATAGTCGACCGATACACCGGATTCCAGCTGGTGCAGGCGGGCCACGGCCAGTGGGGCTTCGCCCATGTCGATGGCGGTGACTGTGGCGCCGCGCAGGGCCATGGCCTCGCTCAAAATGCCGCCGCCGCAACCGATGTCGAGCACGGTTTTGCCGGCCAACTTGACTCGCTCGTCGATCCAGTTAACCCGCAGCGGGTTGATGTCGTGCAGTGGCTTGAACTCGCTTTCGCGGTCCCACCAGCGGTGTGCCAGAGCTTCGAATTTAGCGATTTCGGCGTGGTCGACGTTGCTCATAGAAGAACCTGTGGGTAAAGAATCTGGTGGGTTAACTCAGCGGGCCGCGATGCGGGCGCCCCAGCTGCGGGCGGTGGCAATCAAGCGGTCTTCGTCGAGGCGGGTTAGCTGCTGGTTGTCGAGTAACTGCTTGCCGCCAACCCAGACATGTTTAACCGCGTTGCGATTGCCGGCGTAAATCAGTTGTGAGACCGGATCATAGACCGGTTGTTGCGCCAGGCCACTGAGGTCAAAGGCTAACAGGTCGGCGGCTTTGCCGATTTCCAGTGAGCCGGTGTGCTCCTCAATCCCCAGGGCGCGGGCGCCGTTAAGGGTGGCCATGCGCAGCGCCCGATGGGCATCCAGCGCGGTTGCCGAATTGGCCACAGCTTTGGCCAGCAAGGCGGCGGTGCGGGTTTCGCCGAGTAAATCCAGGCTGTTATTGCTGGCCGCGCCGTCGGTACCAATCGCCACATTGACCCCGGCTTGCCAGAGCTTTTCTACCGGACACAGGCCGCTGGCGAGCTTGAGGTTGGAATGCGGGCAATGGATAACGCTGCTGTTGCTTTCTACCAGCAGCGCGAGGTCGTCGTCACTGATCTGGGTCATGTGCACCGCCTGAAACCGTGGCCCCAGCAGTCCGAGGCGGGCCAGTCGGGCCAGTGGGCGTTCGCCGCGCTGTTCGAGGCTTTGCTGCACCTCGAAGGCGGTCTCCTGTACATGCATATGAATGCCGGCATCCAGCTCCTCGCTGAGCACGCGAATGGTTTCCAGTTTGTCATCGCTGACGCTGTAGGGGGCATGGGGGCCGAAGGCGACATTCAGCCGCGGATGTTGCTTGAGGTCGCCGAACAGGTGCAGGCCTTTATGCAAAGACTCGGCGCTGTCGCGGGCGCCGGGAATCGGGAAGTCCAGGATCGGAATAGTGATCTGGGCGCGCATGCCGCTGGTGTGAATCACCTCGCTGGCCACTTCCGGGAAAAAGTACATGTCGGAGAAGCAGGTGATACCGCCCTTGAGCTGTTCGGCAATCGCGAGCTCCGTGCCGTCGCGCACAAAGGCCTCATCCACCCAGCGTGCTTCGGCGGGCCAAATATGTTGCTCAAGCCAATGCATCAGCGGCACGTCGTCGGCCATGCCGCGAAACAGCGTCATGGCCGCATGGCCGTGGGCATTGATCAGGCCGGGACAGAGCAGCATGTCGGGCAGCTCACGGACTTCTTTGGCTGGGTGTAGCAGGGCGCTGGCGCGCGGCGCGATCAGTACGATGCGGCCGTCACGAATGCCCAGGCCGTGTTCTTTTAACACCACGCCGGCGGGCTCAACCGGCACCAGCCAGGTCGGCAAGAGGAGGAGGTCGAGCGGGGCGCTGTGGTCGGGCATGATCGGCAGTCTTGAGCATCTATACAGGGGCCGGCAAGTATACCCGAGCACCTTGTCAGGCGGCTCGCTATAATCGGCGGCTTTTGGTTGTGGGTAGGAGCTGAGTCATGCGTGATCGATTGCTAGCGGCAGAGAAAGTTAAGGCGATTGAATGGCGCGATGGCACGCTGTATTTACTCGATCAGCGGCTGCTGCCGTTCGAGGAAACCTGGCTGGCCTATGAGTCGGCGGCCGCAGTGGCTGAGGCCATTCGGCAGATGGTGGTGCGCGGCGCGCCGGCCATCGGTATTGCGGCAGCCTACGGGCTGGTGCTGGGCGTCAAAGCGCGCCTCGCCGCCGGGGGCGATTGGCAGGCGGCGTTGGAGGCGGATTTCCAGGTGCTGGCCGAGTCGCGGCCGACTGCAGTCAATTTGTTTTGGGCGCTGAACTGCATGCGTGAGCGGCTGCAGCGGCTTAAGCCTGCAGATGAGCCGTTGCGCGTCATGGAGCAGGAGGCGATTGGCATCCATGCCAGCGATCGCGAGGCCAATCTGACCATGGCGCAGTTTGGTGTCGAGGTGATTCGTCAGCATCAAGGCAGTGCCCAGCCGATTTTGACCCACTGCAACACCGGCGCATTGGCCACTGGTGGCTTTGGTACGGCGCTGGGGGTGATTCGCGCCGCCTATCTGGAGGGCTTGGTGGAGCGGGTGTATGCCGATGAAACCCGGCCCTGGTTGCAGGGTTCGCGTCTGACCGCGTGGGAGCTGGCCAGCGATGGTGTACCGGTCACCTTGAATGCGGATTCTGCCGCCGCGCACCTGATGAAAACCAAGGGCATCACCTGGGTGATAGTCGGCGCCGACCGCATCACCGCCAATGGCGACGTGGCCAACAAGATTGGCACCTATCAACTGGCGGTGAATGCCATGCACCACGGCGTGCGCTTTATGGTGGTGGCGCCCAGTTCGACCATTGATATGGCGCTGGCCACCGGCGATGAAATCCCCATCGAGGAGCGTGACGGCAGTGAGCTGCTGGAGATCGCCGGGCGGCGGGTGGCTGCCGAGGTGGAGGCAATCAATCCGGTATTTGATGTGACGCCCGCCGACCTGATTGACTACCTGGTCACCGAGAAGGGGGTGATCGAGCGGCCGAACGCGGCGAAAATGGCCCAGCTGATGTGTCGCAAGCGTCTGCACTGAATGTTGCGCGGCCCGGGCTGCCGGGTTGGGTGCCGTGGGGTGATTGTGGTATGCTCCGGCGGTTTTCAGGCTGGCCTTAACGGGCCACTGAAGTGCACAGATTTTTAGCTTAACCCGTTGATTTTTCGTGAGTCGTTGCAGCTAAATTATCCGCAACGGCGAACTTCGCCATATTCCACGCGGATTGCGCGGAGTTTCACCAGAATAAGGAACCAGGCTTCTCATGGGCGAACTGGCCAAAGAAATTGTACCGGTCAATATCGAAGACGAGCTGAAACAGTCGTATCTCGACTACGCGATGAGCGTGATCGTTGGTCGTGCGTTACCGGACGCGCGCGATGGCTTAAAGCCCGTGCACCGGCGCGTGCTGTTCGCGATGAGTGAGCTGGGTAACGACTGGAACAAGGCGTATAAAAAATCCGCCCGTGTGGTCGGTGACGTCATCGGTAAGTATCACCCTCACGGTGATACCGCGGTGTACGACACCATAGTTCGGATGGCGCAGCCGTTCTCGCTGCGCTACCTGCTGGTAGACGGTCAGGGCAACTTCGGTTCGGTCGACGGCGATAACGCCGCGGCCATGCGTTACACCGAAGTGCGGATGACCAAACTGGCCCATGAGCTGCTGGCCGATCTGGACAAAGAAACTGTCGATTGGGTGCCCAACTACGACGGCACCGAACAGATTCCGGCGGTTATGCCGACCAAGATCCCCAACCTGCTGGTCAATGGCTCTTCCGGTATTGCCGTGGGCATGGCGACCAATATTCCGCCGCACAACCTTGGGGAGGTGATCGACGGCTGTCTGGCGCTGATCGAAAACCCGGAACTGACCATCGATGAGTTGATGCAGTACATTCCGGGCCCGGATTTTCCGACTGCGGCGATCATCAACGGTCGCGCCGGCATCATCGAAGCCTATCGCACCGGTCGTGGGCGGATTCAGATCCGTGCCCGCGCCACCATCGAAGACATCGATAAGGTCGGCGGCCGTCAGCAGATAGTAATTACCGAGCTGCCGTACCAGCTGAACAAGGCCCGCTTGATCGAGAAGATTGCCGAGCTGGTCAAAGAGAAAAAGCTCGAAGGCATCAGCGAGCTGCGCGATGAGTCCGACAAAGACGGCATGCGCGTGGTGATTGAGCTGCGTCGCGGTGAAGTGCCGGAAGTGGTACTGAACAACCTGTACGCCCAGACTCAGTTGCAGAGCGTGTTCGGTATCAACGTGGTGGCCCTGATTGACGGCCAGCCGAAGATTCTGAACCTCAAGGATCTGCTCGAAGCCTTCGTCCTGCACCGTCGTGAAGTGGTGACTCGGCGTACCGTGTACCTGCTGCGCAAAGCCCGTGAACGCGGTCATATCCTTGAAGGGCAAGCGGTAGCGCTGTCCAACATCGATCCGGTAATCGCCCTGATCAAGGCATCCCCTAGCCCTGCCGAGGCCAAGGAAGCGCTGATTTCCCAAGCCTGGGAATCCTCGGCTGTGCAGGCCATGGTTGAGCGCGCCGGCGCCGACTCATGCCGCCCGGATACTTTGGATGCACAGTACGGTTTGCGCGACGGTAAGTACTTCCTCTCGCCAGAGCAGGCGCAGGCGATTCTTGAGTTGCGCTTGCACCGTCTGACCGGTCTTGAGCACGAAAAACTGCTGGCCGAGTACCAAGAGATTCTGCTGCAAATCGGCGAGCTGATTCGCATCCTGACCAGCGCCACGCGCTTGATGGAAGTGATCCGCGAAGAGCTGGAAGGCGTCAAGGCCGAGTTTGGCGACAAGCGCCGCACCGAGATTCTCGATACCCGTCTCGACCTGACCCTGGGTGACCTGATCACCGAAGAGGAGCGGGTCGTCACCATTTCCCACGGTGGTTATGCCAAGACTCAGCCGTTGTCCGCTTACCAGGCCCAGCGCCGTGGCGGTAAAGGCAAGTCGGCCACCGGTGTGAAAGATGAGGACTACATCGAGCATCTGCTGGTCGCCAACAGCCACGCCACCCTGTTGCTGTTCTCCAGCAAGGGCAAGGTCTACTGGCTGAAGACTTACGAAATTCCGGAAGCCTCCCGTGCTGCCCGTGGTCGTCCGCTGGTTAATCTGCTGCCGCTGGATGAGGGTGAGTACATCACCACCATGCTGCAGATCGACCTCGAAGCCTTGCAGAAAGCCGCCGGTGCCGATGAGGACCTGGACGACGCCGAAGACGTGATCGAAGGCGAAGTGGTAGAAGCCGAAGAAGTGGTGGAAGTCGAAGAGGCCGAAGGCGAGACCGCTGAATGGGTCGCCGAGCCTACTGGCGAGTACATCTTTATGGCCACCGCAATGGGTACTGTTAAGAAGACCCCGTTGTCGCAGTTTGCTCGTCCGCGTACCAGCGGCCTGATCGCCCTGAAACTGAAAGAAGGCGACACCCTGATCGCGGCCGCCATTACCGATGGCGCCAAGGAAGTGATGTTGTTCTCCGACGCCGGCAAGGTGATTCGTTTTGCCGAAAGCGCGATTCGTGTCATGGGCCGTGGCGCCCGTGGTATTCGCGGCATGCGCCTGGGCAAAGGGCAGATACTGATCTCCATGCTGATTCCTGAACCGGCTGCGCAGATCCTCACCGCCTCCGCGCGCGGTTTTGGCAAGCGCACCTCGCTGAGCAAGTTCCCACGCCGTAACCGTGGCGGTCAGGGTGTGATCGGTATGGTTACCAAAGAGCGTAACGGCAAACTGGTCGGCGCCATTCAGGTGCAGGACGGCGAAGAGATCATGCTGATCTCCGACCAGGGCACCCTGGTGCGGACCCGCGTCGATGAAGTCTCCAGTTCCGGCCGTAACACCCAGGGCGTGACCCTGATCAAGTTGGCCAGTGATGAAACACTGGTCGGCCTTGAGCGCGTGCAAGAGTTGTCTGCTGTTGATGACGAAGCGGGTGAAGGCGTAGAGCTGGAAGGCGAGGTCTCTGACGAGGCTGCACTGGACGCTGTAGAGGGTGGCGAGCCTGATGGCGAGTCACTTGAGACGGCTGCCGACGAAGCCAGCGGCGAAGCGCCAAGCGAAGAGTAATAACTGCGGGCGGATGGCGTGCTAGGCGCCTCTTCGCTCCAGGCTAGATCGGCGAGTAGCGCTGCGCGTTGCTCGCCTGCCCCAGACCACAAGCATGTGAGAGTCGATGTGAGCAAGCGAGCCCATAACTTCTGCGCCGGCCCCGCCGCGCTTCCTGAAGCCGTATTGTTGCGTGCCCAGGCTGAACTCCTCGACTGGCACGGCAAAGGCCTGTCCGTGATGGAGATGAGCCATCGCAGCGCCGACTATGTGGCGATTGCCGAGAAAGCCGAGCAGGATCTGCGTGATCTGTTGGCCATTCCGTCCAATTACAAAGTGCTGTTTTTGCAAGGCGGCGCCAGCCAGCAGTTTGCCGAGATCGCGTTGAATTTGCTGCCTGAAGATGGCGTGGCCGATTACATCGACACCGGTATCTGGTCGAAAAAAGCCATTGAGGAAGCCAGTCGCTTCGGCAACATTAATGTCGCCGCCAGCGCCAAGCCTTACGACTACTTCGCCATTCCTGGGCAAAATGAGTGGAAGCTGAGCAAAGACGCCGCCTACCTGCACTACGCCAGTAACGAAACCATTGGCGGCCTGCAGTTTGATTGGGTGCCGCAAGTCGGTGACGTACCGCTGGTGGTGGACATGTCTTCCGACATCCTGTCGCGCCCCATCGACGTCTCGCAGTTCGGCTTGATCTACGCCGGCGCCCAGAAAAACATCGGCCCCAGCGGCCTGGTGGTGGTGATAGTGCGCGAAGACCTGTTGGGCAAGGCGCGCTCGAGCTGCCCGACCATGCTCAACTACAAGGTCGCGGCCGATAACGGCTCGATGTACAACACCCCGGCGACTTTCTCCTGGTACCTCTCGGGCCTGGTCTTTGAATGGTTGAAGGAGCAGGGCGGAGTCGAGGCGATGGAGCGAGTCAATCGCGCCAAGAAAGAGCTGCTCTACAAGACCATCGACAGCAGCGAGCTGTACAGCAACCCGATTGCCCACAACGCCCGCTCGTGGATGAACGTGCCGTTTCGCCTGGCCGACGACCGCTTGGACAAGCCGTTTCTGGCTGGCGCCGATGCCCGTGGCTTGCTGAATCTGCAAGGCCATCGCTCGGTTGGCGGCATGCGCGCCTCTATCTATAACGCCGTGGGCATGGACGCGGTTGAGGCTTTGGTCGGCTACATGGCCGAGTTCGAGAAGGAGCATGGTTGATGTCCGATCAGGATCAGCTCAAAGCCTTGCGGGTGCGCATTGATGGCCTCGACGAGAAAATCCTCGAGCTGATCAGCGAGCGCGCCAGCTGTGCTCAGCAAGTCGCACGGGCTAAACTGCTGTCGTTGCCGGTTGGTGAGAAAGCGGTGTTCTATCGCCCCGAACGTGAGGCCTGGGTGCTCAAGCACATCATGGAACTCAATCAAGGCCCGTTGGACAACGAGGAAGTGGCGCGTTTGTTCCGCGAGATCATGTCGTCCTGTCTGGCCCTCGAGCAGCCGCTGAAAGTGGCTTACTTGGGCCCAGAGGGCACCTTCACCCAGGCCGCGGCGCTCAAGCACTTCGGCCATGCGGTGATCAGTGTGCCGATGACCGCCATCGACGAAGTCTTCCGTGAAGTGGCCGCAGGCGCAGTGAACTTTGGCGTGGTGCCGGTGGAGAATTCCACCGAGGGCGCGGTCAATCACACCCTGGACAGCTTTCTCGAGCACGACCTGGTGATTTGCGGCGAAGTTGAGTTGCGCATTCACCACCACTTGCTGGTCGGTGAAACCACCAAGACCGACCGCATTACCCGCATTTACTCCCACGCCCAGTCGCTGGCGCAGTGCCGCAAGTGGCTGGATGCCCATTACCCGAATGTTGAGCGGGTGGCCGTCTCGAGCAATGCCGACGCCGCTAAACGGGTGAAAAGTGAGTGGAATTCGGCGGCGATTGCCGGCGACATGGCTGCCAGTCTCTACGGCTTGAGCAAGCTGGCCGAGAAGATTGAAGACCGCCCGGATAACTCCACGCGCTTCTTGATTATCGGCAACCAGGAAGTGCCGCCAACCGGCGACGACAAGACCTCGGTGATTGTCTCGATGCGCAACAAGCCCGGCGCACTGCACGAGTTGCTGGTGCCGTTCCACGTTGCCGGCATTGACCTGACCCGTATCGAGACGCGCCCCTCGCGCAGCGGCAAGTGGACCTATGCGTTTTTTATCGATTTCGTCGGTCATCATCGCGATCCGCTGATCAGCGACGTGCTGGAGAAAATCAATCAAGAAGCGGTGGCGCTGAAGGTGCTCGGCTCTTATCCAAAAGCGGTGCTCTGAGGTATCGGCGTTTGCCGAGGTTCAGATTGATTAAGCCGATAGCGACTGTTTGAGGAGTCACCATGAGCTGCGATTTCCTTGCTCTGGCATTGCCGAGCGTGCAAAAGCTTTCCCCCTACGTCCCCGGCAAGCCCGTCGACGAACTGGCCCGCGAGCTGAATCTCGATCCGCTGAGCATCGTCAAACTGGCCAGCAACGAGAACCCGCTCGGCCCTAGCCCGAAAGCCCTGGCGGCTATTACGGCGGCGCTGCCGGAGCTGACCCGTTACCCCGATGGCAACGGTTTCGCGCTGAAAGTGGCGCTGGCTGAGCGCTGTGGCGTGCAGACCAATCAGGTGACGCTGGGCAATGGCTCCAATGACATCCTCGAATTAGTCGCCCGCGCCTATCTCGCGCCGGGGCTGAATGCGGTGTTCAGCGAGCATGCCTTTGCGGTTTACCCGATTGTGACTCAGGCGGTGGGCGCCGATGCCCACGTGGTACCGGCCAAGAATTTTGGTCATGACCTGCCGGCCATGTTGGCGGCTATCGATGCCCAGACGCGGGTGGTGTTTATCGCCAACCCGAACAATCCGACCGGTACCTGGTTTGGCCCGCGGGCCTTGCGCGAGTTTCTCGCGCAGGTGCCGGAAAGCGTCTTGGTGGTGCTGGATGAGGCCTATATCGAATACGCCGCAGGCGATGACTTGCCCGATGGCTTGAGTTATCTGGCCAGTACCCCGAACCTGCTGGTGTCGCGGACTTTCTCCAAGGCCTACGGCCTGGCGGCGCTGCGCGTCGGTTATGGGGTTTGTTCGGCGGTGATAGCCGATGTGCTCAATCGTGTCCGTCAGCCTTTTAATGTGAATAGCCTGGCGTTGGCGGCCGCCTGTGCGGCCTTGGCCGACAGCGACTATCTGGCCGCCAGTCGCCGCATGAATGACGCCGGCATGGCGCAGTTGGAAGCCGGTTTCACCGAGTTGGGACTGCGCTGGATTGCGTCCAAAGGCAATTTTATCGCCTTCGATCTGGGGCGCGAGGCCATGCCGATTTTCCAGGCGCTGCTGCGTGAAGGTGTGATAGTGCGGCCGGTGGCCAACTACGGCATGCCGACTTACCTGCGTGTGTCGATTGGCTTGCCGGCGGAAAACGCCCGTTTCCTAACGGCGCTGGCCAAGGTGTTTGATCGTGGCTGATGTCATGCCAGTGCAACCAAGCCAGCCTATGCTCGGCCGCCTGGTGGTGGTGGGCCTGGGTCTGATTGGCGGCTCGTTCGCCAAAGGCTTGCGCGAGAAGGGTCTGTTTCGTGAGGTGGTGGGTGTCGATCTGGACCCCGAATCGCGCCGTTTGGCGGTTGAATTGGGTGTGGTCGATCGCTGCGAGGAAGACCTGTCTGCTGCCTGCGTAGGCGCCGATGTTATTCAGTTGGCCGTGCCCATTCTGGCCATGGAAAAACTGCTGGTCACCCTGGCTAAACTGGATTTGGCTGGCGCTGTGCTGACCGATGTCGGCAGCGCCAAGGGCAGCGTGGTGCGCGCCGCCGAGTCGGCGTTTGCTGGTTTAGCACTGCGTTTCGTGCCGGGTCACCCGATTGCCGGTTCCGAGCAGAGCGGCGTGGAGGCGGCGAATGGACAATTGTTTCGCCGCCATAAGGTAATTCTCACACCCTTGCCGCAGGTCGATACTGTGGCGCTGGCCTTGGTTGATCGGCTCTGGCGCGAGCTGGGCGCCGACGTTGAGCACATGCAGGTCGAACACCACGATCAGGTGTTGGCCGCCACCAGTCATTTGCCGCACTTGCTGGCCTTTGGCTTGGTCGACTCGTTGGCCAAGCGCAGTGAGAATCTAGAGATATTTCGCTACGCGGCCGGCGGCTTTCGCGACTTTACCCGGATTGCCGGCAGCGATCCGCTGATGTGGCATGACATCTTCCTCGCCAATCGCGAGGCCGTGCTGCACACGCTCGATGCATTTCGTGACGATCTCGATGCGTTGCGTGGGGCGATCGATGCCGGCGACGGACATCAGTTACTCGGCGTGTTTACCCGTGCGCGGGTGGCCCGTGAACATTTCAGTAAAATTTTGGCCCGCAGGGCTTATGTGGACGCTATGCACAACAATGATTTGATTTACCTTGCGCAGCCCGGCGGCAGCTTGTCTGGCCGTATTCGCGTGCCCGGCGATAAATCCATTTCCCATCGCTCGATCATGCTTGGCTCCTTGGCCGAAGGCACCACCGAAGTGGAAGGCTTTCTGGAAGGCGAAGATGCCCTGGCAACCTTGCAGGCCTTTCGCGACATGGGCGTGGTCATCGACGGCCCGCATCACGGCCGAGTGACCATTCATGGGGTTGGCTTGCATGGTTTGCAGGCGCCGCCTGGGCCGATTTACCTGGGTAATTCGGGCACCTCGATGCGCCTACTGTCCGGCTTGCTGGCCGCGCAGTCCTTTGACTCCACCTTGACCGGCGATGCCTCGCTGACCAAGCGGCCGATGAATCGCGTGGCCAAACCCCTGCGCGAGATGGGCGCGGTGATCGAGACCGCCGCCGAAGGTCGACCGCCGCTGGTTATTCGTGGTGGTCAGCGCCTGACCGGTATGAGTTACCAAATGCCGATGGCCAGCGCCCAGGTTAAATCGAGCCTGTTGCTGGCCGGTTTATATGCGGCGGGCGAAACCGCTGTTAGCGAACCAGCCCCGACCCGTGATCATACCGAGCGCATGCTGCGCGGCTTTGGTTATCCGGTCAGTGTCGAGGGCAGTACCGCGACTGTCGAAGCGGGGCATAAGTTGACGGCCACTCAGATCGAAGTGCCGGCGGATATTTCCTCGGCTGCGTTCTTTCTGGTGGCCGCGAGCATTGCCGAAGGCTCGGAGTTGTTGCTGGAACATGTCGGCATCAACCCGACCCGTACCGGGGTGATCGACATTCTGAAGTTGATGGGCGCCGATATCAGCCTGGAAAACCAGCGTGAAGTGGGCGGCGAGCCGGTGGCGGATCTGCGCGTGCGGGCGGCCAAGCTCAAAGGCATTGAAATTCCCGAAGAGTTGGTGCCACTGGCCATCGATGAATTTCCAGTGCTGTTTATTGCCGCCGCCTGTGCCGAAGGGCGCACCGTGCTGCGTGGCGCCGAAGAGCTGCGGGTCAAAGAGTCTGATCGCATTCAGGTGATGGCCGATGGCTTGCTGGCGCTGGGCGTCCAGTGTGAGCCGACGCCAGACGGCATCATTATCGATGGCAATACAGTGAGTGGCACCATCGGCGGCGGCGAAGTCCACAGTCATGGCGATCACCGCATCGCCATGGCCTTTAGCGTCGCCTCATTGCGCGCCAGCGCGCCGATACGCATTCATGATTGCGCCAATGTGGCCACCTCCTTCCCGAACTTTCTCGGCTTGGCCGCGCAAGTTGGCATTCGCGTCAGCGAAGAGGTGCAGGCATGAGTGGCTTGGCGCCGGTCATCACCATCGACGGCCCAAGCGGCTCGGGGAAGGGCACTATTGCCGGTTTGGTGGCGCGCAAGCTCGGCTGGTGTCTGCTTGATTCGGGCGCGTTGTATCGCTTGCTGGCCTTTGCTGCGCGTAATCACGGCGTCGATCTGACCAATGAAGAAGCCTTGAAGCTGCTGGCTGCGCATCTGGATGTGCAGTTTGTCGCCGCAGGCGAAGGTCATGACCAGCAGATCATTCTGGAAGGCGAAGACGTCACCCAGGCCATTCGTAACGAACAGGTTGGCGCCGGTGCGTCCCAGGTTGCAGCTTTGCCGGTCGTGCGCGAGGCCTTGTTGCAGCGTCAGCAGGCCTTTCGTGAAATGCCGGGCTTGGTGGCCGATGGTCGCGACATGGGCACAGTGGTGTTTCCCGACGCACCGTTAAAAATCTTCCTGACCGCCAGTGCCGACGAGCGCGCCCGCCGCCGTTACTTGCAGTTGAAGGCTAAAGGCGATGATGTTAGTCTTAGCAGTCTGCTAGAAGAGATCCGGGCGCGTGATGAGCGCGACACCCAGCGCGCAGTAGCCCCGCTTAAACCGGCGGCTGATGCGATACAGCTGGATTCCACGGAACTTTCCATCGAGCAGGTGCTGGAACGAATCCTGAGTGAAGTCGCAGTCCGCGACATCGCCGGATGACCAAGAAGGTAGGCGGGGAACCAGACCTTGTCTCGCCA
>C687J26845_10000198_pt1 | contig 40801 bp, 38 predicted proteins | sample RifCSPlowO2_12_FD_26845 | JGI IMG/M metagenome (IMG submission 26845)
GGGGAGAGAGGGGACTCGAGCCTCCCTTCTCCCCTCGGGAGAAGGGTCGGGGATGAGGGATGGAAGGGTCGGGGATGAGGGAACGGGAGGGTTAGGGTGGGGATGGGTTGCGGGCGTTGATATGAACCACCCCCATCCTATCCTTCCCCCTGAAGGGGAAGGAACGTACTGGCCCGCGACTGTTATGACACGGTACGACAAGGCGGACAGAGCCGCCGGTCGGTGGGTCTAGACCCGCTACCTCAGCACAGACACGTTGAAGACCTGCACCGGGCGGCGAAATCCCTTGAGCACCAGCTCGCTCACCGGCTCGGCTTGCACGATGTCCTCGATACATCCCAGCACGCGTTGCGAAATTAGAATCTGTCCCGCTTTGGCTTCAGCGCACAGCCGCGCCGCGAGATTGGTGACGTTGCCGATCGCGCCGTAGTCCTGGCGTCCCTCGAAGCCGATGGCGCCCAAGGTGGCGTAACCCTGCGCAATGCCGATCCCCATATGGAGGTCGTAGCCGCGCTTCTGCCAGCCGGTGTCGAGCACGGCAAAACGCTGCTGCATCTCGACCGCCATGCGCACCGCGTGCGCGGCGGGGTTGTCGAGTTCCACCGGGTCGTTGAAGAAGATCATGATGCCGTCGCCCGCGAAGCGCTCGAGCGTGCCCTGGTGCGCCATGATCAGTCGGCCCATCTCGGCGTGGTATTCGCGCAGCACCCCCATTACTTCCTCCGGGTCGGCGGTCTCGGTGAAGGCGGTGAAGCCGCGCAAATCCAGGAACACGACGGTAATTTCCCTGCGGTGACTGCGGAGCGGGTCGCCGGTGCCGCCCGCCAGAATCAGGTCGGCGACCTGCGGCGAGAAAAAGCGCTTCATCCGCGACAGCCGTTCGAGCTGCGCGACGCTCTCCGCAACCCGCCCTTCGAGCGTGCGGTTCCAGTCCGCGAGTTCCGCCTTCTGCCGCTGCATCTCGTCGTAGAACGACTTGACCCTGAGCAGCGATTTCACCCGCGCCAGCAGTTCCGCCTGATTGATCGGCTTGGAAAGGAAATCGTCAGCGCCTGCTTCGATGCCCTTCACGCGTTCGCTCGAGGGGTCGAGCGCTGTCACCATCACTACCGGCAGTACTTCCGTGACCGGATTGGCGCGGATCGCGCGACACACCTCGTAGCCGTTCAGGTCCGGCATCATGACGTCGAGCAGCACCAGATCGGGTTTTTCAGCGGCAACTTGCCGCAACGCCGCAGCGCCGCCATCCGCGGTGACGACCGAATATCCCTTCACCGCAAGCAGATCGGCGAGCAGCTTGACGTTGTTGACGACGTCGTCGACGACCAGGATTTTCTGCGCCATCTAGTCCGCCTTCGGTTTACCGATGAATCGCTCAACCGTTTCCAGAAAGCCTTTGACGTTGATCGGCTTGGTCACGTAGGCGTCAAAACCCGAGGCAACGATCCTTTGCTGGTCGTCGGGCATGACGGACGCCGAAACCGCAACTACCGGTGTTTTCCGGGTCAGCGGGTCGGCCCGCAGCCTGCCGAGCGCGGTGATGCCGTCGATGTCGGGGAGCTGGATATCCATCAGAACGAGGTCCGGACGCTCCTCGCGAGCGAGCCGCAACCCTTCGGTCGCGGTCATCGCTTCCAGGGTCCGGTAGCCCTTGAACTGCAGCACGTCGCGTACCAGCTTCAGGTTCTTCTCGTTGTCTTCCACGATCAAAATGAGGTTCATGTCGTCTCCAGCATTTTCTCCGGCAAGGTAAACGTGAACGTCGATCCCTTGCCGATCTCGCTCAGCAAGGTGATGCTCCCTCCATGCATCTCGACGAACTTCCTGGTGAGCGCAAGCCCGAGTCCCGTGCCTTCTGCCTTTTTCAGGTGGTCGCTGCCGACCTGGCGGAATTCCTCGAACACCTTTTCCCGGTCTTCCGGCGCGATGCCGACGCCGGTGTCGGCGACCGCGATCTCGATGCACCCGTTGGCGCGCCGCGCGCTCACGTCTATCCTGCCGCCCTGCGGCGTAAATTTGACCGCGTTGGACAGCAGGTTGACCAGGATCTGTTTGACCTTGCGCTCGTCGGCCACCCAGTCGCAGAGGTCCGGCGCCACATTGAGCGACAGTGCGATGCCGTTGCGGCTGGCGCGCTCGCGTATCAGCGTCAACGCATTGTCCATCGCCCCGGTCAGATCAAAGCGCGCCAGCTCCAGTTCCATGCGCCCAGCCTCGATCTTCGACAAATCGAGAATGTCGTTGATGAGCGAGAGCAGGTGCTGGCCGGAAGAATGGATATCCCGCAGGTATTCCTCCTGCTTCGGGTTGATTTCGCCGAACATGCGCTCGACCAGCACTTCCGAGAAGCCGATGATGGCGTTCAGCGGCGTCCGCAACTCGTGCGACATGTTCGCCAGGAATTCCGACTTGTGCTTGTTGGCGACTTCGAGCTGGCGGCTCTTGTCCTGAATCTCGTTGAACAGCCGAACGTTCTCGATCGCGATCACCGCCTGGTCGGCGAAGGTCTTGACCAGCTCCACCTGCTTTGTGCTGAACGGGCGCATTTCATTGCGCCGAAGTGTGATCACGCCAAATGCCATCTCTTCTCGGACCAACGGGACTGCAAGGATGGTGCGATAGCCATAGCGCTGTTGATATTCGAGTGCCTCGCGGTACTCTTCCTTCGGCAAGGCAGCAACATCCTCGATATGGACGATCGTGCGATCCATGATCGCCCGCCCGGTGATCAAGCCCCGGTTCAACGGCAAAATATGAGCATCCGGGGAAAACGGCACCTCGCCAAAGCCGGCGACATACTTGACGACGTTGCCATTGACGATAAAGAGGCGCGTGTCATACGCATCGCACAGCTGTGCGGCGCGCCGTGCGACCATATCCAGGACTGGCGTCACATCGGTCGGCGTAGTGCTGATGACCCGCAGGATTTCCGCCGTTGCAGTCTGCTGCTCCAGCGCTTCGGTAATTTCAGCGTTGCGCGCCTGCAGCTCCTTGAACAGCCCGACGTTGTGGATTGCAATTACAGCCTGATCTGCAAAGGTCTGGAGAAGCGCAATCTGCGAATCAGGGAACGGCCCCGCTTCCCTTCGGCACACGGCAACGGCTCCGATCACACGGCTCTCCCGCAGCAGCGGCACGGCCAGGGCGCTTCGATATTTCCCCTTCCGCGCCGTCGCATGGTCATACTCCGGATCCTGCTCGACATCCGGAATATGAATCACGGAGCCGGCGAGGATTGCGCGGGTTGAAATCAGGTTCCGTTGTGGACGGAAAGAATTGAAGTCCCGCTCCCAAAACTCCGCAATCTCAGGCTCGACATGGCTGTGGCCGACAAGCTGGCACAGTTCGCCGTCATAGCGCATGACCCACGCCCGCAGGCCTCCGCACAACCGCGCCGCGCTCTCGGCAATCGTATTGAACACGGGCTGGACATCTGTCGGCGAGCTGGAAATGACCCGCAGGATCTCACTGGTCGCCGTCTGCTGCTCGAGCGCCTCCGTGATTTCCGCGTTGCGCGTCTGGAGTTCTTTGAACAGCCGGACATTTTCTATCGCAATCACGGCCTGGTCGGCGAAGGTTCTGAGGAGGTTGATCTGGCTTTCTGAGAAAGCCATGACCTCCCGCCGATACACGGTAATGACGCCAAACAGCTTGTCGCCCAGTAGGATCGGTACGCTGAGCGCGGTGCGCAGGCCTTCGTCGCGCAGGTGCTGAGGCAAGCGGAACGTGGGATCGTTCTGGAGATCGAGGATATGCACGACCCGGCGTTCCAACGCCGCGCGGCTTGACGGACCGCGGTCTGGGGTTGGATACATCTTTGGTTGGGCCTTGTAATGTTCGGCGAGAACGGGCGAGGCGTTCTCGTAAGCGGCTATGGCAAGAGCGTCGTCATCGCACAGGAACAATATTCCGTGCTTTGCATCACAAAGCCGCTGCGCGCTTTTGAGTATCGTGCCGAAGACCGGATCCAGACTGTCCGGTGAACTGCTGATCACGCGCAGGATGTCGCTGGTCGCGGTTTGCTGCTCCAGCGCTTCCGTAATCTCCGCGTTGCGCGCCTGCAGCTCCTTGAACAGCCGCACGTTCTCGATTGCGATCACCGCCTGGTCGGCGAAGGTCTTGAGCAGCGCAATCTGTTTTTCACTAAACGGCTGGACTTCGGCCCTGCGTATCAACAGCGCGCCGATCGGCGTTCCTTCGCGCAATAGTGGCGTCGCCAAGGTCGTTCTATGGCCATACCGGGCCGCAAGCAGCTTGCCATCCGGGAAATCGTCGCCGGCCGCAAGCAAATCCGGGACATGAATTGGGATGCCCTCGAGAATGGCACGGCCCGCGAGCGTCCCGCGGCTAATGGGTAACGTTTCACTACGCTGCCGTATGGAGATCGTGCCATAGTGGGCGGCAAGGCGAAGCAAGTTACCCTCGATCAGCAGCACCGCCGCGTCTTCCGCATTGCAGACGCGACAGGCGTTTTCAGCTACCGCGTTCAGGACGGGCTGGATGTCAGTCGGCGACCCCGAGATGACGCGAAGAATTTCTGCCGTCGCGGTCTGCTGCTCGAGCGCTTCCGTGATTTCCGAGTTCTTTGTCTGCAGTTCCTTGAACAGGCGCACATTCTCGATCGCGATCACCGCCTGATCGGCGAAGGTCTTGAGCAGCGCGATCTGCTTGTCCGTGAACGGCCCGGGCGTCACGCGAGTCACCGCAATCACGCCGATCGCGTTATTCTCCCGCAGCATCGGCGCGGCCAGAAGCGCGCGCCAGCCTCTCTGCCCGGCTCGTTGCTTGGCCCTCGTGCCCACCCACTCCTCGGCAGCGAGTATGTCGGTGATCTGTACGACCTCCCGGCGGCGCAGGGCACGGGGGGCAGGCATGCTTTCATCGTCCAACTGGGCCGGATTTGCGCTGCCTGTATCGTGAATCGGCAAGGTACTCGCCACCGTCTCGACGAGATCGCCCTTGACAAGTCTGAGCGACACTTCATATATGCCGCTGAACAGGTGCGCACCGCTGTTCACGATCGCATCGAACACCGGCCGCACGTCGGTCGGCGAGCTGCTGATCACCCTGAGGATTTCGCTGATTACGGTTTGCTGTTCCAGAGCTTCCTTCGTCTCGTTGAACAGGCGCACGTTCTCGATCGCGATGACCGCCTGGTCAGCGAACGTCTGCACGAGTGCTATGTGCCGGTCTGTAAATGGCTGAACCACCATCTTGCGCAGCACGATTACACCCAGCGCCTGATTCTCGCGCACGAGCGGTACGATGAGCGTTGTTCGGTGACCGTGTAGCCGCTGCATCTCGCGCACAACTGGAAATTCATCCGGGGAGACCGTCGCCGCGTCTGCGATGTGTACCGGTTTGCGATCAAGGATCGCGCGTCCCGGGCCGGATCCCCGCTCGATAGGCATCGTGTCGCCCACGTTCACGGGAGCGATGCCGCCGCAGCCGGTGACATACTTCACTTTGTCGCCTTCTACGAGCCAAACCCTCGCGTCGCTTGACTGGCACAGCCGCATGGCGTGCTCGGCAACGACCTGGAGCACGGGCATGATGTCGGTCGGCGAACCGGAAATTACGCGCAGGATCTCGCTGATCGCGGTCTGCTGCTCCAGCGTCTCACGCAGTTCGGCGGTGCGCTCCTCTACCTTGCGTTCGAGTCCCGCGTAGGACTCTTTCAACTCGCCGGCCATCTTGTTGAATTGTTCACCGAGCGTCTCGAGTTCGTCGCCGGTGTGGACATCGATGCGCTGGTCGAGTTGCCCCGCCCCGATTCGCTCGGCGCCCTGTTGCAGCGCCCGGATCGGCGTCACCATGCGCCGCGCGAGATACACGCTTACCAGGATCGAAAGCACGAGACCCGCTAGCAGCAGCAATACGGTCCGCAGGATGGATGCGTACAGCGGTGCGAACGCCTCGGCGAGCGGGGCTTCGACGAACACTGTCCAACTGAGCGTCGGGATGCGCGCGTGTGCCGTCAGCACTTCCTCCCCCTTGAGATTGCGCGCGATTGGTTCGCTCTCGCCCTCGTCGCGGACACGCGCGGCGACGTGCGCGAGCCGCGACAGATCGGTCTTCTGCAACACCAGGCTGATATCCGGATGGGCGATCAGCGTTCCCGCAGAGTTCACCACATAGGCGAGCCCCGCCTTGCCGATCTGGATGCGTGAAACAACCTCCCACACGAATTTCAGGTTGACCTCAGCGACAGTGACGCCGCCGCCCCGCCCTCCTGCGGGACGGGAGATCGTCATGTACGGCTCGGTCTCCTTGCGGAAGTACACCGGGCTGTACCATGTCTTCCCGCCCTTTGCCTGGAGAAACTTGGGATCCTGTGAGAGATCGGTTCCCGTGCCCATGGCGTCCATCGCCAGGCGTGAGACGCGCAACTGCTCGCGTCCGGACGAATCGAGCCACGCCACCTCGGTGATCGCGGGCACCTGGCGCAGCAGTTTCAGGTACTCGTAGCGGCGCTGCTCGATGACATTGGCCTCGGCACTCACCTGCGGCAGCGCAGTCCATCCGAGCTGATGTTCGATGTCGCGGATGTACTGCTCGATGCGTGTCGCGGCGGCAAGCGCTTTCTCCTGCTGCAATGCGACAAGGTGCTCCTGGTTCTCGCGATAGGAGAAATAGAGACTTACCATCCCGCTCGCGAGAAGCGCTCCGCCTACGAGCGCGATGATGAGCGTCGCGTATTTTGCGAACAGGCGCCAGCGCGGCATCATTCGATCACTCTCTCCGCCCGCACCAGGACCGACTGCGGGATCGTGAGGCCGAGCGTCTTGGCGAATCTTGTTTTCACTGTCCCGAGCGGGCGAGGCTCTTTAGCCGCTTGATGGCTGAGGCGAGATCGAGCGCGCCGCGCGTGGCCGCCGCCGCCGGTCTGGCAGTCTGGCACACGACATACCTGTGCTCGGCTGACACCAGGTCCGCCGCACGCTCGAGACGCGCGAGGTCCTGAGGAGTAGCGTCGGCAGAGAGCTTGATCTCGATGGCCACCGTCACCCCTTCCAGCGCAAGCAGCAGGTCGATCTCGTAACCGTCGCTCGTGCGCAGGAAATGCGCCCCGGCATCGATGCCGGCCGCAGCGAGAGTGCCGAGCAATTGTTCGATGACGAACCCCTCCCAGCTCGCGCCCGCCGCGGGATGCCGCAATAACTCCGTGCGCGAGCCGATCCGAAGCAGCGCGTGCAGGAGTCCCGTGTCCCTCAGGTAGACCTTCGGGCTTCTTGTCAGCCGCTTGCGCAAGCTGCCGCTCCAGGGAGGAAGCCGCCGGATCAGGTATGCGCCTTCCAGATAGTCGAGATAGCCATTCACTGTGTGGTAGCTCAGACCGAGGCTCTGCCCCACCGCGGTGGCGTTCCATAGCTGGCCGTGCACCACCGCGAGCATGTGCAGCAGCCGGTCGGTGACCTGCGGCCGGGCGGGAAGCCCCCACGCAGGCAGGTCCCGCTGCGCCATCAGCGCAAGATAGTCGCGCTGCCACGCAGGAAAGCGACTCGCGCGCAGCGCTCCCCCATCCGGAAACCCGCCGTTCAGCCATAGCCGGGCCAGCGCGCCTGCGCCCAGCTCCGGAAGCAGAAAAGGGGTAAGCTCCACGCGGGCGAGCCGTCCGGCGAGCGATTCCGATACCTCGCGCATGAGGCCCGGGGATACCGACCCGAGGAGCAGAAAGCGGCCATTGCGGCGACGATCGGCATCGATCGCCGCGCGCAGCCGGGGAAACAGCTCCGGCCAGCTCTGCGCTTCGTCGATCACCACCAGCCCGCGCTCCGAGGTAATCGCCTCCCAGTCCAGGTCCAGGCGCACGCGGTCGGCCGGCTGCTCCGCGTCGTAGTAGCGCCTCGAAAGGCTGCGGGCGAGCGTCGTCTTGCCGCTCTGCCTCGGCCCGAGCAGCGCAGCGGCGGGAAACCGCGCCAGGCGCGCGTGCAGCATCGCAGTGGCGAGGCGGCGTTTCATGGGCTTGCATTATAGAACTCCATTTCTATTTTGCAAGATCATCCTTACTCGATCACCTTATCAGCGCGCAGCAGCAGTTGCTGCGGAATCGTGAGCCCGAGCGCCGTCGCGGTGCGCAGATTCACCACCAGCTCGAACTTGGTCGGCTGCTCGATCGGCAGGTCGCCGGGCCTGGTCCCTTTCAGGATCCTGTCCACATAAGTGGCCGCGCGCCGGTACTGATCAACATCGTTCGCTGAATAAGACATGAGCCCACCGGCCTCCACGTACTCATTTCCCTCGTGCATTGAAGGCAGCTCGTTCTTTATGGCAAGGTCTGCAATCCGCTTTGTGAAGATTGAACGCCGCTCCAATCTGCGGCCCCCTTGAACAGGCCGATCTGCATGGCCTGAATGACAGCAGCTTAATCGCAGTCAGATACGCCGGCTGTCGACTCCTCCGTCGTCATTTTGTGAAATATTCACATTGCAACCGTCGGTCCATACATCATGCACAAAAAAGAGGTGGTTTCCGGCGCGTTGAGCGGCACGGCGTGTCCGCTCGAACGCGGCGAGGTAAACCGGCACGGCAGTGTCCGGATTTACGGTTCACTCGATCACCCTGTCCACGCGCACCGCGAACTCTCGCGGGATCTCGAGCCCGAGCGCCTTGGCGGTCTTCATGTTCAGCACCAGCTCGAACTTCGTCGGCTGCTCGATCGGCAGGTCGCCTGGCTTCGCGCCCTTCAGTATCCGGTCCACGTAGTATGCCGAGCGGCGGTAGAGTGCCAGCCGATCGACTCCGTAGCTCAATAGCGCGCCTTCCTGAGCGTAAGCCGACCCGGCGATCACCGGCCAGCGGTGCGCCAACGCAAGCTTCACGATGCGCGCCCGCTCAGAGGTGAACCACCCGCTAGGCGATACCACAAGCGCCTGCACGCCCTCCTTCGCTAGACGCGAAATGGCCCCTTCGAGCTCTTCCGCTTTCGCCGCTTCGGCGACGCGCACTTCAACGCGGAAGTGCTCTGCCGCCCGCGGTACCGTCTTTATGTAAGCGGCGGAGACAGGAGACGTGGCATCGGCGAGAAATCCGATGCGCTTGAGCTTGGGCGCAGCGGCGAGCAGCAATTCAAGTTTTTTCTCGGATACTTCGCTCGCGATGTTGGTGACCCCAGTCACCATACCGCCGGGGCGCGCGAGGCTTTTCGCGAGCCCCCGGGCGAGCACCGCGGTACCATCGGCGTGCACTACGGGGATATCCGGTGAGGCCTTGGCCGCCGCCCTCACCGCCCGCGTCAGTGCCGCAACGATGACCGCGGGCTTTTTCGCGGCAAGCTCCCCGGCAAGGGTCGGAAGCCGGCTCAGTTGCCCCTCCGCCCAGCGCTCCTCCAGCGCGTAGTTCGCGCCCTCCTTCCAGCCCAGCGCCGCCATCCCCTCCTTGAATGCACCAAGCGTGCTCGCGTCCCTTTCACGTGAGCCCGAATTCAGCCAGCCGATCAGCACGGGCGGCTTCGCAGACTGCCCAAAGACTGCGCCCGTGAACGCGAGCGCCGGCCACGCCGCCGCCGCAATGATTAATTTCCGGCGCGTTGAGCGGCGGGCCGCGTCCGCTCCAACGCGCCGACGTAAACCGGCAGGACCATGTCCGGCTTTACGGTTCATTCGATCACCCTGTCCGCGCGCACCAGTATCGACTGCGGAATCGTGATCCCAAGCGCTTTGGCGGTTTTTACATTGACGACCAGCTCGAACTTCGTCGGCTGCTCGACGGGTAGGTCGCCAGGCCTGGCGCCCTTCAGGACCCTGTCCACGAAATAGGCCGCGCGTCGATAAAGCTCAGGAAAGTTCACTCCGTAGCCGAGCATGCCACCGGCTTCGGTGAATTCGCCGTATCCAGCCAGGGGCAGACGATGATTGATTGCCAGCTTCGCAATGATCCCCGCGTTCTCGGTGAGCGCAGGATGCTCCGAGACCACGACGGCCTCAATGCGGCTCCGGGCCATTCCTTGGAAAGCAGCTTCAAGATCCTTAGGATGGCGCGCCTCGAATTCCTGCACTTCCACCTTCCTTGACCTCACGACCGTTTCCATTTCCTTGCGGATACTCGGCAATGAAGGAATGTTTGGACGTACGAGCAACGCAACCCGGCTAACGTGTGGAAGTGCTTCCTTCAGCATCTCCAGTCGTTTCGCAACGAGTTGCGGCCCGAGTATCGTGGAGCCGGTGATGTTGCCGCCGGGCGGCGCGAGACTTTCGACGAGGCCCGTAGCGACGGCATCGCCGACAGCGACCATGACGATCGGGATGCTCGCGGAAGCCTGTCGGGCCGCTCGCGGTCCGCCTGTCGAATGGGTTACCAAGACGTCGATGTTGAGTCGAACGAGCTCCACCGCCAATTGAGGCAGCCGCTCGGAGCTTCCCTCGGCCCAGCGGTACTCGATGATGATATTCTTTCCTTCGACATAGCCGAGGTCGCGAAGTCCTGCGCGCAGTGTGTCGATGCGGCCCGGAGCCTTGCCGACTCCAAGGAATCCGATTCGATAGACCTTGGCTGCCTGTTGGGCGAATGCACCGAACGACGCCGTTAGGATGCTCGAGCCCAGCGCGACGAGAAATGTGCGGCGCGTTGAGCGGCGAGCATCGTCCGCTCCAACGCGGCGACGTAAACCGGCACGCATGTGTCCGGCTTTACGGTTCATTCGATCACCTTTTCCGCCCGCAGCAGCAGTTCCTTTGGTATCGTGACGCCAAGAGCCTTCGCCGTTTTCATGTTGATCCCGAGCTCGAACGTGGTGGGGCGCTCGATCGGCAAGTCGCCCGGCTTTGCACCCTTGAGGATCTTGTCGACGTACACGGCAGCGCGGCGGAAGTTGTCGGTGATGTTCGGTCCATAGGTCATCAAGCCGCCCGCTTCGAGGTATTCCAGATTTAGCGCAATGGAAGGCAGCCGAAATTTGAGCGCCAGTTCCCCGAGTTGCTTGATCTGTTGCAGGAAAAACCCGTCGCCCAGTATGAGAAGAGCCTGTGCGCCGTCGCGCGCCATCGCCTCGAAACTGCGCACGATATCGTCCGGAGTGCCGCCCTGCGTGGACAGCACCTGGATGCCTATTTTGTGTGCGGTGGCCTCGATGAGCTTCAGTTGTTCGGGGTGCGTCGAATTGGCCGGGTGCGACAGCACTGCCAAGCGGGACACCTTTGATACGCTTGCTGTCAGGAGCTCCACCTGCTTCGGATTCAGTTCCGGCTGAAAATTGGTCAGGCCGGTGAAATTTCCTCCGGGCCGCGCGAAGCTTGCGGCTAAGCCGTCTCCAACCGGATCGGGTGAAACGGTGATCACGATAGGAATGGTCTTCGTTGATTTCTGTAATACGTGGTAAACGGGAGTTCCCGTCGCCACGATGACATTCGGGCTTTCCTTGATCAGGTCTGCGGCAAGCCCGGCAAGAGCATCGGTCTTCCCCTCCCCGAAACGGCTTATGACGACGAAAGTCTTGCCCTCGACGTAACCTAGTTCGCGCATGCCCTGCAAGAACGATTGGTAACGACCGGAATCCAGCGCAGATTGACGCGAGGCGAAGTAGAAGAACCCGACGCGCGCGACCTTACCCGGCGACTGGGCGAAGGCTGCTATCGGCGAAGAAAAGGGCACGAGCCCAAGAGCAAGCAAGAGTTTGCGGCGTTTTGTCATTCGAATCCCTCCCCATAGACAGCAAGCAAGAACCGCCGTCGCGTTGAGCGGCGCGCATCGTTTGCTCGAACGCGGCGAGGTAAACCGGCACGCCAGTGTCCGGATTTACGGTTCATTCGATCACCCTGTCCGCGCGCACCAGCACCGACGGCGGGATCGAGATGCCGATTGCCTTGGCCGTTTTCAGGTTGATCACCAGCTCAAACTTGGTGGGCTGTTCGACGGGCAGATCCGCGGGTTTCGCGCCTTTGAGGATCCTGTCTACGTAGGTAGCAGCACGCCGGTACAGGTCCGCACGGTCTGGCCCATAGGCCACCAGACCGCCATCATCCGCGAAATACGAAAACTGATATATCGACGGCAGGCGGCTCTTTGCCGCAAAGTCAGCAATCCGTTTCAGATTCGTAGTGATCACCGGGTTTGCCAAGGGAATAAGAGCGCCAACGCGCGCCCGGGTCGCGTCTTCGAACGCTTTGTCGAAATCGTCAGGGCTTCGCACCTCCAGCGAATCAAGCTGGACTCCGAGCTGCCGCGCCGGGAGTTGAAGTTCCTTCAAGATGAGTTTCGAGGGTTGGCTTTGTGGGTTCCAGAGCACAGCCACCCGGGAGAGCGTGGGAACAATTTCCTTGAGCAGCTCCAGCCGTTTTCCAGCCAGTTGCGGGCTCATCTGGGTCAACCCTGTGACATTGCCACCGGGCCGCGCCAGGCTCTCGACCAACCCACTTCCGACCGGGTCACCCGGAATCACCATGACGATAGGGATTGCCCTGGTAGCGTTTTTCGCAGCTAGGGCCTCGGGGGTAGAGGAACCGATAATGACGTCAACCCTGAGACGGACGAGATCGGCTGCGAGATCTGGGAGCGGATCGCTACTACCCTTCGCATAGCGGTACTCGATGCTGATGTTCTTGCCCTCGATCCATCCGAGGTCGCGAAGACCCAGCCGGAATGCCTCGTGCCAGTGCGCGGTAACGGAAGGCGAGAATAACGATAGAAGTCCTATCCGGCGGACTTTTGCCGGCGCCTGCGCGTGTACTACTGCGCCCGCCCAGGTGAGCGCGGGCCACGCTGCCGCGGCGAGAAGAAGCGCGCGTCGCCTTGAACAGCGCGGCGTGTCCGCTCGAACGCGCACCCCCACCTCAACACTGCTCCGCACGCGGTTCGCTCTCACTCAATCACCCTGTCGGCGCGAAACAGCAGGTTCTGGGGAATGGTCAGCCCGATTGCCTTGGCGGTTTTCAGGTTCACCACCAGCTCGAACTTCGTCGGCTGTTCGATCGGCAGATCGCCAGGCTTGGCACCCTTGAGGATGCGGTCGACGTAGTAGGCAGCGCGGCGGTGGAGCGCCGAGGAGTCGGCACTGTAGCTGATCAGGGCGCCTTCCTCGACGAAAGTCGACGGTCCGGCAACGACCGGCCAGCGCTGCGCCAGCGCGAACTTCACAATGCGCGTTCGCTCAGCGATGAACATTCCGGCGCTTGGCATGATGACAAGCCCCTGCACGCCCTCCTTCACCAAACGCGATAGGGCGGGATCGAGATCTTCCGGTTTGACGGCTTCGGCAAACTGCGCTTCAACGCGGTAGCGCTCGGTCGCACGACGTGCATTTTTCATGTGCGCGTCATAACTACCAGACACAGGATCGACCAGAAATCCCACTCGCTGCAGTTTAGGCGCCGCGGCGAATAGCAACTCCAGGTATTTCTCAGATACTTCGCCCACAACATTAGTGACTCCCGTCACCATGCCGCCAGGTCGCGCAAGACTCGCTGCGAGCCCGGCAGCGACCGGGGAACCGCCCTGCATCTGAACCACCGGCACGTTCGGCGCAGCCTTGGCCGCAACGATTACGGCGCCAACTCCGGCAACGATGACAGCGGGCTTCTTTACCTTAAGCTCTTCGGCGAGCGCTCTTAGCCGATCCATTCGTCCTTCCGCCCAGCGTTCTTCGAGCACGTAGTTCGAACCCTCCTTCCAGCCGAGCGCCGCCATTCCCTCTTTGAAATCCTTAAGGCGGCGCCCAGTGACAGTCCGCGATCCAGGGTGGAGCCAACCGATCAGGACTAGCGGTTTCTTCGCCCGGCCGAAGGCCGCGCCGGAAAACGCCACTGCGGACCAAGCCGCTGCAACCAGGAGAAATTCCCGTCGGGTTGAGCGACACGAATCGTCCGCCCGACCGCCGCCACGTAAACCAGCACGCACGTATCTGGCTTTACCGTTCATGCTTGGCACCGGTTAACAGCACTACCGGGCCCGGGCCGGATATGAGATAATCCGGCATACCGGAATCCGGAGATATTCATGGACATCGTCAAACTCGGCAAGAAGGGCCAGCTCTCGCTGCCCGCAGGGGTCCTGCGCAAGCTCGGGCTGCGGGGGGCGGCAACGCTCATCGTCGAGGCGACCGACGACGGCGCCGTAATCCTGCGGCCCGCCGCGGTGTATCCGATCGAACTGTACACCGACGCCCGGATCAAGGAGTTCGAGGAAGCGAACCGGCTCACCGAATCCGAGAAAGCCCGCGTACGCAAGGCGCTCCGGCGCCGCAAACGTTGAAGCTGTTTTTCGACGCCAACGTCATCTTCTCGGCGGCGCACCGGGAGGAGGGCCGGGCGCAAGAACTGGTTGCGCTGGCGCGCGCCGGCCGGTGCGAGCTGATCACTTCCACACATGCGCTGGAGGAGGCGCGGCGCAATCTCGAGCTCAAGTCGGCCGGGTTCGAGCGCCGGCTCGCGGCCGTGCTTGCACAAATCGCGATAGCTGCCGAAGCCCCTGCTGCCCTGACCGAATGGGCAAAAGAACAAGGCCTCCCGCTCAAGGATGCTCCGATTCTCGCCGCCGCCGTGCATGCCGGGGCCGACCTGCTCGTCACCGGAGACGCCCGTGACTTCGGGCACCTTTATGGCCGCACATTGCACGAAGTACGGATAGTCGCCCCCGTCCAAGCGCTCGACATCGTTCTGAAGGCGTCCCGCGCATAGCGCCCGTACCTCCACCCTACCCTTCCCCCGCACGCGGTTCGCTCTCACTCGATCACCGTATCGGCGCGCAGGATCATCGCCTGCGGAATCGTGATCCCCAGCGCTTTCGCCGTCTTCATGTTGACGACCAGCTCGAACCTGGTCGGCTGCTCGATGGGCAGGTCGCCTGGCTTTGTCCCTTTCAGTATCCGGTCCACGTACCAGGCGGCGCGGCGGAAATTTGCGGAGGTATCCGTCCCGTAGCTGAGCAGCGCCCCCTGTTCGGCCCACTGGCGCAAACTCCCGACCACCGGCAGCTGCTGCGCCTGTGCGTATTTGATAATGAGGGGCCGCTGCGACGCCAGGAACGAGCTCGGGATCGGGATCAGCGCTTGCACCCCCTGCTTGGCAAGCGCCGATATAGCAGGCTCGATGGCTTCCGCTGTGGCAGGCTGGGCGAAATGAGCTTCGACCGCATACTGTGCCGCCGAACGGCGCGCCGGCTCGATCCCTGTATCAGGATTGCGCAAATTGCCGTCGAGCAGGAAACCGACGCGCTTCACCTTCGGCGCGACAGCGACCAGCATCTCGACCAGTTTCTCGCTGAGCTCGCGTGAGAGGTTAGTGATTCCTGTGACCATGCCTCCCGGTCGAGCAAGGCTTTTAGCAAGGCGTGTCTGCACGGGGTTGGTTCCGCTCGCCTGCACGATCGGAACATTGGGCGCTGCTTCCGCCAAGCGGATCGCAACGGCGGCGGACGTGGCCACGAGTACCGCGGGTTTCTTTGCTGCAAGCTCTCCCGCCAGTACCGGCAAACGCTCGAAACGCCCATCGGCCCAGCGCGCCTCGATGACGAAGTGCGAGCCCTCCTTCAGGCCAAGCGCTGCGAGCCCTTCCTTGAACGCCGCGAAAGAGTTGGCCCCAGCCTCGCGTGTGCCCGTATGCAGCCAGCCGATTACCACCGGCTTCTGTTTTGCCTGCGCGTACGCCGCGCTTCCCCATGCGACCAGCGGCCATGCGGCCGCGGCGAGCAACAACACCCGCCGCGTTGAGCGGCGAGCATCGCCCGCTCGAACGCGGCGACGCAAACCGGAATGAATATGTCCGGATTTACGGTTCACTCGATCACCCTCTCGGCCTGAAGGAGAATCGACTGCGGAATCGCTATGCCGAGCGCCTTGGCGGTTTTCATGTTCACTACCAGCGCAAATTTAGTTGGTTGCTCGACCGGGATGTCCGTTGGCTTCGTTCCTTTCAGCACCTTATCGACAAGCTGCGCGCCACGGCGTATGTCATCGGTCAGAAGCGAGCTGTAAGACATGAGCGCGCCGCTGTCCGCCAATTCGCTACGGTGCCCCATTACCGGCAGCCGTTGCTTCGCGGCGAGCTCTACTATGCGCTTCCGCTCACGCAGAAAGAGCGTAACGTGCGAAGTGAGCACGGCATCAACCTTGTTCTGCGCAAGAAGCGCAAACGCGGCGTCGAGTTCCTTCGCACCCTTTACCATTGCCGGAATCACTTGCACGTTCGAGCCTGCTGCTTGTTCGATCAATTTCAATCCCTCGGAGGCTCCTCGGTAAGGCGTCATGAGCACGCCCACCCGGCCCAGCTTCGGCATAGCCTCCTTGAGAAGCTGCATCCGCTTGCCACTGAGTTCCCAGCCCATGTTCACGATGCCGGTAATATTGCCGCCCGGGCGCGACAGGCTTTTTATCACTCCCAACTGGACCGGATCGTCAACGCCCGCAAATACGATGGGAACTTTGCTGGTTTCCGAGAACGCCGCGCGCGCCGGGAGATTGGCTTGCGCGTAGATGACATGAGGCCCCCGGGACACAAGCTCGGCAGCGAGCACCGGCAGGCGCGCGGCGTCATTGTCCGCATAAACGCGGTCAAAGATGATGTTGCGGCCTTCCACCCAGCCCAGCTCGCGCATGGAATCGACAAACGCCTTTTCCTGAATTCGAAACATGGCCGCTGGAAACAACGTCAAGATACCCACACGCAGAGGTTTCTCGGAGCGTGGCGCGCGCTGCGAACGTGCCACAACAGGATAGAGCGCGGCGAGCCCGAGCAGAAATGCGCGTCGTGAAGTCACTCGATCACCCTCTCAGCTTGCAGCAGGATGGACTGCGGAATCGTGATGCCGAGCGCCCTTGCGGTTTTCATGTTGATCACCAGCTCGAATTTCGTCGGCTGCTCGACCGGAATATCAGCGGGTTTCGCGCCCTTCAATATCTTGTCGGCCAGATGCGCCGCGCGGCGAACGTGATCGGTAAGGCTCGAGTTGTAGGACATCAAAGCGCCGGATTCTGTGTTTATGCTGCGGGGTGCGATCACGGGAATCCGCTGTTTCATCGAGAGACTCGCAATGCGCCTGTGCTCAGTAACGAGGAACGCGACTTGAGCAAGCAGCACCGCCTCAGCGCGGTTTTCGGCGAAAAACGCAAAGGCGGCGGCGAGTCCTTCAGGCTCGTTCATCCTGACCGGAATCAATTTCACGCCGGCGCCGGCAGCCTGCTCAATGAACTTAAGCTCGCTTTCCGATGTCGGCTTCATCAGCACGCCCACACGGCTGATCTTCGGCAACGTTTCGCGGAGGAGTTGCATGCGCTTTCCACCGGTCTCTGGACCGAGTGTTGCAACTCCAGTTGCGTTTCCCCCAGGGCGTGCCAGGCTCTTGACTATTCCAACGTTGACCGGATCGTTCACTGCGCCAAATACCACCGGGATCGTGCGAGTCGCCGCGAGGGCAGCCCGCGCCTCTGGATTGTTGTGGGCGTAGATGAGATCGGGGCGCCGTGCCATAAGCTCTACAGCAAGCGCAGGCAAACGGGCTTCGTCTCCGTCCGCGTAGATGCGCTCATACATAATGTTGCGGCCCTCCACCCAGCCCAGCTCGCGCAGGGCGTCGACGAATACATTGTCGAGCGCTCGGGGACTCTTGGGCGGGTTAGCTCTGAGGATGCCAACGCGTATCGGTTTCCCCGCGCGTGAAGACGGCTGCGCGCGTGCGAGACCGAACCATCCAATCACGGGCCATGCGGCCGCCCCGAGCAAGAACGTCCGCCGCGTTGAGCGGCGCGCGTCGTGCGCTCGAACGCGGCGACGTAAACCGGTATGAATATGTCCGGATTTACGGTTCATTCGATCACTCTCTCGGCTCGCAGCAGCACGGAGGGCGGAATCGTGATACCGAGCGCCTTCGCGGTTTTCATGTTGATCACCAGCTCGAATTTTGTCGGCTGCTCGACCGGCAGGTCCGCCGGCTTCGCGCCTTTGACGATCTTGTCCACGAGGCGCGCTGCCTGCCGTCCCAACTCGTGCTCGCTGCGGGAATAGCTCGCGAGACCGCCCTTCTCTACATAGAACGGAATGTCGAACATGGTCAGGAGGGCCAGTTTGGGCGCAGTGTCGAGGATGAGCCCGGGAATGTTCAGCGAGACGGCGCGCGGCGAAAATATGCCGTCCACCTCGCCTTTCCGCACTTCGGCAATCGCCGCCTGCGCCTCCGCTTCAGTCCGTACGGGTCTCTCCACAAGAGTGAGGCCAAGCCGCCGGGCTGCTTCGCGGTACACGTCCAGTTGCGCGACGGTGAATTCGTTTGTCGCGTCGTAGGGCAGCAACATCCGTTTCAGACCGGGAACCAGTTCTCGGAAGATCTCCATTCGCTTCGACGCGAGATCACCTTCGAGATCTGCGATGCCCGTGATATTGCCGCCGGGACGCGCGTAGCTCTTCACCAGTCCTGTTCTCACCGGGTCGCTCCCCCCGAGGAACACGATCGGGATCCGATTAGTCGCCATCTGCGCGGCCTTCCCCGCAATCCCGCCGCTCGCGACAATGATATCGACGCCTTGCCGCACCAGGTCGCGGGCAGCCGCCGGCAGCTCGGCGTTGTTGCCTTGCGTGAAGCGCACGCCGATGACGAAGTGTTCGTTCTCGCGATAGCCCAATTCCTGAAGGCCGTCCCGCAGCCCGACTATGGCCGGCGTTGGTCCCCAAGATGGTGTCAGCGCGCCGATCTTGACGAGACGCCGCGACTGCGCGTTGACGTCACCAGCCAGCAGCACGGCGATGGTGACAACGACGCCGAGCATCAACCGGGCTGACCGGAATCCCATCATGATCGGCCCTCACGTACGGCTGGCTCGGCAAGCAATGCTTCAAGAAGGGTCCGTGCTTGGACACTGCCCCAGTCGCGAGGCCCGATGGCAAACGCGACGGCCCGGCCATCCCGGGCGACGAGGAACGTCGTCGGAATGCCGATCACGCCGTACAACTGATTTATCGTGCCCGCGGGATCGAGGGCAATCGGAAACGTCAGGTTCATCTGGTTGGCGTACTGCCGGACCGCTCCCGCATCCTCCCGTGCGTTGATACCGACGACCACCAATCCTTTCGGTGCAAACTCGCGGTGAAGCCGTTCGAGGACCGGCATCTCGGGGCGGCACTCGGCGCACCAGCTCGCCCAGAAATTAACGAGCACCACCTTGCCGCGAAGAGCCTCCATCGAGAGTGCCCGGGCATCAAGGGTCTCGCCAGTGAAGGGAGGTGGCATCGTTCCCTCCCGATATCCGTTGAGCTTGAGCGGTTTCAGCAGCGACGCGATCGTTGGCACCTCGGCTGCCGCAGACGCGCACAACGCAACAGCGAGCGTTCCAGCGGCAAGCGCGGTTCGAATTTTGTTCATCTCAGCGTTTTCCGACGATTTGCTGGATGTCCCGCAACAGCGTGTCGCTGTACACCACCGTCGTGCCCGGATTCTCGATGATCCACTTCTTGCGGACTACGCCCTGCGGATCGACGAGAAAGAACGAGCGCAGCGCGTTCATCGATCTCTCGCTGAGGACGCCGTAGCTGCGGATGACCTTCCGCTCGGGAAAATCGCTGAGCAGCGGATACGGCAGCTTCAATGAATCGGCGAACGTCTGCTGCGAGAACGTCATGTTGGCGCTGATGGCGATGTTCTGCACCCCGAGAGCCTGGAACCGTTTGTGGTCAGCCTTCCTGGCCGACAGGTTCGCTGCTCAGGTTGGCGCAAAGTCGGCGCCGTAGAACTCGACCAGCACCCAGCTCTTGCCGAGAAACTCGCTGAGCGATACGTTGACGCCCGTGGTCGCAGGCAAATTGAATTCAGGCGCCGGCTGACCCACCTCTACCGCCCACGCTCCGCCCCCGCTACCGAGCAGAACCGCGCCAATAATAAATGCCGAGATCACCCGCCCCCAACAAAAGACGCGCTTCCTTGAATTTTCCATCCTATCCCCTCCTTCGTTTCAACGATTCACCGGCTGCTTCGCCGCCAACATGAAATGTCCATGTGATTACCACTTCCCGCCTGCGATCAACCGCAAGCCCGAAAGCAGGGTGCGCGTATCGGTCAAGCTCAGCGCCGCCACGCAGCGCCGCCGCCAGTCGGCGTGCTCGAGCATCTTCGTAGCCGCGCGCTTCGCGTCGCCGGCCACGGCCTTGCCGTAAGCTTCCGTGGCGATCGCAAGGCCGGCGCGCACCGGTTCCCGCCCCCACCGCGCTGCCATGAACGCAAGATCGATTACGTCGCGGCCCAGCGCCGATTCGTCGCCACCGCGGTCGGCGTTGGCGAGGAATTTTTCCGCGCAGCACGATATGGGGTCCAGCGCCGGCACTGGGAGCCCATCAGCGGTACCGCCCGACAACTCGATGCGCCCCTCCAGGACGACTTCGAGCTTGAGCTTTTCTCCGGCCACATCGAGGAAGGTGCGGATACCGTAGCGGTCGGCGACGACTTCGCGCGCGAGCTTGAGCGGAGCCTTGGCGATGCGGCCGAGCGATGTGTCGCTCACCGTGGAACGCAACGCACGGTACCCTCCCCGGCTTGCGCAGAGGAAGTCCACGTCGGCGGATTCGCGGTATTCGCCGAGTGACAGCACGATGCGGGTGCCGCCACCGAAAAAGCACTCGGCGCGCGCGAGGAAATCCGCATCGAGCGCGCGCAGCGCTGCGAGCACGGTTCGGTGGCGCGGGCGGGCAGGTTCAGACATTAAGCACCCCGTTTCCGAAGCGCGCCGCGAGCCGCTCGACCAGCGCCCGCTCAGCGGGCCTCATGCGGCGCTGGTCTACCAGGCGCCAGTTGCGTTCGTAGAGCCGGAACGCCTCCTCGGCGGTGAGATAGCGATCGCGCCGGTTCCAGCACAGCGCCGCGAGGTTCTCGAAAGCGGCGATCTCGACCAACTCCTCGTCGAGCAGCGCACGCAGCCGGCGTGCGAATTCGGGCCGCTCCCTGGCAGCCCGGAACCGCTCGGCGTCACGAGCCGGGAGCTTGAGCGGCACCACCACCAGGCCGGCCTCCCGCTCGCGTGCGCGCTGCGCCTGTTTGGCGCGCCGCAGCTGCTCGCGGCGCGGAAGCGGGCTCGTCTTCGGGCGCCCGGGGCCCCTGCGTTTGGTCGGTTTCATCCGGCCCAGCATAGGCCTGTTATGATGACAGGTCAACATAACACAAATCACTCGATCACCCTTTCGGCCTGCAACAGGATCGATTGCGGAATCGTGATGCCAAGCGCCTTGGCGGTTTTCATGTTCACTACCAGCTCGAACTTGGTCGGCTGCTCGACAGGCAGGTCGGCAGGCTTTGCACCCTTCAGGATCTTGTCGATATAAACAGCGAGCCTGCGGTACAACACGTTGCGATCCGGACCGTAATAGATCAAGCCTCCAGCATCCGCGAACCGATTTGCGTCGGAGACAGCAGGCAGGCGGTGTTTTGCGGCGAGTGCGATTATGCGGGCGTCGGGACCAAAGAGCGGCTGAACGATCAGGGCTTCCGCGCGCGCACGAACCATCGTCGAGAACGCTTCTTCGAATTGGTCAAGACTCTTTATTACTACCGGCTCAACCCGGATACCGAATGCAGCGGCAGCATTTTCCGCCTCCTTGATGAACAGCCGGTGAGCGGGATCACCGCCATGCGCGAGAAAGGCTACTCGCGATAACGCGGGAATCAGCTCTTTCATCAATTGCAGCCGTTTTCCAGCAAGCTGCGGCGCCATGAGCGAAGTGCCCGTTACATTTCCACCCGGCTTAGCGAGGCTAGCAACGAATCCCATAGCTACCAGGCAATGAAGGAATGTTTGGACGCACGAGCAACGCAACCCGGCTAATGCGGGGAAGCGCTTCCTTCAGCATCTCCAGTCGTTTCGCAACAAGTTGCGGCCCGAGTATGGTGGAGCCGGTGATGTTGCCGCCGGGCCGCGCGAGACTTTCGACGAGGCCCGTGGCGACGGCATCGCCGACAGCGATCATGACGATCGGGATGCTCGCGGAAGCCTGCCGGGCCGCTCGCGGTCCGCTTGTCGAATGCGTTACAAAGACGTCGATGTTGAGTCGCGCGAGCTCCACGGCCAATTGAGGCAGCCGCTCGGAGCTTCCCTCGGCCCAGCGGTACTCGATCATGATATTCTTGCCTTCGACATAGCCGAGGTCGCGAAGCCCTGCTCGCAGTGCGTCGATGCGGCCCGGAGCCTTGCCGGCTCCAAGGAATCCGATCCGATAGACCCTCGCCGACTGCTGGCCAAAAGAGGCCAGCGGCGCCGCGAGCGCGCCTGCTCCAAACGCAATCAATAATTTCCGCCGTGTCGTCATCTCCTGAATGCCTCCTTCTCAGTTCGACCTGTGCCCGGCTCCCCAACTAGTCCCGCGTGCAAAGGGGGGAGTAAACGAAACGCCACTCTCATGTCGTGTGGTGCTACTAAATGCAATCATAGTTGCGTTTAGAACAAAGCATTTCTGGCGGGAACCTGTCCCCCGCTCCGCCACGCGGGAAATGGATATTTGCAAGCCCTTGCATTACAATGCAAGGCAAAGGAGTGCGACCGCATGGAGTCCCAATTAACGCTGCGATTGCCCGGGGAACTGGCCGAAAAGTTGGAACGCTCGGCCAAGCGGCTGAAACGCAAACGGTCGGACGTGGTGCGCCAGGCGTTGGAACAGTTTCTCGATACCGAGCCGGAAATCCGGCCCATCGAGCGTGTCCGCGATCTCCTCGGCCGCGTTGAAAGCGGCGTGCCCGATCTTGGTCAGCGTCACCGGGAGTACCTGGTACGGCGTTTGCGCCGTGGCAAGTGAACTTCTCTTGGATACCGGCGCCTTTGTCGCCCTGGTGGACCGGAGCGAGCGACGGCACGCTGATTGCGTGGCCGTGCTGGAGGGGTGGAGTGGAGCGATAGTCACCACCGAAGCGGTGCTGACCGAAACACTGTACCTGCTCGGGCCGCAGTGGGGCTCGCAAAAGGTTTGTCTCGAGTTCTTCGCGAGAGGTGCTTTTCTGCTGGCCCCCTCGTCCCAAGCGAGCCTGCGAAGGGTTTCGGTCCTGATGGAAAGGTATCGCAACGTTCCGATGGACTTCGCCGATGCCACCTTGGTCGCGCTCGGGGAGGAGCTGCATACCGACGCGGTGTTCACATTGGATCACCGCGGGTTTTCCGCCTACCGGCTCAACCAAAGGAAACCCTTCCAGCTGGTCCCCTGATCCGGAACCCGCACGAGGGTGCGCTGCACCAACGGCGACAAACGTGCGACGTTTCATGCCATCTCCCCCTTTGGCTTAAGCGTAGGCCCCGGACCAGCGCCCCCGCTGTTAAGCGTCCCGCCTCAGTTTTGTGAACTATTCACATTCTTGTCGGTGAATGGCCTCTTGGGGCCCTACCAGCGCCGCGGCGGGGTCTTATTTATGGTGATGCGCTTGTGCTCGATGGTAATGTAGCCGCCGGTTGAGAGATCCTTGAGGATCCGGCTGATCATCTCGCGCGAAGCGCCGACGCGGCTGGCGATGTCCTGTTGGGTCAGCTTCTCGTCGATCACGAGCCTGCCGCCCTCGTCGTGGCCTAGCTCAAGCAACAGCCGCGCCACGCGGCCATAGACGTCCATCAAGGCGAGACTTTTTACGCTTTCCGTCAAGGCCCGCGTGCGGCGGATGAGTTTTTCGATCAGATGCAGCGAGAATCCGGGATGGGAAAGGAGAAAGTCGCGGAACTTGTTCTTGGGAATGACCGCGAATCGGGACGGCTCCAGGGTCATCACCGATGCCGACCGGGGCCTGCCATCCAGCACCATTTCTCCGAAATACTCCCCCGGGCCCTGCGTGCCGAGAACGATCTCCTTGCCCTCCTCGTCGCTCACGAACACTTTCACGCGGCCGGCAATGATGATATAGAGCGAGTCGGTTTCGTCGCCCTCGCTGACGATGACGGTGTTTCTGGGAAAATTCTTGACGACCCCCTGCGCGGAAAGGGTGCGCAACTCGTCCTCGTTGAGATACGTCAAGACCGCGGCATTCCTGTCGTTCATGCGCGCCTCCCCCAAAGGCAATTCTACGCCGGCGGAGAATCGGTCGTCATATTTTGTGCGATACTAACTTCCCGACGACCCGGACTCCCTGAACCACTGGATCTAAAGCGTCCCTTGCAAAATGCCGTTGACGCGCCCCCTCACCCTAGCCCCCCTAGCCTTTTCCCCCTGCAATCGGGGGAGAGGGAATTCGTTTCTTGGGCGAATCGTGAATATTCACGAAACGGCTGTCAACTTCTCACTTCAGCGCCAATGCCGGCCACCCTAAATTGCCGGTAGCGGGAGGCGTTCGGCTGCAAGGCATCAAAAAAGCAGTGCAAAGCTGGAGGAGAGCACATGACCGTCACGATGGATCTCGGGAACGCACTGGGGCTGCTTGGGGTGGGATTCTGTTTCGCCAGTTTCGTGATGAAGCGCATGGTGTCCCTGAGGGTGCTCGCCCTGGCGAGCAATGTCTGCTTTATCGCATATGGCCTGGTCGAATCGCTGCTGCCTTCGATCGTGCTCAACACCGCATTGTTGCCGGTGAACGCGCGGCGCTTGTGGGAAATCACCAAGCTGTCGAAGGAGATCGCGCGCGCCACCCAGGACTCTCCCGTTTCACAATGGCTGCTGCCCCATATGAGCCGCCGTTCGTTCAAGGCGGGCGAGGTCTTGTTCCGCAAGGGAGAAGTGGCCGACAGGCTCGTTTACGTTGCCAGCGGGGAACTCAGGATGCCGGAAACCGGCGGGCGGATCGGTCCGGGCGAGCTGATCGGCGAAATCGGACTCTTTTCTCCGGACCGAACACGCACGCAGACCATCGTGTGCGAAACGGACGGCGAACTCTATCAGATGACCGACGAAATGATCTTTCAGCTCTACTACCAGCATCCGAAATTGGGCTTCTATTTGATGCGGCTTGTTGCAGCACGGCTGATCGCCGATGTCCGCCGGCAGCAAGTGCAGGCGGCAGCAGCGTGAGGGGGAATGTGACCGGTGGTGATTGAACACGGCAATCCTTGACCACCCCGCCGCTTCGCGCCACCCCTCCTCATGCAGGAGGGGAGAAGTATTTGTTACACAGCCTTGAAAGGGGGGAGACCATGGTTCGCTTTATTCTGGCTCTGTGCCTATCGGTCTGGCTAGGTGGATGCGCGATATCGCCCGCGGTCATCAAGTCGGACACACTCGCTTTTGGCGAGGTCATCGAAGAAACAACCAACAAGCTCCTGGTGGTCAATCTCCTGCGCGCGCGCGACAAGGCCCCGCTGCATTTCGCCGACATTTCCCTGATGCGCCAATCGATGCAGCAGTCGTTCTCCCTCGGGTGGCTCGATTTCATCGGCGCCTCGCGCGCGCCCCCGTCGACGCGCGACAGCGTGACCCTCGGTGCAAGCGTTCAAAAGACCCCGAGCTTCGACCTCAATCACCTCCATTCCAAGGACTTCATCACGGGGATCACGTCGCCCATCGATCCGAAAATCGTGAAATACTGGCTGGATCGCGGTCTCGACCGGCGCCTCGTTCTGCTGCTCTTCTTTTCCGGGGTGGAAATCGTTGAAACGCACTCGGAAAAGGGTCCCGTCACCACGATCAAGGTTGCGAACTCGCCGCGGGAAGCGGTGGACATCATCAAGGCCAGAAAGCAGGGATTCGCCGGGCCTGAGGCCCTGCTGTGCGACAGGCAGTCCGACTTCGAGCGCTACCTCAAGCTCCTCAACAAAGTGAAGACATTCTTCGCCCACAACTACCGGGAACGCCGGCTGCTCGTGAGGGGCCTGCAACCGGGCGCGCCGGAGGACAGCAAGAACCTGCAGGCTTTCGCCGCGCTCGACCAGACGAAAATGCAACTGGTCTATGACCGGGGGCGGAGCACCTACAATGTGTACTCATTGTCGAGCGAACAGAAGGTCGCGTTCTGTTTCTACGACGATGCCCAGCCCGCCGGGCCTGCATCCGCCCAGATGGAGTTCATCGACTCAGGCCGCGAATCGGGAACCGACCGGAGAAACTGTTTCCAATCGGTGGTCGACGTCGGGACGGAGGATGTAACCAGAAGGGCGATCAGCCCGACGCCGGTATTTTTCCCCGGAGTGGCTGCCGTGCAAGAGGAGTCCCGTTACTGCGGGATCTACAACCGCTTCAGCGGCACCGTGCAGAGCCCGCCAGCGCAGCCCGGCGGCTATCCCAGGCGTGAGCTGCGGCTCTTCATCCGGTCCGTCGGAGAGATGTTCCAGTTCCTGGGCGATCTCCTGTACTATCAGGAGGAACTCCGGAAACACCTCGACGAAAATTCGCAACTCGGACTCAAGCTCAACACTCCGGTGACGTTCGGATATTGCGGCGATACCCCCGAGCCCGGCTGCGACGATGTTTTCATTCGCCTTGATGGGGACCCCTGCAACGCGCGCTTCTCGCTCACCTACCGGGACAAGGAATACCACGTCGCCAATTTCGATCCGCCAGGCAATACCTACCGCCAGAGCCTCAACTGCCGTCCGGACCCCACGGCGCGGAAGGACCACACGATCGAGGTGCTGTCGGTGCTTCACCAACTGGTGGGCTTGAACAAGTCCGCGACGGACGTGAGGTCGACGCCTTCGGTGCAGGTGCTTCCCTAAGGCTTGCCGGATTCCGGATCCCCCGGCTCAAGACCTGCGCGGCTAACGGCAGCATTGCGCGTCCGGAATGACGGACCATGCTACCGCGCCCCCTCACCCTACCCTCTCCCCCAAAACAGCTTGGGGGAGAGGGAATGTATTGCTATTACTTGCTACCGATCGCCAGCATGAGCTGGTTCAGGCGCTTGACGAACCCCGCCGGGTCTTCGAGCTGTCCGCCTTCGGCGAGCAGCGCCTGGTCGAACAGGATCTGGCTCAGGTCGTTGAAGCGCCCGTCGTCGGCCTCGTCCCTCACGCGTTGCACCAGCGGGTGGTGCGGATTTATTTCCAGGATCGGCTGCGACTGCGGCGCCTTCTGTCCGGCCGCCTTCAGCAGCCGCTGCAGATTCGCGCTCAAGTCGTGCTCGTCGGCGACCAGGCAGGCCGGGGATTCGGTGAGCCGCAGCGTCACGCGCACTTCCTTGACGCGCTCGCCGAGCGCCTTCTTGACCTTCTCGGTCAGGTCCTTGAACTCGCCGGCTTCCTTCTCCTGCTCTTTCTGCTCCGCCTCGTCCTCCAGCTTGCCCAGCTCCAGCCGGCCTTTGGCCACCGACTGCAAGGACTTGCCTTCGAATTCGGCCAGGTGTGACACCACCCACTCGTCGACCCGGTCGTACATGAGCAGCACTTCCACGCCCTTCTTGCGGAAGATTTCGAGATGCGGGCTGTTCTTCGCCGCCGCGAAGCTCTCGGCAGTCACGTAGTAGAGCTTCTCCTGCCCCGGCTTCATGCGGCTGACGTATTCGGCGAGCGATACGTCTTGCGCTTCGGTGTCATGGTGCGTGGACGCGAAGCGCAGCAGCTTCGCGATGCGTTCGCGGTTGGCGTGATCCTCGCCCGCGCCCTCCTTGAACACGCGACCGAATTCCTTCCAGAACGTCGCGAATTTGTCCTTCTGGTTCTCGGCGAGATCATCGAGCAGCGACAGCACGCGCTTCACGGACCCGCCACGGATCGCCTCGATGTCTTTCGATTCCTGCAGGATTTCCCGCGAGATATTGAGCGGCAGATCGTTGGAGTCGATCACCCCGCGCACGAATCTGAGGTACGCCGGAAGCAACTGCTCGGCATCGTCCATGATGAACACGCGCCGCACGTAGAGCTTGATGCCGCGCCGGTGCTCGCGGTCCCACAAATCGAACGGCGCGCGGGCCGGAATGTAGAGGAGTTCGGTGTATTCCTTCCTGCCCTCGACCCGGGCGTGGGTGTAAGCGAGCGGCGGTTCGAAATCATGGGCGACGTGCTTGTAGAACTCGTGATACTGCTCCTCGGTGATTTCCGATTTCGAACGCGCCCACAGCGCGCTTGCCTGGTTGACCGTCTCGTCCTCGCCGGTGGCCTTGTTTTCGCCCTTGTCCTTGTCCCACTCTTCCTTTTTCATCACGATCGGCAGCGTGATATGGTCGGAGTACTTGCGGATGATCGAACGCAGCCGGAAGCCGCTCAAGAGTTCGTCCTCGCCCTCGCGCAGATGGAGCGTGACTTCGGTGCCGCGCGCGGGTTTTTCGACCGTCTCTATCGTGTAGTCGCCGCTGCCGCCGGATTCCCAGCGGACTCCGTGTTCCTGGGTAAGCCCTGCGCGGCGGGTGACCAGCGTCACTTTGTCGGCAACGATGAACGAGGAATAGAAGCCGACGCCGAATTGGCCGATCAGGTGCGCGTCCTGCGCCTGGTCGCCGGTGAGGCTCTGGAAAAACTCGCGCGTGCCGGACTTGGCGATGGTGCCGATCTGCTCGATCACCTCCTGGCGCGACATGCCGATGCCGTTGTCGGATACCGTGATGGTGCGCGCCTTGGGGTCGTAACTCACGCGGATCCTGAGTTCGGCGTCGTTCTCGAAGAGCGCCTTGTCGGTGAGTGCTTCAAACCTCAACCTGTCGCAGGCATCCGAGGCGTTCGAGACCAGCTCGCGCAGGGAAATCTCCTTGTTGCTGTACAAGGAGTGGATCATCAGATCCAGCAGTTGCTTGACTTCGGCCTGAAAACCCCGGGTTTCCCGGGTTGCCACATCCGCCATGTTTTTCTCCGCTAAAACAATCTATTGGATAATTGGGCCGACACCGGATTTTTTCAAGTCGTAGCCGCTCCGCGGATTGGCGGCGGTCCGCACAAAACTGTAACATTACCGCGGCAAACACTCACCGGCTGACTACAACTCTATTATTCCGAGGAGGAATCGTGCTTACGTTTCGGATCTTGTCACGTTGTGCGCTGGTTCTATGCTACAGCGCGATAGCAATCACGGGCTACGCCCAGCAGCAACTCACCATCATCACCTCGTTCCCCAAAGACCTCACCGAGATCTACAAGAAGGCGTTCGAGTCCCGCAATCCCGGGGTCAAGGTCGAGGTGCTGAACCGGGGCACTTCGGCGGCGATCGCCTTCGTGCGCGAAGCCCCGGCGGGCAACCGGCCGGACGTGTTCTGGGCCTCGGCCCCCGACGCGTTCGAGGTGCTGGCGAGCGCGAACCTGCTCGAGAAGTTCAGCGGCGCGAACGCGGCGGTGCCGGCCACGATCGGGACTTACCCGATTAACGATCCCGAAGGGCTTTACTATGGGCAGGCGCTCGCCGGATACGGCCTGATGTGGAACACGCGTTACCTCAAGGCCAACAAGGTACCCGAGCCGCGCGAGTGGGCCGACCTGGTCAAGCCGGAGTATTTCGGGCACCTCGCCATTTCGGCGCCCTCGCGCTCGGGCACGACCCATCTCACAATCGAAACCATCCTGCAGGGCGAAGGCTGGGAAAAAGGCTGGAACCAGATCCTGCAGTTCTCCGGTAACTGCGCCGCGATTACCGAACGCAGTTTCGGCGTGCCCGACGGAGTGAACAACGGCCAGTTCGGCATCGGTCTGGTGATCGACTTTTTCGGGCTTTCCGCCAAGGCTTCGGGCTTTCCCGTCGAGTTCGTCTACCCGTCGGTCACGGCCATCGTTCCCGCCAACATCGGCTTGCTCGCCGGCGGAAAAAATCCCGATCTCGGCAAGAAGTTCATCGCCTTCACGCTTTCCGAGGACGGCCAGCAACTGTTGCTCGAGCCCAAGATCAGCCGCCTGCCGGTATTGCCCGCCATCTACGCCAAAGCGCCCGCGGGCTACCCCAACCCGTTCGGCGGCAAGATCCAGGCCAAGGTCAAGTTCGACTCGAACCTGTCGCGCTCGCGCTATTACGTGGTCAACAGCCTCTACGACCACGCCATCACGTTCCGCCACAAGGAACTCGTGGCCGCGACCAAGGCCATCCACGAGGCGGCCGAGAAACTCGCCAGGAATCCGAACCCGCAGGCGAGGAAGCTGCTCGACGAAGCGCGGGAGCTCGCCTACAGCCCGCTGGTGTCGGCGCAGCAGGCCGCCGACCAGGACTTCCTCAAGCTCTACACCACGACCAAGCGCGACGCGTTGAAGACCAAGCAAATCACCGCACTCGAGGAGCAATGGGGCCAGCAGGCGCGCAAGAACTACACCCGCGCCGAAGAGCTCGCCAAACAGGCCGCGGCGACGGCGAAGTAACAGAACCCGTGAATGGGTGAACGGGTGAACGGGTGAAACCCCTCGCCCCGCGCCCGCGGAGGGCGGAGCAGGTTCCGTCGGCCTTGGCCGATGGATGCGACCCCGCAGCGGGATGCAACGCGCCGGATTTCCGCGTGCTTATGCGCGCCTCCACGGTCGCATCCCCACAAGTGGGCGCGTCGCAGGGCGGAGGAGGGCCCCTTTGGGATCTGACCCCGGAGACGCGCGTAGGATCGGCGTTTACACGACGCGCTCATGATCGGCTCCACGGTCGCATCCCGCAAGCGGGTCCCTGCTCCACGTTGCGCCGATCCCTGTTCCACGTTCCGGCGCGCCTCTCCCCAGTGGACGGGAGAGGGAGTTTTTTGTTTACTCATTCACTCGTTCACTCATTCACCCGTTCACTCCGCTGATCGGCGTTAATCGCAGCTTCATGTTCTCACGCTTTACTTTGTCACAGGCTGCGGTCGCAGCGCTGATCGCGCTGTTCCTGATGGTGTTTCTCATCGTGCCGGTGGTGACGGTGGTGTACGTCGCCTTCGCCGACGGCGACGGCGGCTTCACGCTGTCGCACTTGGTCTCGTTCTTTCACATTTCGCTGATGCACGAATCGTTCTGGAACAGCCTCTACGTGGGCTTCTGGAGCGTCGCGTTCGCCAGCCTCATCGCGGTGCCGCTTGCCTACTTCACGGTGCGCTTCGAATTCCGCGGCGCGGCTCTCATCCAGACGCTGGGCGTGCTCCCACTCATCATGCCGCCGTTCGTGGGCGCGGTCGCCATGCAGCTCATCTTCGGCCGCAGCGGCGCCGTCAACCTGCTGCTCAACGACTGGTTCGGTTTCACCGTGCCGATCATGCAAGGGCTCAACGGCGTGATCTTCGTCGAGGCGCTGCATTACTTCCCGTTCATCCTGATGAATCTGGTGGTGGCGCTCAACAACATCGACAGCTCGATGGAAGAGTCGGCGCAGAACCTGGGCGCGAGCGGTCTGCGCCTGTTCCGCCGCATCGTGTTCCCGCTTGCCATGCCCGGCTACGTCGCGGGCGCGGCGCTGGTGTTCATCAAGGTGTTCGACGACCTCGGTACCCCGCTCGTGCTCAACGTGACCAACATGCTCGCGCCGCAGGCCTATCTGCGTATCACCACCATCGGCATCGAGGACCCGATCGGTTACGTGGCGAGCGTCATCATGGTCGCCGCATCGCTCTTCGCGCTGTGGGCTTCGACCTGGGTAATGCGGGGCAAGGACTACGCGACGCTGCAGCGCGGCTACTCGGGGCTCGCCAGGCGCAGGCTCAGCGCCCGCCAGTCGCTGCTCGCTTACTGCTGGATCGTACTGGTGCTGCTGATCGTGCTCGCGCCGCATATCGGCATTCTGCTGCTTTCGTTCGCCAAGGTCTGGAGCTTCAGCGTCGTACCCGACGGCTTTACCCTCGATCATTACGCGACGGTGTTCCAGGACTCTTCGCGCATGATAGGGAACACCATGCTCTACTGCAGCATCGCGGCGACGCTCGACGTGGTGATCGCCACGGCGATCGCCTACCTCATGCTGCGCACCCGCCTGCCGGGCCGCAACGCGCTCGATTTCACCGTCACCGTCGCGCTGGCGATTCCCGGCGTGGTGCTGGGAATCGGCTATCTGCGCACGTTTCGCGGCATCGAGATCCCGTTTACCGATGACCTTCTCACCTCTTCATGGGTGCTGCTTGCGCTCGCCTACACCGTGCGGCGCCTGCCCTACGCGCTGCGCTCCTGCGTCGCGGCCCTGCAGCAGCTTCACGTCTCGCTCGAGGAGGCGGCAGAGAATCTGGGTGCGAACAAACGCCGCGCCATCCGCCGCATCGTGGTGCCGCTCATGGCCGGCGGCATGCTGGCGGGTTTCATCATCAGCTTCATGACCGCCGCGGTGGAGCTGTCAACGACGCTCATGCTCGTCACCGCGCAACACAACGCTCCGATGTCTTACGGCATCTATCTTTACATGCAGAGCGCAGCGGGCCGCGGGCCCGGTGCGGCGCTAGGCGTACTCGCGGTAGTGCTGGTCGCGGTGGGCACCTATCTTTCGCACCGGCTCATCGGCAACCGCGCGGCCGCCATACAGGCGCAGGACATCCAGAGGCTGGGAGTGTAAGGTGCGTGAATGAGTGAACGGGTGAACGGCTAAAAAGTCAGGTCGATCATGGAGCCACTGAACCGGGTCAAAGTCGAGGTACGCAACGTTACGCTTGCCTACGGGTCCACGCCGGTGCTGCACGACGTAAGCCTCAGCATCGAGCCGGGCGAGTTTTTTGCGCTGCTTGGGCCCTCCGGGTCAGGCAAGTCGACGCTGCTGCGCCTGATCGCCGGCTTCAAGCACGCGCAGTCGGGTCAGGTGCTGATTGGCGGCGAAGACTTGTCACGCGTGCCGCCGTGGAAGCGCGACATCGGAATGGTGTTCCAGAACTACGCGCTGTGGCCGCACATGACGGTGGAGCGAAACGTCGCGTTCGGACTCGAGGAGCGCAGGCTGCCCAAGGATACGATACGCGCCAAAGTGGCGGCAGCCCTCGAGCTGGTGGGACTCAAGGAATACGGCGACCGGCGCCCCGGGCAACTTTCCGGCGGTCAGCAGCAGCGCGTAGCGCTTGCCCGCACCATCGCCATTGAACCCAAGGTGCTGCTGCTCGACGAGCCGCTGTCCAATCTCGACGCCAAGCTGCGCATGTACATGCGCGCCGAGCTGCTCGCCCTACAGCGCAAGCTCGGCATCACCACCATCTTTGTCACCCACGACCAGGAAGAAGCGCTGTCGATTTCCGACCGGGTTGCCGTGCTCGATGGCGGCATCGTCCAGCAGGTCGGCACGCCGATGGATCTCTACGACCATCCGGCCAACCGCCTCATCGCCAATTTTGTCGGCACCATCAACCTCTTCCCCGCCTCGATCCGTGATGCACAGCACGGCATGGTTCGCCTGACGTCAACCGCATTGGGTGAAATCACGCTGCCACGGCCGCAGCAGTTGCCGGCGTCGGGAAACGTGGAAATCGGTTGCCGGCCGCATGCGGTCACGCTGTTCCCCGCGGACACCACATTCGACCGCAGGCATCTCTGGCTGCAGGGCACGGTCCTCGGCCGCGAGTTCCTGGGCGAGTTCGTTCGTTACCGCGTACGTGCGGGTGAGACCGATATCGTCGCGGATCAGGCGCACCTTGCCGGCACTACGGCATTCGCGCCCGGAAGCGCGGTCAGCATCGGCATCCAACCCGGCGAAGTGCGGTTCATCGCCGGCTAGCCGGCGCGGCTGCCCGCAGACAAATCTCAATTTCAGCCGCGGGCCGCCGCCACCGTTCTGCGCGCGAAGAACATCAGCGGCAGTCCCAACAGCAGCACGCCGATCCCGAGTTGAGCGCCGATGCTGCTGGGGTCTTTGGACATGGCATAGGTTGCGCTGGAATACAGCATGTAAGCGCACATCGCGCTGAAGATGATCGGGGTCAGGGGGTAGAGCGGCACGCGGAAGTGATCGGTGTTGATCGGCTGTTGCCGGCGCAGGACGAACAGAGAAACACCGGTCAGAAGGAAAAACAGCCAGAACGCGGGCGCCGTGTAGATGACCATGGTCTCGAACCCGTCCGGCGTGAACGAAGCGAGGAACACCAGCACCAAGGCAATGGCGCCCTGAACCAGCAGCGCGTTGACCGGGGTGTTCGACCGTTCCCGCCACACTCCAAGCGCACGGAACATGGCGAAATCGCGTCCCACCGCGTAATTGGTGCGCGCACCGGTGAACACCGTGGCATTGAGTGTAGACAGCGCGGCGGCGACGACGATCAGGCTCAGCACCACTGCTCCGCCGCCGCCCAGCGTCGCCTGCATAAGGTCAGCCGCGACCGCCCTGGACGCCTTCATGCCGGCCAGCCCGAGGACATTGAGGTATGCCAGATTGAGCAGTACGTAAAGCACAGTCACCACCGCGATGCCCAGCACCAGCGCGCGCACGATATTGCGCCGCGCGTCGCGGATCTCCGCGGTGAGGTAAGCCGCTTCGTTCCAGCCGCCGTAGGTAAGCAGGATGAAAATCAGCGCGAGCTGGGAAAACAACGGCGCCGGCGAAGCCGTTGCCGGTGGCGCCGACGATGACGAGGCTCCGCCGATGGCGAGCCCCGCCACGATCACCGCGAAAATGGCGCAGGCCAGGGCAACCGTAAGGGTGTTCTGCAATAGCCTGCTTTCCCGCGTGCCGAGCACGTTGAGCGCGGTAATGCCCACCACGCCCAGCACCGCGTAGATCACAGAGCTCTTGGTACCCAGCGGCAGCAGTTGCGTCGCATAGTCGCCGAATACGAAAGCGATCGCGGCAATGGCGCCTGTTTGCACTACGCTCATGCGCGCCCACGCGAACAAAAAGCCCACCCAGCCGCCATACGCGCGGTCGAGAAAATAGTATTCGCCGCCGGCGTTGGGAAACGCGCTGCCCAGTTCGGCGTAGCACAGCGCGCCGACCAGCGAGATCACCCCGCCCGCCACCCACAGGGCGATGAACACTTCCTGCGTCGCCACGCTGCCGGCGACGATCGAGGGCGCCTTGAAAATCCCGGCGCCGATCACGATGCCGACAATCATGGCGACCGCGTCGAACATCCCCAACGTCGGCTGCGGCTGCGCTGCGGCGACGGTTGCCGGCTGCTGCGGGGCGGCGCTCACCGCAGCACGCTTTCAGCCGCGTCAAGCGCGCTCACGCGCAGCTCGCCACGCTTTTTCAGTCGCGCGGTCCATTTTTGCGGTTTCTGACCCGAGCCGATGGTCGCCGTGCCCTCGATCGCATCGCGCTGGATGCGCCCCTGGAAGCGGTGCTTGACCAAGCCCGCGCCCTGCGCTACGTCCACTTCGAAGCTCACCTGATCGCCGCGCACCTTGAACAGGGGCAGGCGCGCCTCCTTGCCGTCGACGCGCACATCACCGCTTACCTGCTGGAAACCCTGGTCGAAGTCGAACTCGTAGATCACGCCTCGCCCGCCGACGGGGATCAAGGACTCCCATTGCCCGGCGATGGTCGCCGGCACGATATAAAAGAAGATGTAGCTCTTGCCGGGGTCACCGACCGTCTTTTCCGGGACGATGAGGGTTTTCTGCTCGTCCGGAAGCCATTCGCCCAGGTCGTAGTCGTGGGTCACCACGCGCGTGCCCGGCTTGAGCGCGAGCAGCTTCGGGCGCAGCTTCTGGTTCATTTCCGGCAACAAATAGCTGGTGATCACCGTCGCCGGCGACAGGTCGGTCTCGAACAGGTTGCGCTCGAAGAACTGCGCGCGATCCGCCACCCCTTCTTTCTTCGCGCTGGTCCGCGCCTCTTTGAGCAGGTAGGTGTCAAGATCGACGCCGAAGCCGCGCGCGCCGAACTTCTTCGCAGCCGTGATCACGATGCGCCCGTCGCCCGAACCAAGATCGATGACGTAATCGCTGGGACCGACCTTGGCCATCTTCAGCATCTCGTCGACGACGACCTGCGGTGTCGGCACGTAGATCACGTCGCCCCGACCCTCCTGGGCGCGGGCCGCCACGGGAAACACCGCCGCCGCCAGCAACACCGTCCATAACACCCGCTTTGCATGAATCATTTTCGCTCCTCAGACATCAAAATTTGCCGTTGCGACGCGGGTAAACCCGCGTCGATAACCATTCTGCCGCGCGCGATGCGCACGGCACTCCATTCAAGCTCTGTGGGTCCGGCGCCGTGCAGGGTCACTTTACCCCCGATCGCATCGCCGCTGATGCGCCCCCTGAACTCGTGGCGCACCGCGCGACCGTCGATGTCCGCCACCATGACGAAGCTTACGTCCTGGCCGCGCACCCTGCCGTTGCCGAAGCGCGCGCTTCTTCCCCCGACCAGCGGCTTGCCTTCAAGCACCTGGAACATCTGGTCGACCGCAACCTCGTAGTCCCGCGGCGCGCCGCCAACCACCAGGCGCCACTGCCACCTGCCGGAAGCGTTGGCGGGAACGATCCACAGGTAAACGTCGCTCGACGGTGACCCGTAAGGCTTGTCCGGCACCGGCACCGTGAGCTTGTCATCCGGCTGCCAGTTGCCCATGTCGAAATCGTGGGACACGATGCGCGTGCCCGGCCTGAGCTCGGAGAAAAGCCGCGGGCGCAGCTGCAGGTTGATCCCCGGCAGCAGATACATCGTCAGCACCGTCGCCTTGCTGATGTCGGTGATGAACAGGTTGCTCGCATGAAACGTGACTTTACCGGACACGCCCTGCCGTTCCGCCTCGCGCTGCGCGTTGTTGACCAGGGCGCCGTCGATCTCGACGCCGAAGCCGCGCGCGCCGAACTTCTTCGCGGCAGCGATCACGATGCGGCCGTCACCGGAACCAAGATCGATCAGGTAGTCGTTCGAGCCCACTTTCGCGATCCCGAGCATGGCGTCGACGACGTTCGGCGGTGTCGGCACGTACGGCACATCCGCGCCGCGCGCACCGGCTGCCACTCCCGCCAGCGCGGCCGCAAGCAATAGAACCTCAACGCAAAGACGCAAAGAAACGCCAAGAGCGCAAAGACGATCGAAAGTCTGATCGATTCTCAAATCAAGTGCTCCTCTGCGTCCTTTGCGCCCTCTGCGTACCCCTCAAGTACCCGTCAAGCGGGTATTAAAAAGAAGGGGTATTGAAAAGAATCTTTGCGTTGAAATTTGTCGTCGACTCCATGGAGGCTCTGTTCACGGGATGCTATTGCCCGACCTTCACCGCATGCCATTTGCCGGTGCTCTGGGTGTTCCCGACGCCGCGCCTGACTTCGCCTTCCATCACGCCTCCGCTCACCCGGCCTTCGAAATAGAGACTCGCTTCGTTGTCGCGGTCCTCACCGTCGACCACGACGAAACTGATCGCGTCGCCCCCGAGCCGCGGTTCCCACAGCGGCGCCATGATCTGGCCCTCGGCCCGCGCCAGGCCGTCGATTTCCTGGAAGCGCTGCCGCAGTTCCAATTCGATCGCGCGCTCCCCGCCCGGCAGTGCAAGGCGCATGCGCCAGCGTCCCGCAACCTTGGCCGGGACGATCCACAGGAAGACGTTCTTGCGGATCGTGACTTTCCGGTCCGGCTTCCAATCGTCCAGGTCGAAATCGTGCGCCACGACGCGGGTCCCGGGCTTCAAGTCGAGCAACTGTGGGCGCAGCCTGCGGTTAACGGCGGGCAGCAGATACATCGTGATCACCGTGGCCGGGCCGAGATCGGTCTTGAAAAGGTCCTGCTGCATGAACTTGACGCGATCTTCCACCGCGGCCTGCCGCGCGCTCTCCTCGCTCTGGATGATGAGATGAAAGTCGAGGTCGACGCCGAGGGCGCGCGCACCGAATTTCTTCGCGGCGGCGATCGGGATGCGCCCGTCGCCGGAGCCGAGATCGATCACGAAATCGCCGGGCCCGACGTTGGCGAGCCGCAGCATCTCGTCGACCACCACCTGCGGCGTAGGCACGAACGGCACGTCGAACTGCTGCGAGCGCACCGGTGTCGCCACGCTCGATGCAGCGCACGCGATGATTAGATAATAACGAAGTAGCGATGACGTGAAACGGTTCTTAACAAGTCGTCCTCGCCCCCGATTAGAGCATTCGAGGGCAGGCTGCAGCGGGGACCCAATAAAGCGGCCCCCCATCCTACCTTCCCCCGCAAGCAGGGGAAGGCGATACCCGCCTTTCGCGGGAATGACAGCGCGGTACTTGATCAGAGGTTCCATTGTCAATACTTGGCCGCGGGCAGGCGCGTCGCGCGCCAGCGGTTCCCGGTCAGAACCGGGCCGTAGCCCGAGCGCACCACGCCCTCCATCATTTCGCCTTGCACGCGCCCCTCGAAGCGGTGGCTCATGTCGTCTTCGACCAGGACGAAAGCGATGCGGTCGCCCACAAGCCGCGCCTCGAACGCCGGCAGGAAGCCGCCCGCCACCCGCGCGCCGCCGCGGATCTCCTGGTACCGCTGATCGAGATCGAATTCGTAGTCGCGCTCGCCGACCGGCAATCGCGCCCGCAGACGCCACTTGCCGGCGACTTGCGCAGGCACAATGTAAAGATAGTAGGTCTTGGAAATCATCACCCGGCGGTCGGCCTTCCAGTCGGGAAAACCGTAGTCGTGCGCGACGATACGCGTGCCGGGCTTGAGCTCCTTGAGGAGCTTGGGCTTGAGCCTGTCGACCAGCACGGGCAACAGGTACATCGTGACTACCGTTGCGTCCTTGAGGTCGGCTGCGAGTACGTCTCCATGGCGAAACACCACGCGGTCGGCGACACCGGCGCGACGCGCGTTGTCATTGCTTTCGCCAACGAGCGTCTCGTCGATTTCGACGCCGACGCCGCGCGCGCCGTAGTCCTTGACCGCGGCGATCACGATGCGGCCGTCACCGGAGCCGAGATCGATCACGACGTCCTGCGGTCCGACCTCCGCGAGGCGCAGCAATTCATCGACGTTGAGCCGGGTCGAGGGCAGGTACGGCGTGGGGGTATCGAGCACTTCGCTCGCCGCCACGCAGGACGCCGCGCCCAGCGCGAGCAACAGCGCAAGCGGCAACCATAACGACCGTGCGTAAATCGCCCTGAAATCCGCCATCATTGCAACAATGGCATTGGCGGCGCCTTGAGCGCGGCGTGCGCCGGCTCGATGAGTTCAGTGCGGGACGCGTTCCAGGCGAGTTGCAGCGCGCCCTGCTTGCGCACGATGCGCGCGTCGCCATCGATCGCGTGATTGATGATGCGCCCCGAAAACTGGTAGCGCAACGCCTCGCCGCCGCTCGCCCCGGTCGCCACCAGATCGATGCGCTCGCCGGTGAGCTTCGCGTCTTCGATCTTCAGGTTGCGGCCACCCATGGTAAGGGTACCGCTGATTTTCTGGAAATTCTGGTTAAGCGTGAGTTCGAAGATCTCAACCTTGCCGTCGATCGCGAGCTGCCAGCGCCACTTGCCGGAAGCCTTGCCCGGGACCACCCAGTAGAATACCTTGCTCTTGAAGTCGCGCCCCACCGGTTTGTCGGGTGCGTCGAGCACCAGAGCGAGATCGGGCGGCCAGTCGCCCATGTCGTAATCATGGGAGACGATGCGCGTGCCGGGCTTGAGCGTGGCGAGCAACTTGGGCCGCACCATCAGGTTGACCTCGGGCAGCAGGTAGAGGGTCAGCACCGTGGCCGGGCTCACGTCCGTTTCATGGAGGTCGCGCGCATAGAACACGGCACGCTTGCCGACACCAGCCTTGGCCGCGAGCTTGTTGCTGAGCACAACCAAGCGCTTGTCGAGATCGACGCCGAAGCCACGCGCGCCGTATTTCTTGGCTGCGGTGATGATCATGCGCCCGTCGCCGGAACCCAGATCGATCACATAATCCCTGGGCCCGACCTTGGCGATCTCCAGCATTTTGTCGACGACGTGCTGCGGCGTCTGCACATAAGGCGTATCGCCGTAATCCTGCGACCAGGCCGGCGGCGCGGCGCACAGCGCGGTGGCCAGTGCGGCCACGCACCACGCGCGAGCGCTTCCAGTCCCTTTCATAACACGGATCATTCTCTATTGATAATTGTATGACTGCGTGAGGTTGCTGACCCCCACCCTAGCCCTCCCCCTTTTGAAGGGGGAGGGAAGAACTTTCCCTCTCCCCTGCGGGGGAGAGCCTGCGCAGCGGGCGAGGGGGCCGGGTTAGGGTGAGGGGGTGTTATGCAACACTGGTTCTATTATTCATTCATCCAAAATTCAGTCACTGAAAGCGCCGACAAAGGTTCGCGCTGTCGGACGCATCGGCTCCGGTTCGGCCCTGGCCGCTTTGGCGGTGCGCTGCGCAGACCATTCGAGCTGCGCCTGGACGCGGCTGCCGGACAGCCTGGCGGTGCCGACGATGCCTTCGCCTTCAACCTTGCCGGTGAATTCGTGCTTCACCGGGGCGCCGTTCACTTCGGCGATGAAGCTGAACCTGATTTCGTCGCCGCGCAGCCTGGGATTCTGCAGGCTGACGCTGCGGCCGCCGATTTTCACGTTACCGGAAATCATCTGGAATTTTTGCGTCAGGGACACTTCATAGGCGTGGCTCTTGCCGGATACCGGCAGTTGCCACTGCCAGGTGCCGCCGACCCTGGCCGGGACCACCCAGAAATAGATATCGCTCCTGCCGCCCGAGCCGCCGTACTTGTCCTTCGCATCCATCTGCACGTGGACGTCCGGCTTCCAGTCGTCCATCGAGAAGTCGTGCGACACGAGGCGCGTGCCGGGTTTCAATTCGAGCAGCCTGGGCCGCAGCTCGAGATTGACCCGCGGCAGCAGGTACATGGTGATGACGGTGGCCTCGCTGACATCGGTCTCGAACAAATCGCGCTGATAAAACGCCACCTTGTCAGTCACCCCCGCCTTCCGGGCGTTTTCGTTCGCCTCGGAAATACGCACGGAGTTGAGATCGACACCGAAGCCGCGTGCCCCATGTTTTTTCGCCGCGGTAATCACGATGCGCCCGTCGCCCGAACCGAGATCGATCACATAGTCGCTCGCGGTAACTTTGGCGATCTGCAGCATGCGCTCGACGACTTCCTGCGGCGTCGGCACGTACGGCACGCTCGGCTCCGCCGCCCAGGCGCCCGTCGCCAGCATGCCCGGCAGCAAAGCCGCGGCGGCGCAGCTTAGAGTGCCTAACATAATGAACCACGTGTGCGTTGCTAGCCAGAACGGATTGATCACGCGAAGGGTGGCGCAGCTCATATCGCGAATATGAGCAAGCCGCCCGACAAAGTG
>C687J26845_10000209_pt1 | contig 39429 bp, 31 predicted proteins | sample RifCSPlowO2_12_FD_26845 | JGI IMG/M metagenome (IMG submission 26845)
GGTAGGGCGACGCAGGATGCCAAAGCCGAGTTTACGAGTTGTAAATGAGCAGTACTCGCTTCGCTCGCCCTCCGGGCCGCACTAAAGTGCGTTCAGCGGGCAGGGCCGCTGTCCGAGCCTGTTTTTAACGCGGCATAACCGAGCGCAGTAGTTTTCACGCAGTCTGGCCCATGCCATTCGTCGGCATATATCCCAGTTACTCTTCGCGCAGCTCAGCCCTGAGCTGCGCCCGAATGCCCCGTCAATATCCCGAATATAAGTGCGACACACCTCGCCAATAGCCGCCCAGCAAACTGCGCCGAACTTGCGCTACAGCCCCCGGCCGGCCTCGCCATAGCCGCAAATAAGCCGCGCCGATTGCGGCAAAATTATGTAATGGCATTTAGATAGCAATTAACTAGTGGCACATAGCTATTTAACGATAGTTATAGCTAGCCATAATCCACAATTCAAAAAGTTCAATAAAAAAATCAATTTAAAAATATCAACCAGAACCTGAACTAATCCTGAACGAAAGCCCTCCTATCAATTGACAAGCGCTCAGCCAACACCATTAAGAGCACCGCAAAGAATCTAAGCAATATATTGCAGATGTTTCCGACGGTGCCTTAAAGCTGTGCCCGGCAACAATTAAAATGGCCGAGACAATATCTAACCACAACACAGAAGTACCGGCTTAGAAGCTTCAAGTCTAGTGCAAGCAGCGGGCTTTAGCGATTATTGCCGGCAACAGCAAAAGTTATACAACCGCGAACAGCGGGAATATTCCAACGATTGCACCCATGGCCAACTAACTTAGTGAGCGATGGGCGTTTAAACAACCCGATTAACTAAGCAGCATAAACAATCTAATCAATCCATCAGGGAAAAGACCATGCGTATTAGTATTTTTGGCTTGGGTTATGTCGGCGCCGTGTGTGCCGGCTGTCTGTCTTCGCGCGGCCATCAGGTGGTCGGCGTGGATGTTTCCGCCAGCAAGATCGATATGATCAACGCGGGTAAATCTCCGATAGTTGAACCCGGATTGGCCGCGCTATTAAAGAAAGGTATTAGCACTGGTTTATTGCGCGGCACTACCGATTTTGCCGAGGCAGTCCGCGATACCGAAGTGTCGTTTATTTGCGTCGGTACCCCGAGCAAGAAAAATGGCGATCTGGAACTCAATTACATCGAGGCCGTCTGCCGGGAAATCGGCCAGGTGCTGCGCAGCAAGGCCGAACGTCACACTGTAGTAATCCGCAGCACCGTGCTGCCGGGCACCGTCAAGAACGTGGTGATCCCGATTCTCGAAGCCTGTTCCGGCAAGCAAGCCGGGCTCGACTTCGGCGTGGCGGTCAACCCGGAGTTCCTGCGTGAAAGCACCGCCATTGCCGACTACGACCAGCCGCCCATGACCGTGATCGGCGAACTGGACCAAGCCTCCGGCGACCTGCTGCAGGAAATCTATCAGGAGCTGAACGCACCGGTGATCCGCAAGGACATCGCCGTCGCCGAACTGATCAAGTACACCTGCAACGTCTGGCACGCCGCCAAAGTGACCTTCGCCAACGAGATCGGCAATATCGCCAAGGCCTCCGGCGTCGATGGCCGCGAAGTGATGGAGGTGATCTGCCAGGACAAGAGCCTCAATCTGTCGAGCTACTACATGCGCCCAGGCTTTGCCTTCGGTGGCTCCTGCCTGCCCAAGGATGTGCGCGCCCTGACTTACCGGGCCGGCCAGCTGGACGTCGAGCATCCGATGCTGGGCGCCATCATGCGCAGCAACGTGGCCCAGGTGCAGAACGCCTTCGACATCATCGCCAGCCATGCCAAACGCAAAGTCGCCCTGCTCGGCCTGAGCTTCAAAGCCGGCACCGACGACCTGCGCGAAAGCCCCCTGGTGGAGCTGGCCGAGATGCTGATCGGCAAGGGTTACGAGCTGACCATTTACGACAGCAACGTCGAATATGCGCGGGTCTACGGGGCCAACAAAGAGTACATCGAGTCGAAAATCCCCCACGTGTCGTCGCTGCTCAATAGCAACTTCGAGCAGGTGGTGAATGGCTCCGACATCATCGTACTGGGCAACCGCGACGAGAAGTTTCGCGCCCTCGCCCAGCACGCCCCGGACGGCAAGCAAGTGGTCGATCTGGTCGGCTTTATGCCGCACACCACCCGCGGCGCCACCGAAGGCATCTGCTGGTAAGCAGTCTTTGACCGGCAACTTGCCGGCCAGACACTCCCAGCCATAACCCCCGACTGAGCACCTCGACATCTGCGCCTGCACCACAGGCGCCGAGGTGCTCAGCCGGCATGCCCAAATCAAGGAAATAAAGACCCCAATGGACAGGCTCAAGCAGATTTTCGCTGAAGCCGCCGGCTGGCTGTTGTACCTCAGTTTGTTGATGGGGATTGCCCTGGCGTTGCCCAGCACAGTCTTCGACCCGGAGTCGAAGGACTTCCTCCTACTGATCGGCGCCGTTGGCATTTGGCGCTACTCGATGGGCGCCACGCACTTTCTGCGCGGCATGCTGTTTCTCTATGTGGTGTTTCCGCACTACCGCCGCAAGGCAAAAAAACTCGGCAAAGCGGCCGACCCTTCCCATGTGTTTTTGATGGTGACCAGTTTTCGCATCGATGCACTGACCACGGCGCAGGTTTACCAATCGGTGATCCGTGAAGCCATCGACTGCGGTTACCCAACCACAGTGGTGTGCTCGATTGTTGAGCTGTCCGATGAGTTTTTGGTCAAGAGCCTGTGGGAGAAATACCAACCACCGGCCCACGTGACCCTGGACTTTGTGCGGATTGCCGGCACCGGCAAACGCGATGGCCTGGCCCACGGGTTTCGCGCCATCTCCCGGCTGCTGCCGGACGAAGATGCGGTGGTCGCGGTGATCGACGGCGACAGCGTGCTGCAAGCCGGCATAGTCCGGGCCACGGTGCCCTACTTCAAGCTGTTCCCGAATGTCGGCGGCCTGACCACCAACGAGTTCTGCGAGGTGCGCGGCAGCTACATCATGAGCGAGTGGCACAAGCTGCGCTTCGCCCAGCGCCACCTCAATATGTGCTCGATGGGGCTGTCCAAGCGGGTGCTGACCCTGACCGGGCGGATGTCGGTATTCCGTGCGCCGGTAATCATTAACCCAAGCTTTATCGCCGACGTCGAAAGCGACTCCATGGAGCACTGGCGGCTGGGCCGTTTCAACTTCCTCACCGGCGACGACAAGTCCAGCTGGTACAGCCTGATGCGCCTGGGCTACGACACCTTTTACGTGCCCGACACGGCGATTTTCACCATCGAGCATCCGCCGGAAAAGAGCTTTATCAAGGCCAGTCGCAAACTGATGTTTCGCTGGTACGGCAACAACCTGCGGCAGAACGCGCGGGCCATGCAACTGGGGGTCAAACGCCTGGGGATGTTCACCAGCCTGGTGTTGTTCGACCAACGGGTGTCGATGTGGACCTGCCTGCTCGGCCTGACGGTGGCGATCATCGCCAGCCTCAAATACAGCATCGCCTTTCTGCTGATCTACCTGCTGTGGATCGGCACCACGCGGCTGCTGCTGACGCTGCTGTTGTCCTTCAGCGGCCACCGCATCGGCCCGGCCTACCCGGTGATTCTTTATTACAACCAGATAGTCGGCGCGCTGGTGAAGATCTACGTGTTCTTCCGCCTCGACCAGCAGTCCTGGACCCGTCAGCCGACCAAGCTCAATCGCGACCTGGCCAGCTTTCAGCGCTGGTTCAACACCTGGTCGTCCCGAACCATGACCTTCTCTGCCGCCAGTGTGTTTATCGCCACGCTGTTGCTGCTGGTGTAAGCCGCCATGAATGGAATTAGTCAAAAATTGCCCAGGAATATCAGCATGAATACTGCCGTCAATCTCAATGTCGTGCACGAGTCAGAAGCCCAGCGCCAACACGCACGGGTCAAACTGCCAGCCAAAATCCGCTTCAGCGGCAGCAACCGCGAAGTGCTCGAATACAACCTGCTGGACATCTCCGCCGGCGGCTTCAGCTTTGCCGCAGGCAAGCTGCCGGCGCGGGTTGGCGAACATCAGAAAGGCCGACTGCTGTTTCTGATCGACAACCTCAGCCTGAGCATCGATGTAGCCTTTCAGGTCTGTTCGGTCGAGGTCGAGCACAACCGGGTTGGCTGCCAGTTCCACAATCTGCAGCCGCGCGACATCACCACCCTGCGCCACCTGATCACCGCCCACTTGAGTGGCGAGCTGATCACCGTCGGCGAACTGCTGAGTACCCTGCAGCGGGAAAACTTCACCAAGGCGCGCAAAGGCAAGGCCGTCGGCGGCATGGGCGCCATCGCCCGGTTGCGCGCGGTGACCTTCAGTCTGGGGCTGTTTGTGGTCGGGCTGCTGGCCTTCGGGTTTATTTTCAAATCGGTCTACGGCCTGTACTTCGTCACCCACGCCCAGTCTGGCGTGGTACGGGTGGCCGGCATGCAAGTGACCATGCCACGCGAGGGCACGGTGCAAAGCCTGGTCGGTGCCGATGGTCAGGTGGCCAAAGGCGCGCCGATTGCCACCTTCAGCGCCTCGATGCTGGAGATGCTCAAGGGCAACCTGAACGAGGAGCAACTCGACCCGAGCAAGATCGAAAGCCTGTTTGGCACCCAGCTCAAAGGCACCCTGACCAGCCCCTGCGATTGCACCGTGGGCCAGCAACTGGTGGCCGATGGGCAGTACGCCAACAAGGGCGAGGTGATCTTCCAACTGCTGGCGCGGGACAGCCAGGCCAGCATCGAAGCGCGCTTCCCCTACAACAAATTCAACGAGATCAAGCCCGGCGCCAGCGTCAGCTTCGTGGTGGCCGGTGAAACCGAAGCGCGGCGCGGCAAGATTGTCAGCAGCAGCTTGAACGACAGCGCCAGCCTGTCCGGCGACATTCGGGTGCAGATTAAACCCGAGCAGCCACTCGACAGCGCCCTCGCCGGCCGGCCCGTGGAAGTCAGCAGTGATCGCGGGCCATCCCTCGATTGGCTGATCGACAAAGCCCTGGCCGCAGGACTCTAAGCCATGCGCATCCCAACGGCGCGCCAGCCAATGGCGACCCCTCCATCGCACGTTCTGCTGCTGGTTGCCGCGCTGAGCCTGGCCGGTTGCGCCGGCTTGCCGGATCAGCGGCTGGCCAATGAAGCCTTGCAAAACGGCGACAGCGTTACTGCCGAACAGAACTATCGGCAACTGGCGGCCCTGGGTTATGCCGATGCCCAAGTGGGCCTGGCGGACATTCAGCTCGACAGCGGCGACCCGGCCTTGGTGCCGCAAGCCGAAGCCACCTACCGCCAGGCCGCGGACCAATCGCCACGGGCGGCGGCGCGGCTGGGTAAGTTGTTGGCGGGCAAACCGAACGCCAGCGACGCCGAGTTACAAGAAGCCCAGCAACGTCTGGAGCAGGCCCTGACCCGCGGCGAACAAGGCAGCCTGCTGCCGTTGACGCTGCTCTACCTGCAATACCCGCAGCGTTTTGCCAAGGTCGATCCGCAGCAACGGATCAGCCAATGGCGCGCCGCAGGTATCCCCCAGGCCGAGCTGGCCCAGCTGTTGCTCTATCGCAGCCAAGGCAGCTACGACCAGCATTTGCCCGAGATCGAGCGCATCTGTAAAGCCGCCTTGAGCACGCAGGATATTTGCTACGCCGAACTGGCCACCGTGTACCAAAAGCGCGGCCAAACCGAGCCACAAGCGACCCTGCTGCAACAGCTGCAGAGTGCCTATCAAGCTGGCGCAGTGCCGGCCCAGCGGCTGGAAAGCGTCGCCCAGGTACTGGCCGACCCCGAGCTGGGCAAGCCCGACGAAAAAGCTGCGCAACAGTTGCTGGAGCAAATCGCCCCCAGCTACCCCGCTGCCTGGGTCAGCCTGGCGCAACTGCTGTATGACTACCCGGCGCTGGGCGACATCGACCAGCTGCTCAAGTACCTGAAGAACGGCCACGAGGCAGCCCAACCCCGGGCCGAACTGTTGCTGGGCAAGCTCTATTACGAAGGTAAGTTACTGCCCCAAGACCCGCAAAAAGCCGAACAACATCTGCTCAAGGCCGCCGCCAGCGAAACCAACGCCCACTACTACCTCGGCCAGCTGTACCGCCGCGGCTACCTAGGGCAAATCGACCCTCAGCAGGCCTTACAACACTTGCTGATCGCCGCTCGTGGCGGCCAGAGCAGCGCCGACTTTGCCCTCGCGCAGATGTTCTCGGCCGGCCGTGGTTTTCAGCCGGACCCGGTCAATGCCTATGTCTTCAGCCAACTGGCGGTGCTCAAGGGCACGCCGCAAGCCCTCGAGCTGGCCGCCCAGATCGCCCAGCAACTGCCGCCCGCCGCCCTGCCCCAAGCCCAGCGCCTGTTGCAGGCCGAGCAGCAACTGCGCGGTTTGAGCCTGGTCGCCAGCGCGCCACCGCACGCCATGCCCACTTCAATTAGTCAGGAAGCCCTATGAAACTCAATTACTGGATGCACGCAGGCTTAGGCCTGAGCGCCACGCTGTTAGCGGTTCAGCCAGTGTGGGCTGCGCCCAACGGCGAGCAGAACTTTGGTCTGGACGTGAAAATCACCGCCCAGTCGCAAGACGACGTCGATCTGGGCACCCGTGACGGTGGCGACGTGCAGGGTATCGGCCTCGACGTGCGGCCCTGGGCCTACGGCAAAAGTGGCGACTGGAGTGCCTATGCCATGGGCCAGGTGGTGACCGCCTCGGACATCATCGAAACCGACACCCTGCAACTGACCGATGCCAACAGCGAGGCCGCCAACACTGACGACGGCGACAGCCGCCAGCCGGAAAAAAGCTACCTGGCCATGCGTGAATTCTGGATCGGCTACTCCGGTTTAACCGCCTACCCCGGCGAGGAGTTGCGCCTCGGTCGCCAGCGCCTGCACAACGACGATGGCATGTGGCGCGACACCAATATCGAAGCCCTGAACTGGACCTTCGACACCAGCTTGCTGCGCGCCAATCTCGGCGCGGCCGAGCGCTTTAGCGATTACCGCACCGACCTCGACGAACTGGCCCCGCAAGACAAAGACCGCCAGCACCTGTTCGGCGACATCGCGACTCAATGGGCGCCCGGTCACTGGGTTGGTTTGAATGCCCATCACAGCCGCGACGATGGCAAGTTGCTCAACCCCGGCGAAGAGGTCACCCCGCTGGATAAAACCTACACCGGCGACCTCACCTGGCTGGGCCTGCAGGTCAACAGCGACGCCTACAACCCGCGCAACCAGAACCCGCTCAACTACTGGGCCAGCGCCACCTGGCTGAGCGGTGATCGCGACCGCCTGCTGACCCGCAATGTCGGTGAGCAGAGCTACGCCAACGGCTCGCAAAACAGCGACGTGAATGCCTGGGGCACCGACCTGGGCCTGCGCTGGAACCTCGATGAACAGTGGAAAATCGGCGGCGCCTTTGCCCGTGGCAGTGGCGGCGGTTCGGACGGCGGCGCCAACTTCCAGCAGACCGGCCTGGAAAGCAACAGGTCCAACTACACCGGCACCCGCTCGCGGGTACAGCGTTTCGGTGAAGCCTTCCGTGGCGAGCTGAGCAACCTCCAGGCCGCCACCCTGTTCGGCTCCTGGCAGCTACGGGACGAATATGACGCCAGCCTGATTTACCAGAACTTCACTCGGGTCGACGACCAGCAGCCGATCGGCAGCAGCGGCATCAACGCAGCCTTAGTCGATGGCGAAAAAGACATCGGCCAGGAAGTCGATCTGGTCGTCACCAAGTACTTCCAGCAAGGCCTGTTGCCGGCCTCGATGAGCCAGGCGATTGACGAACCTTCGGCGCTGGTGCGCTTTCGCGGCGGGGTGTTCAAGCCCGGCGATGCCTACGGCAAAAACGTCGACAGCTATATGCACCAAGCCTTCGTCGACGTGATCTGGCGCTTTTGATGCGCCGCGCACCCTGGTCTATGGAGAATGACTGACATGCCAGACCTACCTAGCCATCCGCCTGCAACACCGGGCCGCAAGCTGGCACTGTTGCTGACGGGCGCCTTGTGGTTGGCGACTCAGGCCACTGGGCTCAGCGCGCAAACGCTGCCGGCAGCTGTGCAAGCGCCGGCCGGTGCACCGGTAAAAGCCACCAAGGAGCTGCTGCAAGCCACGAGCTATACGGTCACCAGCGCACCGACTGCACCGCTGCACCTGCCCACACCGAGCCTGCCGGACCTGCGCGGTTACACCGCCGAGGCGGTCAACGCCAAGCTCGACCGCAAGGTGCAGGGCCAGGTGAAAGTGCGGCGCATGCTGCAACAAGATGCGCTGAAGGAGTTTATCGGCGGCAACAACCGCATGGCCGAATGGGTCAATCGGCAACGGGGCATCCCCCAGGCGATCTTTATCGAGGGCGGTTACGTCAACCTGCGCCAACTGGCCAAGCAACTGCCCCAGCAGTACTTCAGCGAAACCGCGCCGGGCGTGTATCTGGCGCGCTTGCCGATTGTGGTGGCCCATGGCGCCACCCTGCATCTGGACAAAGGCACCCAGGAGCTGCGGCTGTCCGAGGAGCGCGGCAGTTTTATCGTCAACGACGGCAAACTCTTTATCACCGACACCCAGGTGACCGCCTGGCGCGAGGCCACCAACGGCCCGGCGACCTTCCTCAAGGCCGATGCGTTTCGCCCGTTCCTGCTGTCCTGGGGCGGCACCGAGACCTATATCGTCAACAGCAAGCTGGAAAGCTTTGGCTACAGCACCAGCAAGTCCTACGGGGTGAGTATTTCCCAGTACACCCCGCACATGGCCAAGCAGATGCAACGCAAGCCGCCGAGCGCCTGGCTGATCGGCTCCGAGTTCGTCGATATGTGGTACGGCTTCTACTGCTATGAGGCCGAGGATCTGGTGGTCAAGGGCAATACCTACCGCGACAACCTGATCTACGGCATCGACCCCCACGACCGTTCGCAGCGGCTGATCATTGCCGACAACACCGTGCACGGCACCAAGAAGAAGCACGGCATTATTATTTCCCGGGAGGTCGACAACAGCTGGATTTTCAATAACCGGGTCTACGACAACAAGCTCTCCGGCATCGTCATCGACCGTAACAGCGTGAACAACCTGGTGGCTTACAACCAGGTCTACAACAACCATTCCGACGGCATCACCCTGTACGAAAGCTCCAACAATCTGCTCTGGGGCAATCAGGTGATCGGCAACCAACGCCACGGCATTCGCCTGCGCAACAGCGTGAATATTCGCCTGTACGAGAACCTCGCGGCCGGCAATCAACTGGTCGGGGTGTACGGCCACATCAAAGACCTGAGCAACACCGACCGCGACATCGACCTCGACCCCTTCGACACCAAGGTCTCGATGATCGTGGTCGGCGGCAAGCTGGCCGGTAACGGTTCCGGCCCCCTGTCCATCGACTCGCCGTTAAGCGTTGAGCTGTACCGGGTGGCCATGCTCGCCCCGAGCAAGACCTCAGGCATCACCTTCGCCGGGATTCTGGGCGACAAACAAGACGAAATTCTCGACCTGCTGGTACGCCAGCAAAAAGCCGTACTGATCGACCCGGTAGAAAGCCAGGTGGAACTACAGCAATGAGGAGCCGCACTTTCATGACGATCCAATCACCGCGCCCGGCCATCCGCCAGGGCATGCGCCACAGCGCACTGGCTGCCGCCCTGTTAAGCGCCGTCAGCGGCGTGCAGGCCGCACAGCAGCCCGCCGCGCCGCAGTACCAAATCAACGGCGCCAGCCCACTGTGCCCGATCGCCGCCGACAACAGCCGCTACGACACCAAGTACCTGGAGTTTTTCACCCACCTGGTACAAGCCCAGGGCGATTGGTTGTTTCGCAGCACCTACGACCTGCGCACCGATTTCGGCACCACGGCCGAGGGCTATCAGCAGCTCAAGTTGTTGCGCGACGGCCTTAAACGCAAAGGCATCGAGTTGATGGTGGTGTACCAGCCCACCCGTGGCCTGATCAACCGGGACAAACTCAGCGCCGCCGAGCGCGACAGCTTCGACTTTGAGCTGGCCAAGAAAAACTACCTGACGACCATCGCCCAGCTGCGCAAAACCGGGATCTGGACCCCGGACTTCAGCCCGCTGTTTGATGAGCAGCAGCAGCACGCCTACTACTTCAAAGGCGATCACCACTGGACCCCATACGGCGCAGAACGCACGGCCAAAATCAGCGCGGCGACGCTCAAGCAGATTCCCGGCTTTAGCGACATCCCCAAGCAAGAGTTCGCCAGCAAACGGGTCGGCCTGTTGTCCAAACTCGGCACCTTCCACAAAACTGCCATGCAACTGTGTGGCAACAGCTATGCGCCGGAATACGTCGAGCGTTTCGAGACCGAAGCCGTCGGCGAGAGTGGTGGCGATGGCGATCTGTTCGGCGATGAAAGCTTGCCGCAAGTGACCCTGGTCGGCACCAGCAACAGCGGCCCGGCCTACAACTTTGCCGGCTTCTTGCAGCAATACAGCGGCGCTGCGGTACTCAATAACGCCCTCAGTGGCGGCGGTTTTGACAGCTCACTGCTGCAATACCTGGGCAGCCCGGAGTTTGCGAAGCATCCGCCGAAAGTCATCGTTTGGGAATTCGCCACCCACTACGACATGGCGCAAACCAGCTTCTATCGCCAGGCCATGCCGCTGCTCGACAACGGCTGCGAAGGCCGCCCCGCCGCGCTGCAAAACAGCGTGAAACTGCACAACGGGGCCAACGAGGTGCTGGTCAACGGCAAGCAACAACTGCTCGACCTGCGCGGCAGCCAATATCAGGTCGACCTGACCTTCAGCGACCCCTCGGTCAAGCAGCTGAACGCCACCCTCTGGTACCTCAACGGCCGCCGGGAAAACTTCAAAATCGAGCAAAGCAAAGCCGTCGACAGCGGCGGTCGCTACGTCTTTCAACTGCGCAACGATCCTGACTGGGCAGAACTCAACCTGCTCGCGATGGAAATCCATAGCCCGGAAGAGATGCCGGCCAATCTCAGCGTCAAAGCCACGCTGTGCAAGCGCCCATCCACCGCGGCTAATCACCTCACGGCCAAGGCCGAGGGAGGCACGAATTTATGAGCAGCCATTATCCAGCGAGTCAGCCGGCTCACTACCCCAGCGTCAAAGCCACGCTGTGCAAGCGCCCAGCCACCGCGGCTAATCACCTCACGGCCAAGGCCGAGGGAGGCACAGAGTGATGAACACAACCTATGCGTTAAATCGACTGGTTTACCCCAGCCTGCTGAGCACCCTGCTGTTCGCCGGCAGCGCCAGCGCCGCTAACCTGGTGCCACCGGCGGGTTACTACGCCGCCATCGAAAAGCGCAGCGAAGCCAAAGCGCAAAGCTGTGCACCGGTGCCCACGCCCTACACCGACAAACTGGTGTTTCGCAGCAAATACGAAGGCTCGGACAAGGCCCGCGCCACCCTCAATAAAGAGTCCGAAAAAGCCTTTCGCGACTCCACCGCCAACATCACCGCTCTGGAAAAAGGCATCAGCAAGCAAGTCATGCAGTACATGCGTGACGGCCGCCCGGAAGACTTGCAATGCACGATGCAGTGGCTAAGCAGCTGGGCCGAGGCCGATGCGCTGCTCTCCACCGAGTACAACCACACCGGTAAATCGATCCGTAAATGGGCGCTGGGCAGCATGGCCTCGGCCTACCTGCGGCTGAAATTCTCCGAGTCGCAACCGCTGGCGGCCTATGGGCAGCAAAGCCAGGTGATCGAAGCCTGGTTCAACAAACTGGCCGATCAGACGGTGCAAGACTGGAGCCGCCTGCCGCTGCTGAAAATCAACAACCACTCCTACTGGGCGGCCTGGTCGGTGATGGCGACTGCGGTGGCGACCGATCGCCGCGACCTGTTCGAGTGGTCGGTGGCGCAATTTCGCATCGGTGCCAACCAGGTCGACAGCGAGGGCTATCTGCCCAACGAGCTCAAGCGCCAGCAACGCGCCCTCTCCTATCACAACTACGCCCTGCCGCCGCTGGCGATGATCGCCAGTTTTGCCCAGGCCAACCACGTCGATCTGACCCAGGAAAACCGCGAAGCCCTGCGTCGCCTGGCCGAACGGGTACTGAGCGGGGTCGAGGATGAAGACGAGTTCAGCGCCAAGGCCGAGAAAGATCAAGACATGGACGACCTGCAGATCGACAGCAAATACGCCTGGTTGGAACCCTACTGCACGCTCTACCGCTGCTCGGCGCAAACCCTGGAGTGGAAGCAGTCGATGCAGCCGTTCAAAACCTTCCGCCTCGGCGGCGACCTGACCAAGGTCTACGACCCGGCCCATGACAAGGACAAAGGCAGTTGAGTAGTAAGCGGCGGCCCTAAAGCTTCCGACTGTGCGCAAACCGTAGGGTGGGCTTTAGCCCACCAAGGCCCTTATCCCGCGCTGGTGGGCTAAAGCCCACCCTACAAAAACAGGCCCTACAACGCATAGCTCGAAGATCTGCGCCGCTGCCATCGCCGGCAAGCCAGCTCCTACAAGAGTCGGCAGTAAAGGCAATACAACCCCCCACTGTTGCGCGGGGGGAAAGGGGGGGCTTGCGAGTCCCTAACTGTAGAAACTCAATGGAGAGAGACGGATGGTTTTTTCATCCAACGTGTTCCTGTTCTTGTTCTTGCCGATTTTCCTCGGCCTGTACTATTTGAGCGGGCAACGCTACCGCAACTTGCTGCTGCTGCTGGCCAGCTACCTGTTCTACGCCTGGTGGCGGGTGGACTTTCTGGCGCTGTTTATCGCCGTGACCCTGTGGAACTACTGGATCGGCCTGAAAGTCGGTGCCGCCGGGGTGCGAACCAAGCCGGCGCAGCGCTGGCTGCTGCTGGGAGTGGCAGTCGATCTGAGCATTCTCGGTTACTTCAAGTACGCCAACTTCGGCGTCGAGAACATCAACGCGGCCATGACCTCGATGGGGCTTGAGCCGTTTATCCTGACCCACGTATTGCTGCCGATCGGCATCTCGTTCTACATCTTCGAGTCGATCAGCTACATCATCGACGTCTACCGTGGCGACACCCCGGCGACCCGCAACCTGATCGATTTCGCGGCCTTTGTGGCGATCTTCCCGCACCTGATCGCCGGCCCGGTGCTGCGCTTTCGCGACCTGGCCGATCAGTTCAATAACCGCACCCATACCCTGGACAAGTTCTCCGAAGGCGCCACGCGCTTTATGCAGGGCTTTATCAAGAAGGTGTTTATCGCCGACACCCTGGCGGTGGTCGCCGACCGTTGCTTTGCCCTGCAAGACCCGACCACCGGCGACGCCTGGCTCGGCGCCCTGGCCTACACCGCGCAGCTGTATTTCGACTTTTCCGGTTACAGCGACATGGCCATCGGCCTGGGCCTGATGATGGGTTTTCGCTTTATGGAAAACTTCAAGCAGCCCTATATCAGCCAGTCGATCACCGAGTTCTGGCGCCGCTGGCACATCAGCCTGTCCACCTGGTTGCGCGACTACCTGTACATCACCCTGGGCGGCAACCGCGGCGGCACCCTCAGCACCTACCGCAACCTGTTTCTGACCATGCTGCTCGGCGGTCTGTGGCACGGCGCCAATATCACCTACATCGTCTGGGGCGCCTGGCACGGCATATGGCTGGCGATTGAAAAAGCCATCGGCATCAACACCGCACCCCGCAGTTTCAACCTGCTGCGCTGGGCCTTCACCTTCCTGCTGGTGGTGATGGGCTGGGTGATTTTCCGCGCCGAGAACCTGCACGTCGCCGGCCGCATGTATGGCGCCATGTTTGGTTTTGGCGACTGGCAGCTGTCGGAACTCAACAGCGCCCAGCTCACCGGTTTGCAAGTGGCGACCCTGGGGCTGGCCTACGCCACGCTGGCGTTCTTTGGCCTGCGGGATTTCTACGCCAACCGCCCAGCCGTCATATCCACCGAGCACAGCACCGAACAACCGCTGCTGGCTGACGGTCCTGGCACCGGCCAACCGGGCCTGATCAAAGCGCTGCCAGGCGATGCGCCCAACAGCATTCATCTGCCCGGCTACAGCGTCGGCATCGAGGCCCAGGTGCAGCCAGCCTACTGGGTCGCCGACTGGCCGCGCTACGCCATGCGCAGCCTGGTGTTGCTGCTGTTCGTGGCTTCGATCCTGAAGCTCTCGGCGCAGAGCTTTTCACCCTTCCTGTACTTCCAATTTTAACCGGGGACGACCATGACTCGAACATTGCGCATCCTCTATATCGGCCTGTTTCTCAGCCTACTACTGGGCCTGGGCGGCTGGTCGCTGGGCAGCTTCAAGAGCTTCTCGACTGCCGCCGACACCAGCGTGCTCAACGGCAAGTGGAGCAAGGCGGCAGAAACCCATTACGACGAGAAATTCCCGATCAAGCGCCTCGGCACCAATCTCTGGGCCGCACTGGATTACAAACTGTTTAACGAGGGCCGCCCCGGCGTAGTGCTCGGCCGCGAGCAGTGGTTATTCAGCGATGAGGAGTTCAAACCGATTGCCAACAGCCAGCAACATCTGGAGGAAAACTGGCAGTTGATTCAGGGCGTGCGCAACCACCTGGCCCGCCAAGGGGTGCAGTTGGTGCTGGCGATTATTCCCGCCAAGGCGCGGCTCTATCCTGAGTTTATTGCAGGCGCCCCACCGGTGGCCCTGCAGCAACAGCTGTATCGGCAGTTCCACCAGGGCGCCGCAGACGCGGGGATTTTCGCCCCGGATCTGCTCGCGGCTTTAACCCAGGAGAAGCAACGGGCGCCGGTGTTTTTGCGCACCGACACCCACTGGACGCCCCACGGCGCCGAGGTGGTGGCGCAGCAATTGAGCCAGGCGATCCAGCAGCACAGCCCGCTCCGCGGTGAGCCGCAGCGCTTTAGCACCGAGAACCAGCCAAGCGAGGCGTACAACGGCGACCTGACGCGCTTTCTGCCCCTCGACCCGCTGTTCAGCAATCTGCTGCCAGCCCCCGATCAATTGCAACAGCGCAGCACTGCGGTGCAACAGGCCAAGCCTGCGGCAGACGGCGAACTGTTCAGCGACAGCCAAGTGCCGGTGGCACTGGTCGGCACCAGCTACAGCGCCAACCCACGCTGGAACTTTCTCGGCGCGCTGCGCCAGGCCTTGGGCAGCGACGTTCTCAACTTCGCCGAGGACGGTCACGGGCCGCTGTTGCCGATGCTCAAATACCTGCAAAGCACCGGCCTCAAAGACTCACCGCCGCAGCTGGTGATCTGGGAGTTCCCGGAGCGCTATCTGCCGATGAGCAGCGACCTCAGCGAATTCGATCAGCAGTGGCTCAGCCAACTGAAAAGCTCAACCGCGGCGGATGAAAGTCTCGCCAGCGCCAACCCTAAACCCCATACGCCGATCCAGGCGACGCCTTAAAACCACATGGAGTACATCAAGATGAAGCAATCCATCACCCCTGCCAGCGGCAGCAACACCATCCGCAAAACCTGCGCCTTCTTAGTGATTGGTTTACTGGCCGCGCACGTCCAGGCCGATGAAGCCGCCCTCTACGGCCCCAGCGCACCCAAAGGCTCGGCCTTCGTGCGGTTGTATAACGCCGGCAATCAGGAAGTCAGCGCCAGCGTCGGCAACACCCAACTCAGCGATGTCGGCCCGCTGGGCAGCAGCGATTTCAGCTTCCTGCCCGGTGGCGACTACAGCGCCAAACTCGGCACCCAAAGCCTGACTGTCAAGCTCAACGCCGATCAGTACTACACCCTGGTCAACCTGCCCGGCAGCCCACCCAAGTTGGTGGAAGAGCCGCCATTCAAAAACAAGCAAAAAGCCCTGCTGCGGGTGCAAAACCTCACCGACAGCGAGCTGACTCTTAAGACCGCCGACGGCAAGACCCTGGTGGTCGACAAGGTGAAAGCTCTGGGCCGAGGCGAGCGAGAGATCAACCCATTGAATGTCAAATTGGCGCTGTTTAGCGGCACAGAAAAAGTCGCCGACTTAAAACCCGTCAGCCTCGCCCGCGGTGAGGCGGTGTGTTTGTACGTCACCGGCAGCGCCGGCAAGTTTTCCCCGGTATGGGTCAAGCGCCCAGCCGCCACTCAATAACAGTCGGCTGATAGGTAGGGTGGGCTTCAGTCCACCAAGGCTCTTATCCAGTGCTGGTGGGCTAAAGCCCACCCTACGAAACAGGGCCGCGACACATAACCAAGACATAGCCCGGCGCCAGCGCCGGCACTCACAACCAAGCTGCGCCGAACCTTCGAGCAGCAGCAGTAGCACGTAAACCTCGACCTTACGCACTACCCAGGAGATACAGCATGATTCCGATTATTTTGTCAGGCGGTAGCGGCTCACGGCTTTGGCCCCTGTCGCGTAAACAGTTCCCCAAGCAGTTCCTCGCCCTGACCGGCGATCACACCCTGTTCCAGCAAACCATCGAGCGCCTGAGCTTCGACGGCGTCCAGCCACCGGTGATTGTCTGCAACATCGAACACCGCTTTATCGTTGAGGAACAACTTAGCGCCCTGCAGCTTGAGACCCAGGCCATAGTGCTCGAGCCCTTTGGCCGCAACACCGCGCCGGCGGTGGCCATTGCGGCGATGAAGCTGCTCAACGAAGACCGCGACGAACTGCTGCTGGTGCTGCCGGCCGACCATGTGCTGGAAGACCACAAAGCCTTCCAGCGCGCCCTGGCCCTGGCCACCATCGCCGCCGAAAATGGCGAGCTGGTGCTGTTCGGCGTGCCGGCCAACAAGCCGGAAACCGGTTATGGCTATATCAAGTCCGCCCCCGATGCGCTGCTGCCGGAGGGCGTCAGCCGGGTCGCCAAATTCGTCGAAAAACCCGATGCGCAAAAGGCCGCCGAGTTTGTTAAGTCCGGCGATTACTTCTGGAACAGCGGCATGTTCTTGTTCCGCGCCAGCCGCTTTCTCGATGAGCTGAAGAAACACGAGCCGGACATCTACGACACCTGCCTGCTGGCGCTGGAACGCAGCAAGTACGATGGCGAACAGATCAGCATCGACGCGGCCACCTTCGAGTGCTGCCCAAATGATTCGATCGACTGCGCGGTGATGGAAAAAACCCAACGCGCCTGCGTGGTCCCCCTCGACGCCGGCTGGAGCGATGTCGGCTGCTGGTCATCGCTGTGGGATGTCAATGAGAAAGACAGCAACGGCAACGTCACCAAGGGCGACGTGGTGGTGCGCGACAGTTTCAACTGCCTGGTGCACGGCAACGGCAAACTGGTCTCGGTGATCGGTCTGCAGGACATAGTGGTGGTGGAAACCAAAGACGCCATGATGATTGCCCACAAAGACCGCGTGCAGGAGGTCAAACAGCTGGTCAACACCCTCAACGAGCAAGGCCGCACTGAAACCCAGACCCATTGCGAGGTCTATCGTCCTTGGGGCTCCTATGACTCGGTGGACATGGGCGGGCGCTTCCAGGTCAAACACATCACGGTCAAACCCGGCGCCCAGCTGTCGCTGCAAATGCACCACCACCGCGCCGAACACTGGATTGTGGTGTCGGGTACCGCCCAGGTGACCTGCAACGACAAAACCTTCCTGCTCACGGAAAACCAGTCCACCTACATCCCGATTACCGCGGTGCATCGCCTGGCCAACCCGGGCAAGATCCCACTGGAGATCATCGAGGTGCAATCGGGTAGTTACCTGGGCGAAGACGACATCGAGCGGCTGGAAGACGTCTACGGCCGCAGCGTCGAACCGCTGCAAACCAGCCTCAGCCTGGTCAGTTAAAGCCTGGCAATGACTAACGCCCGCCCCTGCCAAGGGCCGGGCGTTTTTTGCGTTGGGCCCGTTTTATCTGTTGAAGACCGACGGCGTAGGGTGGGCTTCAGCCCACCACCCCTGAACGCAGCAATATTGGTGGGCTAAAGCCCACCCTACGAGGTGTGTGGCGCTCACAGAGAACAACCCTAGGATGGGTTGAGCGCAGCGATACCCATCACGCCAACGTCTGCGCAGCCCATTTTATGCAGGCATTGCGCTACTGACCGGGGGTTTCTGCAACAATCGGCACCGACCTCTGCACAATCACCCCCACAAGCATCCCCACAGGACTTCTTATGACCCAGCCCACCGCCCTGATTACCGGTTGTTCCAGCGGCATCGGCCGCGCCCTTGCCGATGCCTTCAAGACGGCCGGTTATCAGGTCTGGGCCACCGCGCGCAAAGCCGAGGACATTGCCGCGCTGAACGCCGCCGGTTTTATCGGCGTGGCCCTGGACGTCAACGACAGCCTGGCCGTCAGCCAATTGGCCATGTGCCTTCAGCTCGAAGCCGGGCGCCTCGATGTGCTGATCAACAACGCCGGCTACGGCGCCATGGGGCCGCTACTGGATGGCGGCGTCGAAGCCCTGCGCCGGCAGTTCGAGACCAACGTGTTCGCCGTAGTCGACGTCACCCGCGCACTGTTTCCGCTGCTGCGCAGCAGCCGTGGTTTGGTGATCAATATCGGCAGCGTCTCCGGCGTGCTGGTCACCCCGTTCGCCGGCGCCTACTGCGCCTCCAAGGCCGCCGTGCATGCGCTGTCCGATGCCTTGCGCATGGAGTTGGCGCCCTTCGCCATCGAGGTCATGGAAGTCCAACCCGGCGCGATTGCCTCAAGCTTTGGCGCCAACGCCAGCCAGCAAGCCGAGCAACTGATCGACCAGGCCTCGCCCTGGTGGCCGATCCGCGACGGCATCCGCGCCCGCGCCAACGCCTCCCAAGACCACCCGACTCCCGCCGAGCACTTTGCCCGTCAGGTACTGGCCGCAGTACAAAGCAAAAAACGCCCCGGCCTGCTGCGCATCGGCAACGGCAGCCGCGCCCTGCCGCTGATGGCCGCCCTGATCCCCAAGCGCCTGCTGCAAGCCGGCTTGAAAAAACGCTTCGGCCTCAATCGCAGCCTGTAGAACGAACGTAGGGACGTAGGGTGGACTCAGGAGCGCAGCGAACAGTCCACCGATGTGCTCTATAAGGTTGTGGCTTGCGCCAATGCGCAAAGCACCTTAAGCCAGAGAACCCACACCAGGAGAGCCGAGTGAATCCTCCATCGACACCGACCAACCACGTCCCCGTTAGCCGCCTGGCCCTAAGCGGTGTCGCCGCCGTCATAGTGCTCAACCTGCTGCTGCGCACCTTCAGCAAACTCGGCGGCGTGCTGACCACCCTGCTGATCGCCGCCACAGTTGCCGGCGGCATGGCCCTGTGGTTTTTCATCCAGCAACGCCGCGCACCGCTGCCGGGCGAACGGCTGCGCCTGCTCGGCGTCTACGGCGGCGTGCTGGCCTTGCTGTACCTGGGTTTGCTGGCACTGATGGCGCTTAAAGACGACCCCAGCCCCATGGGCCTGGTGATCTTCGGCCTGCATTATTTTTGCTATCCGCTGCTGGCCTGGCTGGCACTGGCGGGACGCTTTGGCGGGCGCAGATCGTAGGGCGAGGGCAACCCGCGAGGCCTTGGTCGGCTGCGTGCAGGCGGCATAAATAATTACGCCAGATGCTGCGGGGTCACCTGCCCTAAGCAGGCGCTATAAACGCTGTTCAGAATGGATCTATACACGCCGCAACATTCGACTACCGTCATCTGTATGGCTTGATCGTGCAGGTCTTGCGCCTGTGCTTGGCAGCTATATTTGCCTCTGTTGCACTACCAGGCCGTTGAAAAACTACTGCGCTCGGCTATGCGGCGTTGAAATCAGCCTCAAAATGCTCATGTACCGCTCGTACACTGCGCTTTTTCGGCTGATTTCGCCTTGCCTAGCCGTCGCTCGCTACATTTTTCAACGGCCTGCCCCCCAAAAAAACATGAGGAAACCATGATGAACGCCCATAAAGCTGTGGCTGTTTCGCTGGCCTTACTCAGCGCAGCCTTCCTCGCCTCGACCGTCCAGGCCGAGGACGCGGGTTTGATTGTCGCCACGCCATCCGCACTCAAGTGGAGCGCCGCGCCATCGGTCGGGCCCGGTGCGATGATGGCCGTGATTGAAGGTGATCTGAAAGCCGCCGCGCCTTTTACCCTGCGTTTGAAACTGCCGGCAAATACCAAAATCGGCGTGCATACCCATCCCGTCACCGAACGCGTCACCGTGATCTCGGGCACCTTCTACTTCGCCACCGGAGACACCTTTGATCCGGCCCAGGCCAAAGCCTATCAACCGGGCGACACCCTGATCATTCCCGCCGGCGTGTCGATGTACGCCGCCAGTCGCGATCAGGAAACCGTGCTCCAGCTCCACGGCACGGGCCCCTGGGGGATCAATTACCACAACCCGGCAGACGACCCCAGGAACAAAAAAATGTAGCCACGCTGGAAAACCCTTCGAGGCTTTCACCCTGCCCCGCTTCAGGATCGATGCAGGCCAAGAGCTGTGCAGGGCGAACCCAGGAGGCGCGAACAGTCCGTCGCTTGGTGCAGCTGAGTGGTCGCAATACTGCCTGTGGCGAGCACAAGCTACGCCACTGACGGTAACAACCCCTAGGCCGCTGGACCCTAAGTTTGTTCAGCGGGCGGGGGGCGGGCCACATACAGGGCCTCACCCGCTGTGTTTGCCAGGCAAATGCTCTTTTATATAACCACCGACCGTCTTGATACCGCGACGAGCATCCACGTACAAAGCACCTATGTGGAAATCAAACATAACCCAAGGCACTAAATCAGGAGGAATCCCTTCAGTTGCCGCATCTTCTATCAAGCGCAACATCAGCCGATGTGTTTCATGGTCGTATTTCGGATGACTGGCACTACCGAGTTCATCTAACGCGTATTGACGGGCTTTTTGCCACAGCGTTGTGACCTCATCATCATCCAGACCAGCACTCGCTCCTAAAATATGTAATTCGTCAGGTGCATACATGACCTTTCCCCTCATTTACCATGACTCCAGCGCGTCTCGCCCCCTCAGGCCGGACCGCCTGGTCTCCAGAAACCCAGGGCACCCGTGCAACTGCACAGCATGATGCCCCGCCGATGAACAGCCTGCACGACGGCCTTGGCTTGGACTGCAAGCCATACAACAGCGCCGATGCCACGCATTTTCAACCATATATTTATCCGCTATATAAGTAACAGCACATAAGCTATACGGCTCACCGTTTACCGATCATTAATTAAATACAACAACAGTGCCGGCACGTCACATATTTAAAAAGCATAAACAAATAACTACCCCGCACAATAGTCAAGCATCGCCAACAACACCGTCCACATCACCCGTATAACCAGTTCATTGCGACATTAATAAAACCCAGCACTTATATAAAAGTTATAAAACACCACCATGAGCGACTACCGAGTGAGGCCCACCGCAACCGCTTCCGAGCAGCCCGGTAGCTGCCGTCCCGCCCAGACGCCCAATGCCACGTACAATCGTCCCCTTGAAGCAAAGCCTTGGGGTTGCAGTGGTGGAATTACAGCAGGGTTTTGTCCTGACCCGGCATTGGCGGGATACGCCGGCGGGGACGCAGATCGAGTTTTGGCTGGCGACCGATAATGGGCCGCGGCATATCCGCCTGCCCGCACAACCTTCGGTGGCTTTTATTCCGGCGGCGCAGCGGGACCAGGCCGAGGCGCTGCTGGTCGCTGAGCCGGGCGTGGAACTGCGCCCACTGGGGCTGCGCGACTTTCATCAGCGGCCGGTGCTGGGCCTGTATTGCCAGCAACACCGGCAGTTGATTGACCTCGACAAACGCCTGCGCCGCGCCGGCGTCGATGTCTATGAAGCCGATATTCGCCCGCCCGAGCGCTACCTGATGGAGCGGTTCATTACCGCGCCGGTGAGTTTTACCGGCACGCCGGATGCCAGTGGCCTGCTGCTGGAAGCGCAGATCAAACCGGCGCCGGACTATCGGCCGCAGCTCAAGCTGGCCTCCCTGGACATAGAAACCAACGCCTTCGGCGAGCTGTATTCCATCGCCATCGAAGGCTGCGGTCAGCGCCAGGTGTATATGCTCGGGCGCAGCAACGGCCAGGAGGCGGCCGAGAATTTCCAGCTGGAGTACTGCGACAGCCGCGGCCAGTTGCTGGTCAAACTCAACCAGTGGCTGGCCGAACATGACCCGGATGCCATCATTGGCTGGAACCTGGTGCAGTTCGACCTGCGCGTGCTGCATGAACATGCGCGGCGACTGGCCATCCCCTTACGCCTGGGCCGCGATGGCGAGGAGATGCAGTGGCGCGAGCACGGTACCCGCAAGCAGCATTACTTCGCGTCTGCCGCCGGGCGCTTGCTGATCGATGGCATCGAAGCGCTGCGCGAGGCGACCTGGAGCTTCCCCTCCTTCAGCCTGGAAAACGTCGCCCAGACCCTGCTCGGTGAAGGCAAGGACATCGCCACGCCCTATCAGCGCATGGACGAAATCGACCGCATGTTCGTCCAGGACAAACCGGCCCTGGCCCGTTACAACCTCAAGGACTGCGAGCTGGTCACGCGGATTTTCGCCAAGACCCAGATCCTCACCTTTTTGCTCGAACGCGCCACCGTCACCGGGCTGCCGGCCGACCGCAGCGGCGGCTCGGTGGCGGCCTTCACTCACCTGTATATACCGCTGATGCACCGCCAGGGTTTCGTCGCACCGAACCTCGGCGAGAAGCCACCACAGAACAGCCCCGGCGGTTTCGTGATGGACTCGCGACCCGGCCTGTACGAGTCGGTCCTGGTGCTCGACTACAAGAGCCTCTATCCCTCGATTATCCGCACCTTTCTGATCGACCCGGTGGGCCTGGTCGAGGGCCTGCGCCAGCCGGACGACGAGCACTCGGTGCCAGGTTTTCGCGGCGCGCGCTTCTCCCGTAGCCAGCATTGTTTGCCGGCGATTATCGAGCGGGTCTGGCAGGGCCGCGAGACTGCCAAACGCGAGCGCAACGCGCCGCTCTCCCAAGCGCTGAAGATCATCATGAATGCCTTCTACGGCGTGCTCGGCTCCAGCGGCTGCCGCTTCTTCGACACCCGCCTGGCCTCCTCCATCACCCTGCGCGGCCACGAGATCATGCACCGCACCCGCCAGCTGATCGAGGCCGAGGGCTACGGGGTGATCTATGGCGACACCGACTCCACCTTCGTCTGGCTCAAACACGCCCATGGCGAGGACGATGCGGCGCGCATCGGCCGGGCGCTGGTAAATAAGGTCAACCAATGGTGGCGCGAGCACCTGCGAGCCGAGTACGGCCTGGACAGCGCCCTGGAACTGCAATTTGAAACCCACTACTGCCGCTTTCTGATGCCGACCATTCGCGGCGCCGAGCAAGGCAGCAAGAAGCGCTACGCCGGCTTGGTCAACCGCCCCAACGGCAGCCAGGAGATGATCTACAAGGGTCTGGAAACCGTGCGCAGCGACTGGTCGCCACTGGCCCAGCAATTTCAGCGCGAGCTGTACCTGCTGATCTTCCAGCGCCAGCCTTACCAGGCCTATATCCGCGAGTTCGTCAGCCGCACCCTGGCCGGCGAGCTGGATGAGCTACTGATCTACCGCAAACGCCTGCGCCGCACGCTCGCCGACTACCAGCGCAACGTACCGCCCCATGTCCGTGCCGCACGCCTGGCCGACGACTACAACGACCGCCACGGCCGGCCGCGCCAGTACCAGAACGGCGGCTGGATCAGCTATGTGATCACCCTCGCCGGCCCGGAACCTTTGGAGGCGCGCACGGCCGCCATCGACTACCAGCATTACCTGACGCGCCAACTGCAGCCGGTGGCGGACGCCATCCTGCCGTTCGTGGGCGACGACTTCGCCACCTTGATCGGCGGGCAGCTGGGGTTGTTTTGAGCCGGGCTATAGTCATAGCCAAGGCCCAGCACCCAGCGAGTTAGGGCCCATACACAGATTGGCCCGTTCTCTGCTAAGTTACCGCCAGCGACAAGCCCCTTGCCCTCTGACCACTGACCGCTCTGAGATGCCGTGCATGCCGAAGTTTCTTAACCGCACTGCCATGAGCCTGGCTCGCCGCATTCAGGTGCAGATCGGTCTGGTGATTGCCCTGGCGATCATCGCGGTCACCTTGCTGAGCTACCAGTACAGCATCAGCAGCATGCGCAAACAGGCCCTGGAGGCGCTGAGCAATCAAGTCTCGGCGCGCACCGCGCTGGACTCCGAAATTTTCGTGCAGGCTCAGCAGAACACCTATTTATTACGCGACGAATACCTGTTGCGCCTCGAGCAAAGCGCCCAGCAAGACCCGCGCGCCGAGTTTGAACACTGGTTTGTGCGCTACCCCGACGGGCTGATTCGGGTCCGCCCGGAACTCGACGACTACAAGCACCTGCCCTCGATTTATATCCGCAGCCAAGTGACGCTGACTCCCGAGATCCGCCGCCAGGTGCTGGTGGCCTTCAAGTTGCTGCGCGAATGGGGCGCGCCGATGACCCTGCGCTATTACTCGGCCTATATCGACCTGCCGGGCATCGCGCTGATCATGTACTCGCCCTCGGTCAACTGGGGCCAGGAGTCCGACAGCAACAGCAATAACTTTGACTACCCGCCGGTGCGCAACTCAGCCCCGGACCGCAACCCGCAGCGCCTGAACAGCTGGACCGAGGTGTATTTCGACGACAAAGCCGCGATCTGGATGCTCTCCACCATCACCCCGGCCGACCAGGCAGGCCAGTGGGTCGGCACGGTCTCCCAGGACATCTCGATTGAAGCGCTGGTAAAACGCACCAGCGAACAACACAGCCAGGGCAGCTACAACCTGATCATCGACGAGAAAAACCGCCTGCTGGCCCACCCGCAACTGATGGAGAAAATCCGCAGTTCCGAAGGCAGCCTGCAACTTGCAAAACTCACCGACCCACTGCTGCAAGACGCGGCCAAACTGGCCTACGCCAGCACCAGCTGGCCCTCCGTGACAGAGTCCAGCGACGGGGATTACTACCTAGGCATCGGCCGCATCCAGGGCCCGAACTGGTACTCGATCAGCGTTTATCCCAAGACCGAACTGGCCGAAAAAGCCTTTGCTTCGGCCGGTGCAATTTTACTCGCCGGCTTAGCCGGGCTGGCCATCGAACTGCTGCTGTTGGCCTGGATTATTCGCCGCCAAGTGGCCAAGCCGTTGGGGTTATTACAGAGTGCCGTGCAGTCAATCGCCGCGGGCGAGTTGAACGTTAAACTGCCCAGCGAGCGGCACGATGAGCTGGGCGAGCTGGCCGACAATTTTGCCGATATGGTGGAAAAACTCCGCGCCCGCGACTTGGCCCTCACCGCCCGCGCCAGTGAGCTGGAGCTGGAGATTCAACACCGCCAAGCCGCCGAAGCCGCGCGGCTGCGCTTGTCGGATCGCCTGGCGATTGCCACCGAGGTCGCCGGCTTAGGAGTTTGGGAGTGGGATCACAGCAACCAACAAGCCTACTGGGATGCGCAAACCTTTCGCCTCTACGGTCTTGAACCCTTCAGCCTCAAGGCCTCAGAGCGAATCTGGTTAGACATGGTCGTACCAGACGACCGCAAACGTGTACTGCACGCTATCCGTGAGGGCATCAATGGGCCGCTGTCACGTTATGACATTGAATATGGCTTGGTCTGGGCCAATGGCGAGGTGCATTACCTGTCGTGCATTTGCCATATTGGGTTCGATCGAAATGGCAACCCCACCCGCCTAACCGGTGTGCAGATCGACATCACCGAACGCAAACTGGCCGAGCAACGTATTTTGCACATGGCCACCCACGACTCGCTCACTGGCCTGGCCAACCGCATGCTGTTGACCGACCGTTTGCAGCAGGCGCTGTTGAGCAATGCGCGCAAGTCGCAGATGAGCGCGCTGCTGTTTATCGACCTCGACCATTTCAAGCAAATCAACGACACCCTCGGCCACAGCATTGGCGATGAATTATTGAAATTTGTCGGCAATACCCTGCAAAACCTGGTGCGTAAATCCGACACCGTGGCGCGCCTGGGCGGCGATGAATTTGTCTTGCTGCTGCCGCACGTCGAGGGCTGCGAGGCGGCCATTCTGGTCGCCGACAAAATCATCCAGGCCCTGGCCGACACCCTGCATATCGAAGGCGCCAGCTTCACCATCAGCCCGAGCATCGGCATCAGCCTGTACCCCGACGACGGCCTCGACGCCGAGACCCTGCTGCGCAATGCCGACATCGCCATGTACCGCGCCAAAGCCCGCGGGCGTAACAACTATCAGTGCTACACCGCCGACATGGGCGAGGTTGCCGCCGAAGTCATGCGCCTGGAAGTGGCGTTGCGACAGGCCGTCGAACACCACGAATTCGAGCTGTACTACCAACCCAAGGTGGCGGCAGACAACCAGCGGATCATCGGCGCCGAAGCGCTGATCCGCTGGAACCGCGAAGGCCAGGGGCAGATGCCGCCGGATAAATTCATCCCCTTTGCCGAGCAACGCAACCTGATGCTCGGCATCGACCAATACGTGCTACGCCAGGCCTGCAGCCAACTGCGCCAATGGCTGGACGCCGATGTGCCGGCGCTGCCGGTGGCGGTCAATTTGTCGTCCGGGCATTTTGGCCGGGAGTGGCTGCTACAAGAGATTCAGGCCCTGCTGGTGGAGTTCGCGCTGCCGGCCCAACTGCTGCAACTGGAGGTCACCGAAGGCCTGTTGCTGCAAGAGAGCGAAACCGTGTACTTGAACCTGATCGGCCTGCGCCAGATGGGGATCAAAATCAGCCTGGACGACTTTGGCACCGGCTATTCATCGCTGTCCTACCTGCACCGTTTCCCGGTCGATCAGCTGAAAATCGACCGTTCCTTTATCAGCAAACTCAGCGCCGCCGACCACGATGCCCCACTGGTCAGCGCCATCATCGGCATCGGCCACAGCCTGAATTTATCGGTCATCGCCGAAGGGGTGGAAACCTGCGAACAGGCCGAACTGCTGCAACGCCTGGAATGCGATGAGCTGCAGGGCTACTACTTCTCCCGGCCGTTACCGGCACAGGACTACGCCAATAAACTGTTGGAGCAATAGCACTCGGTCTGCGGGCCTATGCGCGGTTTATTCAAGCGTCAGCCCGCGTCCGCGCTCATGGTGAGACTCCCTTCAGGAGAGTCCCATGCGCTCACTCAGCCGCTACCTTTATGCCCCCTGTTTCTGCTTCGGCTTCATCGCTCTAGCGACCTGGTTGATCGCTTACCGACAGCTGCCCGCTTGGTTACTGCTGCCCCTGCTCGCCGCCGCCATCGGCCTGTCGTTTCTGCTCGAAGCCTGGCTGCCTTATCAAGCTGACTGGAACCGCCCGCACCACGACCGTTGGCGCGACGCGCTGCACGCCGGGGTCAACGAAGGCCTCAATCTGCTCGGGATTGCCAGCATTCCCCTACTGGCCGGCTGGTTACCGGCCAGCACAGTCTGGCCCAGTGCCTGGCCTGTGTGGCTGCAGCTGTTGTTGGCGATCACAGTGGCCGATCTCGGAATCACCTTGGTGCATTACCTGAGCCACCGCAACGCACTGCTCTGGCGGCTGCATGCAGTGCACCATAGTGTGCGGCGACTGTATGGTTTCAATGGCCTGATGAAGCACCCACTGCACCAGGCACTGGAAGCCACTGCGGGTACCCTGCCCTTGCTGCTCGCCGGCCTGCCGCAGCAGATCGCGGCATTGCTGGCATTCGCCATCGCCATCCAACTGCTACTGCAGCACAGCAACGTGGACATGCGCTGCGGAAAGCTCAGCCTGCTGTTCGCTTGGGCGCCCGTGCACCGCTTTCATCACCTGAAATACGGCCGCGCCGGCGATGTCAACTTTGCCCTGTTTTTCTGTGTCTGGGATCGCCTGCTGGGAACCTCGTTTCAGCACGTCGGCTATCGACTCGACAGCCAAGACCTCGGCATCGGCGACCGTACGAATTACCCAGATGCTTACCTGGCCCAATTGTTTGCGCCCTTCCGCAACCAACGCCCCAATCAGCCCACGCCCGAATTGCCGGCTGCTCTGCGCCAACCGCTACCGCTCTCAGTCGAGCAGACGTAGGCGCAGGTGCCGCAACGTGCGATCGGCACGGATGCCGAACATGCTGCGCACCGTGCGGGACAGATGCGCCGAATCGGCAAATCCAGCGGCATGGGCCGCGTGGGTGAGGTTGGCACCTTGCATGGACAGCGCCAAGGCCAGCCGCAAACGCCGCCACAGCACCAAACGGCGCACCGACAGGCCAATCTGCTCGGCAAACAGCCGCTCCAGCTGACTCAGAGACACGCCCGCCTCAGCAGCCAGTTCGACTGCGCTGACCTTCGCCTCAAGCAGTTGATCCAGTGCGGCCAACGCCTGCGCGATGCGCGGCTCGGGCTCACGGCGTACGACCCGCGCCATGCACTGCGCCACATTCGGCAGATTCGCCGCGACCCCCGCTAGACTCCGGCGCAGCTCATCCGCCGCGAAGGCCAGCGGTTCGGCATACACCGCCACCAGCGGTTGCTGGGAATCGACAAAGGCATGCGGCTGCATCGACTCGATGCAGATGCAGGCGCCGCTAAGCGGCGTACCCTGCAAGCGCAGGCGTAATGGCGCGTCCACCGCCAGGACTAGCTGATGGGCATAGTGCGCATGCTCCGAGGTATCGCCGCTGGCGCCGGCGAACAGGGCAAAGTCCCGCGCCAACCACAATTCACCCTGCCAATGTTGTTGCGTCTTCACCGCTCGCCCCTCTGCCACCCGGCCAGCAGAAATAACCCGGCCGCCGGGGAAAATCCATCATTACGGCAGAATCACCAGCGCCTTGGCTCAGTGCCCAGCCACTGCGGCTGACGGTTCTGCGGTAACCCGGCGCCACCTTCACGCCAACGCCACCTGTGGTTTCGGCTGACGAAACACCAGCAGATTCCCCAGCATAACCAACACCAGGCCGCCCAGCGCTAGCGGCGTCCATTGGTAGCCTTCCAGCACGGTCGAGATATTCAGCGCCACCAGCGGGAACAGCACGGTGCAATAGGCGGCGCGTTCCTGGCCGAGGCGCCCGACCAGGGTCAGGTAGGCGGTAAAGCCAATCACTGAACCGGGAATCGCCAGGTACAGCAGCGAGCAGACGTAGCGCTGATTCCACTCAAAGTTCAGCGGCGTGCCACTGACCAGGCAATAACCGCCGAGCAGCAGCGCGCCATAAAACATGCCCCAGGCATTGGTACTCAGCGGGCGAAAACCGGCCTGTTGCTGCAGGCTGGAGAGCAGGTTGCCGGCGGCAAAACACAGGGTGCCGGCCAATGCCAGGGCCAAGCCCAGCCAGGTCTCACGGCTGGCGCTGTGGCCAGCCAACTCCGGCCAGAACAACAGGGCCAACCCCAGTAGCCCCAAGCCGCCACCGGCCAGCACATTGGCCGCCAACCGGCGGCGAAACACCAGCCGCGCACTCAGGGCATTCCACAGGGTGGCGGTGGAAAACACCACGGCGATCAGGCCGCTGGGAATCCACTGGCTGGCCGTGTAGAAACACAGAAAATTCAGGCTGAACAGGCACAGGCCCTGGGCCATGCACAGCAGTTGCGCGCGGCGATCGAGACGCTGCAAGCGCCGGCTCAGCAGCAACAGAGCAAACAGCACCAGCGCCGCCAAGGCAAAGCGATAGGTGATGGACGCGGCCAGAGCCACCTCGCCAATTTGCATCTTAATGGCGATCCAGGTGGTGCCCCAGATCAGTACGGTCAGCACATACAACGACAGGTTCATGCTCAGGCTCCCTAGCTCAGACTGCCAGTCTGGCGCGAGCCTGCGCAGGGCACTTGCATAAACTTGCGCTTATTTAATGCCCAGGGCTGGCAGCCACAAGTTGAGGGGGTAGCATTAGCCCTAAGCACCGTCTCGCCGAAGAACCCGCATGCCCGAGCTTGCCCACTTTCAAGTGTTCCAAACCCTCAGCCGTTCGCGCGCCCAGCTCGAGCGCAGCGCGGCCATGGGCGAGGGAATTGCCGCGGCCATCTGGTCCAACGCCCACGATGCCACCGGCTACAGCACCCCCGGCCACCACACCATCGGCTGTTACCTGGGCGGCGGTTTGGGCACGTTCAGGCGCGATCAACCGAGCCTGAAAGGCGCCCCCGACAAGCTCTGCATCCTGCCCGCCGAGCACCAGTCGGCCTGGGTGGTGAACGGCGAGCTGCGCTTTATGCACCTGTATTTTGACGTCGAGCAGTACGCCCTCGGCGCGCTGCGCTTGCTCGACAAGGAACCCCGCGAAGTGCAGCTGCGCGAACGGACTTTTATCGACGAGCCGCTGCAGAGCGCGCGGTTTCGCGCCCTCACCCAGCTGGACTGGCACGAGCCGGCCGAACGCCTGCTGTGCTCCAGCCTGGCCAACGCCATACTCGACCACAGCCTGCTCAGCCACAGCGGCCGGCGCTTCGATCTGCAGGTGAAAGGCGGGCTGGCGGCGCACCAGCGCAAGGGCTTGATCGACTACATCGAGCAGCACCTCGACCAGCCACTGAGCATCGATCAGCTGGCGCAATCGGTGGCCTTGTCGCCCTATCACTTCGCCCGCATGTTCAGCTTAAGCTTCGGGGTGGCGCCGCACCGCTATGTGCTCAGCCGCCGCCTGCAGCGTGGCGCCCAGCTGCTACGGCACAGCCGCCTGGCGGTTGGCGAGATCGCCCTGGCCTGCGGTTTTGCCAGCGCCAGCCACTTCAGCAACCGCTTTCGCGCCAGCTTTCAGGCCACCCCTGGGCAGTATCGTTTAACGCTGGGCAGTTAAACCGCACGCGCCCCGCGGCTGTGGCAATATTGACGGCTTTGCAGCCAGCCAGCAGTGTCATGAGCAAACTCTCGCACGCCCCAATGAGGCAGCCCTGATGGCCCTGGATATTCTCCAGCTGCGCCAGGCGGACTGGTGCGCGACCATCGGCAGTGGCGATTTGCAGCGCGGCTTGAGCTATGCCAAACAAGCCCGCAGCCGCTTGCTGAGCTTGGACAACTGCACCCTCTCGGCCTGCTGCGACGGCTCGGCCGGGCGGGTCTATCGCCAGCATATTCAACTGCATGCGCAAGCCGACAGCTGGCGCGTCGATGGCCGTTGCAACTGCCCGGTCAGGTTCAACTGCAAGCATGTGGTCGCCGCCCTGCTGACCCTTGAGGCGCAGCAACAGGCCGGTCTGCCGCCGCCCCGCTCGACCCTCAACAGCGCCCTGGCTGCCAACCCCGGCAGCGCCATTGCCAACAGCGGCCCGGCCATCAGCGAGCAACGCCTGGAAGGCCTGCAACCGCAGCCGCTGCTGATTCTCGGCAGCCAGGTACGCATGCACTTTGACGGGCGCAAAGGCCGCATGCACGAGCAAACCCTGCACCGCGCCGCCCTGGCCTTCGACTATCAGGGCGTGCGTACCTTCGGCAAACCGGCCAAAGACCTGCTGCTGCGACAAGGCCCGAGCAGCAACCTGCGGATCATCCGCGACGGTGCCGCCGAGAACCGCCTGCGCCAACGCCTGGAACAGACCGGCCTGCAGATTGCCTTGCGCCAGAGCGAGGCCTTACCCGCCGATGCCGGTGAGCACTTTGAGCTGGGCAGCGACGCCGCCTGGTTGCGCTTTGTCGAACAGCAATTACCGCCACTGCGCGCCGAGGGCTGGCAGATCGAGATGCAGCCCGAGTTCCAGTTCAATCTGCTGACGATTGACGACTGGTACGCCGAAGTGGAGGAAGCGCCGAGCCTGGACTGGTTCGACCTGGAGCTAGGCATCGAGGTCGAAGGCCAGCGCATCAGCCTGCTGCCGATTCTCTTGCAGGCGATCCGCCATACGCCCTGGCTGCTCAATGGCAGCGCCCTGACTCAACGCCCGGATGAAGAACTGCTGCTGGTCAAACTGCCGCACCGCCAGCAACGGGTGGCGCTGCCGCTGGCCCGCTTGAAACCTTTGCTGGCCAACCTCGGCGAACTGTTTCTGGAGCACGCCAGCGTTCCCGGCGAAGACCACAAGCACCTGCGCCTGGCCCGCGCCGACGCCGCCCGCCTGCACGACCTGGCCCAGGGCCCGGCACTCAGCTGGCAAGGCGGGGAGCGCCTGCGCGGTTTTGCCCAGCGCCTGCAACAGCTGCCCAGCCATGACCAGCAAGCTCCCGAAGGCTTGCTCGCCCAGCTGCGCCCCTACCAGTTGCAAGGTCTGGCCTGGATGCAAAGCCTGCGCGAGCTACAGGTCGGCGGCGTGCTGGCCGATGACATGGGCCTGGGCAAAACATTGCAAACCCTGGCCCATATCCTCGCCGAGAAAAACGCCGGGCGCCTGACCCAGCCGGCGCTGATCATCATGCCCACCAGCCTGATCCCCAACTGGCAGGACGAAGCCGCGCGCTTCACCCCGCAGCTTAAGGTCCTGGCGCTGTACGGCAGCAAACGCCGGGCGCTGTTTGCGCGCATGGCCGAGCACGACATCATCCTCAGCACCTATGCGCTGCTGCCCCGCGACCTGCCACTGCTGGCGCAGCAAGCCTTCAGCCTGCTGGTGCTGGATGAGGCGCAAAACATCAAAAACCCGCGCAGCAAAGCGGCGCTGGCCGCCGGCCAACTGCAGGCCCGGCAACGCCTGTGCCTGAGCGGCACGCCGCTGGAGAATCACCTCGGCGAACTCTGGTCGCTGTTTAACCTGCTGATGCCCGGCTGGCTCGGCGACAGCAAAAGCTTCAGTCGCCACTACCGCACACCGATCGAGAAACTCGGTAATGAACAACGCCTGGTGCATTTGCAGGGGCGGATCAAACCCTTCCTGCTGCGCCGCACCAAGGAGCAAGTCGCCCCAGAATTACCGCCAAAAACCGAGATCACCCACTGGGTCGAACTGACGCCAACCCAACGGGATCGCTATGAAACCCTGCGCCTGGCGATGGACCAGAAAGTCCGCGCCGAGATCGCCCGCCAAGGCCTGGCCCGCAGCCAGATAGTGATACTCGAAGCCCTGCTACGGTTGCGCCAATGCTGCTGCGACCTGCGCCTGCTGGGTGATGAGGCGGCCACGTTCAGCAGCCACGACTCTGGCAAGCTCAACGCCCTGCTGGAAATGCTCGACGAACTGGTCGCCGAAGGCCGCCGCGTGCTGCTGTTCTCGCAGTTCACCTCGATGCTCAGCCTGATTGAGACCGAGTTACAGGCCCGGCAAATCAGCTACCTGAAACTCACCGGCAGCACCACCGACCGGCGCACCCCGGTGGCGCAGTTCCAGGCAGGCTTGGCCTCGGTCTTCTTGATCAGCCTGAAAGCCGGCGGCTCGGGCCTCAACCTCACCGCCGCCGATACCGTGATCCACTTCGACCCCTGGTGGAACCCCGCCACCGAAGCCCAGGCCAGCGACCGCGCCTACCGCATCGGCCAGGACAAACCGGTGTTCGTCTACAAACTCATCGCCCGTGGCAGCCTGGAAGAGAAAATCCAGCAACTGCAACAGAGCAAAGCCCGCCTCGCCAGCGGCCTGCTCGACAGCAGCGACTTGGGCCAGTTGCAGCTTGGCGAAGACGAACTGCGCGCGCTGTTTGCCCCGCTGGGCGCGGAGTAAACAAGGGATTGCCGTTAAGGTTTAGCTGGCGGTGTGGCCTGCACTCTGCGCCGCAGTGATCTGCATCAGCCAGGCAGACGAGGCAGCCATGGCCACCGCGCTTATTACACCGGCTAAAAGTCGCACGCAAATGACAAACCAAAGGCCTGCGTCCATGGCCATCGCTCCCAGACATAGGGCAGTGCCTAGCATTGCTACGCGGCATAGCATGGGAGCCATTTTTGCGCTGGACGATGTGACGAGCAGCGCCCCGAGCAAATAGCCCAGATAATTAGCCGTGGCGACAAATGAGCCGCTGCTTAAAGTTAAGGCCCCATCAGCCACCATCATTGGGTAAAGTTCCGTGCAGGCAAAGCGCCAAAACCCCATGCCGACGGCTAGTATCAACGCAGCCGCCAGGGCTGGTGAAAATATATAGGTCGACATGAAGTTGAGAAGCCTCATTACTTCAAGACTAAATATAATGGATTAGCCGCCTCTTGCAGACAATTATAAAATATGCAAATGCCCGCATCTAAAGACACAGATCATATAGAATTACCCACTAACGCCTGATGGCTTTTTATGAAGCTATACTTACATACCAACAGGAGAGACACCCACTATATAAAACTCAAAAAACACATATAAGCTCACCCGCACAGCGATAGATCAAAGCCCACACCAATACCGACTCAAGCATATAATAATTTGTCGGTATTTTATATGACGGCATTAAGGATTCGATGCTAGCCTTGATTCGATCATGGATAATTTCAAGCACAACGATATCAATTCGATGGGCTTTATTTTCACCTTGATTTTTATGTTTACTGCCAGGAGCACCCCGCGTGACAACAAGTACCCGATTCGCAGTAGCCGTACATATACTCACAGGGCTCGCTGTTCACGAGAACGTACCGCTGACCTCGGAAATTATTTCAAGAAGCGCAAGCACCAATCCATCGGTGATCCGCAGAATCATGTCCACGCTGAATGAGGCTGGATTTTCCCACTCCCAGCTGGGTAAAGGTGGTGGCGCTCTGTTAGCTAAACCGGCCGATCAGATTACGTTGCTTGATGTATTTCGCGCGGTCGAAACGGCTTCAATTTTTGCCCTACATAGAACGGCGCCTGATGTTGGCTGCGCAATTGGGAAATATATTCAGCCGATCCTGCAAGAGAAAATGGATATTGCCACTGCTGCGTTAGAACTAGAGCTAAGTAAAGTGACGATTGCCGATATCGCCGCGCAAATCGAAGAGAGCGGGCGGGTCTGCCCAGATTTAATTGCCAGCCTCAACAAAACCAGAGTTTGAATCTTCAACTAAAGCTCTGGAAGCTTTGAAATTGCCTGCCTATATCCCAGTAGCGATTGAACGACGACTTGAGCCTGCGCCGTTCCACCGCTCGACCAGAAAGTTGCTATGCCGGCATTAGTGCAGGGCGCCAGCATATTCAACGCGCAGATCTTCCGCTTAAGTTCCTCAACCACCGCCGCGGAAGGGTCTACGACTTGCACTCCAGATCCAGCTACCGCTTGGATTGCATCAGTAAGAAACGGGTAATGGGTACAGCCCAACACCAGAATATCGGCCCCTTTCGATAACGCCGGAGTCAGCAGGTTCGTAAGAAGATGGTGCACCTCAGGGGATACCAGATCAGCCGACTCGACTCGTTCTGCCAGGCCGGGGCAAGGTACGAAAATCACCTCAACCTCACCCGCAACCCGATTGCGCAGACGCTGCAGACTCTCACTGCTCAGCGTCCTGGTGGTGGCCATTACCGCAATGACCCCGCTCTTAGTCATTGCCACAGCGGGCTTGATTGCCGGCTCGATAGCGATAATCGGGATATCAAAAGTCTCGCGAAGCCTGTTCACTGCGACCGTTGTGATGGTGTTGCAGGCAATGACAACGGCCTTGCATCCCTGCCCTACCAGGAAGGCAATCACTTGCGCCGACCTTTCGGCTATCCAAGCTTCGCACTTGTCGCCGTAGGGTGCATAACCGGAGTCCGCCACGTAGATAAGGGCTTCATTGGGCAGCTGTTCACGAATAGTCCTAAACAGAGACAGGCCACCCACTCCGGAATCAAGGACACCAATAGGCTTGGATTGATCCACGCTTACCTTACTCCAAAACTGTTTAGGGCCATTTGCACAAACCTGCCGATCTTAACGCTCAAGACTTTCAGCCAATTTTACCGGCTTGCGGCCAAGCAGATTTGCCAGGCGGCGCTTAAAACCAGGGAGCGCATGCAGCAGCAGCATGGCGAGCGCACCGGCCAGCATGCCCCAGAAGGCCGAGCCAATGCCGAACATGGTCAGGCCGGATGCCGTTGCCAGAAAAGTAACCAGCGCGGGCTCGCGGTACTTTTCACTCTGCACAGCGGTAGACAGGCCGTTGCCTATGGTGCCGATCAGGGCAAGGCCGGCAATCGCCAGGATCAACTCATGGGGGAAAGCCGCAAAGAGCGCGGCAACGGTGGCGCCGAAGATCCCGACCAGCAGGTAAAAGAAGCCGGCAGCCACGGCGGCGATGTAGCGCTTTTTCTCATCTTCGTGGGCTTCTTTGCCCGAGCAGATTGCCGCGGTGATGGTCGCCAGATTCAATGCATAGGCACCAAACGGCGCAAGAACGACGGTACTGACACCGATCCAGCCGATCAGCGGAGAGCTCTTGGTTGCATACCCGGCTGCGCGCAGGACTGTCAGACCGGGGAGATTCTGCGACACCATGGTTACCGCGAACAACGGCACCGCGACACCGATCATGGCCTTCAGGGTGAACACTGGCCCGACGAACTCAGGCATTGCCAAGTCCAAATCTACGCCCCTGAAGTTAAGCATGCCCTTAGCCGCGGCGAGGCAGATACCCACCACCAGAGGCACCACTACGGCGTAACGCGGGACCATCCGCCGCGCCAGCAAATAGGACACCAGCATGGGGAAAACCAAAGCGAACTGAGTCTGCATGGCGCCAAAGGCATCCAGGCCGAAGCGCAAGAGAATGCCGGCCAGCATGCCCGCGGCGATCTCAACAGGAATGCGTTTCACGATCCGCTCAAACCAACCGCTGAAGCCACAAATGGCGGTGAGCACACCGCAGACGATAAAGGCCCCGGTGGCCTCCTGCAGCGATACGCTGCCGCCGGCGCTGATCAGCATGGCTGCGCCAGACGTCGACCAGGCAATCGCAATAGGCGCCTTATAGCGCAGAGACAGGGCAATGCCGGTGGCGCCCATCCCGACACACAGGGCCAGCATCCAGGAACCCACCTGCGCCGGCGTTGCGCCCAATGACTGGGCGGCCTGAAAAACCAGAACGGCCGAACTGGTGAACCCCACCAGCACAGTCACGAATCCGGCGTTAATGGTCGAAAGGGATAGATCTTTGAAAAAGCTCATGCACCTGGTCCTGTGGTAGTCGTACAAAGCAACTCGCGCAACATCGCAGCCTCTTTCGCTAGACAGCAAGCGATGCAAGATGGCGTTCCAGTCGTTCAAGCAACTCATCCGCGCCGATGTAGCCTGGCGCTACCGAAGAGAGCACACCGTTGTTGAACAACATCAGCGACGGAAAACTCGTGACGCCCAAGACCCTTGCCTTGGCGAAGTCAGCCTGGGTTTCAATCATCGTTGCCTGGGCATTGAACTCATCCAGCACAGTCGCCGCGCTAATTGCGAACCCAGCCAAGCCGAGCGCTTTAGCGGTGATCCGCGCCAGAGAGACACTGTCAGTGGTGTCTTCGCCATCGACGTAGAAGGCATGCTGCAGAGCGCGAAAGACATCCAGCAACGGGCCTTTAGGGGCGAGGCGGCGCGCAGTGACGACCGCGCGGCACACTGGCTCGGTGTCGTAGACAAAACCTTGGCGCGCGATAAATGCCTCACGATTAAACGGCAGACCGCTGGCGGCCTCAACACGCTCCCAGTGCGAGAGACGGAAGTTCTTGCCGTTGTCATCCAGCAGCTCGGTGGAGCCGGCCCGTACGCCGCCAACGACAATGGATAGCTGGATCTCGGGTAGCGCTTTCATCACGACCGACAGCTGCTTACCGAACCCATAGCACCAGGAGCACATGGGATCTGCTACATATACAAGTTTCATATATACCTCCGGCATCAAGCACGCTGAATAAAATCATTTGCGACACAGATAAATAATTTCGCAAGCGAAAAGCACTACGTAACAGCAGCACTTTCCGCTTCCGTAGTTTTATTTACGCAGACGCGGCAGCTTCATCTTCAACTGCTTTTATGAATGCCGGCTGAGCATTAACAGCGGCAATCAGACGGCGTACTTTATCGCCCATGATAATGTCGACCGGAAAGTACTGACCCCAGCTCGCATAAACAGCCAGCATAAAGTCCACTGCCGTGATCTGCTCGCCAAAAATATAATTAGCATTTTTCAATTGACGCTCAACTGCCTGCCACAGAGTGCTGATGGCATCAGCTGCCGCGTTCAACGCCTGATGTTTGGCTGGGCCGTCTTCCATGGTTTTACCGATAAAGAACAGGCGGCCGTATGCAGGGTGCATGGTGGCGTTGGCGAACATTATCCACTCAACAAAGCGGGCTTTTTCCAGACCGCTTTCCGGGATCATGTTATTTTTGTGTTTTTCGAGAAGATAGAGAATGATGGCCGCACCTTCGCGGATGCTTTGCCCATTATCAATGAGCACCGGGACCATACCGCGCGACTCGTGCTTGTCAAAATCAACGGCCTTGCTGCGGTCGACAACCTCGACATCTTGCTTGAGCTCATTGAGCAACGCGTGGATCGCCAACGAACAAGCACCTGGCATGTAAATTAACTTATACATAGATATTCCCTTAATTTTGCGAATTAACGCTTTATGAATGAGACTGGCAAAATATGCCGATCCGCCCTGCTTCACTTGTACAAGCCATGGCCACTGGCCATTGATATTGCCAACTGAACCTGATTAACGCTTCTGCGTTTTTGGATGTAGACTAAAGTTCTGCAGGAGGAAGTTTAGGCACCCTCGGTTACCTTTGTATACCGAGATAAACCCGATTATTAAAACCAGTGGTTACCATTTAGTAACCTTGTTTTTTTGAGGAACACCGCAATGCTCCAGAGACGTCGCAATCACGTTAAGCCGCCCCCAGAAAGTTGCCCGCTAAGTGTATGTTTGGCCATTATCGGCGGGGCCTGGACCCCGAACATAATCTGGTACTTGAGCCAGCAACCACGGCGCTTTACCGAGTTGAAGGTCGATATCCCTGAAATATCCGCAAAGATTCTCAGCGCACGCCTGAAGAAGCTTGAAGCTGACGGTGTGGTTATCCGCCAAGTGCTGTCGACCTCCCCACCCAGTGTCGAATACAGCTTGTCGGTTCACGGCCAAGAGCTGATGCCGGCAATTGAAGCCATCGCAAACGTCGGCCACCGACTGAAAGCCTTGGCACTGGCTCAGGACTAAAGAAACGCATGGGTAAATTTCCACACTGTCATGGTGGTCAGCGCGACGAGCATCATCAGCAGCACAACCCGGATAAACGGAGCGCCCTTCTTGATTGCCCAATGGCTGCCAAGCCAACCGCCCAGTGAGTTGGCCAGAATCATGGGGATGGCCACCGCCCAAATCACCTTACTGGCCAGGACAAACGCGACCACCCCGCCGAGGTTGGCGATGAGGTTGATCGGTTTAGTGGTTGCCGTAGCCGAAAGCAGATCGAGCTTTAAGCGCACATGATTCACCAGCATCAGGAACACACCGGTGCCAGGCCCCGAGAAGCCATCGTAGAGCCCGACCGGTACCAGATTGGCAATGATTCGACGGCCCGATAGCCTGGGCAGCACTTCAAACTCGCCATCGGTCTTGACCAGCAGCGCCACGAGCAAAGCCACCAGCAGACAGGCGAGGATGCTCAGCTCCAAAATCCAGTCAGGAGTGATCATGGCCAGCTGGCTACCCAGGAAGGCCGCCAGAATGCACGGCACAGCGACAATCCGCACAACGCGCCAAACGATTCGTCCACTCAACATGTAGCGCACCGTTGCACTCGCGGTCCCCATCAAGGCAATGGCTTTGTTGGTTGCCAGCACATGGATCGGCGACATGCCGGACAGCAGCAGAATTGGCACCTG
>C687J26845_10000210_pt1 | contig 39391 bp, 30 predicted proteins | sample RifCSPlowO2_12_FD_26845 | JGI IMG/M metagenome (IMG submission 26845)
GCGCCGTATCGGTCCCCGCTCCCCGCATTCGCGGGGACAAGCTTCGCACGAGGACGACATTTCCATGTTAGTCGATTATGCAAGGATCAATAGCCCCCCGCGCTGAAACGGGCGCCTTGTTTCAGAGCCTTGATCGCATCCTGCGGGCTTTTCACCGGGGATTTTCCCGTGCAAAAGAAATCGAGGTAGAGCGTGCCGTGGTGGCGGTTGATTTCCTTGTACTCGATGCGCCGCCATTGCGGGTCGCGCGCTCTCGACCAGGCGCCGTTGGCGTGCCCGATCGCGTAGTACTTCTGCTCGCGCGTCGCGCACCGCATCCCCTCGAAGCTCACATTCGTCGCGCCGCCCGCGGTCTTGACGAACAGCGTGTAACGCACCACGCCGTCTTCGCCGACCGAGATCGACGGAGCGTCGATGAAGAACTTGTGCGGGCTTGCGGCGCCGGCTTCGAATGGAATCAGGTTCTCCGCTTTGGGATACGGCGGCAATTTCGCCTCGATCTCCTTCCACCCCTTCTGCTCGTCGTCGAAATCGGATTCGAACAGGCGCCACTGCGCCGCCGCCGTCAACGGCACGCTCAAGGCGATCAGCACCAGTGCCGGCCGCAGAGCCCGAAACAAAATGAAGAACATCAGCCGCAGATTAAAAAGACGGTAATTGGTCATCCGTGATTGGTGATTAGTGATTAGTGATTGGGGACTGGTGACTGCCGACTGCTGACTGGTGATTATTGCTATTTGCATAACTGGTTAACAGTCGCAATAAAACGATGTCATTCCCGTGGAAACGGGAATCCATGCGGCGCATCAACGCGCGTGGAAGCGCAGTATGGGTCCCCGCATTCGCGAGGACGACATTCAGTTGTTAGCCGATTATGCAAGCATCAATAGTGATTGGTCACGAGGCACGAACCACGTACCACGAATCATTACGGCTCACCGTTCACTGTTCACCGCTCACTGCCATACATGTAGTCGCGCGTGAGCGGCAGCGCCAACGCCCCGTCGGCGGTTGGCCGGCCGGCGAGCACCTGGAATACCGACATCCAGCCGCGCTCGAACGCGTGCGCGGATCCGGCCATGTAGATGCGCCAGATGCGGAACATCTTCTCGCCCACCGTGGCGAGCGCCGCATTGCGGTTCGCCTCGAGCCGCCCCACCCATTGCCACAGCGTCCTGGCGTAATGCGGGCGCAGGCACTCCACATCCCGGCACTCCAGGCCCTGTCCCGACATTTCGGCAATCACCTGCGAAACATGCACCAACTCGCCGCCGGGAAACACGTAATCGTCGATGAATTCGCCGATGCCGCTGCCGAGTTCCTCCTGTTCGGGGGAATTGAGCGTGATGCCATGGTTCATGACCAGGCCGCCGGGTTTGAGCAGGCGGTAGATCTTGGCGAAGTAAAGCGGCAGATTTTTCTTGCCGACATGCTCGAACATGCCCACGCTCGCGATCTTGTCGAACGGCTCGTCTTCGGGCACGTCGCGGTAATCGAGCAACCGCACCTCGCACAACCGTTCCACCCCGGCTTCCCGGATGCGGCTCTGCGCGTAATCATGTTGATACCGGCTCAGCGTGATGCCGGTGGCGCGCACCTGGTAGCGCTGCGCCGCCCAGATCACGAGCGCGCCCCAGCCGCAGCCGATGTCCAGGAAGCGCTCGCCGGGCTTGAGTTCCAGCTTGCGGCAAACATGGTCGAGCTTCTGCTCCTGGGCAATGTCGAGCGTGTCGTCGGCGCGGCGGTAGTAGGCACAGGAGTAAACGCGGCGCCGGTCGAGCCACAGGCCGTAGAAATCATCGCCGACGTCGTAGTGATAGCGGATCGCCTTGCGGTCGAACACCCGTGAATGCTCGATCCACTTGCGGATGCGGGAACCCCCGCCGCCCACAGTCGCCGGCTCGCTCAGCTCCTCCGCCATGCGCACGATTTCGCGCGCCTCGCCTTCGACGTCGAGCTCCTGCTCGACGTAATGCCGCGCCAGTCTGCCCATGCTGGGATGGGCGAGTGACGCGAGAACCTTCGGCGAGCGCACTTTGATGGTCACCTGCTGCGGCACCACGGGCTTCACAGTCTGGTCGTTCCAGAGCGTGAGGCCGAGCGGCAACCGAAGTTCGCGTATGCGCTGCTCGAAGCGGTTGATCAGTTGGGTTTCCATCATGTGGTCTGCTCCCCCCGAAACCTCGCGTGGTACGCGTATTGTGCCGTACGCGGCGGCGGTTTGCGCTAAGCCAGGTCCCCGGCCAGCGACTCCCTGACCGCCGGGCTGATTTCGTCGATCGTCACGTTGTATTGCGGGTGATCGATCCCCGCGGACAGGCGCGCGCCGCGTTTCACGGCCTGTGCCATCGCGCGGTCGAGCTCGAAACGCAGGAAATGCACCGACGAAGTCTTGTCGGCAGTCTCGCGTTCCAGATCCTCGTCGGCGAGGGCATAAACGCGCGGATGGCCCTCGGCCTTGATCCAGACCTTGTCCTCGATGCCGATCAGCCTGGCGAGCATCTGCCTGCGCTGCTCGGCGTCGGGATACTCGATCATCATTGTCGCCTTCCAGTTGCTGCCGTCCGGAATCAGCGGGTTATAGGCATCGAGCTCGTCCTGGATGCCTTCTTCCTCGAAAATCCGCTCGATGCGCAACATTTCCTGAACCTGGTAGCGGATGGTGAGGTCATCCTCGAAAATCAACGTCACGTTCCCGCCGAGAGGCAGTGTGCGGTTCTTCTTATGCGCCATGACTTTGGCGCGGAACTTCGTGCGCGCCTTGGCGTACGCTTCGAGCGTCATGACGCTGTCGCGGGTAATTGGGGGCATACAGGAACCAGTAAATGGTGACTATTGAGCCTTGCAGAATCGACTTACATGGGAATGTCGTCCTCGCGCGAAGCTTGTCCCCGAGAATGCGGGGAGCGGGGACCCATACTGCGTTGCCACGCGCGATGATGCACCGTATGGATTCCCGTTTCCACGGGAATGACACCGTCTTGTTACGCTGTTAGGCATTTATACAAGGCTCAATAGGGCTTTCACAAACCGTAGGCGATCCGTATCAGCGTCAACGGATGTTCTTTGCGGGCGGTGTTCTCGCCCATCCCCTGCTCGATATGGCGGCCGGCGATCGCGCAATCGGAGCTGATGTAGTCGGGGCTGGCTTCCGCCATCCGGCGAAACACCGGGCGGCCGATTTTCATCGATTGCTCGAAGTATTCGCTCTTCACGCCCCAGGTGCCGTCGTGACCGGCGCAGCGCTCGACCGTGGTCACGGTGGTTTCGGGAATCATTTCCAGCAGCTCGCGCGTCTTCTGGCCCATGTTCTGCACGCGCAGATGACACGGGACATGATAGGAAATACGGCCCAGCGGCTGACTGAAATCGGCCTTGAGCAGTCGGTCCTTGTGGCGCAGCACCAGGTACTCGAACGGATCGAACATCGCGTCCGCGACCACCTTCACGTCCACCTCGTTCGGGAACATCAGCGGCAGTTCCTGCTTGAACATGAGCGTGCAGGACGGCACCGCCGTGAGGATGGCGTAGCCCTCGCGCGCGAGTTTCGCCAGCACCGGGACGTTGACGTCCTTGTTGCGCGCGACCGCATCCAGGTCGCCCAATTCGAGTTTGGGCATGCCGCAACAGGCTTCCTTCCCGACGAGGGTGACCGGCACTTCGTTGTGCGCGAGTATTTTCAGGAGATCGTGGCCGATGCCCGGTTCGTTGTAGTTCACGTAGCAGGTGGCGAAGACCGCGACCTTGCCGGGCGTACTCTTGCCGTTCTTGACGGGGAACGAGCCGTCCGGCCGCGCGGTGCTCCGAAACTTCGCGCTGTCGTATTCAGGCAGAACACGCTCCTTATGAATGCCGAGCGCGCGCTCCATGATGTTGCGCGTGAATCCGTTCTTGTTGACCGCGTTCACGGCCTGCACCACCACCGGGATCGTCGCGAGCTTCCCGATCGCATCGGTGCTGGAAAGCAGCTTGTCGCGGAACCTGACTTCGCCCTTTCTGAACTTGACCGCTTTCGCGCGCAGCATCAGGTGCGGAAAATCGACGTTCCACGGGTGCGGCGGCACGTACGGACATTTGGTCATGTAGCACAGGTCGCACAGATAGCACCGGTCGACGACCTTCCAGTAATCCTGCTTCGCGACCCCGTCCACCTCCATCGTCTTGCTCTCGTCGATGAGATCGAAGAGCGTCGGGAACGCCGTGCACAGATTGACGCAGCGGCGGCAGCCGTGACAGATCTCGTAGACGCGCTCAAGTTCCTTGAAGAGCTTGGCTTCGTCGTGGAAGTCCGCCGATTGCCAGTCGAGCGGATGCCGGGCGGGAGCCTCGAGGCTCCCTTCACGTACAGTCATAAAGAAGAGAGGCGATAGGAGAGAGGCGACAGGCGGCGGACCAACGGCACGCCACGAGGAGTCGGGATTTTCCCCTCTCTCCTCTCGCCTTTCTCCTCTCGGACGTTAGTCCGCCAGCGCGTCCAGCGCCTTCTGGAAACGGTTGGCGTGAGAGCGCTCGGCCTTGGCGAGGGTCTCGAACCAGTCGGCGATCTCACTGAAGCCTTCACCGCGTGCGGTTTTCGCCATCCCCGGATACATGTCGGTGTATTCGTGGGTTTCGCCGGCGATTGCCGCCTTCAGGTTGTCGCGCGTCTTGCCGAACGGCAAATCGGTCGCCGGATCACCGCACGACTCGAGGTATTCGAGATGGCCATGAGCATGGCCGGTTTCGCCTTCGGCGGTCGAGCGGAACACCGCGGAAACGTCGTTTTGACCCTCGACATCGGCCTTCGCTGCGAAGTAAAGGTAACGGCGATTCGCTTGGGATTCGCCGGCAAAGGCGGCTTTCAGGTTTTCGTGCGTCTTGGATCCTTTGAGTTGCATGATTTTCTCCTTTTAATCAGGGCATTGATCTATCCAACGACAGCGAATAAAACGCATCGCTATGCATTGTTTTCGCGACTGGGAAAGCACAGAGTTTAGACTTAATCTAACCTGTGAACTGAGTATAAGCTCGGGCTTAGATAAGTGTCAAGCAAGGCGCTCGCGAGCTTCAGCATGCGAGCATTGTCTCCCGAATCCAGTGCAGCGCTTTGATTTGCGTCAACGAAGCGCCCGCTTTCAGCGCCTGAGCATCACCTCGATTTCAGAAAACGTCCGGGCCACGTGGCTCGTTTGTATGGCGACGCCGAGTTGGCGCGCGATTTGCGTCGCTGAAAAAACACCGCGCACCTTCTGGCGCCTCTTGTCGTCAATTTCCACCACGACGGCGTGCTGGCGCCCCGACTTCTGGAGCGTGGCGACGATGTGGCCCACCTTGGCGGCGCGCACGTCCGCGAGATCGAGCACGTCGAGCTGCTCCTGCGGCGTCATGACGTCGCGCACCAGCAGATCGTCGCGCGTGATGCCGCGCTGCGCGATCATCTGCATCGGTTTTTCCCCGAGGATGTCGTTGGCCGTAATCACGCCCAGCACTCTGCGGTCCTGGTCGACGACCAGCAACAGTCTGACGCCGCGCTGGATCATGCGCGCGTGCGCTTCATCTACCGTATCCCCGGACAGGATGATGATGGCGGTCACACGCTGAAAGTCGGTCAACACCTGCAGCGCGGAGTCGTCCAGCGTGACCTTCTCCGGCAGGCTCTGGGTCGGCTGCGCGTAGCCGACGCCCGCATGAAGCATGACGGTACTCAAGGCTGGATAATTTCTGAGCACGGCGTGCCTATCGGCGCTCGAGCGCGTCGAGTCTGCCGTGCGGCTGGCTTTCCCCGGGCCGCCGGGCGGAACGGCGCCGCAGATAGCGCGCCAGTTCCTGCAGCGCTTTCTGATATACCTCGCGCTTGAACTCGATGACCGATTCCATCGGCACCCAGTACTCGTTCCAACGCCAGGCATCGAACTCCGGTTTTTCGCTCGCGCGCAGGCACACGTTGCAGTCGCGCCCGGTCAGGCGCAGCAGAAACCAGATCTGTTTCTGCCCGCGGTAGTTGCCGCGCCACTCGCGCTTGATCCAGCGGTCGGGCACCTCGTAGCGCAGCCAGTCGCGCGTGCGGCCGAGGATCTTCACGTGCCCGGGACTCAGCCCCACTTCCTCCATGAGCTCGCGATACATCGCGGCTTCAGGCGTTTCGCCCGGCTTGATGCCGCCCTGCGGGAACTGCCACGAGTGCTCTTTGACCCGCTTGCCCCAGAAAACCTCGTTCTTCCAGTTGCAAAGAATGATGCCAACGTTGGGGCGATATCCGTCACGATCAATCATGTGGAGACCCCGTAAGTTCGTCAGTTGGCACGATTTTTTCACAATTCGGGCAGGAAAGAAAGCGCCCGCGAAGCGGCGCGTCTCCAGAAGTCCCAAGAATCCGATGGAACCGCCGATGAATTCTTCTCAATACCCCCGGTACGCCGATAAACGCCGATAACTTCAAAGCCAAAAAGCGACATATAGGGTTAAACCCCAATGGCACCCTTAAGCGAAAATGCGCGAACGATTGCGGGCACGGAACATGTGTCGTTCCGGCGAAGCCTGCCCTCGAATGGGTTTGTCGGGGGGCGGGAACCCGAATAGTCTGTCGTTCCCGAGAAAACGGGAACCCATACAGCGGCTCCACGTGTTCAATGCGTAAATTGGATTCCCGATTCCTCGGGAATGACAGCCTGACCGTTTGCTTTTCATCGGCGTTTATCTGCGGCTAAAACGCGTTTTTCGCTTGTGACACCGGTTCTAGATGAAAAGATGGCGTTCGTCGTGGCGGTTCATCTTCCGCAGCGATTGCACGAAGCGCGGAAACTCCAGGCCGTAAAGCCGCTCCAGCTCTTGGGCGCGTTGCGCGAGATCATCCCAGCGCGGAATGCCGGGGCTGTTTTTGAATGCAAGAACGATGATGTTGCCGGGCTTTTCCGCCGGCAGACACAGCGTGCCTGCGGGAAACGCGGTCTCGATGCGCCGCAGTGTTTCGCCGAACTTGCGGTCGCTGCCCCACAGGTTCACCACCAGGATGCCGCCCGTATTGAGGCGCATGCGGCAAGCGTCGTAAAACACCGCATCGGACAGTTCCGCAGCCTGCGATTCGCCGTCGTAGCCGTCGACCGCGATCACGTCGGCGCCGCGGCCGTCCCGCGCCACGTGTTCGGCGCCGTTGCCGACGACAACGGTGAAGCGCGCATCGTCGTGCGGCACGTGAAAATACTGGCGGGCAATGGCGATCACGCGCGGGTTGACCTCGACGATCTCGAGCGTGACCCACGGCAGACGGTGGTAGATGAACTTGGCGAGCGACCCGCCGCCCAGGCCGACCAGCAACACGCGCGCAGGCCGTTCGTTGAACAACAGAAAACCCATCATGCTGCGGGTGTAGGAAAGCTCGAGGTCGTTGGGCCGGGCGAGGCGCATCGAACTCTGGATCGTGTCGCTGCCGATATGAAGCGACCTCACGCCGAACTTCTCGCTCACGTGAGCCGTTTCGGCGGCGTCGGCCAGCTTGCGCATGCGCCATTTGGCGAGGAATTTCATCGTTGTTCGCGAACGCCCAAGGTTCTGTAGAATAATGCCTTTTGCGGTTGTGGAACAGTCATGCGCGTGTCGCAGTTCTTCATTTCGACCCTGAAGGAAGCGCCGTCCGAAGCCGAAGTGGTCAGCCACAAACTGATGCTGCGGGCGGGGCTCATCAAGCGGCTGACCAGCGGCGTCTATACCTGGATGCCGCTCGGCCTGCGCGTGCTGCGCAAAGTCGAGGCGATTGTGCGCGGGGAAATGAACGCGAGCGGCGCAATCGAGCTGCTGATGCCCGCGGTGCAGCCTGCCGAGCTGTGGCGGGAATCGGGACGCTGGGAGCAGTACGGGCCGGAGCTGCTGCGGCTCCAGGACCGGCACCAGCGCGACTTCTGCCTTGGCCCCACGCACGAGGAAGTCGTGAGCGACGTCGTGCGGCGGGAGGTGAAGAGCTACCGCCAGCTGCCCCTCAATCTCTACCAGATCCAGACCAAGTTCCGCGACGAAATCCGGCCGCGCTTCGGCGTCATGCGCGGGCGCGAGTTCCTCATGAAGGATGCCTATTCGTTCCACGTCGACCAAGCGAGCCTCGATGCGACCTACCGCGAGATGTACGACTGCTATTCGCGTATTTTCACGCGGCTGGGGCTGAAGTTTCGCGCGGTCGCCGCGGACACCGGCGCGATCGGCGGCACCGGCTCGCATGAGTTCCACGTCCTCGCCGATTCCGGCGAGGACGCAATCGCGTTCTGTCCGACGTCCGATTACGCGGCGAACGTCGAGCTCGCCGAGGCGGTCGCGCCTGCGACAGGACGGGGCGCGCCGCAGCACCCGATGCACAAGGTCCGCACGCCTGGCGTCAAGACGATCGCCGACCTGTGCCGCTTCCTGAAGATCCCGGCTGAACGCACGGCAAAAGCGATCGTGGTGGACGGCGCCGATGGCCGCCCGGTGCTGCTGATGGTGCGCGGCGATCACGAGTTGAATCCGGTCAAGGCCGGCAAGCTCGAACAGGCCGGAAAACCCGTCACCTTCTCGGCCGCTGGGGCGATCCGCGCTGCGTTCGGAGCCGATCCCGGCTCACTCGGGCCGGTCGGTTTCGACGGCGTGGTGATCGCCGATCGCACGCTGGCCGCGATGTCCGATTTTGCGGTCGGCGCCAACGAGGGCGACCACCACTACACCGGCGTGAACATCGGGCGTGATTTTCCCGAACCTCTGTTCGCCGACATCCGCAACGTGGTGGCGGGCGACGCGAGCCCCGACGGCAAAGGCATCCTCGAAATCTGCCGCGGCATCGAAGTCGGCCACATCTTCCAGCTGCGCACCAAGTACTCGAGCACGATGGGCCTCACCTTCCTCGACGAATCCGGCAAGCCGCAGATGATGGAGATGGGTTGTTACGGCATCGGTGTCACCCGCATCGTCGCCGCCGCCATCGAGCAGAATTTTGACGAGCGCGGCATCATCTTCCCGCGCGCGATGGCGCCGTTCGATCTCGCGGTCGTGCCGATCGGATTCGGCAAAAGCCCGGCGGTCAGAGAAACCGCGGAAAAGCTTTACGCCGATCTGCGCGCGGCAGGCATTGACGCGCTGCTCGACGACCGCGACGAACGGCCGGGCGTCATGTTCGCCGACATGGAGCTGATCGGCATCCCGCATCGGATCGTGGTCGGCGAACGCGGCCTCAAGCAGGGAACCATCGAATACCAGGCACGGGGCGACAAATCGGCGCAGGCCGTGGCCTTGCAGGAAGCCGCGGGATTCGTAAAATCAAACCTATGCGCAGACTGACCGCGCTCTTGCTTGCGCTGGCGCCAACCTGGGCGTTCACGTTTCTGCCGTCGCCGGCATGGAGCGGGGCGCAGGTCTATGAACCGCTGTCGGCCAGCGCGCAGGCCGCGCTGCACAAGGCGATTTCGGATGAGGTCGTGCCCCATCTCGCGTTCGAAACCGTGGGCGAGGCGCGCGCCTGGCTCAACGCCATGTCTTATAAGCTCGCAAAGCGCATACCCGACCGCCGGGTGCGCGAGGAGCTGCTGGTCACGGTGCATTACGAGGCGAAGCGCGCCGGTCTCGATCCGCAGCTCGTGCTGGGGCTGATCCAGGTCGAAAGCAACTTCCGCAAGTACGCGGTATCGCACGCCGGCGCGCGCGGCTTCATGCAGGTGATGCCGTTCTGGATCAAACTGATCGGCAGGCCGGGCGACAACCTGTTTCACCTGCGCACCAACCTGCGCTACGGCTGCGTGATCCTGCGCCACTATCTGGATATCGAGAAAGGCCACTACTACCGCGCGCTCGGCCGCTACAATGGAAGTCTGGGCCAGGCCGAGTATCCGAACATGGTGGTGCGCGCGTGGCACAATGACTGGCACTAATCGATCCACAGTGCCGGCGGCGCGCCTCGCGCCGCCGGGCGCAGCTGACCGTTCAGTTCTTTCCGGCGATCTCTGTCGTGGTTGCCAAAGTCCGTTCGCACTGAGTCCCCTTCGTCTACGCTCAGGATAGACCGCAGGCGCGAGCGCGGAGTCGAAGCGCGATCGCGAAGAGAACAAAGAAGGAGCTAGGAGTTTGTCGGACTAAGGACCGACAAACTCCTAATGCAAAACCGGCGCCAGGAAAATTGCAAAAGAGGATGACGGATATGCGAGTTTGTCCCTGCTTTTCTTCATGTTCGGCTGCTTCGGGTGGGTTTTCTTCCGAATGGTCAGCCGGTTTTGTTTTTAGCAGCCTGTACGGACTGTTGAGTCCGACGGGCTGCTAGGGGACTTGAAGGTGAGCAGCAGGACTATTCGCGGGACCGTGCTCTATTTGTGGGCGCGCCTCCGCGGACACGGCTTGACACAACAGTACGACGACGAGCCGCCGCTGCGCTCGGAGCTGCTCAGCGCCGACCAGATGGAACAGCATGGCAAGACCCTGGCGGGCACGCACAAGTTGAGTCTGAAACGTGCGCCCGACCAGCTTCTGACGCGGCTGGCTGAGAATGAAGGCGTCCTGGTTGGAGTCTGCAACCTGCTGACGGCGGCGGTCAGGGCGAACCGCCGGATTGCGCCGGCCGGGGAATGGCTGCTCGACAACTTCTATCTGATCGAAGAACAGATACGCACGGCCAAGAGACACCTGCCTAAGCGTTACAGCCGGGAACTGCCGCGCCTGGCTTACGGCCCATCGGCTGGGCTGCCGCGCGTATATGACATCGCGCTGGAGGCGATCTCACACGGCGATGGACGAGTGGACCTGGAAAGTCTCAGCCGTTTCGTAGCGGCCTACCAGAAGGTCACAGCCCTCAAGTTGGGCGAATTGTGGGCGATCCCCATCATGCTGCGTCTGGCGCTGATCGAGAATCTCCGGCGCGTTGGCGCCCGGATCTCCGCCGGCACGATCGACCGGGACCGGGCCGACTCATGGGCAGACCAGATGATGGAGATCGCCGAGAAGGACCCGAAAAGCCTGATTCTCGTGATCGCGGACATGGCGCGGTCGAGCCCGCCGATGACGACCCCGTTCGTATCCGAAGTTGCGCGTCGATTGCAGGGACAAAGCGCTGCTTTGGCCTTGCCGCTCACCTGGATTGAGCAACGACTCTCCGAGTCCGGCTCGACGATCGAGCAGTTGGTGCAGTCGGAAACCCAGAAACAGGCCGCCGACCAGGTCTCCATCAGCAACAGCATCGGCAGCCTCCGCTTTCTGGGGGCGATGGACTGGCGCGAGTTCGTCGAGACAATGAGCGTCGTCGACCAAAAACTGCGGGAGGATCCGGGCGGGGTCTACGGCAAGATGGATTTTGCCACCCGTGACAGCTACCGGCACGTCGTGGAGAAGATAGCGAAAGCGAACCGCCTGTCAGAAAGCGAGGTGGCGCGCAAAGCGATTCAACTGGCGTACGAGGGCGCGGCCGGGAAAGACGGTGACGATCGAGCCGCACATGTCGGGTTCTACCTGATCGACAAGGGACTGCCGCAGCTGGAACGAACGGCGGCGGCGCGGCTTTCCACCTCCGAAGCTTTGCGCAGAACGGGGGGCCAGTTCCCGCTGTTCCTGTATCTGGGCGCGATCACGCTGATCACGGTGATCCTCACCGGAGGCCTGTTGGCCCAGGCACGTGCGAACGGGGCGCCCGATTGGATGCTCGTGCTGACCGGCATCCTCTCGGCTTTGGGCGCAAGTCATCTGGCGGTCGCGCTGGTGAACTGGCTGGCGACGTTGCTGGCGACGCCGCATTCGCTGCCGCGTATGGACTTTTCCGGAGGAATTCCGACGGAATCCCGCGCTCTGGCGGTGGTCCCGACCATGCTCTTAAGCGCCCAAAACATCGAGGATCTGATCGAGGCGCTGGAAGTCCGGTTCCTGGCGAATCAGGACGAAAACCTGCACTTCGGCCTGCTGACTGATTTTCGAGACGCGCACGAGGAAACGCTTCCGGAGGACGAGCCGCTGTTATTGCTGGCCCGGAACAGGATCGAAGAACTGAATGAAAAGTACAGGAGCGCAAGAAGCGATCCTTTCTTTCTCTTCCATCGCCCGCGCCGCTGGAATCCGCAGGAGCGGCTCTGGATGGGCTACGAGCGCAAGCGAGGGAAGCTGGCGGAATTGAATTCGCTGCTGCGGGACGGCTCAAGGGATCGCTTCTCGCTCGTCGTCGGCAAAACCGACGTTTTGTCGAAAGTGAAGTACGTGATCACCCTTGACACGGATACGCAACTGCCGCGCGATGCGGCGCGGCAGTTCGTGGCGGCCATGGTGCACCCGTTGAATCGTGCGCGCTACGACGAACGCCAGCAGCGCGTCTGTGAGGGGTACGGCATCCTTCAGCCCCGCATGGCTGTGAGCCTGCCCGGCACGAACCGGTCGCGTTATGCGCGACTGTGCGGGAGTGAGCCCGGCATCGACCCCTATACGCGCGCCGTCTCCGATGTTTACCAGGACCTGTTCGGTGAAGGCTCGTTCATCGGCAAGGGAATCTATGACGTTGATGCGTTCGAGCGCTCGCTCAACGGACGCTTTCCCGAGAACCGGATACTCAGCCACGACCTGCTGGAAGGATGTTACGCGCGGGCGGGACTGTTGAGCGATGTACAGTTGTACGAGGAATATCCATCCCGCTACAGCGCGGACGTGAGCCGCCGGCGCCGCTGGATTCGCGGGGATTGGCAGATCGCGCAGTGGTTGTTGCCGCGCGTTCCCGGACTCGGCGCAAGCCGCGAGAGGAACCCGCTCTCGGGACTGTCCCAATGGAAGATCGTCGACAACCTTCGGCGCAGTCTCGTGCCTGCGGCGTTGACGCTGCTGTTGCTGCTGGGCTGGACGGTCTTGTCACCGGCATGGTTTTGGACCCTGTCGGTGATCGGAATCATCCTGATTCCTCCCTTGATTGCCTCCATTCTGGACGTGTTCCGGAAGCCGGACGATGTGCTGCTGGGCCAACATCTCCGCGCCGCACTACGCTCGGCCGGCCGGCACTTCGCTCAGGCGGCCTTTACGCTCGCGTGCCTCCCGTATGAGGCGCTCTTCAGTCTGGACGCGATCGTGCGCACGGTTTGGCGGATACTGGTCACGCACAATCGACTTCTGGAATGGAGTCCATCGGGCGAGCTGGATCGCGATAGCCGCACCGACCTCATCGCCTCCTGCCGGGCGATGTGGATCGCCCCCGTTATCGCCTCTGCCGCGGCGGTTTATCTGGCGGCATCAAAGCCAACCGCGCTGCTAGTGGCTGGGCCCATATTGGGCCTCTGGTTTGCCGCCCCCGCCATCGCGTGGTGGATCAGCCGGCCCCTCGCTCGCCGCGAAGCGAGACTGACGGCTGACCAGTTCCTCTTCCTCCGGAAGCTTTCGCGAAAGACATGGGCGTTCTTCGAGACCTTCGTCGGCCCGGAAGAACATTGGCTGCCGCCGGATAACTATCAGGAGTATCGCGGCGCCGTGGTCGCGCACCGCACGTCGCCGACCAATATGGGACTTGCGCTGCTCGCGAATTTGTCCGCATACGACTTCGGCTACGTTCCGGCCGGACAACTTATCGAGCGCACGGCGAATGCGTTCCATACGATGGCGGCCTTGGAACGGCACCAAGGTCACTTCTACAACTGGTATGACACGCAGTCTCTGCAGCCGCTGCCGCCTCTCTACATTTCGTCGGTGGACAGCGGGAATCTCGCGGGCCATCTGCTGACATTGCGCCGGGGACTGCTCGCGCTAGCCGATGACAGGATCGTGGGGCCACGAGTGTTCGAGGGCTTGAGCGACGCCATCGATATTCTTGTGGATGTTGCGGGAGAGGCCGCGTCTCCCCAGCTCGCTCAACTTCAGAAGGATCTGGAGTCCGCATACGATTCCCGGCCTGCCACGGTGGCGGCGGCGTGGCGTTGGCTAGCTCGGCTGGCGACGTTTGCTGCAGAGGTGGCCGGCAGCTTCGATGTTGGCAACGCAACTGAGCCCGAGAGCGAAGCGAAGTGGTGGGCACAGGCGCTGGCCCGGCAATGCCGGAGTGCCCTTGATGAGCTGACGTTTCTCGCTCCATGGCTATTGCTGCCGGCTGCGCCGGGCAGGCTCAGCGACTTCCCGGACATCGGTGAGATCCCAACGCTGCGCCAACTGGAGCGACTTGAGGCGGAGTGGCTGCCGGCAATCGGGCGCCGCCTCGACGCGGACGCGGCGCCAGAGGAAAGCGGGTGGCTTGACGAACTGCGGCGAGTCATCACGGAAGCAAGCCGTCGCGCCAATGAGCGGATTGCAGCCATTGAAGGCCTTGCGCTGCAAGCGGGCGAACTCGCCCGGATGGAGTATGACTTCCTGTACGACAAGGCGGGTCATGTACTGGCCATCGGCTACAACGTCGGTGAGCGCCGGCGCGACTCGAGTTACTACGATCTGCTGGCCTCGGAAGCAAGACTGTCCAGCTTCGTGGCGATTGCGCAGGGACAACTGCCGCAGGAGAGCTGGTTTGCCCTCGGGCGCCTGCTCACGACCGCCGGCGGCGAGCCGATTCTCCTGTCGTGGGGCGGTTCGATGTTCGAATACCTGATGCCGCTCCTGGTGATGCCGACCTACGAAAACACCCTGCTCGACCAGACCTATAAGGCGGCGGTGGGGCGACAGATCGACTATGGGAGGCAGCGCGGCGTACCGTGGGGCATGTCGGAGTCCGGCTACAACACGGTCGACATTCATCTCAACTACCAGTACCGCGCCTTTGGCGTTCCCGGCCTGGGGCTCAAACGCGGGCTGACCGAGGATCTGGTCGTTGCGCCGTATGCCTCGGCGCTCGCGCTGATGGTGGCGCCCGAGGCGGCGTGCCTGAATCTGCAGCGACTCGCCGCTGCAGGGCTGGAAGGAAGATTCGGCTTGTATGAGGCTATCGACTACACCCCGCTGCGTCAACGACGAGGGGAATCGAGCGCGGTGGTTCGATGCTACATGGCCCACCACCAGGGTATGAGCCTGCTCTCTCTCGCCTATCTGATCCTGGACCGCCCGATGCAGAAGCGATTCGAGTCGGATCCGCTGTTCCAGGCGACCACGTTGTTGCTTCAAGAGCGGATTCCAAAGGCCACGGCGTTCCATTTGCACGCCGCCGAACTTTCCGACATTCGTGCGATTTCCAGCGGTCCGGAAATGCCGGTGCGCGTACTCATGCACCCCGACACGCCGATGCCGGAGGTGCAGTTGTTATCGAACGGCCGATACCACGTGATGGTGACGAACGCGGGCGGCGGCTACAGTCGCTGGAAAGACCTCGCCGTCACCCGCTGGCGCGAAGACACGACCTGCGACAACTGGGGCGCATTTTGTTACCTCCGCGACGTGACCAGCGGGGAGTTCTGGTCAAGCACCCATCAGCCGACGCTCAAACGCGCGGAAACTTACGAAGCGATATTCTCGGAGGCACGCGCGGAGTTTCGCCGTCGCGACCACGATTACGATACGCATACCGAGATCGTCGTTTCTCCCGAAGATGACATCGAACTGCGCCGACTCCGCATCACCAACCGCTCCCGGACACGCCGGGCGATCGACGTAACGAGTTACGCGGAAGTCGTTCTCGCGTCGCCCGCCGGGGACGCGCTGCATCCGGCGTTCAGTAATCTCTTTGTTCAGACCGAGATCATCCGCGAGCGGCAGGCAATTGTCTGCACGCGCCGGCCCCGCTCCCTCGAGGAGCGCCCGCCTTGGATGTTTCACCTGATGGCCGTGCACGGGGCGGACATCGGAGAGATTTCATGCGAGACCGATCGCATGCAGTTCATCGGGCGCGGGCGCACGGTCGCCGCTCCTCAAGCGATGAGCGAACCGGTGGCGCTCTCAGGCAGCGAGGGTTCGGTGCTGGATCCGATTGTCGCGATCCGGTATCGAATAACGCTCGATCCGGAACAATCGGCAACGATCGATATGGTTTCCGGCATCGGCGAAACCCGCGACGCAGCCTTGAGCCTGGTCGGCAAATACCAGGATCGGCATATGGCGGATCGCGTCTTCGATCTGGCGTGGACCCATAGCTGGGTGACCTTGCGGCAGATCAACGCCACCGAGTCCGACGCGCAACTCTATGGACGCCTTGCCAATTCGGTCATCTACGCCAATTCATTGCTGCGCGCCGACGCAGCCGTTCTCGGCAAGAACCGCCGCGGGCAATCCGGGCTATGGGGCTATGCCATTTCTGGCGATTTGCCGATCGTGCTGCTGCAGATTGGAGACCGGGTGAATATCGAACTGGTGCGCCAACTCGTACAGGCCCACGCCTACTGGCGCCTGAAGGGACTGGCGGTGGACCTGGTGATCTGGAACGAAGATCGCGCCGGTTACCGGCAACTGCTCCAGGAACAGATCATGGGGCTGATTGCCGCGGGCATCGAAGCACATGTGATGGATCGGCCGGGCGGAATCTTCGTGCGGCGGGCGGAGCAGATATCGGACGAGGACCGCATTCTGCTCCAGTCGGTCGCGCGTGCCATCATCTCCGACAGACGGGGAGCGCTGGGGGAACAGATCAACCGTCGCGGCCTTGCGGAAGTGCGGGTGCCGCGCTTCAAGCCGACCCGAACCCGCCGCGCCGAAATCCCGGCCGCTGCGGTCGAGTCGCCGCGCCATGATCTGATCTTCTTCAACGGACTCGGAGGATACACCCCCGATGGACGCGAGTACGTGATCACCACCGCGCACGGGCAAGTGACGCCGGCGCCGTGGGTTAATGTGCTGGCGAATCCGCACTTCGGGACCGTCATATCGGAGAGTGGCCTCGCCTACACCTGGAGCGAGAACGCCCACGAGTTTCGCCTGACTCCCTGGGGCAACGACCCCGTGAGCGATGCGAGCGGAGAAGCCTTTTACCTCCGTGACGAGGAGAGCGGGCACTTCTGGTCTCCCGCGCCGCTCCCCAGCCGCGGCGCGACACCATATGTCAGCCGGCACGGGTTCGGCTACAGCGTCTTCGAGCACGCCGAAGACGGCATCGGCTCGGAGCTGTGGGTTTACGTGGACCTGGAGGCAGCGGTCAAGTTCTCGGTGCTGAAAGTGCGAAACGAGTCAGGCCGATCGCGCCGGCTATCCGCTACCGGCTACGTGGAGTGGGTGCTTGGAGACCTGCGGCCGAAAACGACCATGCACGTGATTACCGAGATCGATCCGGCGAGCGGCGCGCTCTACGCGCGCAACGCCTACAACACCGAGTTCGCCGATCGGATTGCGTTCTTCGACGTGGACGATGTGACCCGGACCTTGAGTGGTGACCGCACCGAGTTCCTCGGGCGCAACGGCACGCTCAGGAATCCGGCGGCCATGACCCGGTCGCAGCTTTCCAACAAGGTGGGCGCGGCCTTGGATCCTTGTGCCGCAATCCAGGTTCAATTCGAGCTGGCCGACGGGGAACAACGCGAGATCATCTTCAGGCTCGGCGTAGCAGGAAGGCGAGGCGCTGATGACGCCGGCAAGCTGGTGCGTCGCTTCCGGGGATCAACCGCCGCGCGGAATGCGCTCGAAGCGGTATGGCAGTACTGGAAGAGTACTCTTGGCACAGTGCAGGTGGAAACACCCGATCAGTCGCTCAACGTGCTGACCAATGGCTGGCTCCTGTACCAGACTCTGGCGTGCCGTCTGTGGGCACGCAGCGGATACTACCAATCGGGAGGCGCTTTCGGTTTCCGCGACCAGCTGCAGGACGTGATGGCGCTTATCCATGCCGAGCCCAAACTCGTGCGCGAGCACCTGCTCCGCTGCGCCGCCCGTCAGTTCCGGGAAGGCGATGTCCAGCATTGGTGGCATCCGTCCTCGGGCCGGGGCGTGCGTACGCACTGTTCGGACGATTATCTCTGGCTGCCGCTGGCGACATGCCACTACGTTCAGAACACGGGGGACACGGGTGTGCTGGATGAACCCGTCCCCTTCATCGAAGGCCGGCCGGTGAACCTCGAGGAGGACTCGTATTACGATCTACCCGGCCGGTCCGAGGAGTCGGCAAGTCTGTACCAACACTGTGTGCGCGCGGTCCTGAGAGGCCTCAGATTCGGCGAGCACGGCCTGCCGCTCATCGGTTCCGGTGACTGGAACGACGGCATGAACATCGTGGGCGCGCACGGCAAAGGTGAGAGCGTGTGGCTGGGTTTTTTCCTTTACGAAGTGCTCATGCAGTTCGGTCGGGTTGCCCGCGTTCATGGCGACATATCCTTTGCCGAACGCTGCCAGGCGGAGGCGGATCAAGTGCGCCGGAATATCGATCAGCATGGCTGGGATGGCGAGTGGTACCGCCGCGCCTACTTCGACGACGGTTCGCCGCTTGGATCGGCGAGCAACGCCGAATGCCGGATTGATTCGATCGCGCAAAGCTGGTCTGTTCTATCCGGCGCGAGCGATGCGAGGCGCTCGCATATGGCAATGGATGCGGTGGACAAGCGCCTCGTTCGGCGGGATCACGCACTGATCCAGCTTCTGAATCCGCCATTCGACAAGTCGGCCTTGAACCCCGGCTACATAAAAGGCTACGTCCCGGGCGTGAGAGAGAATGGCGGGCAATACACTCACGCCGCGATCTGGGCGGCGATGGCGTACGCGGCATTGGGCGACAGCCGGCGCGCATGGGAACTCACGGCCATGATCAACCCGGTAAACCATACCGGATCCGCGGAGGCGATTGCCGCGTACAAAGTAGAACCCTACGTGGTCGCGGCCGACGTCTATGCGGTCTCGCCGCACACCGGCCGCGGCGGATGGACGTGGTACACGGGCTCCGCCGGCTGGATGTATCGGCTCATCGTGGAATCACTCCTGGGCTTGAGGCTGGAAGTAGACAGACTGCGCTTTGTGCCGTGCCTCCCCGCGGAGTGGGAGGCGTGCAAGGTGCATTACCGGTACCGGGAAACGGTCTACCATATCAGTGTGCTGAATGTGCGTGTCGGCAAAGGCGAGACGAGTGTGACAGTTGACGGCATCGAGCAACAAGACAAGGCGATTCCTTTGGTTGACGACCATCAGGAACATTCGGTCGAGGTGAGAATATCCGCCGCACGAGTTAAATGACCTTCCGCGGCGGCGGGGATCACTTGTGCGCTCGACGACCCGCATGCTGCGTAGTCTGAATCCGACCGCCTACACCGCCTGACTGCGCGCGGGCGCGGCCTGCGATTCGGTACGGGTGGCCGACCGGAACAGTTCGTCGATCGACATCTGCATGTTTTCCACTACCCGCGCTGAGATTTCGTGGACCAGCGTCTCCAGCTCGGGGTCCGAACCAAGCGTCGGCGTCCGCGCATCGGCACGGAACACGAACAGCCGGTAGACCTCCTCGACCTTGATCGTGTCCGGGGCGCGGTTCAGCACCCAGCCGGCCGGCGCCACGCGGCTCACCCACGCTGCGCCGACCATCGCGTCGAGTAGGGCTTCGATGCGCTCGGTCGACGCCCGGACGGCGCGGTGCAGGCGCGGCAGGCCGACTGCTTGCCCATCGCGTTGCGCCTGCCACAGGATTTTCAGAATCTGCAGCGCACCGAAGAAATCGATGCCCGGCATCGTGCGCCCCTGCCCGACGCGCTCGCGCCATTCGGGGAGCGCCGCAACCACCACCGCGCCGAACAGGACCACCAGCCACGACAGATAGATCCACAGCAGGAAAATCGGCGCGCTCGCGAACGCGCCGTAAACCAGCTTGTAGGTCGGAAACTGGGTGATGTAGAACGCGAAACCACGCTTCATCGCCTCGAATGCGAGTCCCGCGAGGACCCCGCCGATCAACGCGTCCCTGACCGCAACACGCCGGTTGGGCATCGCGAAGTAGAGCATGGCAAGCGCAACCGATGTCAGCAGGACGGGCACGATCTTGAGCAGCGCCAGCCCCGCGCCCGGGATATCGCTCACCAGGCCGAGCGACAAGCTCACCAGCCAGGACGTGAGCGACAGGCTCGCCCCGATCAGCACCGGGCCAATCGTCAGCAACGTCCAGTAGACGAGCACGCGCTGAAAGACCGAGCGCTGGTGCGAAATGCGCCAGATATCGTTGAACGCGCGCTCTATCGTCATCATCAGCATGATGGCGGTGACGGCGAGAATCGCGATGCCGACAGCGGTCAGTTTTCCGGCGTTGGCGGTAAACTGTTCAGTGTAGACGGCGATCATGTCCGCCGATTCCGGGACCATGTTTTCGAACACGAATTTCTCGACATGTTCGGTCAGCGTCGCGAATACCGGAAACGCCGAAATCAGCGTCAGCGTCACCGTAATCAGCGGCACGATCGCCAGCAGCGTGGTGAAGGTGAGGCTGCTTGCGATCTGCATGCAGCGGTCGTCATAAAAACGCCGCGCCACAATGCGTCCGAGCTCGCTCAGAGGCGGGAATGGTTTCAGCACGATCGTTCCTTCGGCCCAGGAGTTTGTCGGGGCTAAGTCCGACAAACTCCTAGCTATATAATACCCACGAATCCCGTCGGGCGCGTTGCATGCCGGAAATACTCGTTCTCTACTACAGCCACTACGGCGCCGTGAAACAGATGGCGCAACTGGTCGCGCGCGGGGTGGAACAGGCGAACGGCGTCGCGGCGCGATTGAGAACCGTGCCTAAAGTGTCCGCAGTATGCGAAGCGGTCGAGCGCGCGCTCCCCGAATCCGGGGCGCCCTATGCGGAACTCAAGGATCTCGAAGAGTGCATCGGGATTGCGCTGGGCTCGCCCACACGCTTCGGCAACATGGCGGCGCCGCTCAAATACTTCTGGGACTCGACCGGCGAACTGTGGCTGAAGGGCGCGCTTGCCGGCAAGCCGGCGGCGGTGTTCACCTCCACCGGCAGCCTGCACGGCGGACAGGAAACGACGCTCGTTTCGATGATGCTGCCGCTGCTGCATCATGGCATGGTGATCGTCGGCGTGCCGTATTCGGAACCCGAACTTTTCCTTACCGCAAGCGGCGGCACGCCCTACGGCGCGAGCCACCATGCCGGTGTGGCGAGCGACCGGCCGGTCACCGAGCACGAGAAGAAGGCGTGCATTGCCCTCGGCCGGCGGCTCGCGCAAGTCGCATTGAAATTGGCTGCATGATCGCCTATGTGCGCGTGGAGCGACGGGCGCCGGCTAACGCCGGAAAATCCACAGGACCAGCGTGATCACGGCCGAGACGATGATGCTCGTGGTAATGGGAAAATAGAAGGTGAAACCCTTGCGCTCGATCTTGAGATCGCCGGGCAGACTGCCAAGACCGAGCTTGGCCAGCAGCGGCCATAGTAGCCCCAGTACGACGAGGATTATCCCGATAGTAATCAACCACTTTGCCATGTGTTTCGGGCGGCGCGACAGGCGCAGGCCCTGCTTTAGGTAAGATAACGCCAGCCCAGAAAATATACAAACCGGCCCGGAGTATTATGCTGAATGACACGGTTCAACAACTAGCAGCCTGTCGGGCTTAGGCATCCGACAGGCTGCTAACATTAGGAGTTGGTCCGACCTAAGTCCGACAAACTCCTGGGGGAGTCTGTTATGCCACTAATCGCCATGACTCGTGAAATGGGCTCGCTCGGCAGAGACGTTGCCGCGCAGCTCTCCGAACGCCTCGGCAAGCGGGTCGTCCATCACGAGATCATCGACCAGCTCGCCAACAAGATGCGCCTCAGAAAAAGCCATGTCATCCGCTTCCTCGAAGGTAAAGCGGGCATCTGGGAGCGCCTGACGACCGATAAGACGAGCTTATCCATTTATACCGCAGACGAAACCTTTCAGCTCGCGGAAAGCGGGCAGGTGGCGGTAATTCGTGGCTGGGGGGCCGCGCACCTGTTGCGGCCCATTCCACATGTCGTCTGCATCCGCGTTTGCGCGCCGCTCCAACTTCGAATCGAGCGCATGATGGAACGCCTCAACACCGATGACCGGACCCTCGTCGAGAGCGAGATCAGGCTGAGTGAAGAGGCGCACGCTGCCATCACGCGCCGGCATTTCGGCGTCAAGTGGCAGGATTCCGAAAACTATGATCTCGTGCTCAACACCGAACGGCTGGCGATCGATGAATGCGTGGAAGAGGTTATCAATCTGCTCGACGATCGCGCCTTCCAGGAAACGCCCGCGTCAATGCAAATGTTCAGCAACCTCGCGCTGCAGACGCATGTCGTTGCGGCGCTGCGCCAGGATCCACGCACGGCGAAAATGGTGATCTCCATCGAGGCTGACCAGGGCCGCGTCACATTGTCCGGCATACTTGAATCCGGCCTCGAAGCACAGGACGCGGTCGACGTTGCCGCCAACGTGCGCGGCGTAAAGGACGTCGTCAACCAGCTCCGCAACGCCGCGGGGCGTTCCCCTTACCATATCGACAACTGACGGCGTGCCGTCCGCATGAACCGCGAGGCGCTGCACTGCTCCCTGCCTCTATCCTCTATCCTCTATCCTCTATCCTCTATCCTCTATCCTCTATCCTCTATCCTCTATCCTCGATCCTCGATCCTCGATCCTCGATCCTTGATCCTCGATCCTTGATCCTCGATCCTCGATCCTCAATCCTGCTGTCAGACCTGCGGATTCAGCCGCTCCAGTTTCGAATGCAGCTTGTTGAGCGCGTTGATATAGGCCTTGGCGGAGGCCACCACGATGTCGGTATCCGCGCCCTGCCCGTTGACGATACGCCCGCTTTTTGACAGCCGCACCGTCACTTCTCCCTGTGAGTCGGTGCCGCTCGTGATGTTGTTGACGGAGTAAAGCAGGAGTTCCGCACCGCTTTTCACGATGCTCTCGATCGCCTTGAACGAGGCGTCGACCGGCCCGCTGCCCTGCGCTTCGGCGCTCCTTTCCCTGCCGTCCTCGGTCACCACGATCTTGGCGAACGGCGACTCGCCGGTTTCCGAATGCGCGGTCAGCGCCACCAGGTGATAATGCTCGTTCTCGAGGTGGTCGCTCGCCTCTTCGCTGATCAGCGCCTGCAAGTCCTCGTCGAAAATCTCGTGCTTCTTGTCGGCGAGATCCTTGAAGCGCTTGAACGCGGCGTTGAGCGCCTCCTCCGATTCGATCACGATGCCGAGCTCGGAGAGCCGCACCTTGAAGGCGTTGCGCCCGCTGTGTTTGCCGAGCACCAGTTTGTTGGCGATCCAGCCGACATCCTGGGCGCGCATGATTTCGTAGGTATCACGGCTTTTGAGCACGCCGTCCTGGTGAATGCCGGCCTCGTGCGCGAACGCGTTGGCGCCGACGATCGCCTTGTTGGGCTGCACCGGAAAACCAGTGATGCCCGATACCAGCCTTGAAGCCGGCACGATCTGCGTGGCGTCGATATGGGTGTCGCACGGAAACACGTCCTGGCGCGTGCGCACCGCCATCACGATTTCCTCGAGCGAGGCGTTCCCGGCGCGCTCGCCCAGGCCATTGACCGTGCACTCGACCTGGCGCGCGCCGTTCAATACCGCGGACAGCGAATTGGCGACCGCCAGCCCCAAATCGTTGTGACAGTGGACCGACCATACGACTTTGTCGGAATTGGGAACGCGCTCGCGCAGGCTGCGGATCAAGCCTCCGAACGCGTCGGGCAACGTGTAGCCCACCGTGTCCGGAATGTTGATGGTGGTGGCGCCGGCCTTGATCACCTGCTCCAGGATGCGGCACAGAAAATCGATGTCGGAGCGTCCCGCGTCTTCCGGCGAGAATTCAACGTTGTCGGTGTACTCGCGCGCCCACTTCACCGCGCGCACCGCCTGCGCGATCACCTGCGACGGCTCCATTCTTAACTTCTTCTCCATATGGATCGGGGAAGTCGCAATGAAGGTGTGCACGCGCGGCGACCTGGCCACCCGCACCGCCTCGCCGCATCGCTGGATGTCCTTCTCGTTGGCGCGCGCCAGGCCGCACACCGTGCTGTCCTTGACGATTTTCGCGACCGCCTGCACCGCGTCGAAATCGCCGTCGCTCGCCGCCGGGAACCCGGCTTCGATCACGTCCACCCGCATGCGCTCGAGCTGACGCCCGATGCGAATTTTCTCTTCTTTGGTCATCGACGCGCCGGGACTTTGCTCGCCATCGCGCATCGTGGTATCGAATACGATCAATTTTTCCTTGGCCATGATGGTCTCCAATCCTGATTCCGGCCGTCCCGGCGGCATTGCGCGCCGCGAACGGATAAAGCTGTAGTCACTCCCGGGCGATTATCTGCACCCGGCCGAAACAACAAGTTGTGGAAGTATAGTGTCAGCGCGCGCGAACGCGCAGCAGCAGGCCGGCCAGCGGGAGGCCGGCAGGAAGGTCAACAAATCTGGTTTGACCGGAGCGATTCATGATGGACAAATATAAAGTCTTTTTAGACAGGGCGCAAGTAGCAGAGGCCGCATGCCGGTCAGGCGGGTGTTGCGGGCGGCGACCCGTCCGACCGGCCCTTGATCGTCTCCCACACCCAGATCACATAACCCGAGCAGCCGTAGCCTGCAAAAAGAATGAACAGCATTTCCGGCAACGTGCTCGAGAAGGTGAGCAGGAACACCATGCCCATCGCGATCGCCACGACCACCGAGAACGGCACGCTCTTGCGCAGATTGATGTCCTTGCCGCTGTAGAACTTGAGGTTGGTGACCATGGTGAGACCGGCGAACATCGTGAGCGCCCACGCCAGCCACCGCACGTCGGCGCCCTTGATTTGATACTCGTTCATCGCCCACACCAGGCCCGCGACCAGGCACGCGGCAGCCGGACTCGGCAGGCCCTGGAAGAAGCGCTTGTCGCCGAGCTCCAGCGTCGTATTGAAGCGCGCCAGCCGCAGCGCGGCGCACGCGCAGTAGACGAAAGCCGCGATCCAGCCCAGCTTGGTCGAAAGCCAGGGCCCCAACATCGCCATGCTCTTCATCGCCGCGAAGTCCTTCAACGCCCACACGTACACCACCAGCGCCGGCGCGACGCCGAAAGAAACCATGTCGGACAGGCTGTCGAGCTCCGCGCCGAACGCGCTCTGCGTGTGCGTGAGCCGCGCCACGCGGCCGTCCAGCCCGTCGAACACCAGCGCCACGAAAATCGCGATCGCCGCCTGCTCGAAGCGCCCGCTCATCGCCTGCACGATGGCGTAGAACCCGGCAAACAGCGCGACGATCGTGAACAGGTTGGGCAACCAGTAGATGCCGCGCCGCCCGAAGCGGGACTTGATGAAGAGTTTACTTTCTCTCGGGTCGTACATGGGTCGGGTCAGCGGTAAGCGCTGAGCGGTGAGCGGCAGGACTCATGCGGCGCGATAATCCGCCTGCTTCTTACCGCTTGCCGCTTACCGCTCACCATCACGGCAACTCCGCCAGCACCGTCTCCGTTGCATATACCTTGTCGCCGACGGTGGCCCTCGGCACTGCGGCGGGCGGCAGATAAAGGTCGACACGCGAACCGAAGCGGATGAAGCCATAGCGCTCGCCGCGCGCCAGCCGCTGGCCGGTCGTGGCATAGCACAGGACGCGCCGGGCGATCAGTCCCGCGACCTGCACGCAGGTGATATCAGCGCCTTCCGGCGTCCTGATCCACAGCGCGGCTCTCTCGTTCTCCAGCGATGCCTTCGACAGCGCGGCATTGAAAAATTTGCCCGCATGATACCACTTGCTGCGAATCTCGCCGTCGACGGGGCTGCGGTTGGAGTGCACGTTGAACACGTTCATGAACACGCTCATCTTGAGCGCATCGCGGTTGAGATAGGGATCCTGCGCGCGCTCCACCGTGACAATACGGCCATCCGCCGGCGACAGCACCGCTTTCGGATCGGCCGGCACCGCGCGCGGCGGATCGCGGAAGAACTGCAGCATGAACAACGTCGCGAACCACAGCGGAACCGCCCACCAGACACCCGCCAGCCAGTGCACGGCAATCGCCGCGGCCAGCGCGACCGCGACAAACGGCCAGCCTTCCCTCGCGATGATGGGGTGGGGGTAGCTGTTCATAGGATTGAGGATCGAGGATCGAGGATCGAGTAAAACGCATGCCAGTGAGTAGCGATGTTTCTGCCGTCAATCCTCAATCCTCGTTCCTCAATCCTAGTTTTTGGACTGGTCGACCAGCCGGTTCTTCTTGATCCACGGCATCATGTCACGCAGCTTCGCGCCCACGATCTCGACCGGGTGCGCAGCACCGATGCGGCGCATCGCCTTGAGCGAGGGCGCGCCCGCCTTGTTCTCAAGTATGAATTCCTTCGCGAACTGGCCGGACTGGATATCGAGCAGGATTCTCTTCATTTCGGCGCGCACCTGCTCGTTGACGATGCGCGGACCGCGGGTGAAGTCGCCGTACTCGGCGGTGTTGGAAACCGAGTAGCGCATGTTGGCGATGCCGCCCTCGTAAATGAGGTCGACGATGAGCTTGACCTCATGCACGCACTCGAAGTAGGCCATCTCGGGCGCATAGCCGGCGTCCACCAGCGTCTCGAAACCGGCCTGGATGAGCGCTGTCAAGCCTCCGCACAGCACGACCTGTTCGCCAAACAAATCGGTCTCGCATTCCTCGCGGAAAGTGGTCTCGATCACGCCCGCGCGGGCGGCGCCGATCGCGGCGGCGTAGGAGAGCGCGACGTCGCGAGCCTTCTTGGACGGGTCCTGAAATACGGCGATCAGCGACGGCACGCCGCCGCCCTGGACGTAGGTCGAGCGCACCAGGTGGCCCGGCCCCTTGGGCGCGATCATGATGACATCGAGGTCGGACCGGGGCTCGATCTGCATGAAATGGATATTGAAGCCGTGCGCAAACGCGAGCGTTGCACCCTTCTTGATGTTGGGCTCTATGTCATTGCGGTAGACATCGGCATGATGTTCGTCCGGTAACAGAATCATCACCAGCTCGGCGCTCTTCACCGCGGCGCCGACTTCCTTCACTGCGAGGCCGGCGCGCTTCGCCTTGGTCCATGAGGCGCCGCCTTTTCTCAAGCCGACGGTCACGTTCACCCCCGAATCCTTGAGGTTGTTGGCGTGAGCATGGCCCTGCGAGCCGTAGCCGATGATCGCCACGTGCTGGCGCTTGATGAGCGACAGGTCGGCGTCTTTGTCGTAATAGATCTTCATGATTTTCCCTCTTGGTTTAAATGCGAGAGGCGATAGGCGAAAGGTGATAGGCGTAACCCCGAGCGGCGTTTCACGCCTCTCGCCTCTCCTCTCTCCCCTCTCTAGACTCTAAGCACCCGGTCGCCGCGGCCGATGCCGGAGGCGCCGGTACGGACGGTCTCCAGGATCGCGGCTGCGTCGATCGCCTTCAGGAAGGCGTCGAGCTTGGATCCGGCGCCGGTGAGTTCGATGGTGTAATCCTTGTCGGTGACGTCGATGATGCGGCCGCGGAAGATGTCCGCCATGCGCTTCATTTCCTCGCGATCCTTGCCGACCGCGCGCACCTTGACCAGCATGAGCTCCCTCTCGATGTGATCGCCATCCGAGAGATCGACCACCTTCACCACATCGATCAGCTTGTTGAGCTGTTTGGTGATCTGTTCGATCACTTCGTCGGAGCCGCTGGTCACGATCGTCATGCGCGACAGGGTCGCGTCCTCGGTCGGCGCCACCGTCAGCGACTCGATGTTGTAGCCGCGCGCCGAAAACAATCCCGACACGCGCGACAGCGCGCCCGCTTCATTTTCCAGCAAAACGGAAACAATGTGTCTCATGCTTGTCGTTATACCAGGATCATCTCCGAGAGGCCCTTGCCGCCGGGTATCATCGGAAACACGTTCTCGGTCTGGTCGGTGATGAAATCCATGAACACCAGTTCCTTCTTGCGCGCGAACGCTTCCTTCAGCGCCGGCTCCACGTCCTCGGGCTTCTCGATGCGCATGCCGACGTGCCCGTACGATTCGGCCAGCTTCACAAAGTCGGGCAGCGCATCCATGTACGACTCGGCGTAGCGGTTGCCGTGGAAGAACTCCTGCCACTGGCGCACCATGCCCATGTACTTGTTGTTGAGGTTGACGATCTTGATCGGCAGCCGGTACTGCTTGCAGGTGGAGAGTTCCTGGATGCACATCTGGATGCTGGCCTCGCCGGTCACGCACGCCACCGTCGCTTTGGGATGCGCGAGTTGCACGCCCATCGCCGCCGGGAGCCCGAAGCCCATGGTGCCCAGCCCGCCCGAGTTGATCCAGCGCCGCGGCTTGTTGAACTTGTAGAACTGCGCCGCCCACATCTGATGCTGGCCGACGTCGGAGGTGATGAAAGCGTCGCCTTTGGTGGCCTCGTAGAGCTTCTCGATCACGAACTGCGGCTTGACGATCGGGCTCGAGCGGTCGTACTTGAGGCAATCGCGACCGCGCCACAGCTCGATCTGCGTCCACCAGGTCTTCAGCGCCTCCTGGTCCGGTTTTCCCTTGCCCGCCTGCAGCTGCTTGATCAGATCCTGCAATACCTCGCGCACGTTGCCGACGATCGGGATGTCGACCTTGACGCGCTTGGAGATCGACGACGGGTCGATGTCGATATGGATGATCGCGCGCGGCTCTTCGAAGAAATGCCTGGGATTCCCGATCACGCGATCGTCGAAGCGCGCCCCGATTGCGAGCAGCACGTCGCAGTGCTGCATCGCCATGTTGGCCTCGTAGGTGCCGTGCATGCCGAGCATGCCGACGAACTGCGGATCGTTCGCCGGATACCCGCCCAGCCCCATCAGCGTGTTGGTGCAGGGAAAGCCGAGCAGGCGCACGAGTTGCGCCAGTTCCTGCGCGGCGCCGCCGAGGATCACACCGCCGCCGCTGTAGATCATCGGTCGCTTGGCCTCCATCAGAAGCTGGATCGCCTTCTTGATCTGTCCGGCATGCCCCTTGGTGACCGGGTTGTACGAGCGCATTGCGACTTTATCGGGATAAAGGAACTCGGCTTTGTGGCTGGTAATGTCCTTCGGAATATCGACCACCACCGGCCCCGGGCGCCCCGTCGCGGCGATGTAGAACGCCTTCTTGATGGTGGGCGCGATGTCCTTCACGTCTTTCACCAGAAAATTGTGCTTGACGCAGGGGCGCGTGATGCCCACGGTGTCGCACTCCTGGAACGCGTCCTGGCCGATCGCGTGGGTGGGCACCTGGCCGGTGAGAATCACCAGCGGGATCGAATCCATGTAGGCGGTGGCGATGCCGGTAACGGCGTTGGTCACGCCCGGCCCCGAAGTCACCAGGGCAACCCCCACCTTTTCGGTCGAGCGCGAATAGCCGTCAGCGGCATGCACCGCGCCCTGCTCGTGGCGCACAAGAATGTGCTTCACCTTGTTCTGCTTGAACAACTCGTCGTAGATGAACAGTACCGCGCCGCCGGGGTAGCCGAACACGTACTCGACCCCCTCTTCCTGCAGGCACCGGATCACGATCTCAGCGCCAGTCAATTGCATGGCATCATTCGCCCAACATCCGGAAACGTGGAACATTACCGGTTGGCTGTGCTTTGGTCAAGCAAAAAATCCCTGTAAACAGCATGATAGACGCACGAAACGGGTCCGCGTCGAGGCTTGCTTGCGCCGCATGAATGTTTTGTTAAGATGCGTTCGACCCCAATAATCGCCCTCACGGGCATCGGGGGAGGAGAAGGGGGAAAGCGTCCTGCGCCGCGGCACGCGGGACCGGTCCGCATAATTCATAAAGGCAACACCACTGGCTACTTACAAAGAACTCGCGGATTTTCTCGCTGAAGTAGAGCGCCGCGCTTACAAGCAGGCGTTGTTTGCGGTTCGCGACGATCACCAGGCGCTGGATATCGTGCAGGATGCGATGCTGAAACTCAGCGAAAAATACTCGGCGCGCCCCACTCCGGAATTGCCGCTGCTGTTCCAGCGCATCCTGCAGAACACGATTCGCGACTTCTACCGCCGCCAGAAGGTGCGTTCGCTGTGGACCACGCCGATATCCACGCTGTTCGGCGGCGACGACACCGACGAACACGACCCGCTGGAAACTTTTGAAGTCGAAAACGACTCCAAATTTTTCGAGTCTCCAGCGGCGCAGTTCGAACGCTCGCAAGTTCTTGCTTTGATTGAAAAAGCGCTGGAAAGACTGCCGGCCCGTCAACGTCAGGCCTTCCTGCTGCGTTACTGGGAGGAAATGGACGTCGCGGAAGCGGCGCAGATCATGGGTTGCTCGCAGGGGAGTGTAAAAACGCACTGCTCGCGGGCAACCCACGCGCTTGCCGTGATGCTGCAGAAACAGGGGATCAAACTATGAATCAACCAGACCACGAACTGGCGAGGAAGATCGTCCGGCACCTCGATTACGGTGCCGACCACCTCGACCAAGCGACGCGTGAGCGGTTGCTCACCGCGCGCAAGACCGCCTTGTCGCAGTATAAGGAGCAGCCTGTAGCGGCATGGGTTCCGGCGTGGACCGGTCATGCGGCGGCGCGCTTTACCGAGCCCCATCTGCTCAACGCGCGTTCTCTCGTTCTCGTTGCAGCACTGCTCGCCACCTTTGCCGGCGCGATTGCCTGGCAGACGATGAACACGGGCAATGGCAGTGACATCGCCGACATCGATGCCGGATTGCTCACCGACGATCTGCCGATCAACGCCTACCTCGACAAAGGTTTCGATTCATGGCTAAAACGTTCGTTGCGCTGATCGTTTCGCTATGTCTTGCCTTCTCCGCCGCCGCCGCGCAGATCCAGAGTAAAACCGGTAGCAAAAAGCCCGCCAAGCCTGCCTGGTCGGAGCTGACCCCGGCGCAACAGCAGGTTCTCGCGCCGCTGGCGGGGGAGTGGAATCAGTTGGACACCGCGCGGCGCAAGAAGTGGATGGCGATCGCTGACCGCTATCCCAAGATGAAGCCGCGAGCGCAGCAGAACCTGCAAAAGCGCATGCAGGAGTGGGCCAAGCTCACGCCCGAGCAGCGCAAGGCAGCGCGGGAAAAATATCAGAAGCTGAAGAAACTGCCGCCGGACAAACACCAGGAAGTCAAACAGCAGTGGCAGCAGTACCAGCAATCGGTCGCGCCGCCGGCGGAAAAACCGCTCGATCCTTCGCCGCCTGAACCGGCGGCGCCGGCGCAGGAGTCCGCGGCGCCGGCCAATCAGTGACCGCGGCGCCGCCCGCCCGGGCGCCGGTCGCGGCTTTGCCGCGACGCCTGCTCAGCCTCGTCTACGAAACCTTGTTGCTCGCCGCCGTGCTGCTCGCCGGCGCGCTGCCATTCCTGGCGCTCACGCAGCAGCTGGCACCTGCCGTTACGCGGCCGGTGTTTCAGCTTTATCTGCTGCTGTTATGCGGTGTCTATTTCATCTGGCAATGGATGCACGGCGGCCAGACGCTGCCGATGAAAACCTGGCGCTTGAAGCTCGTCACGCACGATGGCGCGCCGCTCACGCTGCGCCACAGCGTCTCCCGCTTCCTGTTCGCCCTGGCGGGTCTGGCGCTGGTCGGCATCGGCTTCGCGTGGGCGCTCGTCGACCGCAACCGCCAGTTTCTGCACGACCGCCTGGCCGGCACGAAGATCGTGAACGATGAACGCGGAACAATGAACGCGGAACGGTTCTGAACGGCCTTCCTGTTCATCATTCATCATTCATCGTTCATCGTTTCGCGTCAGCGCCGCTCCTGCCACCACATCATCGCCACCGCGACGCTGAGGAAAATCAGCGTCGGGGCGGTGGCGCTCGCGAGCGGCGGCCACTCGTTGAGCAGTCCGAGGTGGGCGAACAGCCGATTCAGAAAGTGGAACGCAAGGCCGAGCATGATGCCGGCAAAAATCTTCGCGCCGACGCCGCCCTGCCGGCGCTGGAAATACGCAAACGGCAGCGCCAGCAACATCATCACCAGCACCGCGAGGGGGTACATGATCTTGGCCCACAACGCGATTTCGTAGCGCAGCGCCTTCTGCCGGTTTTCCTTCAGGTGCTGCGCGTAGGAATACAGGCTCCAGGCCGACATCTGCTCGGGCTTGACCAGCAACACGCTGAGCAACGCGGGGTCGAGCACCGACTGCCAGCTCGCCTGATCGATTTTTTTCACGCCGGCTTTCATGCCATCGAAAGTGGTCTGCACCACCTCCTTGAGCAGCCAGCGCCGGTCGCTCTGATAATCGCCGCGCTTGGCAAAGCTGATCGAGCGCAGCCGGTAATCCGCGTCGAACTCGTAGACCTTCACCCCTTTCAGGGTCGAGTCCGGCAACACTTCCAGCACGTTGATGAAATTCTTGTCGTCCTTGATCCACAGCCCGGAACGGAATTCCTGCGCCACCAGCCCGGTGATCGCCTGCGAGCGCAACCGCTGCGCGAGCTGCTCGGCGGGCGGTCCGATGAATTCCCCGAACGCGAAGGTCAGCAGCGCGAACACGATGCCGACCGTGCCGAGCATCGCCGTCATGCGCGTCAGCGACACGCCCGAGGTCCGTATGACCGTATACTCCGAGCTTGCGACCAGTTGTGCCAGCGCAAACAGCGTGCCGATCAGGGCCGCGATCGGAAACAGCTCGTAAACGTGATTCGGCACGGACAGCAGCACATGGATCACGATATGCCGGAGGCGGTAATTGCCGCGGCCGAGGTCCTTGATCTGCTCGACCAGATCGAAAAACGCAAACAGCATGAGCAACGCCGCGAACACCAGCGCCGTGGCGGCGATGATTTCACTCGTGAGATAACGGCGCAGCGTTCTCATTTGATGAAACGGAACAGCGACCACACCATGAGCCGCCGGTAGAACAGGACGAGCAGCAGTGCGAACATCAGCGCATGCACGCCCCACAGCCCGCTAACCATGTCCAGCCGCGATTGCGCGATCGAGGCCTGCACGATGGATAACAGGTTGCTGTAGATCATGTAAACGAGCAGCGCCAGCACCAGGTTCATCGAACGCCCGGCGCGCGGGTTGACGAAGGAGAGCGGGATCGCGAGCAGTGAAAGAATCAGCGCGGAAAGCGGCAATCCGATGCGCCAGGAGAGCTCCCCCAGATTGGGCGGCGTGCGGCTGCGCAGCAACTCGAGCGTGGGTGTCGTCTTGGTGGTCGGCGCCCGCTGCGCCGCTTCGGAAGTCTCGATGCGCATCGCATAGCGCTCGAACTCGAAAATCCTGTATTCGGCGGTGCCGGGTTCGCCCTCGTAGCGCCGCCCTTTGAGCAGGACCAGGAAGCGGTCGCCGTTCGGCATCGTTTCCTGGAACCCCCGGTTCGCAACCATGACGCCCATGCGCTGGTGCTGGGTCGAGCTCACGAACACGTTGGCGACCAGGTTTGCCGTCCCCGACACCTCTTCCACGAAATAGACACGGTCGCCCTGGCGCGACTCTCGGAACACGCCGGGCGAGACCGCCGATACGTCGTCCCGACTGTCCATCAGACGCCGGAACTCCTCGGCCATGCTCACCGCCCACGGCGACAGCACGAGCGAAAGCAGCGCGATCGTGAACACCAGCGGCGCGGCGAAGATCAGCACCGGCCGCACCCACTGGGTGAGACTTACGCCGCACGAGAACCACACCACCATCTCGGAGTCGCCGTAGCTGCGCGTGAGCGTCATCAGCACGGCGATGAAAAGCGTCAGCGACAGCAGCACCGGCAGATAACTCACCAGCGTAAAGCCGAGTAACGCCACCACGCCGGTCGACGTGATCGCGCCGCTCGCGGCCTGCCCCAGCAGACGCACGAGCTGGGTGGTGATGGTGATGCCGAGCAGCACGAAAAAAGTGCCCAGTGCGGCGGCCGTGAATTCGCGCAACAGGGCTTTACGGAAGATCATCGAGAGGCTTTACATCCAGCGAAGAATACGCAGATAATCGGCAATGTATTGCATATCATCCGCACAGGAGTTGCAGCGTGGAATTTAGCATAAAAAGCACATCGCCGGGACAGATGAAAAGCGGGTGCGCGGTGGTCGGCGTATTCGAATCGCGCAAGCTTTCCGCTGCCGCCGCTGCGCTCGACCGACTGGCGAAGGGATATCTCAGCACCATCGTCCAGCGTGGCGACATGGACGGCAAGCCTGGCACGACGCTGCTGTTGCACAACGTGCCGCGCGCCGCCTGCGAGCGCGTGCTGCTGGTCGGGCTCGGGAGCGCAGCCGAGTTTGGCGAAAAACGTTACCGCGAAGCGATTGCCGCGGCGATCAAGACGCTCAATGCAACCGGCGCGGCGGAAGCCTCGTTGCACCTGACGGAGCTCGCTGCAGTCAAACGCGATATCAAATGGCGGGTTGCGCACGCGGTGGCCGTCGCGCGGGAAGTTGCTTACCGCTTCGATAACATGAAGAGCAAGCCCGAAGGTGCGCAGCCCGCGCTGCGCCGGCTCACGCTCGGCGCCAGCGACAAGAGCGCGCTGCGGCGCGCGACTGCGGGGCTGGAACAGGGCCTGGCGGTCGCGCACGGCGTGAGCCTGGCGAAGGACCTCGGCAATCTTCCCCCCAACGTCTGCACGCCCACCTATCTCGCGGAGCAGGCGCGCGAACTCGCCCGCCGCTACCGGATGAAGGTGACGGTGCTGGAGCGGGAGGACATGGAGAAACTCGGCATGGGAGCGCTGCTGTCGGTCGCGCGCGGCAGCGCGCAGCCCCCCAAGCTGATCGTGCTCGAACACCGTGGCGGCGCGAAATCGCAGAAGCCGGTAGCATTGGTCGGCAAGGGCATCACGTTCGACACCGGCGGTATTTCGCTCAAGCCCGCGCCGGAAATGGATGAAATGAAGTTCGACATGTGCGGAGCGGCCAGCGTGCTCGGCACGCTCAAGGCGGCGGGCGAGATGCGGCTGGCGATGAACGTGGTCGGCATCATCCCCACCACCGAGAACATGCCCGGGGGTAGAGCGACCAAGCCCGGCGACATCGTCACCACGCTGTCCGGGCAGACGGTGGAGATTCTCAACACCGACGCCGAGGGCCGCCTGATTCTGTGCGATGCGCTCACCTATGCCGAGCGCTTTGAGCCGGCGGCGGTGGTCGACATCGCGACGCTCACCGGCGCGTGCGTGATCGCCCTCGGCCACGTCGCTTCAGGGCTCTTCGCGAATGACGACGCCCTGGGCAGAGAACTGCTCGCCGCGGGCGATACGGCCCATGATCGCGCCTGGCACATGCCGCTGTGGGACGACTATCAGGAGCTGCTCAAGAGCAACTTCGCCGATTTCGCCAACATCGGCGGGCGTCCCGCCGGCAGTGTCACGGCGGCGTGTTTCCTGGCGCGCTTCACCAAGAAATTCAAGTGGGCGCATCTCGATATCGCGGGCACCGCCTGGAAAAGCGGCAAGGACAAGGGCGCGACCGGCCGGCCGGTGCCGCTCCTGACGCAGTTCCTGCTCAACCGCGCGGGTCGCGGCAAGTGATGAATGGGTCATGACCCAGATTGATTTCTACACCCACGTCGACGACAAGCTGCGCACGGCGTGCCGGCTCGCGGCCAAGGCGTTCAGCCATGAATTACGCGTGATGGTGTTCTGCCCCGATGCGGACACCGCGGGACGCGTCGACCGCTTGCTGTGGACCACCCCCGCCACCAGCTTCATCCCACACTGCTTTGCAGGCGACGCGCTGGCGGCGGTCACGCCGATTGTTGTCGACCACGATGGCGCCGAGCCCTTGCACGACCAGATGCTGCTCAATCTGCGGCCGGAATGGCCGCCGTTTTTCAGCCGCTTCCAACGTTTGGTCGAGATCGTCAGTCTCGGTGACGAAGACCGCCGCCTCGCCCGTGAGCGCTTCAAGTTTTACCGCGACCGCGGCTACGAAATCCGCACGCACGACCTGAGCAAACGCGGTGAGCAGTGAGCGGTGAGCAGTGAGCGGATGGGGCTAGCCGGCCCGGAGGGGCCTTCACCGTTTACCGTTTACCGTTTTCCAATGGCTGAACAACCCATCCGGGACGACGACAGCGACGACATCTTGGCGCGCGCCGACGCCTTCCTCGCGCGCCACCGCAGCACGCCCGCGCAGACCGCTGCGGATGGTGCCCCGCGGTTGACCGAAGCTGCTGTCGCGAACGCAGCCGACATTCCCACTCTGACCGACATCGTCTTCGAACCCGCGACGACGACGGCTGTTGCCGGCGAACCTGGGCCGCTGCCCGTCGAGGCTGCCGCGTCCGGCGCGGGGCACTCCGCTCTCCACGCGCTTGAGCCGCCGGCACCGCCGGTCGAGGTGATTTCACGCGTGCAGGTGCAAAACCTCGAACACGGCGTGTACCAGAAACTCAAACAGGACCTCGACGAGCAGATCGCCGGCGTGGTGCAGGCACGCTTCATGCCGGAAATCGGCGCCGTGCTCGATCAGGCGCTGCAGAAGATCATGCAGGACTTGCGGGTCAACATCAACGCCATGGTGCGCGCCTCGATCGAGGAAACGCTGCACCTGCAGCTCAAGCAGCTGGGGCTCGCGTTGGAAGAGAAGGCCGCCCGGCAGAATGAGCCGTCTCCTCCGTCGGGTATAATGCCCGCTTTTTCCGACTCATCTCCTCCCGCAGCGCACATGGATCTCGCCAAGAGTTTTGAGCCGGCGGAAATCGAGGCGTACTGGTATCCGATCTGGGAGCAGAACGGCTGTTTCCGGGTCGGGCTCGACGCTCTCAATCCGAACAGCTACTGCATACTCCTGCCGCCGCCCAACGTTACCGGCACGCTGCACATGGGCCATGCGTTCCAGCACACGCTGATGGACGCGCTCATCCGCTATCACCGAATGCGCGGCTTCAACACGCTGTGGCAACCCGGCACCGACCATGCCGGCATCGCGACGCAGATCGTGGTCGAGCGCCAGATCGAGGCCGAGGGCGCATCGCGCCGCGACATCGGGCGCGATGCTTTCGAGAAACGCGTCTGGCAATGGAAGGAGGAATCGGGCTCGATCATCACGCGCCAGATGCGGCGGCTCGGCGCCTCCTGCGACTGGGCGCGCGAACGCTTCACCATGGACGAGGGGCTTTCGCGCACCGTGACCGAGGTGTTCGTGCGGCTCTACGAAGAAGGCCTCATCTACCGTGGCAAACGGCTCGTCAACTGGGATCCGGTGCTGCAGAGCGCGGTATCCGACCTTGAAGTCGACGCGCGGGAAGAAGACAGCCATCTGTGGTACATCCGCTACCCGCTGGAATCCGGCGAGGGGCACGTCATCGTCGCCACCACGCGGCCCGAAACCATGCTCGGCGACGTCGCGGTTGCGGTCAATCCCGAGGATCCCGATTACAAGGACATCGTCGGCGCCCGCGTCATGCTGCCGCTCACCGGCCGCACCATTCCGGTGATCGCCGACGCCTATGTGGATCCGGAGTTTGGAACGGGGTGCGTCAAGATCACGCCGGCGCACGATTTCAACGACTATCAGGTATGGCTGCGGCACAAGCAAACTATCACGAAGGCACTCGAAGATTCCGGATACAAGCAGCCTGACCCGCCAAGCATTCTCAAGAAGAATGGCGCACTTAAGGACAGCGTTTTTGACGATTTTGCTGCCGGCCGCCGCGCCCCTGTTCTATCCGGAGTGGTGCATGCCAACGATACGGGAGGACTTCCCGGCAAGGCTGCTTACGAGCTGATTCCTGCCGCCTACCGCGGACTTGACCGTTTCGAAGCGCGCGAGAAAATCCTCGCCGATCTAAAGGAGCAGGGGCTGCTTGCTGATACGAAACCGCACAAGCTGATGGTGCCGCGCTGCGGCCGCACCGACGCGGTGGTCGAGCCGATGCTGACCGACCAGTGGTTCGTGAAAATGGACGATCTCGCCCGCGCGGGACTGGATGCGGTGGCGCGTGGCGAAGTCAGGTTCGTCCCCGCGAACTGGACCCATACCTATAACCAGTGGCTCACCAACATCCAGGACTGGTGCATCTCGCGGCAGCTGTGGTGGGGGCACCGCATCCCCGCCTGGTACGACGCCGAAGGCAACGCTTACGTCGGCCGCACCCAAGCCGAAGCGCAGGCGAGATACGACCAGGCGCTGGCGGAGCGCATCCAGGCCGGCGAAAACGTCACGGCCTCCGAGCTGAAGCGGGACGAGGACGTGCTCGACACCTGGTTCTCCTCCGCACTGTGGCCGTTCTCGACGCTCGACTGGACGCCGGAATACCCGGGCAAGTCGAATCCGGCGCTTGATCTCTACCTGCCTTCTTCGGTGCTGGTCACCGGGTTCGACATCATTTTCTTCTGGGTCGCGCGCATGGTGATGATGACACTGCACTTCACCGGCAAGGCGCCGTTTCGGGAGGTCTACGTGCACGGGCTCATCCGCGACGCCGAAGGCCAGAAGATGTCCAAATCGAAGGGCAACGTGCTCGATCCGCTCGACCTCATCGACGGCGTGGGCGTCGAGGACCTCGTCAGGAAACGCACCGCCGGGCTCATGAATCCACAGCAAGCCGAAGCGATCGAGAAACGCACGCGCAGAGAGTTCCCCAACGGCATTCCGGCCTTCGGCACCGACGCGCTCAGATTCACCTTTGCCAGCCTTGCCTCACCGGGCCGCGACATCAAGTTTGATCTGAGCCGCTGCGATGGTTATCGCAACTTCTGCAACAAGCTGTGGAACGCCACGCGCTTCGTGCTCATGAACTGCGAGGGCAAGGATACCGGGCTGGATAAAACGCTGCCTCTCGCACCCTCGGCCGTCGACAAGTGGATGGTGAGCCGTCTGCAGCGGGCTGAAAGCGACGCCCGTCAGGCGCTGCGCGAATACCGCTTCGACAACCTCGCCCGCGTCATCTACGAGCTCGTCTGGGACGAATACTGCGACTGGTACGTCGAGCTTGCCAAGGTGCAGATGGCGAACGGCGACGAGGCGCGGCAGCGCGCCACGCGCCTCACGCTCACGCGAGTACTGGAGGCGATCCTGCGGCTCGCCCACCCGGTAATCCCGTTCATCACCGAGGCGCTGTGGCAGCGGGTCGCGCCGCTGGCGGGAAAACGGGGCGCGTCCATCATGCTGCAGCCGTACCCCGACCCGCAGCCGGAGAAAATCGACGAAGCGGCGGAGCGCGAAGTCGACACACTCAAGCAAATCGTGACCGCCTGCCGCACCCTGCGCGCCGAGATGAATGTCGCGCCGTCGCAAAAAGTGCCGCTGCTCGCACAAGGCGACCGCGCCACGCTCACCGCGTTCACCCCTTATCTGATGCCGCTGGCACGCCTGTCTGAAGTCACGATCGTCGACGGCGGGCTACCGCAGGCAGCAACCTCTCCTAGCATTATGCCGGGCGCAGGAGCTCTTACCATGACAGGAGCCGCGCCAGTGGCCATCGTCGGCGATTACAAGCTGATGCTGAAGATCGAAATCGACGCCGCGGCGGAACGCGCACGGCTCGGCAAGGAAAGGGAGCGCCTCGAGAGCGAAATCGCAAAAGCGCAAGGCAAGCTCGCCAACCCGAGCTTCGTCGAACGCGCGCCGCCGCTGGTCGTGGCGCAGGAAAAACAGCGGCTCGCCAAGTTTACTTTGACGCTGCAGCAGATCCGGGAGCAGCTTGCCAAGCTTGGCAACCCTTAAATTCAGTTTCTTCCGGGTTTTCCGTGGGTGTCGTCTCTGCTGGACTTCAAAATTGGCACCAAACCAGTAACCTCGGCGGGAGCTGTCATTCCCGTGCAAACGGGA